>Ga0182030_10015661_pt1 | contig 14843 bp, 16 predicted proteins | sample 812S3MmetaG_FD_121299 | JGI IMG/M metagenome (GOLD analysis project Ga0182030, IMG submission 121299) | Permafrost microbial communities from Stordalen Mire, Sweden - 812S3M metaG (Illumina Assembly) | ecosystem: Environmental > Terrestrial > Soil > Wetlands > Permafrost | place: Sweden... | reverse complement strand
TGGGGGCTGGCCGCGTGGCGGGAATCCCGCCTCCGAGTCATGCCCGCGGCGGCCACCCGGGCAACCGCGGCTTGAACCGCACCCCTGCCGGACGTAAGCTCCGGGCCGCCAGTCGGGCTGGCGACCATGATGCGGACGAACGAGACTTATGAACCATGCTGCCGCGCAGAAGCAGGTTGAGCGGGCCAGGCAGCGGTTGCTGGGCGATGATTTCGCCGGGGCGCTCCGTGCCTACGAGGTGTTGACCCGCCAGTTTCCCGCCTCGGCCGTGATCTGGTTCGAGTACGGGAATGCCGCCAGCGGCCTCCACCGGGCAGCGCTCGCCGCCCAGGCATGGCGGCGCGCGATGGATCTCGATCCGTCCAACCACGAGCTGATCGCGCTGATCGGCCACCAGTACCAGGGGTTGCGCCAACCGGAGGCGGCCCGGGAGTGCTTCGCCCGCGCGGCCGCCGCAGGGCCGCGCGCCATCAATCCGCGGATCAGTCTGGCCGTGCTGCTCGAACAGGCCCACCGGGTGGAGGAGGCCCGGAAAACGGTGGCGGAATGCCTCGCCATCGCTCCCGGGGACGATCAGGCCCGTTATTTCTCCGCCGTGCTGGATCGGCGGGAGAACCTGGTCGAATCGGCCGAGGCCCGTTTGCGCGACCTCATCGCCTCCGGGCCGCGGCATCCGTACGTGCGTTACGCCTGCCGTTACGAACTGGCGCAGGTGCTGGATCGAACCGGGCGCTTCGACGAGGCGATGGCGGCCTTGACCGAGGCCAAGCAGATCGTACGGGGGTTGACGGATGTGGACGCGCTTCTGCGGGGGTATGACGAGGGGGCTCGCCGCGCACGCGAGTTTACCCGCGCGCTGCCCCGGGACATCCTGGCGCAATGGGGCGCCGGGTTTCCGTCCGCCGGGCGCGAGGCCGCCCCAGCGCTGGCCTTTCTGGGCGGCCACCCCCGGAGCGGCACGACCCTCCTGGAGCAGGTCCTCGACGCGCACCCGGCGGTGGCCGCGGTTGATGAGTCCCCGGCCTTCATCCAGGTTCTCGAACCGGCCTTCCACGCCTCCCGGGAACTCACGCCCGCGCGGCTCAACACCCTTCGCCGGCTCTACCTGGACGCCTTGCGGGCCGAGGCCGGGCCCCACGCCGAAGGCCGCCTGCTGGTGGACAAGAATCCCTCCCCCACCTCGCGCATGCCGGTGTGGCTGCGGGTCTTCCCGGAACTCCGGGTGGTGATCGCGTTGCGCGATCCCCGGGATGTGGTGTTGAGCTGCTATTTCCAGAACATCGCCCTCAACCCGGTGAATGCCAACTTCCTCAGTTTGGTGCGCGTGGCGCGCCATTACTCGGATTTGATGGACATCTGGCTGGCGGCGCGCGAGTGGGACGGCTTCGCCTGGTGCGAAACCCGTTACGAGGATCTGGTCGCCGACACCGTCAGCGAGGGGCGGCGGGTGACGGAGTTCCTGGGCTTGGAATGGCATGCGGCCCAGGCCAGCTTTTTCGAGAAGAGCCGCGGCAAACAGTTCTATTCTCCCACCTACCAGGATGTCACCCGGCCGGTTTACACCCGGTCGGTCGCCCGCTGGCGCCATTACGAGGCGCACTTGGCGCCGGTGTGGCCGGTGCTGGAGCCTTATTGTCGGCGGTTCGGCTACCCTGCATGACCTTGCCCGCGAGCCCGGCCGCCCCGCTCACCGGGCTTCCGTGTCGAAGGTGGCCAGGACGGGGCGGTGGTCCGAGGCCACGCCCCAATGGTCGATGCGGAGGACCCGGCTCCGGGCCGCGATCCAGTGGTCGGCCATGCCCCGGCTCAGGAGCAAGTAATCAATCCGGCTGAAGGTGTCGTCCCTGGCAAAGTGATGGGTCCAGGTGATCCGGCGTTCCCCGGCGTCGCTCCCGGCTGGCGGGCCTTCTGCCGCGGGATCTTCGGCCGGGCGGGTGTCGACCAGGCGGCCGCGTCCTTTGCCCATCAGTGCCAGGGTGGAGGGCGAATCGGGGGTGTCGTTCAGGTCTCCGGCCACCACCAGGTTGATCGCCGGGTTGGTGGCCAGGCGGGCATCCACGATCTGGCGGAGTATCCGCGCCTCCGCCAACCGCAGTTCTCCCTCGTCGGCCGAGGGGATGGCGCGGCGCGATTTGAGGTGGGCGACGAGCAGTGTGAGCCGGAAACCCGGGGTGATCTGGAACTCCAGTTCCGCGAACCCGCGGCTGACATGGTACCGGCGGCCGCCCAACAGGAAGTCATCGTTGGTGTGGGGAGTGCGGGCGGCGGAGGGAAAGCGGCTCAGGACCGCGACGTGGATGTTGGTGTCGAAACCGGTGAGGTGTTCCGCGTAGGGCAGGGGCAGGCCGGCCGTCTGCAGGGCGGACTGCAACTCCCGGAGGGCGGACGGCGCGCCGATCTCCTGGAGCGCCAGGATGTCCGGGTGCAGGGCCAGGATGCCGCGCCGGACCTGCGCCCGCGCCGCGTCGGACTTGGCGGGGCGGGTGGCGGTGGCGGTGTCGAGGTAGTTCTCGACGTTGTAGGTCGCGATGGTAAAGGTCTCCGCCCGGCCCGGGGTGCCCGATGCCAGCCAAAGCCAGACCGCCGAGATTGCTGGCAGCCAGACTTGGACCGGGGCGGACTTCATCCCCGTGGGGATAATCCCCCCGCCCGGGGCTGTCAACCTTTCCCGGAAACCCTTTGAAAAGACCGGGCTCCGCTGGTATTTTGCCCGCATGGAAGAAGTGTCCCCCAAAGCCCGAACCCTCCCCGCGGCCGCGCGTCGGCGCGCCGGCACCCGGCCGCCTGCCGGGGCGGCGCCGGACGTGCGACTGCACGACAAGCAGAGTGAGCGCGACCACCGCGAGCTGCGGATCGACAAAGTGGGGGTGCGCGGGCTGCGCTTCCCGATCCAGGTCCAGGACAAGGCCTTCGCCGTCCAGAACACCGTGGCCACGATCGGGATGTTTGTGGATTTGCCGAAGGAGTTCAAGGGCACCCACATGAGCCGCTTCCTGGAGGTGCTCAACGCCCACGGCAAGATCGTCCATGTTGAGAATCTCCCTGACATCCTGTTCGCGATGCAGGAGAAGTTCCAGGCGGCGACCTCGCACTTGGAGATGGAGTTCCCCTATTTCATGGTGAAGCGCGCGCCGGTCTCGGGCCGCGAGAGCCTGATGGATTACGTCGCGCGGTTCAACGCGGCGGCCTGCGGGCGCGAGATCGACTTTGTCCTGACGGTCAAGGCGATGGTGACCACGCTTTGTCCCTGCTCCAAGGCCATCGCCGCCTACGGCGCCCACAACCAGCGCGGCGAGGTGACGGTGCGGATCCGCTCCCGCAAGCCGGTTTGGATCGAAGATCTCATCGCGATCATCGAGGCCTCGGGGAGTTCGGAGCTTTACGCTCTTCTCAAGCGCCAGGATGAAAAGGCAGTCACCGAGCGCGCCTACGAGAACCCCGTGTTTGTCGAGGATCTGGTCCGGAACGTGGTTCTCAAGCTCAAAGCCCACCCCGACATCACCTGGTACCAGGTGGAGGCGGAGAACTTCGAGAGCATCCACAACCACAACGCCTACGCCTGCATCGAAAAACGCCCGGAGTGAGCGTTCGCGCGCCCGCGGCCCCTGCCCGGGTGGGTGCCTGGGCAGCCTCCCAACCAGGCACGCGCGCCATTTTTCTGAAAATTGTTATGGAAATTCCGCCCCGCCTTGCTACATTCCCAGACTCTCTGGGGAATGCAGGGGATGCCAGGGGCGCACGGGGACTTAGGGAACCGTGCAACAGTGATGCCGTTTGACTTGTGACAACAAAAAAGAAAGAGACCGTCAAGAAGACGTCGGCGGCCAAGCCGCATGGTTCGGCTACGCTTGCCGCCATCCTGGGTCGCCCCCCCGCCTCCACCCCCCAGCCGCGGGGAGCCCCGATCCCGTCGGAGTGGGAGAAGTTTCATGAGCGGTTGCTGGAGCTGCGCGACCAGCTCCTGCGCCAGATGAACGGCCTCGCCAAGGAGTCCGCCCAGGAGATGGCCGGCTACAGCCTGCACATGGCCGACTCCGGGACCGACAATTTTGATCGTGATTTCGCCCTCAGCCTCCTTTCCTCCGACCAGGACGCCATCTACGAGATCGAGGAGGCCCTGAAGCGGATTGAGCGGAACACCTACGGCGTCTGCGAACTGACCGGCAAGCCGATTCCGAAGACCCGCCTGGAGGCGATTCCTTGGACCCGGTTCACGGTTCAGGCGCAGGCGCAATTGGAGCGGGACGGCGCGTTGCGCCAGCGGCGGTTGGGCGCCTTGGGTACCGTTGACGCGGTCGGGGTGACCGAGTCGGAGAACGAGGAGGAGGAGCCGGAGGAGAAGCCGAAGGAGAAGGAATAATTTATGGCCCGGGAAATCATCACCATTGAATGCACGGAAGCGCGGAAGGAAGGCAAGTCCCCCTCGCGCTATGTCACCACCCGCAACAAGAAGCTGAAGACCGACAAGCTCGAGATCAAGAAGTACAATCCCGCGCTGCGCCGGCACACGGTTCACAAAGAGATTAAGTAGCCTTTCTATGCCACGAAAAACCAAACCCGAGAAGTCCGACAAGCGCGGCGCTCGCGGCCGTTCCTCCGAGGCCCGCACTCCGCGGCCCAAGCCCAAGATTGACTTCACGGTCGATGCCTTGGATTTCAAGAACACCACCCTCCTCCGGACGTTCGTCACGGACCAGGGCCGGATCCTGCCCCGGAAGTACACCGGGCTGCCCGCCCACTATCAGCGCCGCCTGAACACCGCCATCAAGCGCGCCCGCCAGATGCTGCTCATGAAGTAGGCCGCCGGGGCGTTCCCGCGCTGGCGCGGCGGGTGCCACCGGCTTCCCGGCGCGGCGGTCAGGACCAGCGCGGTGCCCATGGCTCCGGCACCTGTCAACGTCATGAAACCGGCCCCCACTCCCTCGGATCAAGCTGGCGAGGTAGCGGCCCGGATGGCCGCCCTCGGAGTGTCCGAGTCCGATTTGGAGGAGTCCTTTGTCCGTTCCGGCGGCCATGGTGGCCAGAATGTGAACAAGGTCGCCACCTGTGTACTGCTATTGCACCGCCCGAGCGGATTGCAGATCAAGTGCCAGGACACGCGGCACCAGGGGCAGAACCGCGTGATCGCCCGCGCCCGCCTGCTCGACAAGATCAAATCTCTCCGCGACGCGAGTCGGACGGCGGAAATCCAGGCGCGGGAAAAGGCCCGCCGCCAGAAGAGAACACCCTCCGCTGGGGCGAAGCGCCGGGTGCTGGCCGACAAGGCACATGTGGGAGCCAAGAAACGCTTGCGCCGTCTCCGGGATTGGGATTGAATCCCACCCGCATGAACTCCCGCTCCGTCGCCGGCTTCGTTTCCGCCTGCCTGTTTTCCTTGGTCGCCCTCGCTTCCGTGGCCCACTCCCGGGCCGGATCCCCGTTTGCCTTCCGCGAGGTGAACGAATCAACCGGGCTTGAACTGTCCGAAAACGGCAAGCCCGTGTTTGTCTATAATTACGGGATGATCCTGGCACCCGGGCGTCCGGAGAACCTGCGGCGTTCCAGTTATCTGCACCCCGTTTACGCGCCGGGCGGCACCCTCATCACCGACGACTTCAACAAGGATCACCCCCACCATCGCGGGATCTTCTGGGCTTGGGAGGTGGTCGAGGTTGGCGGCAAGACGAACGACATGTGGACCCTCAAGGGTTTCCCTGATCGCTTCGTCGCTTGGAAAGGGAGGGAGACCGGCGAGGATCACGCCCGGCTGGCGGTCGAGAATGGCTGGTTTCAGGGGGATCGCAAGTTCGCGAAGGAGGACGTCGAAATCCTGGTCCATCCCGCCACCCCGGCCCGCCGGGTCCTCGATTTCAAACTCACGTTCGAGGCCACCGACCGCCCGGTGATGATCATCGGCACACCCGATGGCCACAAGGGTTACGGTGGTTTTTCGGTTCGCACCGCTCCGCGCGACGGGGGCGCGGCCAAGACAATTATCCGATCCGAGGAGGGAATTTCGCCCCAAGATGGGGTGTTCGCCCGGCATCCCTGGGCGGAGATCGCGGGCGTGTTCCGGGGCGTGGAGGCCGGCGTGCGAATCGAGGACAACCCGGCCAATCCCGGTTACCCGCGGAATGGCTGGCTCATGCGGCACGGTTTCGCCTTCCTGAACGTCTCCTATCCCGGTCTCACGCCGGTCTATCTGCAGCCGGGGAAGCCGCTGGTGTTGCAGTACCGGGTGATTCTGTTTCTGGGCGGGACTGCGGACGGAGCCAAGTAGGCTTCCGCCCCACGGCGCGCGCCCGGGCGGGATCAAGCGCCGCTTCCCGCGGCGGCGGCGCGCTGCCGGGCCCTGCGCGCCTCGCGGGATGCCTCCAAATCGTAGAGGCCGATGCTCGGGACCTTGCGCAGCACCCACCGCGCGTACCAACAGGCGGCCGCATTCACCGCCCGCACCGGCAGCCAGGCGATCAGCCGCGTCACGAGCCGGCGCAGCGGGGAGTCCATGAGCGAGGCCAGCATGGTCTCATATTCGCGGGCTGCAAAACGCCCGAGGGCGCGCTCGTAAAGCAGGTGCCGGTAGGACCGCCAGGGCTCCGGGGCCACCACCTTCCGTTTGGCCCAGTTCGCAAAATCGCCGAACGACCAGATCAGCTTCGGCCAGTTGAACATCGCGATGCGGAATCCCCGCGAGACCCATTGCGCGTTCCCAAACCGGATGACGATCCACGGGTGGGCCATCAGCAGCGTCCTCCCCGGCAGCGGGGCTTGGAATATGACCCCGACGTGGATGAACTCGGTGCCGAAGTACTTCTCCTTTTCCCGGGCCCGCCAGAGGTCATTGCGGATGACCACCGCTCCGATAAAGGACAGGTATTCGCCCGCGTCCGCCAGCATTTGGTCCCGCTCGGGGCTGGAGGGTTGGTAAGCCTGATCGGCAGCGGCCGGCACACGCCTTGCCTGCAGGCAGACCTCGAGGTCCTTGCCCCGGACCTCGGCGTTGACGATGATCAGGCTGTAATCCTCCCGCGTGGCTTGCAACACGGCCGCGACCGCGCCGGGTTTGAGCAGGTCGTCGTCGGTGAACAGCCAGATGTATTCCCCCTCCGCGAGCGCGGCGGCGCGGCAGTAATCGGCGTCGACGCCCCCCTTCTGGTCGAGCCTCACGTAGCGGATCCGCCCATGCCTGGCCAGGCTGGCGGCGACGACCTCGGCGGTGTTGTCGGTGGAGGCGCCGTCAACGATGATGACCTCGACCTCGTCGGTGGCCTGCGTGAGGATGCTCTCGAGCGTGTCGCCCAGAAAGGCCGCGCGGTTCAGCGTGGCGATGCAGATGGAAAGCCGGATCTTGCTCATGTCCCTGAAATCCCCCCCTAAAGTCTATCCCGCGTCCCTGGCCGGGACCGGATCGGCCCGCTCGATCTCCGGCCGCTGCTCAATTTCGGCGCGCACCATGTCGCGCACGGTTTCCTCGACTGTCCACTCCCGGTGCCAGTTGAGCTGGGTTTCGGCCTTGCGCGGGTTGCCGCAGAGCGGGGCGGCGGGTGCCGCGGGAGCCGGAGCGGCGGCGCCGCGGACGAAGCTCCGATAATCGAGCCCCCCGGCGCGGAAGGCCGTGTCCACCAAGTCCGCCACGCGTCGGGTCTGGCCGGAGGCGAAGAGGTAATCCGCCGGGAGCGGGGCCTGCAAGGCGAGCCAGAAGCCGCGGACGAAATCCCGCGCGTCACTCCAGTCGCGCTCGGCCGAGAGATCCCCCAGCACGAGTTCCTGTTGGTCGCCGCGCAGGATGGCGGCCACCGCGCGAGTGACGCGGCTGCTGAGATAGTTGCCGGTGCGCAGCGGGGACTCGTGGTTGTAGAGGATGCCCAGGGAGACGTACTGGCCGTAACGTTCCCGGTGGAGGCGGCCGAAGTGGTCGGCGGCCAGCTTGGCGATGCCATACGGCGTGACCGGATGGCAGCGGGTCTGCTCGTCCTGTGGACTGTAGGCGGGGGCGCCGAAGATCTCGGCCGAGGAAGCGAGGAAGACCCGGGCGCTGCCGCTGATCTCGCGTGCCGCCTCCAGCAGGCGCAAAGTGCCGAGCGTGATGGCTTCGAATGCCTGGGCCGGCACGGCGAAGCTCTGCCGCGAGTCGGTCAGCCCCGCCAGATGGTAAATCTCGTCCGGTTGGGTGGCCTTGAGGAAGCGGACGAGCGAGAACGGATCCTCCAGCGAACCGGCATGCCAGCGGATCGCCGCCACGCCCGCCGGCCCGAACCGGCGGAGGAGCCTCGGCTCCTCGCGGTCGAAGGGGGCATGAATCAGGCCGGCGACCTCGTAGCCCTGGCTTAGCAGCCAGCGCGCCAGATAGGTTCCGTCCTGCCCGGCGATGCCGGTGATGGCCGCCCGCCTCATGGCCGGTTATTTCCCGACGAGATGGACCGTCGGCATCGGCATCAGGAACCGCCCGCCCCGGGCCAGGAAATCCTTCTCGCGGACCTTGAACTCCTCGATGAAGTGCCAGGGGAGGACCAGATAGTAATCAGGCTTGAGCCGGCGCGAATCGGTCTCGGAGATGATCGGTATGTTCGTGCCGATGGTGGCCGCCCCCCACTTGCGCTCGTTGCGGTCCGCGATGGCGGGGACGAGGTCCGGGGTGATGCCGCAGTATTGCAGCGTGGTGTTGCCCTTGGTGGAGGCGCCGTAGCCGTGCACCAGCTTTTTCTTCTTCTTCGCCTGCTTGAGGAAGGCGAGCAGGTCGCGGCGCACCTTCTTGATGCCGTCGCGGAAGGCGGCATAGGGGGCGTCGGTGTCCAAGCCGAGCTCAAATTCGCGCACGCGCAGGTCCTGCACCCGGACCCGCGCCTCGGGGGAGGGTTGTCGGCGGCCGGCGTGCCCGGCGGTGATGCGGAAGCTGCCGCCGTTCACGCCGTTGAGGGTCACGTCCAACACTTCGAGCCCATGGATGGCCAGCAGCCGTTCCAAGGCCGCGAGGGAGTAGTACTCCAGGTGCTCGTGGCAGATCGTGTCGAAGCTGTTCATCTCCAGCATCGCCGGGAGGTAGCTCAACTCGAGCACCCAGAGGCCCTGGTCGTCGAGCACGGCCTTGATGTCGGCCACAAAGGCGTTCGGGTGCTCCAAATCATAGAACATCGCAATGGACGTCACGACCTTGGCCTTCTGGCCGGGCGAGGCCCCCAGGAACGCGGCGGCGGAGAAGAAGTCGTTGACCACCTCGATCCCGGCGGCCCGGGCCTGGAGCGCCACGTTCGAGGGGTCGATGCCCAGGCGGCGGATGCCGTCCGCCTGGTAAGATTTCAGCAGGGTTCCGTCGTTGCAGCCGATGTCGAGCACGAGATCGCCGGGTTGGAGGCCGGCCGTCGCCCCCGCTTCCCGGGCGATGCCGCCCAGGTTGTCGCGCATCGTCTGGTTGATGCCGGACTCATACCAGTACGAGTGGTAGAGGACCTTGGCGGGGACCGTGTGGCGCATCTGGACCAACCCGCAGGCGCGCTCGTCGAGGGCGGGGTCGCACCGGACGAGGTCGAGCGGGACCCGGCGTTGCACGGGCGGCTTTCCCCGGGGATCCTTGAAGCCTCCGGAGATGTGCTGATCCCCCAGCGAAACGACCGGGCTGAGCGACGCGCAGCCGCAAATGCGGCACGTTTTGCGGGTCACCAAGATCGGCGAGTAAGCGGTAATTGCCATGCGCGGGAGGTTATCGGCGCCACCCGCCGAGGCAAGCCAAAACCGGGTTTGCGGCCCGCTGCCGCGCGCGGGACGGCGGCTCAGCTCGTGACCTTGATGCGCCCCTCGCGGTGCGCCTTCAGGAGCTCAATATCAGCGGTGACCATCAGCTTCACCAGATCCTTGAAAGTGACCCGGGGCTGCCACCCGAGTTTTGCCCGCGCTCTGGCCGCGTCGCCCACCAGGAGGTCCACCTCGGCCGGGCGGAGGTAGCGGGGGTCATGCACCACGTGCTTGCGCCAGTCCAGCCCGACGAAGCCGAAGGCCTCCGCGAGGAATTCGCTCACGGAATGGGTCTCACCGGTCGCCACCACGTAGTCATTGGGTTCGTCCTGCTGAAGCATGAGCCACATGGCCTCGACGTACTCCTTGGCGTAGCCCCAGTCGCGCTTGGCGTCGAGGTTGCCCAGGTAAAGCTTGTCTTGCAGGCCGGCCAGGATCTGGGCCACGGCGCGCGTGATTTTGCGGGTGACAAAGGCCTCGCCACGGCGGGGGGACTCGTGATTGAAGAGGATGCCGTTGCTGGCGTGCATCCCGAAGGACTCCCGGTAGTTCACGGTGGCCCAGTAGCCGGCGACCTTGGAGACCGCGTAGGGACTGCGCGGGTAAAAGGGGGTTTTCTCGCTCTGCGGGATTTCCAGCACCTTGCCGTACATCTCGCTGGAGGAGGCCTGGTAAAACCGGGGGCGGAGGCCGGTCGCGCGGATCGCCTCCAGGAGGCGGATGGTGCCGGTGGCGTTGGCGTCCAGCGTGTACTCGGGATTGTCGAAGCTGACGCGCACATGGCTCTGCGCGCCGAGGTTGTAAACCTCCCCGGGCTGCACCTCCAGCAGCAGGCGAATCATCGAGGCGGAGTCGGTAAGGTCGCCGTAATGCAGCCGCAGGCGGGTGGCGCTGAGTTGCGGGTCGGTCCAGATGTCATCCAGCCGGTGACGGTTGAAGGTGCTCGAGCGGCGCACGATGCCGTGCACCTCATAGCCCTTGCCGATCAGGAGTTCAGCGAGGTAGGAGCCGTCCTGCCCGGTGATCCCCGAGATCAGTGCCTTCTTGATTGCCATACTTTTTCCGATGGTTCCACAAGCCCGCGCGCAATAGAAGTGTTATTTTTCCCGGGCCTTCGACCAGCCGAGGAACGCGGTCAGCACCAGGCCGAGCAACACCGCGGCGAGGCTCACGTAGAACACGCGGAAGGGCGGCGCGAAGTTGAAGACCACCGTGTGCTCCCCGGCGGGGACCCGGACCCCGCGCATCAGGAAGTTGCACCGCAACAACGGGGCCGGCCGGCCGTCCACCAGCACGCTCCAGTTCGGGTCATGCTTGTCGTTGAGCAGGAGCACAGACGGGGCGGGCGCGCTGGCCTTGATCTCGATGTGCTTGGGGGCGTAGCTCACGATCGTCGCCTTGCCGTTCCCCTTCGCGGCGTCCGCGGGATTCGGAGCTTCAATTGGGGTGGAGACCATGACGGTTCGCCCGGGGTCAAACGCCGCGCTCCCCAGCAGGCCGAGGGTCTGGGCGTCGTTCGTGTTCACCAGCCATTGCGAGTAGAGCCCCGCGCGCGGGAGGGCGCCGCTGAACTCGATCAGGGCCAGCGGCCCCTGCGGGGTCGGTTCTGCCGTGAGTTCCTCGAGCTTGGTGTAAACTCCCACGCCCGGCTTGGCCTCGATCGCGAAATTCGTCACCACATGAAACCGTTGCTTCCCGGGATCCAACTGCTCGTTCATGAGGGTGGCCAGCCGGGCGCCCCCGAGCAGATAGCGGGTGTTGGTCAACTGCCAGCGGCGCGCGATGCGGAAGGTCGAATTGGTGTCGGTGGGCAGCATCGCGGTTTCGAAGGCCACATACGCTTCCGGGGCCCGGGGGTTCATGATGATGTCGAGTGACTGGATCCCGTAATACTGCCAGTGGTGCTGCTTCCACTCGATCCCGTAAAGCTGTTGGAACTGGGCCGTTTCGCGGTCGTAGGCCGGGAAGGGCAGCATCGCCACCCGTTGCTCGTAGGGGTGCGTCTTGGGTTCCCTGAGCAGGTCGATAATCGGGTTCGTGGCGTACTTTTGGACATAATCCCAGACCACGATGTAAGGCATGTCCATCGGCACGAGATCGGCGACCAACAGCGTCCCGAGCAGCACCGGGGCCAGCCAGGCCCGCTTGCCGTTGAAGAAGCCGGTCAGTACCACCGCGAAGGTGGCGACGCCCAGGCCGAGGAAGAGGAAGAACCACACCACCTGCCGGACGCTGGCCCCGGCCATCAGCTTCGCGGCTTCGGGATCGAACCCAACCTCCTGGATGTAGGCGGCCACCCTGTCCTTGGAATGGGCGTAACAGCAGAGGGCGGCCAAGGCTGCGACCGTGGCGATGAGAGAGCCCGTGACCCAGGCGCGTTCGGCGGGGGGAGACTCGGCGCGCCACTTCTGAAACTGGGCGGTGAGGCTGTCGGACGCGGCACCGGCACCACGCTGCCAGGACCGGCTCAGGCCGTGCAGTCCGTAGGCGGACAGGATCAGGAGCGCCCATTCGGTGACGTGGATGAACTTGGCGGGGTTGCGGAAGGTCGAGGCGTAGGGCAGGGCGTAAAGCACTTGGTAGAAGGGGGCGAACCGGCCCCAGGAGAGCAAGAGTGCGAGCACCGCCGCGCCCAACCAGAACCCGACCATCTGCCGTTCGCGCGGGGTGAATACGGAGTCCGCGCCCCGGAAGAACTGGAAGAGGGCATACAGCGCCGCGAGGACAACCAGCACCCCGGCATAAATTCCGCCGCCGTTGAAGCGCGCGAGGGCCTGCGGTGGAGGGCCCTGCTTGCCGCCGGCGAACCAGGCGTCCCACGCTGCGTCACTCCCCACCATGCCCCAATACGCGCCGTCGGGGAACTGATCGCCGGCGACGGCCATATCCTTCGGGGTGTCCATGCGGAAGCCGAAGATCCCGGGAATGGCCACCGCGAAGGACTCCTGCTTGGGGAGGCTCCACTGGGTGGCCTCGGCCCAGCGCGCGGCCTTCGTGGCCGCGTCCTGCTTCATGCCGGCGATGTCCTTGATCTGGGTTTGGACGAGGGTGGTGAGCGCCGCGGCGGCCACCCACGCCGCGCACAGGGCCACCAGGGCGAGGCGGCCGGCGCTGCGGGTGATCCGCCGGCCGGCGGGACCCTCCGCCGTCAGCCCCTGGTAGAACGCGTAGGCGCCGACGAACAGGCTGAACATCGCCCCGATGTCAAACGCCTCCATGATGGTCAGGCCGACGGCGAACCCGGCGAGGATGACCCGGAGCCAGCGGCGGGGTCCCGACTCGTCCGCCAGCGCGGCGAGGGCGAGGAAATCCAGCCCGAAGCTGAGCGGCTGGGCCGCCACCCCCCAGCAGGCGGTGGCGAGGAAGTCGGAGTTGAGCCCGACCGCCAGCCCGCTGATGAGGCAGACCCCCGGGGAGAACCGCCAAGCGCGGAAACAGACCCAGGCGCTCATGCCCACGAAAAAGGCCGCGAATGGCGCGAACAACTTCGTGAACAGCAGCGGGCCGCAAATCAACCCAAGCATCTGGGTGAGGTCGGGCAGGGCATTCGGGGCGGGGCCGCCGAGCCAGTTGAGGTTCTGCCAGACGCCGAAGAACGAGCCGGCCAGGTCAACCGACTCGGCAAACACCGCGCCCAGTGGCCCGTCATTGGAAAAGACCGTGTAGCGGGGCAGGAGGGCCTTCCAGAAGAGCAGCCCGAGCAGCCCGAGCAGGCTCAGGGCCATCCAGATGAAGTCACGCCGGGCGGAGCAGCGGGCGGGCGTTCTGGCCAGGACTCCGGCCGGCGTCGCCTGGGAGGGGGGTTCGTTCATAATGGAATTCAGAGAACAGGTGTTGCCACGGGATCTAATTGTTGGTGGGATGCTCCGAGTCGCAAACCGTCACGCCATCACCTTTCCCAAGTACGAATCTGACATGGAGTCGGGCGGCGAGGTTCAAAGGGTGCCGCGGGGTGACCGCAACCGCCTCGAGGATGGCGGCCCCCGCCCCGGGCTTGAGCAGATCGTCATTGGAGAAGGACCCCATGTATTCGCCGCGGCCCAGGCTGCCGAAGCGGCGGTATTTCTCGTCACAGCCGGCCCCGGTGTTCTGTTGGAGGGAGCGCATGTTTGGGCAGGTTGCCGCGTGGGCGCGGGCCACCCGTTCGGGGTCGTCCGGGGACCGGTCATCCAACACCGCCAATTCGACCTCCGGGGTGAGTTGGGGGATGGTCGTCTTGAGCGTTTCGTCAAGGAAGCGGCTGCGATTGAACGTCGAGATGCAGATCGACAAGCGAATTTCGTTCATGCGTTCGTCCGGAGAAGGGGCGGACCACTGGCCGCCAAGGCACCCTCATGGCCCGGTGTTGCCGGTCATGCGGGCAGGCGAACGGTACCCGGGCCGGGCAGCCCTTGCGGGCGGCTCATCCCGGCGGGCGGGAACGTGAATAAGGGCGTTGACTGCACCCCGCGAGCCTGCCAGAGCCGGGCCGCGCGGGCAAGCCAAAAGGCTGCCCTCTGGCATGCCGCACGCCCCATGCCGGCGGTGACGCCCTACGCCCGCATGCTGGCCACGGCAGAGGTCGCGCCAGCCAAGAAAGCGGAAATGACCAAACTGCACGGGCAGCTCAACCCGCTGGCGCTGGCGATCCAGCGGCGGAAGAAGGAGATTAACGGCCTGCATCTACTGCGGGCCTGAGTGTGCGGGCAGCCCCCCCCCCACCCCAGTCCAGGGGCAACGCGACTCAAAACGGGCAGGGTTTCGTTGCGTGGTGAGGTGGGGCGCCGAGCGTTGGCCGCGCGCGATGGCCCCACCGCGCCGCTTTCTGGCACCTCCCCCGGGGTGCCGTCCCCATTTCGCGCTGTTCCCGGGGTATCGCTCCGCTCGACCCCGGGCTGTCGGCTCTCACCCCCTGTCGGGGGTGATGGCAGAGGCGGCGCAGCCCGCTCGAATTCCCAAGCGGTATTGAGGTCAGGGAGCCGCGACGACCCGGTAGAATCGTTGCCCCTGCTGATTCACGGTAACGCTGGTGTCCACCCACAACTCGACGGGTTGCACCAGGGTGAGGTTGGTGAGGGTGGTCCAGTTCGTGGATCCTCCTACGCTGCTGGTGTATTGAATGCCAAATGTCTTCCCCACCGTTCCGGTAATGGTCA
>Ga0182030_10015660_pt1 | contig 14843 bp, 16 predicted proteins | sample 812S3MmetaG_FD_121299 | JGI IMG/M metagenome (GOLD analysis project Ga0182030, IMG submission 121299) | Permafrost microbial communities from Stordalen Mire, Sweden - 812S3M metaG (Illumina Assembly) | ecosystem: Environmental > Terrestrial > Soil > Wetlands > Permafrost | place: Sweden... | reverse complement strand
TAGGCGGAGTGCGACGGCGAGGTCACGATGCGGGTTCCCACGAACTCAACGGTGTGGCCGGCAAACGAGGCCGTCTGGCCCCGCACCAGGTGGAGCTCGCCCCGATGGAGGAACGACGTGGCGGCAGCCAGGCCGATGGCCACGACCACCACGCCGATGTGGACGACCATGCCGCCGTTGGCCCGACCCACGAAGCCCCGCCAACCGGCTATGGCCGAGCGGCCCGGCGAGGCGCCCGAGGCGCGCGACCCCCGGTAGGCACCTCGGACCGAGAGCACGAGGGCCCGGCCGGCCGAAGCGCCGGCGAAGGCCCCGAGCCCGAAGGCGAGCAGCGGCTCGATACCGTGGATCCCGCCCAGGACACACCCGACCACCACGATGACCCCGATGGCCGCGGGCACGGCCAGGCGCCCCCTCATGACCTCGATGGTGGTCTTGCGCCATGGCAGCGCGGGCGCCACGGCCATCAAGAACAGCAGGCCGAGTCCCACGGGAACGAAGAAGCGGTTGAAGTACGGGGCCCCGACGGCGACCTGGGTGCCCCCGTTCAGCGCCTCATAGAGAAGGGGGAACACCGTCCCCAATAAGACGACGAGGGCGAAGGCGACAAACAACAAGTTGTTGACCAGGAACGCCCCCTCCCGGCTGATGGGCGAGTCGATGCCACCCACGGCGTGGAGCCGGTCGCCCCGCCAGGCGATGAGGCCCACCCCGGTGACCAGCACCAGGCCGAAGAACCCGAGCAGCAGCGGACCGATCGATGAATCGGAGAACGAGTGTACCGACTGGATGACACCCGACCGGGTGAGGAAGGTGCCGAGGATGGTGAGGCTGAAGGCGGCGATGACCAGGGACAGGTTCCAGATGCGGAGCAGGCCTCGACGCTGTTGGACCATGACCGAATGGAGGTAGGCCGTGCCCACCAACCAGGGAAGCAAGGCGGCATTCTCCACCGGGTCCCAGCCCCAAAACCCTCCCCATCCGAGGACCTGGTACGACCACCAGGCGCCGAGCAGGATGCCCATGGTCAAAAAGGCCCAGGCGAACAACGTCCATCGCCGGGTCTCACCTTGCCAGTCCTCGTCCAGGCGCCCGGTGATCAGTGAGGCGATGGCAAAGGCGAAGGGCAGCGTGAACCCGACGAGACCGAGGTAGAGCATGGGCGGATGGATAAGGACCAGGGGGTTGTTCTGGAGTAGGGCGTTCGGGCCGGGCCCAGAGGTCGGAATGGCCCCGACCACGTGCTTGAAGGGATCGGCCGGCCCGAGCATGAGCCCGAAGAAGAACGCGGCCACCACATAGACGACGAGGGTGGCCCATGCCACCAGATCGTCGGAGGACCGTCGGCGGAACCGCCAGACCATGGCCGTGGCGTACCCCCCGAGCACCACTCCCCACAACAGGATGGAGCCGGCCAGGGCCGACCAGAGCCCGGTTATCGAGTAGAGGACGGGAGTCGACCGGCTGTTGTTCTGGGAGACGTAGAGCAACGAGAAGTCGTGGGTGAGGAGGGCGTGCTCCATGGCCGCCAGTCCGATGAGGCCGCCGAGCAGGACGAGGGGGGCGTAGAGCTGCCCGCTGCGCTTGGTCGACTCGCGGCCCTTGGCCAGGCCCACGGCCAGGACGACGATCCCGACTACGGCGGCCAGGAACCCGAGGAGGACCCCGGTGTGGCCGAGGGTGCCGTTCACCGGTGGCGGCCGAGAACGACCGCCAGGATGTCCGTGACGGCGGTCAACGCTTGGTTCCGTTGGGGGCGGTAACCCGCCCGGGGTGCTGGGCGATGTAGTCCGATGAGTGCTTCACGAGGATCTGGTCCGAGACGAAGGTGGATCCCTGGAAGTGCCCGACGGCAATGACCGGGATGTCCTTTTGGAACAGCTGGGGTGGGCTTCCGGTGTTCTGCACCTGGAGGCTGGTAGAGCCGGCGGTGACCACGAAGTCGACGCCGCTCGCGGTGGGGTGGATCGACCCGGGCTCAACCACACCCTCCAGGTTGAACGTCTTGTCGCCGAGACTGGCCTTCTGTGCCACCGCCTGGTTGGCCGGGAGGTAGAAGTTGAGGGCCGAGCCGATGCCCTTCGCAACCAAGAAGACGAAGGAACCGACGAGCACCACCCCGACAATGACGTAGCGCAGCCGGTGGCTCTTTCTCACCACGGGGGGCCGGGCCGTCGGGCGGCTCCCTCCATCCGGAGGTGGTGACAGCGGTCCGTCGGGGGCGGTGGCCGAGGGTGGGGCGGGCGGGGCGGTGGTCATGTCCGGTCCCCCGACCCATCGGGGTCGGTTACGGACGATCCGTCGGTGGCGAAGGACTCAATGCGAACAGCCGCCCGGGTTAGCTTCCTCCGTCGCCACATGAGCTGCATCGCGTAGAGGAAGAGGATGCCGAGGACGATGGAGTACCCGGCGTCGACGTAGTTCATCGGGCTCCCTCGGGGAGGGCGAGCTCATCGACGGCGCCGGGCTGGAGCGGGGCGTCAGAGGCGTTCGCCACCCCTGTCGCCACGGCCACATCGCCCTCATCGAGCGCCACTCCCTCGGCCTGGCGCTCGAGCAGGGCGAGGTCGAGCTCACCGGTGCCGAGGAAGTCCTCGAGCACGCCGACGCGGTAGCGGACGAGCAGCATCCACACGAACACCAAGGTGAGGGCCACGAAGCCGAGGAGGAGGGTCCAGGCCATCGAGCCGTGGATGGTGGGCGAGAGATTGGGGTTGAGGACTGTCGCCCCCTGGTGCAGGGTCTTCCACCAGAGCACCGAAAAGTGCACGATCGGCACATCGACCGAGGCGAAGATGGCGACGAAGGCGCTGCGCTTGGCTCTCACATCGGGCTCGGCCGGCACCCGGCGAAGAGCCAGATAGCCGAGGAACAGGACCAAGAGGACGGCCGTGCTGGTCAGTCGGGCGTCCCAGGCCCACCACACACCCCACGTCGGGCGGCCCCAGATGGAGCCGGAGATGAGAGTACAGACGTTAAACACCACACCCACCTCGACGGCGGAAGCGGCGAGCCGGTCCCAGAACAGTGACCGGGTCCGGGGCCACAGGTACAAGAGGCTCGACACCGCAGCCAGGCCGAAGGCCAGGTAGAGGGCGACCCAGGCCACACCCGGGTGGATGTAGACGAGGCGAACGAGATTGCCTTGGACTTGGTCGGGGGGCGTCACCCACAACCCGAGCCAGACGGTAAAGGCGGTGGCCACAGCAGCCGTACAGCCGATGATGCGCACGGTCCAGCGGGCCCGGTTCGACTGCACCAATGGGGACCTGTCGGCAGTTGTGCTCACAGTTTGATTCGAACTCATGCGGACTCCTGGATGGGCCCGTAGACGACGACGCCCAGAGCAACGTAGACGGCGTCGAAGATAACCAACAATCGGAGCCACTGGCTCCCGTCTGCCGGCGTCCCTCCGGCCATGGCCGCCTGCCAGATTCTGGTCCCGGCCAACAGCACCGGGGCGGCGATCGGCAAGAGGAGGAAGGGCAGGAGCGTCTCGCGGACCCGGAGCCCGGCCGACAGTGCGCCGTACAGCGTGCCGGTGGCGGCGAGGCCGATAGTCCCGAGCAGGCACGAGGCGATGATCAACCAGGGCACCTCGACGTTCGCCCCGTAGAGCAGTACGACCCCGAGGCCGAGAACCACCTCGAGCACGACCAGCTGGGCCGCCACCGCCGCCGACTTGCCCAAGAAGAGCCCGGCGGGGTCGAGCCCGGAGAGCCTCAGGCCGTCCCGGGCACCGTCCACCGACTCGACCGAGACGCTTCGCTGGATGGCGAGGACAGTACAGAACAAGACCGCCACCCAGAACAGTCCCGGGGCCCCTTTGGCCATCAACGATCGGTCGGGACCGAGCGCGAAGGCGAACAGCACGAGGGCGACGATGCCGAACGGTGCGACCTGGGAGAGTGCCACCCGGGAGCGGGCCTCGATCCGCAGGTCCTTGCCGGCCACCAGGATGGTGTCATGCCACATGGGCCACCTCCCCACTCGGGGAGTCATCGCCCACCCGAATCGGGCCCGACGGCCCCTCGGGAGCACGATCGGCAACGGCCAGCGGAGCGATGGTGCGCCCGCCGGTGACTCGGCCGCCGGTGACGGTGATGGCCCGGGTGGCCAAGGCCTCGACGAAGTCCGTCTCGTGGGAGGCAATGACGACGGTGACCCCCGAAGCGCTCGCCTCGGCGATGACCTGGTTGAGGACGGCCCGGGCCGAGGCATCGAGGCCGGCGTGGGGCTCGTCGAGCAGCCACAGCTCGGGCCATCGGGCGACGAGGACGGAGAGGGCTACCCGACGGCGCTGGCCGGCCGAGAGCTTGGAGGCGGTCGTCTTGAGCAGCCGGCCCGACAGGCCCAGCCGCTCGCAGGCGCCATCGATCCGCCGGCTGTCCGCCCCGGCCGCCCGCACAGCGAAGCGCACGTTCTCCCTGACCGTTAGGTCGTCGTAGAGATGAGAGGCATGGGACAAGAGGCCGACGCGGCGCCGTACTTGATTGCGCTGGCGCACAGGGTCGAGTCCGAAGACTGCCACCTGCCCCGAAGTGGCAGGGACGAGGCCGGCACACACACGAAGGAGGCTGGTCTTGCCTGCCCCGTTCGGTCCCTCGACGAGCACCGTCTCGCCCGTGTCGACCTCGAGGTCGACACCGGCAAGCAGTGGGAACCGTCCAGACAACGCGACGGCGTCGTGGAGGAAAAGTGCTGGGTAGGGGGGAGCTGCGAGGGCCATAGCCGTTCCTCCAGACTACGGGGGCGGGAGTCCAGGAGCCAGGCGGGGCATCAAGGTGGTGACTGGCCAGGGACGACCCGGTCTCTCAGCTGGTCGAAAGTCGGCTTAAGTGCAGGTCACGCAGCCAGTTAGAGATGTGATCGGACAGGATGGCCACATTGTGGGTCAACAGGAGGGCGCCGAAGATGATGAGCACCGTCCCCCCGATCAGATCGACCAGCCGGAGATGACTTCTCACCCTGGCCAGGGCGTCCGTCATTCGGCCGAAGGCCAGACCGCTCAGCAAGAAGGGCACCCCGAGGCCGAGCGAGTAGGCCAACAGCAGGGCGATGCCGCCCTCGGTCGAGCCGCCGGTCCCGGCGGCCAGGGTCAGCACGCTTCCGAGGACAGGCCCGATGCAGGGTGTCCAGGCGAAGGCAAAGGCCATGCCCATGACCGGCGGAGCCCACGCCCCGAGGACCGAGGGGCGGACGACGAACCGGCGCTCGCCTGAAAGGGCCATGGGCATGCCTACACCGGCCGCTGTTGCCACCAAGAACGCCCCAAAGACGACGATGAGGATACCTGACACCACGTCCAGGGTCTGCTGGTGGGTGAGGAAGAGACGACCGATGGCCGATGCGGACGCCCCGAGGATGACGAAGACCAGGGTGAACCCGGCGATGAAGGCGAGGATGCCCCGCAACAGTCTCTCTCGCTCGCGTCGGAGCTCCGATGCCGTGGGTCCGGCCCGCTCGGGCGCCGCCTCGCCAAGAGCCGTCCCTTCGGCCGTCGCAGCCGACCCGGCCACCCCGGACACGCCAACCGGCACCAGGGCTGCGGGGCGGGCGGACCCGAGTGCACCCAACTCAGCGGCCGAGAGCCCCGAGACCATGGACAGGTAGGCCGGGACGAGGGGCAGCACGCACGGGGACAGGAACGACAGCATGCCGGCCCCGAAGGCCACCAAGAGGCCGAGTGGGTCTGCATGGATGATCGCCGGCTCGATCATCACATCCCTCTAGGCCAGCTGACTCTGCACCAGCGCCAGGTCCTCTTCGACCATCATCTCCACCAGCCTGGCGAAGTCGACGTCGCGATGCCATCCGAGGGTCTTCTCGGCCTTCGAGGGGTCCCCGACCAACAGGTCGACCTCGGCGGGGCGAAGGAAGCGCCCGTCGATGACGACGTGCTCCTCCCAGTCCAGACCGGCGGCGGCGAAGGACAGCTCGACCAGCTCTTTGACCGAGTGTGTCTCGCCGGTGGCCACGACATAGTCGTCAGGACTGTCCTGTTGGAGCATGAGCCACATCGCCCTCACGTAGTCGGCGGCGAATCCCCAGTCCCGCTGGGCATCGAGGTTGCCGAGAGCCAACTTCTCGTCGATACCGTGCTTGATGCGGGCAACCCCATGGGTCACCTTGCGCGTAACGAACTCGAGCCCCCGCCGCGGCGACTCGTGGTTGAACAGAATCCCCGACGAGGCATGGAGGTTGTAGCTCTCACGGTAGTTGACCGTGATCCAGTGGCCGTAGACCTTGGCCACCCCATAGGGGCTGCGGGGGTAGAACGGGGTGGTTTCGACCTGGGGCACCTCGAGCACCTTGCCGAACATCTCCGACGAGCTGGCCTGGTAGAAGCGGATCTCCGGATCCACCGTTCGGATGGCGTCGAGGACTCGGGTCACACCGAGGGCCGTCGTCTCACCGGTGAGGACGGGCTGGCTCCATGAGGTCTGGACGAAAGACTGGGCGGCGAGGTTGTAGACCTCGGTTGGCCGGTTGTCACGCAAGATGTTGATCATCGACACCTCATCCAAGAGGTCGCCGGCCACCAGCGTCAGCCGATCCTGGATATGGGCGATCCGCTCGAAGTTCAGGGTGCTCGAGCGTCGGACCATGCCGCAGACTTCGTAACCCTGCTCCAGCAGGAATTCGGCCAGATAGGAGCCGTCCTGGCCGGTTACGCCAGTGATCAGTGCTCGCTTCGCCATGCGTGTCGACTCCTCGGTTGTCAGTGCGTATCGGTATCGTCTGGTACCGCCTGCCAGGACGGTGGCCGCTTCTCGGTGAAGGCGGCTATGCCCTCCGCTGCCTCGGCCGTCTGGCTGGTGACCGTCAACATGGCATGCAGATACGGCAGTGCCTCGGCGGCTGACGTGTCGAGCACAGCGTAGAACGATTCGCGACCCATCCTCATCACCCCTGGAGGTTTCGACGCCAAGACCGCCGCCACCTCTGCCACCTCGGCATCGAGGCGGTCGGCCGGCACCAGCCGGCTCACGAACCCCATCCGCTCTGCCTCCTCGGCTCCCACCATCCGGCTAGTCAGCATGAGGTCGAGGGCCTTTTTCGGGGCCATTGACCTGAGCATGGGGACGGTCACCATGTACGGCCAGAGGCCCACGTTGAGCTCCGGGGCGCCGAAACGTGCCAGGTCCGAGGCGATGACCATGTCGCAGGCCAGGGCGAGCCCGAACCCTCCGGCCACCGCCCATCCCTGGACGCGAGCGATTGTGGGCTTGCCAAGGTGCCACATCTCCTCGAACAGCTCGGCTATCCAGCCCCGGGCCTGATGATGCTGGGCGTAGTCATCCGTCGATCCCCCGGGGTCCTTCGGCACCATGCCCGAAAGGTCGGCACCGGCACAAAAGGCCTTGTCCCCGGTGCCGGCGAACACCACCACACGGACCTCGGGGTCAGACTTGGCCCGGGCCAGGTGCTCCCGTAGCCCGGCGATGACCTCCCAGGTCATGGCATTGCGACGATCGGGTCGATTGATGGTGAGGGTGAGCACCGGTCCGTCCCTGGCAGCCAGCAGGTCCTCGTCGGGTACGGCGGGAGGCGTTGGAATCGCTTCTTCGGGCACGGGACGACGGTAGCCGGGCACGACCGGGCTGTCCCGTTGGCCTGGCCACTTCACCCGACCGGGCGTAGACGGGGCAGGCCTACCGAGTCCCTCATCGGTGCCCGCTACGGTGTCGCCATTCCTACCGCCGCTCTCCTCTCGTTCCGCCTCGGTGGCACCGATGGCGTGGCCATCGAGGCGACCAAGTGGAAATGGGCCTTGGAGACCCTCGGGTTCACGACGGTGACCGTGGCCGGCAGCGGACCGGTTGACCGGACGCTCCCGGGCCTTTCCATCGGCGCCGACGAGCCGCCTGCTCGCTCCGAGCTCGCCTCCGCTCTGGAGGATGCCGACGTGGTCGTGGTCGAGAACCTGTGCTCGCTGCCCCTCAATCCGGCCGCCGCCGCACTGGTGTCCCAGATGCTCACCGGGAGACCGGCCATTCTCCACCACCACGATCTGCCTTGGCAGCGTCCCCAGTTCGTCGCCAGTCCACCACCCCCGAACGATGTCCGGTGGTCGCAGGTGACCATCAACGAGCTGAGCCGAGCCCAACTCGCCTCCCGGGGAATTGAGGCCACGACCATCTACAACTCCTTTGCCATCCCCGAAGCTGCCCCGTGCGGGGCATCCTTGGCCTCCCTCGACGAGCGGCGGCGCGCCGTGCGGCAATCGGTCGGGGTGGGCGTCGAGGCCCGTCTGGTGCTCCAGCCCACCCGGGCCCTCGACCGCAAGAACGTGCCCGGCGGGATCGGTGCCGCCTCCGCCCTCGGAGCCACCTACTGGCTGCTCGGGCCGCCCGAGGACGGCTTCGACCCCGAACTCGAGGCCATCGCTCGGTCGGCCCCCTGTCCGGTCGTCCTCGGTCCCCCCGCTGGGCACCGGCACATCGCAATCGAAGACGCGTACCTGGCCTGTGACGTCGTTGCCCTCCCGTCCACCTGGGAAGGGTTCGGCAACCCCTCGGTCGAGTCAGCGATACACCGTCGGCCCCTCGTCATCGGGCCGTATCCGGTGGCCGAGGAGCTGCGGGCCTTCGGATTCCGCTGGTTCTCCCTCGACCAGCTGGCGCCTCTCAGCTCTTGGCTGGACGTACCCGACGACGAATTACTCGACCACAACTTGGCCGTGGCCGAGTCGCATTTCTCCCTCGCCGACCTGCCGGGCAAAATCGAGGCCGTACTGCCCGAACTCTGAGCGCGGTGCCACACTGAAGAGGATTCGGCCCCCCGGGTACCATGTCGGCCATGAGCGGCGCAGCCACCGAAGAGCTCGGGGGTCATGGGGCGGCGAGCTCCACCCGTCGGCTGACCGCTGATGCCAGGCGTCGACAGCTGTTCGAGGTGGCCCTCTCCCTATTCGCCGACCACGGCTACGCAGCCACCACCATGGACGAGATTGCCGAGGCCGCCGGGGTCACCAAGCCGCTCGTCTACCAGCACTTCGAATCCAAGCGGGCGCTCTACCTGGAGCTCATGGACGTGTTCTCGACGGAGATGGTGAACCGCATCGTCGAGGCCACGGCCAATGCCGCCGGGCCCCGCCAGCAGGTCGAGTCGGGATTCGCCGCCTATTTCGAGCTCATGGTCGGCAATGAGCAGGCGTTCCGGCTGCTGTACGGCAGGGATGCCCCGGACGATCCCGAACTGGGAGCGGCCCTCGTGCGGGTCGAAGAGACGATCGCCGAGGCCATCGATCCGCTCATCGACGCCGGGCTTGATCCCGAGCACCGCCTGCTGCTGGCCCACGCCGTCGTCGGGATGGCCGAGGGGGCCAGCCGCCACTGGCTGGACGCCCAGCGGTCTACCGACGGCCGAGAGGGCGAAAAGCCGACTGGTTCCACCGATGACGACACGACCCCCGCCGACGAGGCTGCGCACCTAGCCATGCGCCTCGCCGACTTCGCGTGGGCCGGTCTCCGCCAGGTACACAGGATCTGACCGGCGCAGACTGGCCGCTCAGGCGTCGACCTCGCCGGCCACGACCGGCTTGTTCGAGCTCTGCACCACGCCTCCGGCATGCTCAGCGGTGATGGCGAAGGCGTTGACCGAGCCGGCACCGGCCACGCTGAAGGGCACATTGCTCGGGTTCGATCCGAGCAGCCCGAGGGAGATGGTCTTGCCTCCGACCACGCCCCAGAGCTGATAGGTCATCTTGTCGGACAGAGCGGCGAGCCCCTGCGCCTCGACGAAGCCGGTGCCGGAGTTCGTCAAGATGATCGTGGCCTTGCCCACGCCCGTCGACGATGTGAGATGTATCTGCTTGGTCGACGGCGCGTTGAGGGCCGATCGCTCAGCTGCCGACAGCGAGGCTGCGGCGTTCACTTGGTGGTTCAGGTGGTTCACCTGGATGCCGAGCACCAGCGCCACCACTGCGGCGACCGCCGCCGCCGCCCCGGCCACCCGGACAGCCCACTGCTTCTTCGGCCGTCCCGTGATGGGAATGACATTGCTCTGCTCCGAGTGTCCGGACTCCTCGGTTGGAGCGGAGCCGGCTGCGGCCATGAGAGCCGACCGGTCGGCACCGGTCTCCAGGCGGCTCGACAGGATCTCCCACGACGGTGGCGTCGAGCCGTCGAGGTGACTGGCGATGCCGTCCCACAACTCGGCCGGCGAATCCCCGCCCGTGTTGGCCAGCAAGCCAGCTACCTCGTGGTGCTGAGCCACCTCGGCCGCACACCGCACGCACGTCTCGAGATGGCTCTCGACAAGTGCGGCCGTCTCTTTGTCCACGGCATCGAGGGCATAGACGCCGAGAAGCTCCTGGATCTCCATGTGGGTGAGATCGTCCATCGGCGTGCTCACAGGTCCGCTCCCGCCGGCTCGACGCCGCGCTCGGCCAGGTTGGTGCGGAGGCGTCCCAGTCCGGACCTGATGCGGCTCTTTATCGTGCCCTCGGGTTCGTGCAGCATCTCTGCGACCTCCCGATAGGTGTGGCCGCCGAAGTATGCCAGCTCGATCGGTCTGCGCATGTCCGACGGCAGGGCGTTCAGCGCCTCCTTCACTTGCTCGGCGACGGCCATGTCCCACACTTCATGGTCGATGTCGTAGCCCGCTGTCGCCGTCTCCCTGGACGTCCGCTCCTCACGACGGCGCCGGGCCACTTCGGAGCGGACGAAGTCCACGGACTTCCCGTGGGTGCGGGCCAACAGGAAGGACCGGAGCGTCCCTCTGGCCGCGTCGAACTTCTCGGGGTGCTTCCAGAAGTCGAGGAAGACCTCCTGGGTGATCTCCTCGGCTGAAGGGTCGCTGCGGAGGATCCGGCGGGACAGCCCGTGCACCGCTCCGCCGTGCCGACGGTAGATCTCGGCCAGGGCCGGCTGATGCCACCGTCCGACCGCCACCACCAAATTGGCGTCGCTCGCCAGCTCCACATCGATCACAATGATCTCTTCGTCGCTGTCGTCCATGTGGATGGGCCCATTCTAGAAAGGGTGAGCACCACGATCACGACGCCTCCCTGTGACTCTCGACTCCCTGCCCACCAGCCCCCGGGTCGACGACGTCCCGCGTCGCCCATCGAAGAGGGCCTTCACCTCTCAGTTCATCCGAGGGGGCGGCGGTTCCGAAGACTGGGCAATGACCGAACTCGCACAGACACAGACGACCAGGCACCGCTCTACCCGAAAAGGGTGGTCACACACGAGGAATCTGGCGATTGTCACCGTCTTCGGGATGGCCATCGCCCTCGCCGCCTGCTCGTCAGGCAGCAGCTCGATGCCGTCGACCGCGTCGACCAGTGCCCCGACGAGCTCGTCTGGGTCGAGTGGAAGCAGCACGAGCGCCAATGCCATCACCATCAAGAACTTCTCATTCTCGCCGAGCAGCATCACCGTGTCGCCGGGTGCAACCGTGACCGTCACCAACAAGGACTCGGTGGCTCACACCGTCACGTCGTCGAGCGGTGGGTTCGACACCGGCGACATCCCCGCCGGGGGGTCCAAGACGTTCACAGCCCCAATGAAGGCCAGGAAGTACCCCTACATCTGCTCCATCCACCAGTACATGACCGGAACGCTGACCGTCAGTTGAACACCGTGAACGGTCAGATCATCGGCTGACGGTTACCAAAGGCGAGTCGCGTTGCTCCTCGGAGCGCCCAGACCCGTCGGACGCCCGCAACCCGTAAGCCGTCGTTGCCAACACCATGAGCGACTGGCCGAGGCGTCACCGACGACCGCATGAGCAGGTTTCCTCCGACGCCGACTCGGCTGCCATGGGGACGTCGACCGAAGCATCTGAGGGCCTCCACTCCGACGCCATGAGACGACCGCGACCCTCGACGAGATGGTCGAGACAGCCATCGAGTCTCGGAGCAAGGGAGCGGTCGACGCCGACGAGTCGGCTGCGGTGCGTCCCGGCGGTCCCGCCTCCTCACCGGCGCCTCGTTCGGCGGAGGCATGCCTCGGGGCATCATGAGTCCCGAAGGGGCATTCACACCAGCAACGAGTTGTCAACTCGATCATCCCGAAACAGTCCAGTGACGAATACATGACATGACCTTCGACATCGACACCTACCAGAAGCACTCGGCCAAGCTCGACGTCGGGGGCATCGACTTCGACGCCTTCCGAGACCAGCCACTCGAGCCGGATGCTCTCCGGTGCCTGCGATACATGCACGACGTGGAGAGCCACACCATCTGCTACCTCCGGGACATGCTGGTGACTCGCGCTCACCGCGACCCGACGGTGACCTCTTTCCTCACCATGTGGAACTACGAGGAGTTCTGGCACGGCACAGCCATCGCCAGGATCCTCGAAGCCCACGAGGAACAAGCCGGCACCGGACGGATCGCCGCCCTGCGCATGAAGCTCCCGAAGCGCGACGCCCTCCGTCCCCTGACCTTCCAGCTGGCCTCGGCCCTCACCCCGCACCTGACCGCCGTGCACATGACCTGGGGAGCGGTCAACGAGTGGACGACCCAGGCCGGCTACGCCCGCCTGGCCAAGCTGGCCGACCATCCAACCCTCAGTGAGCTCCTCGGGCGCATCATGAAGCAAGAGGGCCGGCACATCGACTTCTATGCCGGCGAAGCCAGGGGTCGCCTGGCCGACAGCCGGGCAGCGCAGCGCCTGACCCGATGGGCCTTGCGGCGGTTCTGGGCGCCGGTCGGCAGCGGGGTCGTGCCCGACCAGGAGGTCGACTTCTTGAAGGCCTACCTGTTTGGCGACACCGACGGCCAAGCCATGGCCGATCGGATCGACCGTCGCGTGGACCGGCTCCCCGGGCTCGAGGGGCTCAACCTCCTCCACGCCGCGGTATCCGTCGCCGCCTGAGCAAACGGCGAGCACGAAACCCGATCCAACCGGTAAGCTATGTGGGTGTTCAGCTTCCCCAACCCTGTTGATGAGAGGGCGGCCCGCTCGGTGGCCGCTGGAGTTGTCATCATGTGCGTTGCCGCCATGGTGTTCGAACAGGGTTGGATCCTTGTTCCTTTGGCCTACGGCTTCTGGGCCCGGGTGGCATCGGGCCCGAGATTCAGTCCCCTCGGGCAGCTGGCCACCCGCGTCATCGCCCCTCGACTTCCTGGTCAGCCCCGGCTGGTTCCTGGGCCGCCGAAGCGCTTCGCCCAGGCCATCGGCGTCGTGTTCTCCTCGACGGCGATCGTGCTCTGGTTCGGCTTCGGGCTGAGCACCGCCACCTGGGTGGTGGTAGGCCTCCTGGCCACGGCTGCGTTCTTGGAGTCAGCCCTTGGGCTGTGCCTTGGCTGCAAGGTGTTTGGGCTCCTCATGAGGGCGGGGGTCATCCCCGAAGAGGTATGCCTCTCCTGTGCCGACATATCCCGTCGCCATCCGCAGCTCTCACAGTCCCGCTCGGCCCAATAGGGCGGTAGCCCGACTACTTGAGGCGGGGGCTTAGCTCAGCGCACAGGCCGGCGATCTCAGTGGCGCATGACAAGTAGGTGTCGTCCTCGCCTCCGGCCGGATCCTCCACGTCCTCCCATGCCTCGATCGGCGTTTCAGCCAGATCCAAGGCCTTCACTCGGTCGACCAGCGACTGGTCGCTGTCGGAGAGATCTCGGCACAGTCGCTTGATGGTTGCCGTCTTCCAGGCCACCTCGGGGTGGATCCGACGGATGTAGGCGACGTGTTCGCCCGCCATGGCGACGACCAGGTCAGCGGACTCGATGTCACGGTCGCTCAGTTGATGGCTGCGGTGGCCGTCGGCTCCGAACCCGACTGAGGCCATGGCGTCTCTCGTCCGCCTGCTCATCGGCTGTCCTTCGATCACGTGAGTTCCAGCCGTGACCACCCGGACCGGAGCCGACTCGAGCATTGCCCCCGCCATTACCGAGCGAGCGGCGTTACCCGTGCAGAGGGTGAGTAGACGCGGCCGGCTGTCGATCACCACCTCGTCATCTCTCACCGGGTCACGGTACCGCAACGAGCCTCAAGCTCGCGAAGACCGGGGCTGGGCCTGCCCGGCCGCCACTGACCACTTGATGCCGACCCCGACCACGGCCCGGGAGATGATCAGCCGCTGGATCTCCCTTGTCCCCTCGAACGGGCGTAGATCTGGTCGGTGGGCCCGGAGGGTGCCTGGAGTGCAATAGCGGAACCTGGTTGTCCGCCTTTCGTGGGTACCAGACCGTGTCGCCGCTCCGCACGACCAGGTGTCGGGACCTACCTTCAAGCCGATCTTCGATCTACGAATGTCGGTCCCGTCAACCTGGCCGGTACAGCGCGACTACGCCGGTTCTGCACGGGGGATCCGTCCATTCCGCAATCTTCTTGGCCCCACGATTCGGGAGCTACTCAGGAAGTCGTCCCCACGACCCATCGCTCGCAAGGAACCCCGACCACATTCTTCGACACCTCTATCGGGACAGAGAAGCTATCAAGTGATGACGAAGTCGTTCCATGCGACCTGTGTACACAACCTGTGGTACTCGGGTCCATACCATGGGGCGTTGACCTGCACTCGGCCGAACTCGTTCACGTAGTAGTTCTTGTCTGGCGCACCCTCATCCTGCAAAAGGATCAGTTTCGATGCTTCAGCGTCAAGCGCCTCGTTGTAGCGCTCGAACGCCTCCGGCTTCACTTCGACCTGCGCCTTCCCCTCTTCGATCATGCGGCTGATGCACCGGGCCGCGTAGGCCGCCCAAACGACGTACCAGATAGGCAGCCCCGTTCCGCCCGAAAGGGGCTGGGAGTTTGGGCCGTAAAGCATGAATAGGTTGGGAAAGTTCGGCGCGACCATGCCGAGGTAGGCGCGAGGGCCGTCCTTCGACCAGAACTCATGGATGCTCACGCCATCTTTTCCGATGAATTCTGCTGGTGCGAGGT
>Ga0182030_10015659_pt1 | contig 14844 bp, 13 predicted proteins | sample 812S3MmetaG_FD_121299 | JGI IMG/M metagenome (GOLD analysis project Ga0182030, IMG submission 121299) | Permafrost microbial communities from Stordalen Mire, Sweden - 812S3M metaG (Illumina Assembly) | ecosystem: Environmental > Terrestrial > Soil > Wetlands > Permafrost | place: Sweden... | reverse complement strand
TATCCATGCGCACCGATGAATAGAACTTCAGGGCGTTGCCGCCGGTGGTCGTCTCGGGATTCCCGAACATAACGCCGATTTTCATGCGGATTTGGTTGATGAAAATAACGATGGTGTTGGACCGCTTGATATTGCCGGTCAGTTTGCGCAGCGCCTGGGACATGAGGCGCGCTTGCAGCCCCATGTGCTGATCGCCCATTTCGCCTTCGATTTCGGCCTTCGGTGTGAGAGCGGCGACCGAGTCGATTACGACCACATCGACCGCCCCGGAGCGCACCAGCATGTCGGTGATTTCCAGCGCCTGCTCGCCGGTATCCGGCTGCGACACCAATAAGTCGTTGACCTTGACGCCCAATTTTTCCGCATACACCGGATCGAGCGCATGCTCGGCATCCACGAACGCAGCGGTGCCACCGTTGGCCTGTGCCGATGCGATGATGGCCAACGTCAGTGTGGTTTTGCCGGAAGATTCCGGACCGAAGATTTCGATGACTCGGCCGCGCGGAATACCGCCGACGCCGAGCGCAATATCGAGGCCCAATGAACCGGTGGGGATCGAGTCCACCTCGTACGTAGCGCCGGCGTCGCCCAAGCGCATGACCGAGCCTTTGCCGAATTGTTTTTCTATCTGGCTCAGCGCGGCAGCGAGAGCTTTCTTGCGATTCTCTTCCATAGACATTCCTCAACGAAGTGTGCCGCCATTATTTCATATTCAGCGCTCAACGCTCACCTCATATGCAACGAATTCGCAGAGTTTTCCTATGGATTTTGCGTTTCATACAGTAGTGGCCAGGTGTCGACTACTGTATACGTCGACTCGGTACCGCCGGTTTCGGAGCGAACCAGGCTGAAGCTCGTCGCTCGCCAAATAATCGCAGACATTGCTTGCAGCACAGGAGCTTGCGCAACCTTTCTCGCAAGGGTTACATGCGCACGCAGCTGCGCCCGAGGCAGTGCAGCCGCCTCATGCAATTGCGTCCACAGGCTCAGCAAACCCGGCGGAAGTTCTTGTGCAACCGCCGCCACAACCTGCGGCTCGGGCCAATACTCGAGCGAATCGAACGCAATGGTGCAGCGAGGCGCGCGCACCGCTCGGCCGACTTGCTGCCACAGCGGGAGCCGCGAACCGACAACCTCGCCTATGAATGCCAGGGTGACATGATAGTTTTTGGCGTGCACCAATCGGCCCGAACTTTTGAGACTCAACTGGCTCGCGACCTTCGCGAGTTGCGACGCGGCATCGACATCCGGCCAGAGCGCGAAAAATAATCGCAATGCAAACCCTCGCGGCGTTGCGGTTAAGGGTTGCGTGCGAGCAAGCCTTCGAGAGCCAGCCGTACGGTTTTCCGGCGCACCGACTCGCGGTCGCCGCGAAAGTGCTTCAGTTGCGTGCCGACTCGTATTGCGCCGCCGCGACGCGTGGCCCATCCCAGCCAGACTGTCCCGACCGGTTTACCGGGAACTGCTCCATCGGGTCCCGCAATGCCGGTCACCGCGATCGCAATCTGTGCCTTCGTGCGCCGCAGTGCACCGGCGGCCATGGCACGGACCGTCTCTTCACTGACCGCGCCTTTTTTTTCCAAAATGGCGCGCGGCACACCCAGGCGCCGCATCTTTGACTCGTTGCTGTAGGTCACGAACCCTTCGCCGAACCACTGTGAGCTGCCGACAACATCGGTCAAGGCCTTGGCAATCCATCCACCGGTGCAGGATTCAGCCGTCGCCACATAGCGGTGCTGGTTGAGCAAGCGCCGCCCAACGCGCGCGGCAAGGCGTTTGAGTTTCGCGTCGCTGGCTGCCATGGGAATAGTGTAGCCGGACGCGACAGAGCGTGCGACCATTCCACCGTGGAACACAGGCTCGACGCAAGAAACGAACAAGCCATTGATGCGCCTCTTCATAAAGAGGCCGCCCCGCTGAAGCGATCTTCTGCTCGTATCCACGTCCACAAAAGAGGCTATCGAGCGGCCTTCAACGATTATGCGACGGACGTGGATTTAAACCCGCTTCTCCTGCAAGGAGATGCGCGCATGGTCCTGAAAGATCTTCCCGACAATACCGTGGATTTCGCCATGACATCGCCGCCGTACTGGGGCAAACGAGAATACGCGGAAGGGGGGATCGGGCTTGAAAGTGACTATCGAGACTTCGTGCGTGCTCTCGCCGCGACTTTCTTGGAACTCAAGCGCGTCCTGAAGCCGGAGGGCTCGTTCTGGCTGAATATTGGCGATACCTATGAACATAAACGTCTTCTCGGAATTCCATGGCGGATAGCATTGGAAATGACCGACAACCAAGGATGGACGCTGCGCAATAGCGTCATATGGAACAAGGTCAAAAGCGGCATGGATAACACCAAAGATCGTCTAGGGAATGTCCACGAGCATGTGTTCCATTTCGTGAAACAGCCTAAAGGCTACTATTACAATGCCGACGCAATCCGATCCAAACCACGCGAGGCGCGAATCGTAAACGGGTCGGTCATCTCCGCGACGGGAGTTTCCGGAGTGCGCTACAAGCGACAACTGGAGCTTACTACCGCTCTCGATACGTCAGAAAAAGCGAATGCGTTCAAAGCGCTTGAAGGGATCCTAGGCGATGTGATGGCTGGCCGAATATCGGATTTTCGAATGATTATCCGCGGTCAACAACGAACGACGCATTCGGACAAAGAAAATGTGTCCGGGCGCGCCAAGGAACTCCTTACAAAGGGCTTCTACTTCCTCAAGTATCATCCGAACGGCAGCAAACCCACCGACGTCTGGGACATTATTCCGGAAGACACCCAGAAACGGGAATCGCATTTCGCACCATATCCGATGGCTTTGTGCCGCATTCCTATCATGGCGACATGCCCCGAAGGCGGCATCGTGTTAGATCCCTTCTGCGGAACCGGGACCACGTTGCTGGCTGCACGAAACATGCGAAGACGATCGATCGGAATCGACCTGTCGTCGGAATACCTGGAGTTCACTGCGCAGCGATGCGAATCGCTCATATGAACACGGTCGTTGAGTTGTTCGGGCATGCCGCAAAGCAAAGGATAAACTGGGAAAAGACGGTAAAAGAACAGCAATGCCCGTTTCTTGGAAAGGTGTGTTACAAGGTCCGCAAGAGCGATCCTTCGACCGCCATCGGATCTTGCACCGTCCTTTACGGGAGGCCGCCCGAGCCCATCATTAATCTGCCCGAGGCGGCTCATTGATCGGCGCCAGATCTTCGCGGATTGTCTTCAATTGCTCACCTCGCATGAACCGGGAAACGAACTGCATATCGTCTCGGAGATTTCAGTTCATCTTGGTTCAAATGCATCATAAGATCGAAACTTTCGAGCACGTCAACAAAAAGCTGGTGTTGGTGATTCAGGACAAGTTGCTGGCGTATATGACCAGGGAGTTCAACTTCGCTCACCTGCGAAACCCGGCAACGCTCCGGTCACTACATTCGCTATCGTTTAGTTAGCCGGATTCGTTCGGTATGCGCCGCAAGATGAGTCAAGGTTCCGTCTTACGCTGGCCGTTCGCATGCACCGGACCGCTACCTGCGCCTTCGGCGGCGGCGGACGGGCGCCGACCGGCGGGGGGAGGTACAGCACCGGCGTTCTATCAACTTCTATGAGGTCATTGGTGTCAGGCACTGGGACGTACACCCTCACTTCTGATAATAGCAATTCTCGTTCATCACCACCGTCCGAAAAACCTTTGACTGACTCGGCAAGGGGGTGTGCGATGAGTCTGTTCAACCCAAAATCGACCGCGGGAACCCGCGGCACCCAATGTTTCAAATAGATGACGGTACTACGTTTAGTTCTGATCAACGCACATCGGTGCTATAGCGTACGGATTGGCATCGCCCCGCCAAGTACGATCGGGCCTTGCATCGCGTGCGCCCATGTCATGCGATTTCCAATCGAGAATACCGAGATCAAAGATGAAAATGCAGATTCTGGCCGCGATCGGCGAGAAAGAATTGCGCCCCGTGACATCATTGAACGCTGCGTTGGCGGCGAATGACCGCGTAAAGTTCGGCTTCTCCCTGCTGCAAATGGCCTTATCTCATGCCGAGCATCCGGAGCAGCCGCCCGCCACCCTGAAGCAGGAGCGCATCGCGTGCGGCATCGACGATCCGCATCTGGACAACGTAGTTGCCGAAGCGCGCATGATCGGCAAAAGGTGTCACGTGACCGGCGCCGCGCAGATTGTGGCGCGAATCGCGGATGATATGCGCGTAATGGCCGCGCCAGTACTCGCCGCAAAACCGAACGGGACGGCTGCGCGGCTTGATGGCCTATTAGCGGCGTTGCCTGCGGCGGCCGATGACCTGATGGATCCGTCGGCCATTTCGGCAATAACGCAAGTTAACGACACCCAAACCGACAGCTTGCATCAACTGGTGATGGATTTGCACAAGCAGTTGAATGTGATGCAGGCGGATCTAGCGGAGGAGAGCCTGGACGGAGCTGCAGCTTACAACTTAACTGAAGCAGATCGTCCTTTGGTGTTGGCCTTCATGAAAGGAATCAATCGGACGGCGAAACTTAAATTCGCGCATCCAGGATTGGCAACGACCGCGACCCGTGTCGGCGACCAACTCGTGATTCAGAACGACCTTGGTACGACGGACGCGCACGTCATCGTCATTCACGTAAAGCAGCTCACTGTTACCGTCACGTACACGGATGTGCATAGCGAACGACTCGCGTTCTTTCAAAACATGTTAGCAAGCCATCGGGTGAACTGGGATCAAGGCCGCCAAGCGGTTCTGGCCGCCACGGAACCGTTTTATTTGGCGACCGGACGCATGGATGCGGCCGATGAGATCAGTTGTAAAGCGTTTCTAGAATTTCTCGGCTCGCGTTTGGTGTTTCTGATCGATTGGAACCGGGTTCGTAAGCAATTGCGCGGATTCCTGCGCGCGCCCGATCGCTTGGCGCTGTTGCACTGGGCGGCCGAGACGGAGGTGGGCCATCGAGGCTTTCTGGAGCTGGGCGGCGCACGTGTGGTGAACCAAGCGATCGAGGCGACGGCCGGATCCTCGATGCATTTCGGGGATCGACTCTGTGAGGTGCTGGGCAATGCCGAGAGCTTGGATTTTCTGCGTTTCGCTTTTCGTGCGGCAACCGAGGGCTTGCTCTCAGGGGATTCGCACGCATTGATCCGCGACCGTATCCGGGTGACGCTCGCCGCACATTTCAGCAACGAGGAGCGACAACTGCTGCGTCTTGCCACCGACCACGCCGGATTGATTTTTGAAATTGCGGGCTTGGTGCGGGACGGTCTAGCGGCCGCGCCGGAAACACTGAGTAAAAGTGTCCGACGCGCCGGCCGGTTTGAACACGATGCGGACCGATTGGTCCTCGAGATCCGCCAAGCGGTGCGCCGCCGACCGGACTACGGGGTGTTCCTGCGCTTGTTGGAAGCGGCAGACGATGCAGCGGACGAACTCGAGGATGCAGCCTTCCTTCTCAATTTGGACACGCTGCAGGGCAACGCGCTTCCGCAGCTGCAGAGCCTGGCCGATTTGCTCGTCGAGGCGTCTCAGGAGTGGATCAAGGCGTTGGGGCATGCCGCGCAAATTGGCTCCTCCGCAAGCGCTGGCGAGTCCGAGGACTTCCTCACAGCCATCGACCGCGTTACAGCTCTGGAGCACGACGCGGACGAAGCTCAGCGCAGCGTCGCTGCGATTGCGATTCGGCATGCCACCGATTTTCGGCAGCTGCATCTGTTCGCGGCGATCGGCGGCAAGCTCGAGGCCGCGGCGGATGCGTTGAAGCACGCCAGTTTGATTCTGCGCGACCATGTCCTCGAGGATGTGATCGATGGCTGAGTTCTATCCCATTTTGCGCGGCAGTGCCCTGGCGAAGGGCGGCGCCGAGGAGGTCGGGAACAAGGCCTGGAACCTGATGCGAATGGCGCAAGCCGGCCTACCGGTGCCCCCCGCCTTCGTGTTGCCGACGGCCTGGTGCCAACGCACAGACTCCGCCGGGGCCCCGCAAATGCGCGACGTTCTGAGCAAGGGTATCCGCCAGTTGGAAACGGCGACCGGCTTGAGATTGGGAGCAACCCGGCGGCCGTTGCTCATATCCGTTCGCTCAGGTGCCGCAGTGTCGATGCCCGGCATGATGGAGACCGTATTGGATGTGGGATTGAACGCCGTGACGGTCGAAGCCCTAATACGTCTGACCGGCAATCCGCGGCTCGCGTGGGACAGCTACCGTCGATTCATTCAAGGTTACGCCGAAGTGGTGGCCAGCTTGCCGATGGCTCCATTCGACCTGTTGGTGGCGGCGGAGCTGCGAAGCGCTGAGACGGACAATGAATCGGATCTGGATCACCGAAACCTACGCAACCTGACGCGGGCGATGCTCGATTGCTATCTCACGCTGACCGGAAGTGAGTTCCCGGCCGACCCTTTCGAACAGCTCACCGCGGCTACTGCCGCCGTGTTTCGCTCCTGGGATGCTCCCAAGGCAGTCAGTTACCGCCGCTTGAACCATATCAGCGACGCGCCCGGAACTGCTGTCACCATCCAGACGATGGTTTACGGCAACGCCGGTGGCGCATCCGGAGCCGGCGTCGGTTTCACACGCGATCCCGCCACCGGCGTGCGCGAATTGTATTTCGATTTCCAATTCAACGCACAAGGCGAGGATATCGTAGGGGGGCGCCGGCGGCTTGAAGACAACGAGCGGCTGCGGCAAGTTTTGCCGGCCGTCTGGTCACGGTTGAACCAGACTTGCCACCAGCTCGAAGTGCTGTTTTGCGACGCCCAGGATTTCGAGTTCACCGTTCAATCCGGTGAACTCTTTCTGCTTCAGACTCGGAGCGCCAAACGTACCGATTGGGCGGCATTGACGATCGCGGTGGACATGGTCAATGAAGGGCTGCTCAAACCCATTGAGGCGGTCGTGCGGCTGCAGCGGATCAAATTGGATGACGTGGTCCGAACCAGCCTAGCGCTACCTCTGCCCAAACCCTTGGCAGTGGCGCAGATGGCCGGCATGGGGGTGGCCAGCGGCGCGATAGCGCTGGATACGGCTGCGGTCATGCGTCTGGCGGCAGCCCACACGCCGGCCATCCTTGTGCGCCAGCAAACGCTGACTACCGATATCGAGGGTATGGCGCTGGCGGTCGGCGTGCTGACTGGCTCCGGCGGCCGCACTTCGCATGCCGCGGTTGTTGCGCGGCAATTGGGAAAGGTGTGTTTGGTCGGCTGCGCGGATCTCAAGATCGATCTGGAACATCGGCGGTGCCAGATCGGTGAGAAACTACTGAACGAGGGAGATCTCCTATCACTTGATGGCAACACGGGTGGTATATATCTCAATCGCGTTTCCACGTTCACCGAGCGTCCTGTGGAGGCGCTGGCTGCGATCGCCTTGTGGAACTCTGCTGCTGCGTAGCATCTGATAATCGAGGTACATATGATCAACGATTCCCTGGACGTTAAAATCCTCTCGCAGGAGCAGTGGTCTATAGAACTGCTGTCGCGCGAGACTGACACCGCGATCGCGAAAGTGCAGGAGATGTTCCTCGCCGAATATAAGAAACTTGCAATGAATGCGCACATTAAGTCTTACTTGCCCTTGCTCACCTGCCACAGTGTCAGAGTACTTTTGGACGCGCAAAATGCGGCAAGCGACGGCGTTTCGGAGCATGAAGATTTGTGACGTGAACGCATCGACCAATCGCCTAATGTCGAAAATAATGATATTTTTCGACATATGAGTTTCAGCCCGGACCGGTCGTAGACCTACCAGTTTTTAACTGTTCCGCTACGTCATTCGGAACAAATCCGCCTATTGCGATGCTTTGCTTGCGGTACCCACGCGCGGCGCGCGGCAGGAGTGGATCCTATACATGTTGCATAAACTCGAATCCATTGGCGCCCTTGAGCAAAAGCAAATCGGCTCGAACAAACTCTTTCTGAACTCCAGGTTCCTGAAGTTGCTGACTCAGGAATCGAATCGGCGGGCGCGTCCCCAATGACTGCCGACCATACCCCCATGATGCAGCAGTACCTGCGCATCAAGGCGCAGCATCCCGATGTGTTGCTGTTCTATCGCATGGGCGATTTCTACGAGATGTTCTACGAGGATGCGCGCCGCGCCTCGGAACTCCTGGACATTGCGCTGACCCAACGCGGCGCGTCCGCCGGCGCGCCGATACCGATGGCCGGCGTGCCCGCCGTCACCCTCGACAGCTACTTGGCAAAATTGGTGCGCAAAGGCCAATCGGTTGCCATTTGCGAGCAACGCGGCGACCCCGGTAAGACCAAGGGTCCGATGGATCGGGAGGTGGTGCGCATCGTCACGCCCGGCACCGTGACCGATGAGGCATTGCTGGAGGAGCGGCGCGACAATGTCTTGGCCAGCGTCTACGGTCAGGCAGGCCGCTACGGACTTGCTTGGCTCGATCTGTCGGCAGGCCGCTTCAGCGTCATGGAACTCGCGAGCCTTGCCTCTCTCGAGGCGGAGGTCGAACGGCTGCGCCCGGCGGAGATTTTGGCGCCCGATGGAGCGCAGCCCGAACTTACTCGATCCTCGGCGGCCGAGGATCGTCCCTGGCGGACTCGGGCGCCGTGGCACTTCGACATCGACTCTGCGACGCGCGCCCTCACCGAGCAATTTCGCACACGCGACCTGGCCGGTTACGGCTGCGCGGACAAGCCGTTGGCCATCGCCGCGGCCGGTGCATTGCTGGCATATGTGCGCGAGACCCAAAAATCGGCGCTGCCGCATCTGCTGTCGATCACGACGGAAGAACGCGATGCGGCGCTCATCATGGATCCTGCGACTCGCCGCAACCTGGAGCTGGACGAAAGCATTTCCGGTTCGGCCGACTTGACCCTTGCCGGCGTCTTTGATCGTACCGCGACGGCGATGGGCGGCCGATTGCTGCGTCGCTGGCTGCATCGCCCGCTTCGCGATCACGGCGTTTTGCGCGCCCGCTATCATGCGGTCGCGACGCTGATGGATCAGCAGCACGCTCAAATTGCGGAAACCCTGCGTGCAATCGGCGATTTGGAAAGAATTCTGGCGAGAATCGCGCTGCGCTCGGCGCGGCCTCGCGATCTTGCCCAGCTGCGCGGCGCGCTTGGCGCTCTGCCCCCGCTGCGGCTAATCGTCGCCGCGGCCCCATCGCCGTTGCTGCAGCAGCTGAGCGCGGACTTGAGCGAGCATCGCGATGAGCACGCGCTGCTTAAGCGCGCCATCGTCGAGGCGCCGCCTCACTACTTGAGGGACGGCGGCGTGATTGCGGAAGGCTATGACGCGGAGCTTGATGAACTACGCGCCCTCGGCACCAACACTGAGCGGTTTCTGGTGGAACTCGAGCAACGCGAGCGCGAGCGCAGCGGCCTGTCCAGCTTAAAGCTCGGCTTCAATCGGGTGCAGGGCTTTTTCATCGAAGTGAACCGCAGCCAAGCCGACAGGGTACCGGCGGATTACCTGCGCCGCCAAACAGTCAAATCGGCGGAGCGCTTCATTACGCCGGAGTTGAAATCCTTCGAGGACAAGGTATTGGGCGCGCGCGATCGCGCACAGGCTCGGGAGAAAGCCCTATACGACGGCTTGCTCGATCAGCTATGCGCAACTCTGCCGGCCTTGCAGGCGACAACGAGCGCGGTTGCCCAAATCGATGTCCTGAGTTGCTTCGCCGAACGCGCCGCTGCGCTTCAGTGTGCACAGCCGGAATTGGTTGACGAACCCATGCTTGATATCGATGGCGGGCGTCATCCGGTGGTAGAGCGCGCAGGCCGCGAGCCCTTTATTCCCAACGATCTGCGCCTCGATGATTCGCGCCGCATGCTCATCATCACGGGACCCAACATGGGCGGTAAGAGCACTTACATGCGCCAGACCGCCCTTATCGTGATCCTCGCCCATATCGGATGTTTCGTGCCGGCTCGCCGCGCGGTACTGGGGCCCATGGACCGCATATTCACGCGCATCGGCGCATCCGATGACCTGGCGGGCGGCCGTTCAACCTTCATGCTCGAAATGACCGAGACGGCGAACATCCTCAACAACGCCACCGACAAAAGCTTGGTGCTGATGGACGAGGTGGGCCGCGGCACCAGCACCTTCGATGGACTCTCCCTTGCCTGGGCCTGTGCAGCCTTCATCGCCGCCAAAATCCGCGCCTTTACTTTGTTTGCCACGCACTACTTCGAACTCACCAGTCTCGCCGGGGAAGCGCCTGGGGTCGCGAATGTCCATGTCGAGGCGGTCGAGCATGGCGATCGACTGGTGTTTCTGCACAGCGTCAAGGAAGGACCTGCCAACCAGAGTTACGGCTTGCAAGTCGCGGCCTTGGCCGGCATTCCAAAATCCGTGACGGCGCAGGCGCGCCGCTATTTGACCGAACTGGAGCGCGAGCGTGACGCGCTGCGCAGCCACAACTCGCCGCAGGCGGAGTTGCCGCTATTCCAGCCTTCAGCACCCGCCTCACCCGCGCAGTCCGCCGCGCTGACGGCGCTTCGCGCGGCGGACCCAAACACCTTGAGCCCGCGCGACGCGCTGGATCTGCTATTTCGGCTCAAAAATCTTGACCGGGACGAGCATCACTAACGGACGAAATTCCCCGAACTCAGGAACGCGCCGGTCTGCCGCGCGACCGTCGCCGAAAACGGCAGTCCCATGTGGCTGACCTTCAAGACCAAGTGCTGCGACATGCCCGACAGGCGCGTCTCGTCGACCAAGATCGTCCCGTCGCTGGCTGCGCCATGCACGCCCACCAGCCTTCCTAAGCCAAGCCCCAAGCTTCCTGCGATTACGCCCAGTTCGCGCTGCCCGGTCCAGCGGCGCTGACGCTGACTGAGCAATTCCTCACGTATGCCTTTCCCCATGATCTTCTTACCGAATGGCAGCCGCGCAAGATTTTGCGCCGCACGGCTGCCGTTCAGCGGCGAACCCAAGAGCACGATTCGTCCAGGCGGCAGCTGAGCGGCCTCGCCGCTCTCGAACAGCTTCAAAATGACCAAACCGCCCAGGCTATGGCCCACCAAGTGCAGCGCATCGGCGCGCAGCGTGCTCAAGAATTTTCCGAGCGCTTGCGCATTGTCGGTCACGCTCGAGGTCACCGATGGGTAGGAAAATGCGCGGGTCTCGGCGCTCAACTCTTTGGCCAGCCGCTTGCGCAAGAGGCCGCCCTCTATGCCGGTCAGCCAAAGCCCGTGTACGTACACTACAAACATGCTCAAAGAATAAAGCCCTACAGCGCCAGATCGGCAATGACGGCGCGATTCGTGCTGGACGATGCCGATTCCATGGCGTCGGTATCCGAAGCCCAGCGGTACTGCACATGTTCCCTAGCGCTCAAAATCACCGGTACGCGATTCTGCAGCCGCAATGAGAAAGCATGTTCGAGATTCAGCGTGACGCCGGGGGCGTAAATCTTGCCGAAGGCCGGCAGGATCTCGTATACCTGTGTCCACTGCAAATTGACGAGAACACCTTGAGTGATTCCGGTCTCCTCGATCACTTCGCGCCGCGCCGCCGCGTCGGCGAATTCGCCCCACTCCAAGCTACCGGTGACCGATTGCCAAAACCCAAGCGGCCGACGCCGCTCGAGCAGCAGAAATTCGCCGCCTTCCGTGTAGATCACGATCAAGACGGACTCGGGCCGGCGAAATTGCTGCATATCACTCGATCTTGGGTGGAGTACGCACGCGAATATGCAGCTCTCTCAATTGAGCCTCGCTGACTTCCGTGGGCGCATCCATCAAGAGATCCGCCGCGGTCTGAGTCTTCGGGAATGCGATCACGTCGCGGATGCTGTCGGCGCCCGCCATCAGCATCGCCAGCCGGTCGAGTCCGAAAGCGATCCCGCCGTGCGGCGGTGCGCCGTACTTGAGCGCGTCGAGCAGGAAGCCGAATTTCGAGCGAGCCTCTTCCGGCGTTATACCCAACAGGTCAAACACCACGGACTGCAGCTCTTGGTTGTGAATGCGCACCGACCCGCCGCCGATCTCCGAGCCGTTTAACACCATGTCGTAGGCTTTGGCTGTGGCTTCCCCCGGACTTGCCGCCAGAGCCGCATAGTCTAAGTTGGCCGGACTGGTGAAGGGATGATGCATGGCCTGCCAGCGCTTCGCTTCGGGGTCCCACTCGAACATCGGAAAATCCACGACCCACAGCGGGCGCCAGCCGGGCGCAACCATCTTTAAATCCTGACCCACCTTGAGGCGCAGCGCCCCCAGGGCATCGCTCACCACTTTGCCGCTATCCGCGCCGAAGAAAATCAAGTCGCCATCTTTCGCAGCGACGCGCTGCATGATGCCGTTGACTGCCTCGTCGCTCAAGAATTTCAAGATCGGCGACTGCAAACCGTCGCGGCCCTTGGCAAGCTCATTGACTTTGACGTATGCGAGGCCCTTCGCACCATAGCGCGCCACGTACGCGGTGTAATCATCGATCTCCTTGCGCGACAGCCTACCGCCCTGCGGCACGCACAAGGCCGTAACCCTGCCGCGCGGATCGGCAGCCGGTCCTGCGAACACCTTGAAGTCGCAGCCTTTGACGAGATCCGCGACATCGACCAGCTCCAGCGGCACGCGCAAGTCAGGTTTGTCCGACCCGTAGCGGCGTATCGCTTCGGCGTAGCTCATGCGCGGCATGGGGCTCGGCAATTCAACGCCCAGAACCACGCGGAACAGGTGGTGCACCAGGCCTTCCATCAACTCCTGGATTTCCCCTTGATCCAGGAACGAGGTCTCGATATCGAGCTGCGTGAATTCGGGCTGGCGATCGGCGCGCAAATCCTCGTCTCGGAAGCAGCGCACGATTTGGTAGTAGCGGTCAAATCCGGAAATCATCAGCAACTGCTTGTAGATCTGCGGCGACTGCGGCAGCGCAAAGAATTTTCCGGCATGGGTGCGGCTGGGCACCAGGTAATCACGCGCACCCTCCGGCGTGGCCTTCGACAGCATCGGCGTCTCGATGTCGACGAACCCCGCCTCGTCCAGATAGTGACGCATGGCGCGCGTGATGCGGTGGCGCAGCAGCAAGCGCTCCCGCATCTCCTCGCGGCGCAGATCCAAGTAACGGAAGCGCAGCCGCACTTCTTCGCTCGCCGTCTCGTCGAGCTGAAAGGGCAGCGGCTCTGAGCGGTTCAAAATCTCCAGATCCTGGCACAGCACTTCGACCTGCCCGGACTTCAAGTTGGCATTGGCAGTCCCCGGCGGCCGAGCCCGCACCACCCCGGTCACCTTCAGCACGAACTCATTGCGCACGCGCTCGGCGGAGGCAAATATGTCAGCCTTGTCGGGATCGAAAACGATTTGCAGCAACCCCTCGCGATCGCGCAAATCCACGAAGATGACGCCGCCGTGATCGCGTCGGCGATGAGCCCAGCCGGCCACCGTCACGGCCTTGCCGATCAGTGACTCATCGACCCGGCCGCAATAATGAGTGCGCATATTCAAAAACAACCAGAAAAGAGGAAGCGCGCGATGCTAAGGCCTGAGGCGCGCTCGGGCAAGTCCAACCCCGCATTTCACCTCCCGCTCAACGCCGCCTTTTGACCTTGATCGGCTTTTTCTTGGTTCGCCCGCCGCGCGGCGAACTCTTCGCCGCCGCGGGTTTTTGAGCGCCGGCGCCTGATGGCTTCTTCTCCGATGATTTGTCGGCGGATTTCTCTTTCGCGGCGGATTCCTTCGCAGACGGCGCCTCAGGGGATTTCGTCTCCGCGGCCTTAGCGTCTTTGCCATCCGGGGTCTTGCCGTCCTCGCCTTTGTCGCCTTTGTCGCCTTTGTCGTCCTTAGGCATAGAGTCCGCATCCTTGGTATCTTTGGCCGCTTCCTCCGGCCGATCGGCCAGATTGCGCTGGTTATCCTTGTCGCCCTTGAAATCAGTCTCGTACCAACCGCCGCCTTTCAAACGAAACACCGGCGCAGACATCAGCCGCTGCAGCTGCGACTTGCCGCAATGAGGGCATTTCTTCAGCGGTGCATCGCTGACCTTCTGCATGGCCTCCAACTCGTGGCCGCAGCTCTTGCACTGATACTCGTAAAAAGGCATGTATTTTCTCTTTGAAGGACTAGCGCTGCGAAGTATAGCGAACCGCACGCCATACTTCGCAGCACCGAGGTAGGCGCCCGCCTGCGCAGATAGGCTTAGTGCAGGCGTTCCTTCTCGAACACCAGCGTGTCGCGCTTCAATGTCCCGATCACGCGATCGCCGGCAACGAAGTCGCCCTTGAGAATCCGCTGCGCCAGCGGATTCTCAATCTGCGATTGGATGGCGCGCTTCAGCGGCCTGGCACCGTACACCGTATCGAACCCCGCCTCGCCGATTTTGTCGCGCGCGTCATCGTCCAAGCGCAGGGTGATATCGCGCTCCGCCAGGCGCTGTCGTAGGCGTCCCAACTGGATATCGACGATGGACCGAATCTGCTCACGTCCCAAGGAATGAAACACCACGATCTCATCGACGCGGTTGATGAACTCCGGCCGGAAATGCTGCGTCACCACCTGCATCACCGCCTCTTTCATTTTGTCGTAATTCGCCTCGCCCGAGAGTTCCTGAATGACCTGCGATCCCAGGTTCGACGTCATGATCACGACGCAGTTGCGGAAATCCACCGTGCGCCCCTGGCCATCGGTGAGCCGCCCATCGTCCAGCACTTGCAGCAAGACATTGAACACATCGGGATGCGCTTTCTCGATTTCATCGAGCAGGATGACGCAGTAAGGCCGGCGGCGCACCGCCTCGGTCAAATACCCGCCCTCCTCGTAGCCCACGTAGCCCGGCGGCGCGCCGATGAGGCGCGCGACCGAGTGTTTCTCCATGAACTCGGACATGTCGATGCGTATCAAGGCATCTTCGGTATCGAACATGAATTC
>Ga0182030_10015658_pt1 | contig 14844 bp, 20 predicted proteins | sample 812S3MmetaG_FD_121299 | JGI IMG/M metagenome (GOLD analysis project Ga0182030, IMG submission 121299) | Permafrost microbial communities from Stordalen Mire, Sweden - 812S3M metaG (Illumina Assembly) | ecosystem: Environmental > Terrestrial > Soil > Wetlands > Permafrost | place: Sweden... | reverse complement strand
CATCATGCGCTTCAGCAGGTCGAGCCCGAGAGAGACGACTTCGGAAGTGCTCAGGCGGGGGTCGAGCGCATGTTGGAGGAGGGACGCCATGCTGGCGCGCAGCGATTGGATCCAACCCGGGCCCCAGGTACGCAGCAGCCACACAAAGACCACGAATTGCAGCGCATTCACGAAGACACGGGCAGTGGGGAAATTGCCTTCGTCGCGAGCCTTTTTCAAACGCCGCTGCGTGGGTTGCTCGGTCTTTTGCTGGTCAGCCATGGGTTACGTGGGGCAAGATGGCATCTTGCGGCCGGATGATATCCGGCCCCTGAGGGCGTTGATACACGGCGGCGGATTCAACCTGCCCGCGCCAGTTTGCGCTACGCGGCTCCGAACGGGATGTAGAGGGCCGATTACCAATCGGCCGCCGGATGCCATCCGGCCCCACATGCGAGACGGAGCACTCATCGCGCAATCAAGCCTCGCGCCATGGTCAGCGCCAGGCCGCTTTGCTCGCGGAAGAGCACCGGGAAGAGCAGCGCCAGCCATCCGAGCAGGGTGAGAAACATCAGCATCTTCACGGGGAAGGCCACCACCGTGAGTTGTAATTGCGCGTTGACCCGTCCGAGCAGCGCGAGCGAGATATCGATCATCACCATAACGGCGATAATCGGCAAGGCCAGGCGCAGGCCGGTGGAGAAGATGGTCGACCCCAGCGCCATCACCTGCATCGCGGCGCCGCGCGTCAGCACGAACGATCCGGCTGGGTATGTCTGCATGCTGCGGGCGAAGATGCGGATGACTTCGCGGTCGAGGCCGGTGGCGAAGAACAGCAGGCCGGTCACCACCTGCATGAAGACCACGACCACGCCCGAATCGGCCTGGGTATTGGGGTCGAACGTGGAGGCGAAGGCGTAGCCCGCCTGCAAGCTCATCACTTGCGCGCCCATGGTGAAAGCTTCGGTGACGAACGCCACCGCCAAGCCGATGCCGACTCCCAGCGTGGCTTCCACCAGCAGCCACATTACCAGCGTGCCGGCCGAGGGATACGTCGCAATGTGCGGCCAGAGGGGATACAGCGCGATGGTGATGCCGAAGGAAAGCACCACGCGCGCGGGATTCACCACGCCGCCGATGCCCGGCATGGGCACAAACACGAAGACGCCGGCCACACGCGCCAGCGTCAACAGGAAGCCCAACAGAGTCGCCGTGGAAACCACCAGGTCACCGCCCATAGCGGCTCAAGTCCCCGAGAATGCCGGCCGTATAGGAGGTCATGCGGTGGAGCATCCATGGCAGCGCGACGATGAAGGCGCCGAGAAACACCAGCAGGCGTGGGATGGCGTTGAAGGCCGTGTCCTGGATGGAGGTGACGATCTGGATGAGGCTAACGAAAATGCCCATCGCGAAGCCCACGGCGAGCAGGGGCAGGGCCAGCCAAAAGGCCGTCATCAGGGCCTCGCGGATAATCTGAATGGCGAATTCGGGGGTCATGCGTAGAAACCTTTCATGAGCGAGCCGATCACCAGGTTCCAGCCGTCGGCCAGCACGAAGAGGAGAATTTTGAAGGGCGCGGAAAGCATCACCGGCGGCAATTGCACCATGCCGATGGACAAGGTCACCGACGCCACCACCATGTCGATGATGAGGAACGGCAGGAACAGAACGGCGCCGATCTGGAATCCGGCCTTCAGCTCGGAGAGAATGTACGCCGGAATGAGGACTTGCAATCCCAGGTCGTCGGGACTGTGCGGCGCGGGCGACTTGGTGATGTCGAGGAAGAGCTTGACGTCCCGTTCGCGCGCGAATCGTATCAGGAAAGCTTTTAGCGGTTTGGCTCCCGCGTCGAACGCCTGGTCCACGGTGAGCTTGTTGGCTTGCATGGGTTCCCAGCCCTGGTGGTACATATCTGAGGCGACCGGCGAAATCACCACCATGGTGAGAAAGAGGGAGATCCCCACCAACACCTGATTGGACGGTACGGTCTGCGTCCCGAGCGCCTGCCGCAGGAAGTGCAGCACGATGGCGATGCGCAGGAACGGCGTGATCGACATCACCAGCGCGGGCAGCAGCGTCAACAGCGTCATCAGAATGACGATCTGCATCGGCACGCTGAGCGACTCGCCGCTCTTCGAGAGTTGAATGCCCATCACGGACTGCGATTGCGGCGCGGCCGCGGCGGCGTGGCCAATGCCCGTGGAGAAAGCGAAGAGCGCTGCCTTCGGTAGGGCGGACCCCCAGGTCCGCAGCCGACCCCCCGGTCGGCTCCGCTGCGCGGAAGCGGGACGAGGGCGTCCCGAGCAGACCAGGGGGTCCGCCCCACAAAGCTGAGAGCTGAGAGCTGAAAGCTGAGAGCTGAGAGCTGAAAGCTGAGAGCTACCCCTCACCGCCCCACCTGCCTGTCCTCCAATTGGACCTCCCCGTCTAGCAGCGAACACCCCCCGGGAGAGACCGCGATCAGCAGCGTGCGCCCACCCACGTTCACCAAATGAAGCGAATGCTGCGGACTCAACGGCAGACGCTCGATGGTCTGCATGCGGCGCGCGCCGCGTACCACGCCCTTGCCGTTGAAGCGCGCGATTCCCTGCCCGCGGAGCCAGTAAAGCGTCGCGCCCAGGAGTCCCAGCACGAATACCACTACCAGGGTCTGCTGAATCGCTTCCATGTCAGCTCTTGCCTTTGAAATTCACCATGCGCACCACGCGATGCCCGTTGCCGCGGGCCAGTTCGCCTGAGCCCAGGAGTGTGCGGCCGGCCATCACATCGACGTTCTCGCCGGCGGCCCGGCCGCTCACCACCAGACTCCCCACAGTCAACTCCAACAACTCGCTCACGCGCAGTGCGCGGCCTTCCACCACCGCTTCCACTTCCAGCGGGATGTCCAGCAGGTGCGCGACTTGTGCCAGCTTTGCCATTTCAAGCAGCTCTTAATGGATCACGGCCTCGGTTAATGGATCACGGCCTCGGTTAGTGAATCAGGTTCACCGTGTCCTGCGTCAACTGATCGGCGGTAGTGATCACGCGCGACGCCGCCTGATAGCTGCGTTCGTAAGTCAGCAACTTTGTGAACTCCGAGGCCATGTCGGTATTGGAAGCTTCCAGCGCGCCGCCCTCGATGGTCCCGTTGCCGCCCGCTCCCGCCGCGCCGAGGGCCGCCTGAGCGGTGGCAGCGGTGGCTTGCAGATTGTTATCGCCCACCTGCACCATGCTGGTGGGATTGGCGATGGAAGCCACTGCCAGTTGGGCGAGGGTCACCTGCTGGCCGTTGGTGTATTTGGCCACTACCAGGCCGCCGTTCTGAATGGAGACCGTCGAGACCTGACCGGCGGCGAAACCATCCTGCGTCGGGCTGGACATCGACGAGGCCTGCCCATACTGCGTGATCTGACCGGTACCGGCGGCGTTGTACACGTTCCAGTTGATGTTCATGGTGTTCGCGCCATCGGCCAGGTTAGAGACGGAGATGGCGATCGGCGAACCGGCGGCCGGCGAGGTCAGGTTGCCGCTGGAGTCGAAGGCCAGAGTGCCGGTGGCAACCACGTTGCTGCTGCCGGAGGTGAGGTCCGCTTGCGGAACGGTCACGCTATAGGACCAGGCGCCCGCCGCGGTCTCCGTGTACGTGACGGTCAGGGTGTGCGCGGTACCCAGCGAATCGTACACCTGGATGGGGGAGCTGTAGGTGCCGTTGACGGCCGTCGCGCTGTTGAGATTCACGCTCATGCTCATGGTGGTGGTGGCCGACGGAGCGATCGTCGAGCCCACCGGTACGGTGACATTCGTGGCCGCGCCGTTCGCGTTTACCACCCCATTGCTGGCCATCCATCCCTGCACATTTTGGCCGGTGGCGGTGATGAGGTTGCCGGAACCATCTAATTGAAAGCTGCCGTCGCGCGTGTAGAGCTGGTTGCCGCTGGAGTCCTTGACAACGAAGAAGCCGTTGCCTTGGATGGCGGCATCGAGAGCGCCGCTGGTGGTTGAAATGGAGCCTTGCGAGAAGTTCTGGACAGAGTCCAGTTGTCCCACGCCCAGACCCACCTGGCCATTGCTTGTGCTGGTTCCGAGCTGTTCTGCCATCAAATCGGAGAACTCGGCATCGCTTTCTTTGAAGCCGGTGGTATTGAGATTAGCCAGATTATTGCCGACCACGTCGATCGCCGTCGAATCGGCGTTGAGCGCGGAGAGCGCGGTGTTGAATGCGGTTCCCATGTCGTTTATCGATCCCTCCTATTAGTTGGTGGTGCTGCTGGACTTCGTGCTGCTCGAGGTGCTGCTCGAAGTTGTGGCCGCGGCTGCGGTGGCGGCGTCGGTTACCAGCGTGTCGGTATCGCTTCGAATCTGCATCATCTGCTCGAGCGAGCTGAATTGCGCCAGCTGCGAGACGAACTGCGTGCTGTCGGTGGGATTCAAAGGGTCCTGGTTTTGCAATTGCGCTACCAAAAGCTGGAGGAACATCTGTTCGCTGGGCGCGGTGGAGCCGAGCGTGCTGGAAGAGCTGGTGGAACTGTCTGTGCTGGAACTGCTGCCGACTGAACTAGCTGCTGAAGCCATTGAAACCTCCTGAAGATTTCTCTTCCCCGAAACTGGATTGCAATTCTTCGACCCAGCGGGGCTGATTGGACTGATTCTGGTTGGACTGATTCTGATTAGAGTGATTCTGGCTACCGCGGCCGCTATCCTGCTGCGACCCGCCTTGCTGCGGCTGCCCGTCGCCGCCACGCGAATGGTTGGTGGATTCCTGCGCTGAGGGCGTGGCCGCGAGCGGCGCGCTGGAGGCGGTGGGACGCCACATTTCGGTGCGATAGCCGCTCTCTTCGAGCCGGCTCTGCAATTCGGAAAGACCTTGCCGCAATCCGCTGGTCAGGCTGGCGTCGCCGCTATGCACGGAAACGTGGACCTCGCTGCCCTGCTGCACCACTCGCACATCCACCCGCTCTTTGCCCGGCTGATTGACTTGCAGGGAGATGTCCTTGAGCGGGGTGGTGGCCTTCGGCAGGCTGTCGGCAGGTGCTTCAGCGCTGTGGGCGGCCAGCGCTTGGGCGCTGTGAGTGGCAGAACCGGCGGGCGCGGCTGTCAATGACGTCGCGGCTGGCTCACCGCGGTGTTCTACGGTTGTGGCGGCGGTGGCCAGCAGCGCATGCGGGTCGGCGGAAGAAGCGCCTTGGTCACCGGCGGCCACGATTTTCTTGCCGGCGGACGCCACGGCGGCGGTGGATGCCATCTCGGCGGAAAGGGCGGAGTGTTCCGTGCTCTGTACCGGCTGGACTCGCGTGGCGAAAGCCACTTCCTGCGGTTGGGCGTGTGGCTTCGCGGCGGTCACCGCCGGAGGCGCGGATTCCTCGGGCTCTTCGGGCTTCTCGGGCGCGATACGGGTGGCGGGCGCCTTCACGGCGATGTCGAGATCTTCTTTATCGATCGACTCGGCGGCGGTGGCCGCGGCCGTCGCTGCAATCTCCGGCGTGGGCACTGGGGTGACGACAGTCACGGGTGCGGTCTGCGTGGATTGGCTGGAAGCGGACTGCGCGCGCGGAGTCTTGGCGGCCTGTTTCGAAGTCGTGGGCGTGTGCCGCGCGACGTCGACAGGCCGTGTCGCGGAGCGTGGCAGGCCGATGGCCGTCCCGCCAACTGCAAACTGTTGCAGGAAGCTGGTGACACTGGTTTGGCTGGCGGTCTCGCTTTGGCCTTGCGTCAGTCCCCGCAGTTGGCTGGAGAACTGGGCATCGCTGCTGCTATCGGGTTCCGCGGAAGAGCGGGGCGCGCCCATCGCGATCGGGGAAGGCGCGGACGCGTGCGCAGCGGAGGCAATGTTCACGCCGCCGGGAATTGCAGATGGAGCACCAAAGCCGCGCCGCTATTCTTTTCAACCCGATAGGCGTAACGCGGGGGTGTTGGGGTTTTGACTGTCAAGCCGCTTAGTCAAACTTTTGACAAAGCCCGGCATCGCTTATCCATACATATCGGAGCTTCGTAATTGATTTTCGAGAGGAATCTGTCGTCGCGTTGAGTTTCAAATCCACAAACCCAGATCACACTAGAAAGACCTGGTCTGTGGGGCAGACTTCAGTCTGCGGCGGGCTTTAGCCCGCCTCTGCAAGCGGACTGAAGTCCGCTGCAGGCTAAAGCCTGCCCCACAAATGCAGTGCGCGAAGATTCTCTCTAGTAATACAGACCTCATCCCCAAGGTGAACAGCATGGCCGCTTAGGCCACTCAGTTGCAACTCGCCCTTGTCGAGTCGCCCAGTTATGGATAATTTGACTATCGCCGCCGCCAGCGGACTGCGGTCCCGTATGGAATCGCTCGATCTGCTGGCCAATAATCTGGCCAACACCGCGACCGCGGGCTTCAAGCGCGACCTGGAATTCTACGGCACCTACGCTTCGAAAGACTCGGACGATCCGGTAAACGGCGGCTCCAGTTCCACCCTCCCCACCATCGAGAAACAATGGACCGATTTCTCGCAGGGGACCATGCAGGTGACCGCCAATCCACTGGACATCGCTCTCGACGGCAGCGGCTTTCTGGCGGTGAACGGTCCGAGCGGCACCTTATATACACGCGCCGGCAATCTGAAGGTCCTCGCCTCCGGGGCGTTGGCCACCAGCGATTCGTACCCGGTGCAAAGCGTAGGCGGCGGCGCCATCCAGATCATGCCCAACAAGCCGATTACGATTCTTCCCGACGGCACGGTGCAACAATCCGGCCAGTCGGTGGGCCAGTTGAATCTGGTGAGCTTCAAATCCACCGACTCGCTCCGCAAGATGGGGAGCACGTGCTTTCAAAATACCGACACCAAGAACGTTCCCACCGCGGCCACGAGTGTGAGCGTCGAGCAGGGCAAAATCGAGGGTTCCAACGTTCCCGTGGCGGATGCCGCCATGCGGCTGGTGGGAGTGATGCGGCAATTCGAGATGTTGCAGAAAGCAGTCGGCGTCAGCAACGACATGGACACTAAGACCATCCAGGAAGTGGCGCGCGTAGGCGCGTGAACAGCCAGTAACTAAGGAGTACTGACATGATGCATCGCGTAACCAACAGCAACGCCACGGCGATCGAGCTTCAAAGTGCCGCCGAGGCGCGCCGGAGCCAGGCCGCCAGTTCGCAGACCACCACCAAGTATACCGGCGGGCAGGATGACTTCGCGGAGATCTTTGGCGGGTCCAACTGGGGAGCGGCGGAGAAAACCGCGACACAATCGTCCAGCAGTGTAGTTTCCTCGCCCGGTGGATTCCATTCGGCCATCGCCACCGCGACCGCCACTGTCGTGAGCAAGAGCACCGGCGAGAGACAGCCCGTAACCACTCCCACTGCCGCGGCGACGCGGAGCACAACTACCACGGCGGCCACGACAACTGCCGCCTCCACGGACACCAGCGCGACTACCACGGACAACAGCACGACGACCACGGACACCACGGTAACCACGCCCGGCGTGGGAGCGCTGGTCACCGCGATCCTGAACGGTTCCTTTCAACCGACCTATCAGACCGATCCCTCGAAGCTGCAGGAGATCACGCCGGCCGGAACCGACTACATGCCGAATTTCTACTACGCGTCCGATCAAACGGCCGCACAACTCGCGCAGTTGCTCGGCGGGACAGTGGTGCAGCGGCCGGCCTTCGGCCAGGACCAGGGCTGGTCGGAGCCGAACGCCAATTTCATCGAACTCCCTAATGGCCAGACATTCAACGCCGCGGACATAGCTTACTATGCCAACTCCGGCTCGCAAGGCGCCGGGCAACTTACCTCCGACATCACCGCGGCGATTAACGAAGGGTCCGCCTGGACTAACTACTACCAAAATGGCGGCACCATGCCGACCTTCGCAATGGGATATGTGGGGCCGCCCGTCTCTGGCTCGACCTACTCCGCGAGCATGATCGGCGCCGACGGCAACGTCATCAATCCGGCTATGCAACAGTCCGTAAAAGGAACATAACCTATGATTCGAGCACTCTACAGCGCCGCCAGCGGCATGACCGCCCAGCAGCTCAACGTCGATAACATCGCCAATAACCTGGCCAACGCAAATACGACCGGTTATAAGATGCGCACGCCGCAGTTTCAGGACCTGCTCTATCAAAGCATCGTCCAGCCGGGCACCAACGGGAGCCAGCAGACCACCATCCCGGCCGGCCTGCAACTGGGCCTCGGTACGCGCGCGGCGTCCAACGAGATCATTTTTACCCAGGGCAGCTTAAACCAGACCGGTAATCCGCTCGACATCGCCATCCAGGGCAGCGGTTTTTTTCAGGTGAAAATGGCGTCGGGCCAGCTCGCCTATACCCGCGACGGGTCGTTCCAGATGGATAAGAACGGCATCATCGTGGATGCCAGCGGCAACGCGCTCGATCCGCAGATCACCATACCGGCCAACGCGCAATCGGTGACCATCGCCACCGACGGCACGGTCAGCTATATGACGCCCGGCCAAGCCAGCGCGCAGCAGGCGGGCCAGATTCAGCTCGCCATGTTTCAGAATCCCGCCGGCCTCACCAGCATCGGCCAGAATCTCTACCAGCCGACCGATGCCTCGGGCGACGCCACCGTGGCGACTCCCGGCGGCACCGAGGGCCTCGGGACTCTGATGCAGGGCTACACCGAACAATCCAACGTCAGTGTGGTGGACCAGTTCATCAACATGATCGTGGCGCAGCGCGCTTACGAGGCCAATTCCAAGGTGGTGAAAGCCGCCGACGAGATGTACCAACAGGTCAACAATCTCAAGCAATGAAGCTCCGGGTCTTAGTTGTGCTTGGCTGGACGGCGTGGTTCGCTCCCGCGCAGGAACCGTCCTGCCGCCCCGTGGAGGGCGACCGCATATCGGCGCGCGATCTTGCCGCCGCCCTCCCGGAATTTTCCGCCGCTCCCCCGCAGGCTGTGGTGGCGCAAGCGCCGCTGCCCGGCACGCAACGCACGTTTCACGGCCAGGAACTGCGCGCGTTGGCGCATCGTTTTGGAGTCACGCTGTCGAGCGAGCAGAACATTTGTTTCGCCTGGCCGCTTGCGCCTTTGGACCGCGCCCGGGCGATCGCCGCTATGCAGGAATCGCTGCAAATTACCGGCGCCAAGATCACCGTCACGGACACCATCGCAGAGCGCGTCCCGATGGGTCGCATGGAGTTTCCGCTCGCCAGCCTGGGAACGCCGTCGCCGACTGGGCCAAGCGCTCCGGTGCTATGGCGCGGCAGCGTTGTATACGGCGAGAGCCACCGTTTCGCCATCTGGGCACGCGTGGAAATCGCCGCGCCCTGCCGCAAACTGGTGGCGGCCGAGAGTTTGAAACAAGGCCGCCCGATTGAGGCGCGCCAGATCCGCGCCACCACCGCCACCTGCTTTCCAACGGCGATGAAGGAACTCCCGCCCGTCGAACAAGTGGCCGGCATGACTCCGTTGCGCGCGATCGCCGCCGGCGGCGAACTGCGTCCCGATTTACTGACTCCACCCAACGACATCAACCGCGGCGACGCGGTCCACATCGAAGTCCACAGCGGCGCGGCCCTACTGGCGTTGACCGCCCGCGCGCTCACTGCCGGACGCAGCGGCGACACCATTTCCGTTCGCAACCCCGAAAGCAATAAGACCTTCCAGGCCCGCGTTACCGGCAAAGGCACGGCGGTTGTCGAAGCGGGTATTCCGAGAGGGATTTGAGATGCGCTCTACCGTACAACTCCTGACGCTAGCCACCCTGCTTCTGGCGGCCCCAATATGTGCCGCGGACAAGAAGCCCAAAAAGCCAACCGAACCGGGGGCGCTCGATAAGTACCTGCAGGAAGCGCTCAAGCAACAGATCGCGCCGTCACAGCCGTCGGCGGGCTCGCTGTTCTCCTCGTCATCGCGCCTGACGGATCTCGGCAGCGACGTGCGCGCCGCGCAGGTGGATGACTTGGTCACCATCGTGGTCAACGAATCGGCGTCGGCGGTTGCCAACGGCGCCACCCAGACCGCGCGCGCCTCCACCGCCACCAGCAAGATCACATCCCTGCTGGCTCCCAAGAGCCCCGGCGGCGCCTTGGCAAATCTCCTGAACACCAGCAGTTCGCAAACGTTGAACGGATCCGGCACCACTTCGCGCGGTTCCACCATCACCGCCACGCTGAGCGCACGAGTGACCCACGTGCTGCCCAATGGCTACCTGGTGCTCGAAGGCACCAAGGACGTCCTGGTCAACTCCGAGCATCAACTGGTGACGGTCCGCGGCGTGATCCGGCCGGCCGATTTGACGGCGGGGAATATCATCACCTCCAACCAGATCGCCCAGATGGAAATCCACATCGACGGCAAGGGCGTGATCAACGACGCCATCCACCGGCCGTTCATCCTGTGGCGCTTGCTGCTCGGCATCCTACCGTTCTGAGGTCTCATGAAGAGATTGAAGAAGTCGCAAATCCCGCAACCGGTCAACCGCTCGCACCGCGCCGCGCGGGCCGCCAAGCGCTTGCTCGTCTCTCTACTCGCTTTCGCCGTCGGGCCGCTTTCCGCCGCTACTACGAGCAGCGTTCGCCTGAAGGAACTAGTGACGCTCGAAGGCGTCCGCGACAACCAGCTCATGGGGTACGGACTGGTAGTAGGCCTGGCCGGCACCGGCGACCGCCGGCAAACCATATTCTCCGCGCAGAGTCTGGCCAACCTGCTCGAGCGCATGGGACTCACGGTAGATCCCACCACCATGCAGGTGAAGAACACCGCGGCCGTCATCGTGACCGCGACCCTGCCGCCCTTCGCGCAGCCCGGGTCGCGCATCGATGTCACTATCGCAGCCATGGGCGACGCGCCCAGCCTGTCGGGTGGGGTCCTGCTCATGACCGGCCTGAAAGGTCCCGACGGTCAAGTGTATGCGGTGGCCCAGGGCTCCACCGTGCTGGGAGGATTTACCGCCGGCCAGGGCGCTAACGCTTCGTCCGTCAATCATCCGACCGTCTCTCGCATTCCCGATGGCGCCATTGTGGAGCGCGGCGCGCCGTCCGCGAACCTCGGCAGCACCATTCGCCTCCAATTAGGACACGCCGATTTCACCACTGCGGCGCGAGTGGCTGAGGTGCTGAACAAACGCTTCGGCGAAGTAGCGCATGCCGATAACGCCGCGCTGATTTCGGTGTCGTTGCCGGCGGAATATGCCAGGCGGTCCACCGAATTTGTGGCGGAACTGGAAGCTCTCAGCATCGAGCCCGACGTCGAAGCGGTGATCGTGGTCAACGAACGCACCGGCACCATCGTGATGGGGAAGAATGTCAAAATCGCGCCGGTGGCCATCATGCAAGGCAACCTGAGCGTGCAGATTCAGACTACTTTCGATGTGTCCCAGCCCATGCCGCTATCGGGCGGGACCACCACGGTAACGCCGCAGACCAGCGTGGGTGTCAAGCAGGAACCGGCTCGCAATCTGATGCTGAAAGAGGGCGCCACGGTGGAAGAATTGGTCCGCGCATTGGCCGCCATCGGCTCCACGCCTCGCGAGATCATCTCGATTTTGCAGAATCTGAAGAGCGCAGGGGCGTTGGACGCGGGATTGAAGGTGATTTAGGAAGCTGTTGGCTATTAGCCCACAGTGTGGCAGGCAATCGTGCCTGCAGGCTGGCTTTCCAGCCAGCCGGGCGGCCTGAAAGGCCGCCTGCAGCCAGGATTGGCTGCCACACGTGGGGCCAACACCGGAGAGTAACTTATGAACCTCGACTCCATTACCGCAGCCGCAACGGATGTCACCAGCCTGGCCGCCAAGCCCAAAACAGACAGCCCGGAAAAGATTCTGAAGGCTGCCAAACAGTTCGAAGCGCTGCTGGTGGGGCAGATGATGAAATCCATGCAGGATAGCGAAGGCGGATGGCTGGGCACCGGCGACGACCAGTCCTCCTCCGCGGCAATCGAGTACGGCCAGGAGGCATTCGCGCAGGCGATGTCCGCCAGCGGCGGTCTGGGCCTGGCTCAAATGGTGGCTGCCGGGCTGCAGCGCTCCGCCAAAGAGTAATGCTCCTAAGCGCTCCAGCCCTGATTCGCGAATTCCGGCTGCGGCTCCGCCGCGAACGCCCCGAACCCCTGGTGTGCATCGGCCGTCTGGTACATCTCCGCCTGGGCAGCCGGGCGGATGGCATTCCACGCTTCATCGAGAGTGCGCAGCAGCGATTCCACTTCGGCCAACGGCGCGTCTTCCTGGCAAATATTGGCCGTCAGAAGCCGCAATCTAATGTATTGGTAAAGCGACGCCAGATTCTGCGCGATCGATCCACCGGAGGCTCGGTCGAGCGATCGGTCGAGTTCCTCGATGGCGGCGACGGCCCGCGAAATGGAGTGTCCGCGGGCGGCGATTTGGCCCTCTGCCAGGTGCCGGCGCGCATCGGCCACCATGGCCAGGGTGTGCTCATAGAGGATATGAACCAGTTCGAGCGGATCTGCCGACAAAACCCGGGTATCGAGGTACGCTTCTCTCCACATGTTGTTAACGGTTCTCCCTTGGGGTTGCGCTATCTGAGTTGCTGCGCCAGTTCCAGAAGTGTCTGCGACGGTATCTGGTCCAGCACTTCACCGGTGGTCTGGTCGACAATTTGGATGACAGGCCGCCGCGTCTGCGGATCGCGGGAAAAGGTAAGCTGGCGCCCCTCGCCCATCAACTCCGACTTGTTGATTTCGTGGACGGCCGTCACTAACTCGCGAACCGGCACATCCTTTTCGCTAGACGTCGTAGGGGCGCTGACCGCGGTACTAACGCCTATGGAATCGACTCGCGGTATCTCCATGACCTGCCCTCCGAAAGACATTTCGGCTTCTGGCCCCGATTTTCGAGGAAATATATGAAGCGTTGGCTCTGTGTGCTATTTCTAACAGCCCCCGTGTGGGCCCAATCCGCACCTGCCCCGGAGGATGCCGTCTCCAGACAGCGGAAGGCAGCGGCGGCCATCGAGGAATCCCTGGCGAAACAGCAGGCCTCCATCCAGCGGCAGAGAGGGACGGCCGTCGGCGGAAGTTTCTTCGTTCTGCCGCGAGCCGCCAGTCTCGGGGGTGTGACAGGCTCTCTGCCGGCGCCGCCTGCCACGCCGGTCATGCTCGATTGCGACCCGTTGCCGGCCCCGAAAGTGGAATCCCTATTAGGAGAAACGGCCGAGCGCGAGGGAGTAAGCGCCGATCTGTTGCGCAGCGTGATGAAGCAGGAGTCCGGCTTCCGGCCATGCGCGGTGTCGTCCAAGGGCGCCATGGGACTGATGCAATTGATGCCGGCGACCGCGGAGCAATTCGGTATCGTGGATCCCTTCGACCCCGTCAGTAATCTGGACGGCGGCGCGCGATTCCTCAAGCAACTGCTTACGAAGTATGGGGGCGACCTTCCCAAGACTCTGGGGGCGTACAATGCCGGTCCAGCCACAGTGGACGCCGCCGGCGCCGTGCCGGCCATCCCGGAAACCATGGACTACGTCCGGCAGATTCTATCCGCGCTGCCGTTTCGGTAGGAGCGGCGTTTATAGAGCTGTTGTGGCACGCTGTTCGTTCTCACGCTTCGTGTGGCAGGCAATCTTGCCTGCACGGTCGAAAACCACGGGCCGTCTGCACAGCTTTGTGGGGCAAGATGGCATCTTGCGGCCGGATGCCATCCGGCCTTGCGGGTTTTCATCCCCCTTGGTGGCACGAAGCGCCGTTCGGACAGCCAGGATTGGCTTCCACACGATGGCGTCGCGGCTCACTTCAATTGTCCCACCCGCCGAATTTACCAAGGGGCATTGCTTCGCTCGAATAGCGGGGCGTTAGAATGGCCGGCCAGTGGCCAGCCTAGAGCCAACAGCCGCTTCCCTCACGCCAAGATACTACTGCTGCCCGCGCCGGTGGCCGCGGAAACGAAGGAGCGCTGGCCGCATGTGCGGAACTCGTAATGGTGCATTTCCAGGATCGTGCCCCTCTCGCTAGTCGTAGTCGTGGTGCCGCGGACCACTAGCTCCAGCGGACACACATTCTGCAGGAGAAATGGCCAGGCGATGCGCAGTTCCACATCCGCACCCGGCGGAGGCGGATTATCGGCGACGAAACGGACCGCGGTCCGGCTCAAATCACCCGTCAGACCTGAGCCAAAGTATGTGGCGCCGCGCAGCGTATAGCTGAACTGCAGCTCCATCTGGTGCGAATAGCGGCGATCGCCGCGACGGTCGCCGTGAATGATTTCAGTCCGTCCCATATGCCTAAGCCAATCATCGGCAGTTTTGGCGGCCAAGACCAGTCCTGCGAGTACCTCGAACGACACCCTTTCGGACCGCCGGTCCTATGGACAGTTCCAGTACTGTCATACCACAATCGGACGGCTGGCTACTCACCAAGTTCCGTATTGCAGGCACGCCACAATGCTCGTAGCATCAACCAGTACAGAAAAGGGGCCTTATGTTTGTTATGCAGCGCACACCGGTTTTTGCCGAACTCCTGGCCGGAGTGATATTCTTGGCCGCGGCGCTTTGGTTGGACTTGCGCCGCGAGCACCAGAGACGTCGTTTCGCGCGAAACGTCGAGCTCCTCTTGAACCAGCAAGACCAACAGAAGGGCCGGCACGTAGACATCCAAGAGGAGCAATTCAAACGCGCCGCGTGATGGGAATTCCCACCAATTTGTTTGTTGGCCCGGCTGAGTGGCGGGTCCTGGCTGTGCGTTAGCTTCCGTGAAATTGTTCCCAAGGCGTTCCGAGTTCCCCACGCCCTGACGACCCAGCTGCGCGCGCCGCCGATCGACACCGCGGTCAAGTCTCTGGACTCCTGATGTCGTGGAATGAGGATGATCTCACCTTGGCGGCAAAAACCTTATTGGCCACGGATGAACACAGATGAACACGGATAAGAAGACGCCTTGTTTTTTATCCGTGTTCATCTGTGTTCATCCGTGGCTAATCAGATTTGCTTTTT
>Ga0182030_10015657_pt1 | contig 14845 bp, 10 predicted proteins | sample 812S3MmetaG_FD_121299 | JGI IMG/M metagenome (GOLD analysis project Ga0182030, IMG submission 121299) | Permafrost microbial communities from Stordalen Mire, Sweden - 812S3M metaG (Illumina Assembly) | ecosystem: Environmental > Terrestrial > Soil > Wetlands > Permafrost | place: Sweden... | reverse complement strand
GACTTCAGCCTTGGTCGTTCCGTAGATGAGAAAGCTCAACAGATCGTTGACGACGATTGGGTTGTCGATCTGGCCGGTCTCTTCGTTGGGTTGCCCCATCAGTACTAGGCCCGCGCCTGCCTCGCTGTGGAAGAGCCCCTCCATTGCGGCGATGGCGGCTGGCTGATTGCGCGCAACATACTTTCCGTGCAGGTCTCCGGTGGGAAAGATGATGAGGATCGAAGAGACAAGCCCCGCGATGACCCCGACTTTCAGAAAGATGCGGCCGTAGTTTTCGATCCGGCCTTCAAGAAGATAAAAAGCCCCGGTGGCAGCCATCACAAATGATCCGGTAATCACCGCACCAGTCATATTGTGTGCGTATTGCAGAAGGCCCCAGGGATTCAACAATAGTTGCCAGAAGCTGAGCACTCCAAATTGCCCATTGGGCAGGCGATCATAGGCCACGGGATGCTGCATCCAGGCGTCGGTAACGATGATGAAGAAGCCTGAAATCCACGATCCGACGAAGACCATCACGGCAGAAAACCAATGCATGAGTTTTGAGAGCCGCTTTTCGCCATATAGAAAGAGGCCAAGAAAGGCCGATTCCAGAAAGAAACTAAAGACGCCTTCCATGGCCAGAGGCTGGCCGATCACGCCGCCCGACAGCCGCGCGAAGCGTGCCCAGTTAGTGCCGAACTCGAACTCCATGGGAATGCCGGTGACTACGCCGAAGACGAAGTTGATGGCGAAGATGCGGCCCCAAAAACGCGCCGCCCGGTCCCACTGCTCGCTGCCGGTTTTGAGGGCGACTGACTTGAGCACCACAATCAACAACGCCAGCCCCATGGTGAGTTGGGGAAAGAGATAGTGGAAGGTGACGGTAAAGGCAAAGTGCAATCGGTGGATCAATTCAGCGGTCATTGACAACTCCTGTGTCTTGACGGGCGCGGGGAAATACTGCTCGTTTCTTGCGCGGTCTGAATGCCGTGCAACAGGGCATCCCAAGGATAGAACAAAAGAATGAATGGCGCTCAAATGGTAATTTCTGGAGCCGGTATCCCAGATTGGAACCCACAAAAGCGTCAGTCTACATTGTAGGTGCAGTTTACTACTAGCCAAGAGTACCATATCCTCGTAACCCCTCGGGGATAAGGTTCCGAGAAAATTCTGACCGATGAAACAGAAGGTGAACAGCAGAGAACTTGGCAGCCTTGATCCCGCGAAAACACTGAAAGACTGGCCTGGCCAGTAGGGCAATTCGATTGAATTTGCGGTGCTTCGAAAATATATCAGCGAACCCTGTAACGAATCGTTCAGGGCATGACTCTATTCTGGTGAACGGACAAAAAAGGACAATGCATACGATGAATCTGAACCGCAAACCAGCCAAGTGGCTCTTGATCTTATGTTGTGTCTGGAGCAGCGGAGCCGGAGCGCAAACAACGGGAATGACACTTCGGCAGGCCATTGACCGGGCGCTGGGCCAGAATCCAGAAACAGTTGCGGCCCGCGCGGACGAGAATGCCGCCAGCGCGTCGTCCCGCTTGGCGCGCACATATTTATTTCCGCAGCTCAATTTCACGGAAGACATCTCGCGTGGCGACGATCCGGTGTACGCCTTTGGGATGCGGCTCCGGCAGCAGAAGTTTACGCAAGCCGACTTCGCATTGAATGCCTTGAATCAGCCTCATCCCATCGGCGATTTTTCCACGCGTTTTTCCGGCTCTTGGGTGGCCTTCGACTCGTTCAAAACGCAGAAGATGATTCGAGGCGCGGACCTGGTGCGGAGGAGCACTGCTGCCAGCGCGAAGGCCGTGGACCAGAAGATCGTGATGAATGTTGTGCAAGCGTATGAGTCGGTCCTCTTTGCAGAACGGGAAACGGATGTAGCGCAGCATGAACAAGAGACGGCGACGGCATTGCTGAGCACCGTGGACGATCACGTCAAGGCTGGATTGGCCGTTGAATCAGACCGCATGGCTGCTGCGGTCAACGTTGCGGCTCGCAAGCAGGAGTTGATTGCCGCACAGGGGGATCTTGAAATTGCCTGGGCGCAACTGCGCATGGCGATGGGAGATTCCGAACTGCAATCCACTTATTTACAACCCATCGAGGCGCACAGTTTTCCCGCGCAGGCATTGGATCAAGAAATCGCGACTGCCACCAAGACGCGGCCCGATCTGACGGCTCTGCGCGACGCGCAATCGGCTCAGGGAGCGCAAGTGGGCGCGGCGAAGTCGAGCTTTGGCCCGCGTGTGAGCGCTTATGGAAACTGGGAAGAAGATTGTGGCTCACTCACTGGTTCACGCGGCAACAACTGGGTTGCCGGAGTGCAGATCGGCATCGACATTCTCCCCTTTGGCAAGCGGCCTGAACTGGCGCGAGAGACGGCAACCAAGCAGCGCGTCGATGCACAGCTAGCAATATACCAACAGCAAGTACGTCTTGCAGTGAGTCAGGCGCACATTCATCACAAGACAGCGGAGCAGTCGATGGAGACGGCGCGGGCCGCGACGGATCAAGCCGCAGAGAGTCTGCGCATCTTGCGGAATCGCTACACGGCCGGCTTGGCAACCATCACCGATCTGCTGCGCGGCGATGATGCCGAGCGCGAGAGTCAATCCAACTACTGGCATTCCGTGTATGGAAATGCCGCGGCTTACGCCGAACTACTTTACGCGACGGGGACACTGACTCCTGATGCGGCGGAGGAATTGCAATGAAAGTATTTTTTGGATGTATCTTGGCCGCCTCTTCGGCGATGATCGCCGGTTGTCACTCGGATGAATCCGCTCCACCTGCCGCCGCGCAGACCATGCAAGCACGTGTGGTGGAGAGCCGACAGCAAGATGCACCGACGACCGTGCGCTCCACTGGAACGCTGCACGCGCGAGAGTCGGCAACTATTTCGGCGCAGGTCATGGGCCGCATCGAACGAGTGATGGTGCGCGAGGGCGACACGGTGCGTGCTGGGCAAGCGCTGGTTGTACTCGACGATGCCGCGCTGCGCTCCTCTGTAGATCAGGCGCAGGCCGCTTATAGAGCGGCGCAGAGCCAGGAGGCAGCCGCGCAAGATCAGTCGGCGCTGGCCGCCAGCACGCTGGCTCGCTACAAGCAGTTGCAGGCCGAGAAAAGCGTGAGTCCGCAGGAGATGGATGAAGTGTCGCGGCGAGCTGAAGCCGCAGTTGCAGGCGTGGAGGCACTGCGCGCGCAAAGCGATGCGGTCAAAGCGCAGGAGAGCGGCGCTCGCGCCATGCTGAGTTATACGCGGTTGAGCTCACCATTCGCGGGAGTGGTGACGGCGCGCATGGCCGATCCGGGAACGATGGCTGTGCCCGGAGCGCCGTTGCTTCAGGTGGAGAGCCTTGGAGCCTTGCAGCTTCAGGCTACGGTCGATGAGTCGGCGATCGGCAGCGTACACAAAGGAATGAAGCTACCTGTGATGCTCAATGGTGCGGCTAAGGTCGAGATCGCGGGCACAGTGGCAGAGATCGTTCCTGCCGCCGATCCGTCGAGCCACAGCTTTCTGATCAAGATCGATCTTGCTCCGTCTGCACAGCTCCACTCTGGTATGTACGGAAGTACAGAGATTGCGACCGGCACACATCCGTCGATTCTGATTCCGCGTTCGATGGTGGTTCTGCGCGGCTCACTTTCTTGCGTCTATGTCCTCGACACCAACAGCATTGCGCAACTGCGTTCGATCACACTGGGCGCGGCTCATGGCGAACAGGTTGAAGTTCTCTCCGGCATTTCAGCCAACGAGAAGGTGGTTGATCTTCCCGGCGACCGCGACCTGGCCGGCAAGCGAATCGAGGCGCAATGATGAACAAGGAACACATACACCCTGATCTCGGCATCGCTGGCCGTCTTGCGCATACGTTTCTCAACTCCAAGCTGACGCCGCTCTTCATCGCCGCATCGCTGGCGCTTGGTATATTTTCCGTCGTGATTATTCCTCGCGAGGAAGAGCCGCAGATCCTCGTGCCCATGCTGGACATCGCAACAGCCATGCCGGGAGCATCGCCCGCGGAGGTCGAGCAGCGCGTCACTCTGCCGATCGAAGAGTTGGTGCATCAGATCTCCGGCGTTGAGTATGTTTACTCCACATCGATGCCTGGCCAGAGTCTGGTGATTGTGCGCTTTCTGGTTGGTACGCCGCAAGAAGACGCGCTCATCAAGGTCTACAGCAAGCTCTACTCAAACTTCGACCGCATGCCGCCTGGAGTTTCGCAGCCGCTCATCAAGGCCCGCTCCATCGACGATGTTCCGATTCTTTCACTCACTCTGTGGGGCGAGCACTATAACGGCTATCAACTGCGCACCATCGCCGACGAGATGCAGCATAGCATTCAGCAAGTCAACGATGTCTCCGAGACGGCGATCATCGGCGGGCTTCCGCGCAACCTGCGCGTGATTCTCAGCACCAACAAGCTGAATGCCTATGGCCTTTCGCCGCTGGCCATCGCCGGCCATCTGCAAGCCGCCAATGCCAGTGTGCAGGCTGGCAGCTTTGCCGAAAACAACAGCGAGATTCGCGTGGATGCTGGCAATCTTTTTACACGACGCGAAGACCTCGAAGCGGTTGTCGTTGCCGTCGATCATGGCCGTCCCGTTTATCTGCGCGATGTGGCTGAGCAGATCATTGATGGTCCTGCCGATCCCACCAGCTACGTGCTCTTCGGCACGACCAGAAACAGTACGTCCGCGCATCCATCGCCGCAACAGTATCCCGCAGTCACACTCACCGTGGCCAAGCGCAAGGGCACCAACGCCACCGACATCTCCAACGCAGTGATGAAGCGCGTGCATGAGATGCAGGGCGTAAGCATCCCCAACGATGTGACCATCACCACCACGCGAAACTACGGCGGAACCGCGAAAGCAAAATCCGACGAGTTACTCGAACACTTGCTGCTGGCAACGCTTTCCGTTACGCTGCTGGTCGCTATTTTTCTCGGATGGCGCGAGTCGGGCGTGGTGCTGCTGGCCATTCCAGTCACGCTGGCGCTGACCATGTCGGTCTTCTATCTCATGGGTTACACGATCAACCGTGTCACTCTTTTTGCGTTGATCTTCAGTATCGGCATTCTTGTGGACGATGCGATTGTCGTCGTCGAAAATATGGTGCGTCACTTCCGATTGCCAAAAAATCACGGCCGCGCCATGAGTGAAGTCGCGGTCGAAGCGGTCGCCGAAGTTGGCAATCCAACCATCCTTGCCACATTCGCTGTCATCGCCGCAGTGCTGCCCATGGCCTTTGTGCGCGGCCTGATGGGACCGTATATGCGCCCCATTCCCGTCGGCGCTTCTGCCGCCATGCTCTTCTCGCTGATGGTTGCCTTTGTGGTTTCGCCTTGGGCTGCGCTGCGCTTGCTTGGCAAGCATCTGCAAGGATCCAAGCTGCTGGAGCAAGAGCAAGAGAATTGGCGCACCCGCATCTATCGCCGGGTCATGACTCCGCTGATCAATTCTGCGCGGAATCGCTTTCTCTTCTTCGCTGGAGTGATTGTGCTGTTGCTGATCTCCGTGGCGCTGGTTCCCATGGGACTGGTGCGCGTGAAGATGCTGCCCTTCGACAACAAGAGCGAGTTGCAAGTCGTCATCAACATGCCCGATGGCACACCGCTGGAGCAGACGGCACGTGTTGCACAAGCGTTAGGAAGCAAGCTCGCAGAGCAGCCCGACGTGCTCAACTATCAGGTCTATGCGGGAACCTCCGGACCTTATAACTTCAACGGCCTGGTGCGCCATTACTATATGCGCCGCCAGTCGAATCAGGCGGACATACAGGTGAATCTGCTGCACGCCAAGCAGCGCAGCGACCAGAGCCACACGATTGCCAAGCGGCTGCGCCCGCTGCTCGACGCCATCGGCAACCAATACGGCGCTCGCATTCAAGTCAGCGAGGTGCCACCTGGACCCCCTGTCGTGCAGACCCTCGTTGCTGAAGTTTATGGTCCCGATCTCGACGGACAGACGCGCGTTGCGCAACAAATCAAGACAATCTTTCAGCAGACTGCCGGAGTTGTCGATACGGATTGGTATGTCGAAGACCCGCAACCGCGACTGACTTTTCATGTCGATGAAGTGAAGGCAGCACAGCATGGCATTGCTGTCTCCGATGTGACTCACGCGCTCGCGCTAGCCATTTCGGGAACGCAGGTCGGCCTGATTCACGATCCGGTCGCGCAGGAGCCTGTGCCTGCTGTAGTTGAACTTGATCGCGCGGATCGTTCTTCCGAGCAGGGGCTGAACAACATCCATTTGCCCGGCGCGGACGGCGCGATGGTTCCGCTGCGCGAGTTGGTTACGGTTGCGCACGAAACGATCCAGCAGAGCATCTATCACAAGAATTTGCACCGCGTGGTCTATGTGACCGGCGATGTGGCAGGAGCGGAGGAAAGTCCGGTCTACGCCATCTTCAAGATGAATAAGGCGCTCGATCATCTCACGCTTCCCGCCGGATACACGTTGACCCGTTACAACTCGCAGATGCCTGAATCCACTGATCACTACTCGATGAAGTGGGATGGCGAGTGGCACATCACCATTGAGGTCTTCCGCGACATGGGCCTCGCCTTTGCCGCAATACTAATTCTCATTTATGTACTCGTCGTCGGCTGGTTCCGCTCCTTCATCGTGCCGCTGATTATCATGGCTCCCATCCCGCTGACTTTAGTGGGTATCATGCCGGCACACGCGATGATGGGCGCATTCTTCACGGCGACGTCGATGATCGGCTTCATCGCCGGGGCCGGCATCATCGTGCGCAATTCGATTATTCTGGTGGACTTCATCGAACTGCGCATTCGCGAAGGAATGCCGCTGGCTGAAGCCGTCATCGACGCTGGCGCAACGCGTTTCCGTCCCATGTTGCTGACTGCGGCTGCGGTGGTGGTTGGTGCCAGCGTGATTCTCAGTGACCCAATCTTTCAGGGACTGGCATTATCGCTGATTGCGGGCGCTGTCGCGTCAACCTTCCTTTCATGGCCAACGATTCCGATTCTCTACTACTTGGTACACGCGCACAATGAATCTACAACCGATGTCCCGACAGATACTACTCAAGGAGATGCTTTATGACTGTGGAACGCGCATTACGAATGATGGCTGGTGCGGTGATTCTTCTCTCGCTGGCGTTTGCTCATTACCTTTCTCCGAATTGGCTGTGGCTGACATCTTTCGTTGCACTCAACCTCTTGCAATCAGCCGTCACCAACTGGTGTCCCGCGATGACCATCTTTCGCGCTATGGGAATGAAAGACGCTGCTTGCTCCACGCTAAAGTAAGGATACGATGACTCGACGCAATCCCACTGCCAAGGCCTCATCTTCACAATCAAAGCCATTTGAGCGCCTAAAAGATGAGGTCTATCGTCAGATGTACCGGCTGGAGGCAAGCCGTCCAGGAGCAGAGTTGGCTCTCGCAATTGCCTTGCTGCGTGCCTGGATAGATTCAGACTCCGAACCTGACTTGCCGCAATCACGCGAATGGCTGAAGAAAATCTGCCCAATCTGCCTTCCCATGATCGAAGCCATGCAGAAAGTGAGCGAGGCAGAGCGGCAATGTATTCAATGAAGTTGTCGGATGTCTCCGGTGGCCAACCACTTTGTGCTCCCACTGCCTCAAGGGCAATCTATGGGCTGGTTATGCACGTCAAAAGAATATACTGATCTTGTCCTTGAGAGACCATATCCATGCGCCCAGAACTGACTCAAGCGGCCGATCTCTTGCGCCTCAATACTCCTGAAGCTGTCGAAGAAGCAATTGGTTTGCTGCAGAACACGGTCTATTCTTTCAGCATGAAGGTCTGCGGGCATCCAGAAGACGCAGAGGATACTACGCAGGAGGTTCTCTTTCAATCGCTGGAGCACTTGACCAAGATTCGTGATCCGCAGGCTCTGGCGGTCTGGCTCTATACCGTGACTAGAAATCGCTGTTGGCGTATGCGTCGAAAACCTGCCAATGCTTCCAAGCATCATCTTTCCCTGGATGAATTGATGCCCGACGAGTTGGAACTCAATCGATTGTTGCAAGATACCACCGAGAGTCCAGAAGGCAAGATGCTTCAATCCGAGCAAGATCACCTGCTACATCAGGCAGTCCTGCGTATTCCAGTGCAATTGCGCATTGTTCTTGTGCTATGTGACATGGAGGAACTGACAACCGAACAGGTTGCGCAGGTTCTCAACCTTCAACCGGGAACGGTTCGGGTTCGACTGCATCGCGCACGCCTCTCTGTACGCAAAGAGATGAACAAACTTTTGGAGGAAGTCCCAAAAAAGACGGATAACCGAAATAGATTGAAGACTAAAACCAAGGGCATCCCATCCCAAAGCGGGCAACGCTCCGCAGAGTGCCGCGAATTGTTTTCTAACCTCTCTGATTATTTGGATGGTCGAGTTGAACCCAGCACCTGCGATGCGATGCGCAGGCATATCGAGGCGTGCCCTGCTTGCATTGCATTCCTCCACAACCTGCGCACGGCCATTGATCGCTGCCGTTCGCTCGAAATCCCGTGCGATCCGGCCGTTTCTCTCAGTCTGCGTTCTATCATCACACAGGAATACCAGCGGTTACTGGGGATGACCAGCACAGAACATCCTTCCGCCAACCTTTAGCGCAATCCGCCAGACCGCTTTTGCGCCTACGGACGCATAACGCGATATGTGCTAAAGCCACCCGATAGATTGCGCACATGCAAACCATGCTGAGCGAGGATACGGCAAGCGTAATAGGCACGCTGCCCTACGCCGCAGTTCACCCATATCTCCTTGTCAGTGGGCAACTCGCCCAGACGCGATCGCAGTTGTCCCAGCGGAATATTGACCGAACCCGGAATCGATCCAGCATCAAACTCGTTCGGCTGACGCACGTCCAGGAGAAACGCTTCCGTCGAGTCCAATTTATCCCAAGGCGCAATCTCCGCATCGCCGCGCACGACATTGGCCGCGATCATTCCCGCCATGTTCACTGGATCTTTCGCTGCGCCGTATTGGGGCGCGTAGCAGAGTTCTGTCTCCTCCAGATCAAAAACGGTTGCTTTCATTTGAATTGCAGTGGCGATCACGTCAATGCGGCGTGCGACGCCTTCTTCACCCACGGCCTGCGCACCTAACACAAGACCATCCGATTTGCGGAAGAGCAGTTTTAGGTGAATAGGCTGAGCGCCCGGATAATAGCCCACGTGATGACCGGGGTGCAGATAGATACTTTCAAAGTCCACCATCCCGGCACGGCGCAGAGACTTTTCCGTTGCTCCAGTGAGTGCTACGGTCAGACCGAAGAAGCCGCAAACCGTCGTTCCAAGTACGCCATCGAAATGCACATCGCGTCCGCAGATCGCATCGGCAGCCACGCGCCCCTGGCGATTGGCCAGCCCCGCCAGAGGGATCAATTCCCACTGGCCAGTGACTCGATTTCTGACTTCAACAGCATCGCCAACAGCCCAGATATGCGGATCACTGGTGCGCATTTGACTATTGATGCGGATGCCTCCCCGTTCGCCTAATTCCAGACCAGCGTCCCGCGCGAGCATTGTCTCTGGTCGGACTCCAATAGCTAGCACAACGAGGTCCGCTTCGTAAGCCATGCCACTTTGCGTATGAACACTCAGGCAGCCGTTACTGCCTTGTCCAAACTCGGCTACGGCATCGACCAGCGCCAGAGTGACGCCGCGCGACTCCAGTCGCTGCTTGGGATACTCGGCCATCTCCAGATCGAGCGGAGGCATCACCTGATTTGCCAACTCCACAACCGTTACTGTGATACCACGAAGGGCAAGGTTTTCCGCCATCTCAAGGCCAATGAATCCGCCTCCCACGACAACTGCCTTGCTCGGCTTTTTCTCATCAATCCAATGTCGGATCTCCCTGCTATCAGGAACCGTCCGCAACGTAAAGATGCCTGGAAGATCGATTCCGGGCCACGATGGGCGGATCGGCGCCGCGCCCGGAGACAGCACCAGAGCATCATAGGGTTCGCTGTACTCGCGACCTGTCTCCAGATCGCGCACTGAAACTGTTGACGCCTCGCGGTTGATCGCGAGGACTTCATTTCGCGTACGTACTTCAATGTTGAATCGTTCTCGGAACAACGTTGGCCAGGCCAGCAAGAGTTTTGATTCTTCCTGAATCACATTGCCAACATAGTAAGGCAAGCCGCAATTGGCAAAAGAGACGTAGGGTCCGCGCTCCAATACAACGATTTCCGCTTCCTCATCCATCCGCCGAAGGCGTGCCGCGCAGGTAGCTCCGCCAGCGACTCCTCCAACAATTACGATTCGCTTCTTCGTCATCTTCTCTCCTTGGACTCAATGTTAAATCGACTGACTCAGTGCTCGCAGACGTGCTCGCAAACGTGATTGACCGCGACCAGCGATCCGTCCAGATACTTGCGGACCAGTGTAGAGGCGGCCTAGGCCGGTGCGCCAGTGAGGATTTCAATCGATGCAACCTCAAGCAGTAAACGCGCTCGTTCTCCCATTCCGCCGGCAATGACGACGGTTGCGCCGTGCTCCTTGAGCCATACCGGCAAGAGGCTGGGTTGATGTTCCGGGGCCGGTATCTCTGTTGTCGAAACGACTTCTCTGGTTTTGGAATCTACCTCGACAAAAACGAACTTCTCACAGTGTCCAAAGTGAGGATTCAGGCAATCTCCCGATACGGGAATGGCGATTTTCATGGATGGATTTCCTTTCTTCGGGAAATTGGTTATTGGAACTCGACAAGAAACGGTCAGTTCTATAGGTGCAACATACACATCTTCTACTCGCGTGGCTCAAAAGCAGCAAGAGAAAGCGTTCCGTGCCAGTGCATTTAACACCTATCTGCATTTTGTGATAATTTAAATCCTTCAGACTGCCTTTACGCCAGACGCTCAGGAGAACCGAAGTGCCTCGAAAGGTATGTGAACGCCACGGAAAGAATTACCCTTGCTCCTGCGGCATGGGCAATCTCTATCGCTTTGTTGAGCCGCTCGTCTTGCTCCTTCTCAAGAAGAAAGGCCATGCGTATGGATACGACCTCTGCGCTCAGTTACAGGACCATGCCCTCACCGATACTGCAATCGAGAAAGCTGCACTTTATAGAACCCTCAGGCAGTTGGAGATGAACGGGAATGTCATCTCCGAGTGGGAGACAAACAAATCCGGCCCGGCACGCCGCGTATACAAGATCACCAAACAAGGCGTGCAGCACTTGGAGGAGTGGGCCTCGGTTTTGGAGCACCTCTCCAAATCGATGGCTCATTTCGTACGCGATGCGCATAAGTCCTTACAGGCGCCAGCATCAAGGAAAGCCCGACCCACATCGTTGCCCAGAAGGTGAAGAACATAGTTGATGCCCCTACCAGCGGGTTTTGAATCGACACCGTTTTTACAGTTTTACTGGGGCTGTAAACGGAGGAGGAGGTGTCTGTAGGTGGTTGATTTTATTTTAGTTACGGGTGTTTTACTGCCATACAGCCGAAAAACAGGGTTTTTCAAGCTGTTTTTTGAGGTAAAGTGTTTGTTTTGTTTGAGATGATCTTGCGAAAAACGGTAAAAACTGTGCTGTATAACTGTGTTTTGTTGATTCTGTTGGGGTTACGGTTGTTGGATGTGCAAGAATGCGTGTTTTTTGCCTGTACGGTTTCTGCCTTGCCTGGGTTGATTGGAGTGAAGTTTCTGCCAGCGAGGTGGTGCTCTGACTGCTGTACTGAGTATGCGCTTGTTGGGTGTAATCTTCTGCACCACCTGCGGTGGGGCCAACTGCCTTCGGCGGGGCAGGTTGAGAGTTGAAGTTTCCCACCCATTCCGCTAAGAACGCGGCATGAATGGGGCACTCGCACCCGCACCCGCGGATGAGGTTTTGGCAATACCACATCTGGTCAACCCAAACCTTGCGATCATTTGATGTCTGCTTTCCCTTTCAAACGATTGTGCGCGAATAGTTTTTCATATGACAGATATAATGATTCATGAAACCTTTTGGCTGATTGAAATGTCAAATAGATGCTATTCTGCAAGCGTGCCGACGCCATGATTGCTGGTGTGGCTAGCTCAAAACAGGAATTCGATCAGGTTTGACGACTTTGCATGGATTGAGCAAATATCGGAAGTTCAGTCTCTTCGGGAGCCTCGCGTTCCTGGGATTAGCTTTTTGCGTTTTCGGATGGGGTTTTGGATACAAGTTGTCTCTCTACGACCAACATCAGACACCCTCCCATCAGATCCCTACGGCCAAGCTGCTTTCCGGCAATGAACAATCCAGCACCGCGAAAAGCCCACTCGTAATCAGGACCAGAACATCCACCAGAGTCATCTACAGCGCGCCTACCATCGTTTTGATGTTTCTGTTGCTAGCCATCAGCCTCTTGAATGCGCCAGCACTTACAAGAATTGACAGGCTGACGAACAAGTTATTCCATCTGCATCGCGCCATCCTCAATACTCTCTTTGTCCGACCCCCTCCGATTCTCGTCTAGCTAATCCCTCAGCACAGATTCTGGAGCATTCGATCGAGGAATCGTCGAATGCAGCAGCGCATATTCTCTTTTGGAGAACGTGTCCTGTTGTATTGAACCGAGTAATCCCAACTTCATTTAGAGGTGCAATCGAACTATGCGAAAGCGAACCTCCTTGATCGTCGCCGCAGGAATCGTGTTTCCTGTTTTGGCTGGCATGGTTGTGTACATGGTCATGAATCATCACCCGAATGCGCGAGCCGCAGAGGTGCCATCGGCGAAGGTGGCCGTTGCTGCCACGGGAGACATTGCGCACACCCTGAGCCTTGCCGGACAGTTTCAGCCTTACCAAGTTGTTGATGTTCATCCCAAGGTCACCGGCTTCATGGTGAAGATCAATGTGGATATTGGCGACAAGGTGCACAAGGGGCAGACTCTGGCGGTGTTGGAAGTTCCAGAGTTGAATGCACAGTTGAAGGGAACAGTCTTCGAGGTGGAGCGCGCCAAGGACGATCTTCTGCGCGCACAACATGAGATCAAGCGTGCAGAGGCAGTCCATTCTGCGCTGCACGCTGATTATCAGCGACTGCTTGGGGCATCCAAGGCACAAGCAGGTCTGATCGCGCAGCAGGAACTGGACGATGCAGAGAGCAAAGATCTGTCATCTGGCTCGCAGGTGGATGCGGCCAAAGCTGCTGCGTCTGCCGCCGAGCAACACACGGAGGTGGCCCATACAGACAGCGACCGTGTGCAAGCGCTCAAGAACTACACCAATGTGGAGTCACCGCTGGACGGCGTAATTGTATGGCGGTATGCCGACACGGGTGCGCTGATTCAAAGCGGCACCAATTCAAACGAGCAAGACATCCCAATCGTACGACTCTCACAGAGCGGCTTGCTGCGCCTGCGGATGCCCATTCCGGAGAACGATGTCCAGTTTGTTCATATCGGCGACCCGATGCAGGTTCGAGTAGATGCTATTGGGCGTTCATTCACCGGCAAGATCGTGCGATTCACGCGCGACGTGAACTTTGAAACGCGGACGATGGAGACAGAGATCGATGTCGACAATCAGGATCTTTCTATCTCGCCAGGTATGTACGCCAATACCCAGATGCGACTGGCGATTGCGTCACACGTAACGACTATCCCTGTTGAAGCGCTGGTGCTCAACGGGAACCTGGAATCGGTCTACTTACTGGATGCCAGCAATCGTGTTCGCATCCGCAAGGTAGAAGTTGGACTACGTGGTTCGAAGCTGGCCGAAATCAAAAGCGGCCTTCAGCCTGGCGACAGAGTGATTCTGGGCGCTCAGGAGAACTACACCGAAGGCGAAGATGTTTCTCCCATCCTGACGCAAACCCCAGCTTCTGATGTCGTGCGTGAGTCGGGCGGGGTAATCGACCTGAAAGCAGAATCGGAAGAGAACAACGGAGGTACTAAATAATGCCAAAGTTTGCTCTCAGGTATCCGTTCTTCATTATTATGCTTTGTCTGATGGTTTCGCTTATAGGGGTGGTCAACACTGCTAAGATGCCGGTCGATCTATTTCCCCGAATCGATATGCCAGTAGTGGTAGTTGCTACGTTCTACAACGGGATGCCGCCAGAGCAGATCGAAGCAGATATCACAAATACCTTTGAACGCTTCTTTACGCTTGGCGCCAATATCGACCATAGCGAATCTCGTTCACTCACCGGCGTAAGCCTTATCAAGATTTACTTCAAGCCGGGCACTGATGCTAACGCGGCACTGAGTAACATTGCCAACCTTGCCATGGCCGATCTGCGCCGTCTGCCTCCGGGAACATTGCCACCTGTTGTGCTGGGCATGGATGCCTCAACGCAGCCGGTCTGCCTTGTGACATTGAAGGGAGAAGGTCTGAATGAGACGAAGCTGAAAGATCTGGCGCAATTCCAGGTTCGCAATCAAATAGCAAATGTTTCTGGCGCATCAGTGCCGCAGCCATACGGCGGAACCTATCGACAGATTCAGGTCTATGTCGACCCAGTGAAGATGGAGGCGCGCAACCTTAGCCTGAACGATGTTGTGCAATCGGTCAACAGTTCGAACCTGATTCTCCCAGCGGGCGACGTGCGTATAGGATCGAAAGATTTCAATATTTATGCGAATAGCCAGTTTCCAGACGCGAATGCCATGAACTCGATGCCGCTGAAATCAGTGGGAAACGCTTCCGTTCTAGTCGCGGACATCGGCAAGGCAGTGGACTCAGGCGCACTCCAGTACAACATCGTGCGCATTGATGGACAACGTTCAGTCTACGTTCCGGTCTTCAAGCAAGGCGGCAATAGCAACACCATCACGATCGTGGATGGGATGAAGGCCGCAATCAAGCATTTGGTTGACATACCTGAATCCTTAAAGACCGCTGTGGTCTTTGACCAGTCTGTTT
>Ga0182030_10015656_pt1 | contig 14846 bp, 10 predicted proteins | sample 812S3MmetaG_FD_121299 | JGI IMG/M metagenome (GOLD analysis project Ga0182030, IMG submission 121299) | Permafrost microbial communities from Stordalen Mire, Sweden - 812S3M metaG (Illumina Assembly) | ecosystem: Environmental > Terrestrial > Soil > Wetlands > Permafrost | place: Sweden... | reverse complement strand
GGTGGGCTATAAACAAGCGCAGCAGGCGGAAGAGCAGAAGCAGCAGGATTCCACCGAGCCTCCACCATCTCTTCCGCCCAGCGGCAGCGACGATTCCAGCCCGCTTCCCGAACTGCCGGCCACTGCCGATCCCCAGGCCACACTTGGCTCCAATCCCGCTTTTGTGCAGGCCAAGACCTACACCGACAAGGAAATGCAGGCTGCGACGGCGCGCCTTCAGGATGCGCAGGCCCGTGTCTCGGCCATCGGCCGCCGCGCCCAGATCGACCCCGATGGAACCATCGATCTGCCCCGCACCTTCGACAAGCAGATCTTCGAATACGGCCAGATCGCGATGCTCACCATAGGTGCATCCTCGCACGGATTAAAACAGACCATGCAGCAGGCCATCGGCGTCATCGGTCCAACCGACACGCAGACCTTGAAACAGATTTCCGACGAAACGCCGCACGTTTTGGAACTCCTAAAAGAGGCCATCGCAGCGCACGCCGCCGGGGACGAGCCGAGAGTCGCCGAGCTTCAGTCCCAGATCGACCAGATTAACTTCAAGTGGTGCAAACTCACCAAGCAGACGCTGGATACGAACTACGCCCAGCACTTCAAGATCTGGAAGCAGTTTTCCGACGCCGCCCGCGCCTCCTCGCGCGACCTCTACGCCTACTCCCAACCGATCATCGACCAGATCTGGGTTCCGTCGCTCAACGAACTTGTGCAAGCCAACCGCGAGTTGGCCGTGCTGGCTCTCTACAAAGAGGATGCCGGCTATGCCGCAGGCTTGGCCAGCCTGGCAAAGGCCTACAACGATCTCAAGTGCATTGAGCCCGTACCGCCAAAGCCGCCCAAGACGGTCAAGGATCCCACGCTCACGAGAAAGGAGCCGGATTGCCCCCTCAAACCCCCGCTGAATCTGAATTTTGTCGTCGCGAAGATGGAGCTGGGGTGCGATCACGTCAAGATCTCCGGCGGCGAGATTCTGCGGGTCGAGGTGGAGCGCCAGTTCGGAAAATCCACGACGGTCTGGGTCGGCGTGGGCGTAACCGGATCCCTGCCTGGATTGGGCGCCAGCGACGAAAGCCTGGGCGTGAGTGAAAACGGCAAGAGCTGGTCCCCGCCCGGCGTTTCCGTCGGCGCCAGCGCTACGGCACAGACCTTGGTGGGCTTCCGCATCGGCCCCGACGGACAGTTGGATGATGTGATGGTCAAAAGCACGGTTCAGGCGGGTGGCAACATCGGCCCAGTGAGCGGCGCACTCGGCGTGACCGGCACCATCAGCCTGGAGAATGGCCCCAGTATCACGCCCGTCTCCAAGCTCTCGTACGGCAAATAGAGGATCGATCGTCACAGATTGAGCGCACTGCCTGGGAATTCTGCGGGTTGAAGTAGAGCGCAACTTCATCAAGAAGTTCACCGCCTACTCGGCGGGCCTTGGCGCAGCCGCATCCCTGCCCAGCATCAGTCCCGGTGGCGGCGGCAGCCTGGGCGACAACGGCAAGAGCTGGTCCCCGCCGGGCAGCATGGCCACTGCCAACGTCACCGCGCAGGTCATGGTGACCGTTCGCGTCAGCGATCTCGGCGGAGTGGAAGAGTTCAGCGTGACGAGCACCGTTCAGGCCAGCGGCAGCGCCGGCCCCTTGAAGGGCGCCATTGGCTTGAGCGGAACCGCGACCATCAGTCTGGAGAACGGCGTAAATGGAAGTGTCACGCCCATTCTCAATGGCTCAGCCGGGAAATAGAAGATTACTCTGCCGATGGCGTCCTGCAAACGCTCGCTGAACCAGAATCTCCGCGAATCTCGCTTATCTTATTCTCTTGCCGGCGTCCTGTTACGGAAGCACCGGCATACGGCGAATCGCCTTGCGCCGGCAGGATGCTGTGCGAGTTCGCAACGAAACGGTCATGCATAAAATGTCACCCAAACATATTCTTGTCGCATCTCTAATCTGCCTGTCGGCCCTCGCGCCGGCTGGCGTTGCCCAAGCGGGTAGCCTGGACGCCGAGGCAAAAAACTACAAACTGAGCATGGAAAAAATCAAAGCCTACGATTCGGCGACGGTCAAATTCAATGCGGTGTTGGCGTCGGACCCGGCGCTGCAAAGCAGCATGATGGAAGCCATGAAGAAAGGCGGTCTGATGGCCGCGCTGGAGAACAGCCCGAAACTCCTAGCAGTCCTCAAGGCGTCCGGGATCTCCGCTCACGAGTTCATGATCATTCCGTCGTGCGTCCAGATTACCGCCAGCGTCTACAACTCCCAGGCTCAGGGGTCGGCGATGGGCGCCATGGTATCGCAGGAAAACATCGCGTTTTACGTCAAGAACAAGGTGGAAATCGATCAGATTGTGAAGAGCTGGCAAACTAAACCGGCCGGGAAGTAAAACGTGCTTGCAGGATTCGCGAAGTCGATAGAAAACAGGAAGGTTAGCGCCCTGTTTGGCTAGCAGGGTGTTCGTCTCGCGGCGCGAGTTTCACAGTAGAACCAGATAACCGGTTGGGAGCGGCCAGGCATGGCGGCGCTACGCGGCTTGCCGCACTTCGGCGAGCATCGGGGCCAGTTGGCCGATGGACCGCGCCATGAGCCAACTTGCGCTCCGCCACGCGTCTCGAAAGTGCGCTGAACCAGAATTCCCACGAATCTCGCTTATGCTCCCAGAGGCGTTCTGTTGAGACGCCCCGACATATGGCCACTTACCCTGCGGCCGTAGGAGGCAATTGTGCAACTTCGCAGCGCAATCGTTGGTCTGGCGTTGCTGCTCCCCGGAGCAGTGGTGGCCCAGGAAATGGAAATAAAGGTGGAATTGATGGGCCCGCTGGGCACCAAAACCAGCCGCAAGGGCGACCGCGTGTTCGCGCGGGTTGTCCAACCGGCTGCTCTCAAGGGCGATACCGTGGAAGGCACCGTGAAGGAAGTGCGCTCGGGAGGCAAGCTTCACGGCAATTCGGTTCTAAATTTCAGTTTCGAAACCCTGATGCACGGGGGGCAACCGGTACCCATCGGCACGGAAATCAGGGCCTTCCACAACTCCAAAGGACAAGCCGAAGTGGATGAGGAGGGACGCATCATTCGCCGCGGCGGAGGCAACACAGGCAAGGCCGTAGCGGGAACGGCGGCCGGCGGGTTAATCGGCGGCATAGCGGGTGGCTGGAAGGGCGCGGCAATAGGCACGGGTGTGGGCGCCGCGGCCTCCATCGCGGTCATCGAAATTGCCTGCGATTCGCCTGAGATCCGATTCGATCCCGGCAGCATCATTACGTTGAGCGCGAAGTCTCGCAGCGGCCCCGCGCTGTCGACTCTGGGCGCGGCTCCTGCCACCTCGGAGGGCGGGTATCAGGCGCCTCAGCCACCAACCCAGCCTTACGCCGCCAATACCAGTGCCGGCGTTCCGGCAGCCCCGTCCGCCGCACCCGCGGTCGCGCCCGCGGCCAATCCGGGCGCCAGTGCGCAGCCCAATTTCACGGCCATGAAGGACGACTTCATCCCCGGCGAAAAGATCATCCTCTACGATGACTTTACCGATATGGCCCCAGACGAGGCCCCGCCGCACTGGAAAGTCCGAGGCAGTGCCGTTACGCTCCTCGCATCCGGCGCACTGCGCCAGTTGAACGTCGGCAACCGTACCACCCTCACCCCTTCAATCAAGAACTATCCGAAAAACTTCACCGTGGAACAGGACATGGTATGGGGACCGAAAGGTTGCGAGTTTCTGTGGGACTTCTTCTCTGCCAAGGACCACAGCAATCAAGCTCTCCGGGTGAGTGGCGGCACCGACCAGGAGAGCATACGAGTTGGGGCCGGTACCAACAAGGAAGCCTTGTTTGACATCTACATACCGGTCAATTGGCACGCACCGATCAAAACCGCGATCTGGCTCCAGAACGGCCGTCTGCGGGTCTACTTCAACGGCCAGAAAGTGGGCGATCTCAATCAACTCGAACTGCCGGACTTCGATTACGGTTACATGCTCGTCAACAACTTTAGGGATGGCCCCCTCGGCTTCACCCGCGTCCGGATTGCCGAATCCACGCCGGATTTCAGCCACACAATCATGGCCGATGGCCGGTACGTCACCCATGGCATTCTATTCGATACCAACAGCGACCATCTAAAGCCGGAATCCGCCGCCGTGATCAAATCTATCGCCGTCGGCTTACAGGCCAATGCGGACCTGAAGCTGAAGATCGAGGGGCACACCGATTCCAGCGGCGACGCAGCGCTCAATCTGGACCTCTCCAAGAGGCGCGCCGAGGCGGTGAAGCAGGTGCTGGTGGCGCAATTTCAGATTGACGCGGCAAGGCTCAGCACCGACGGGCTGGGCGCCACGAAGCCGCTGGAATCCAACGACACCCCGCAAGGGCGCGCGCAGAACCGCCGCGTTGAATTCGTGAAGGAGTAGTGGGAGCAGCACAAGGCGACTGTCGGATGCGGCTCGTCCGGAGCCGCCCGCGCCTTTTCGGACGCGCCAGGGACCGCGGTCGAACTGCCCTCCCCGTTTGGTATTCCGCCAACCCTTCAACAGCCGGTTCATAGACAGGTTTGCAAGCAACGGGCTGGCGACACCGCCCTAAACCTAAAGCATGTCCTACTTCCTCACACTGGCGAGCGCCGCCAGCGCGCGGCGCCGCGCCTCGCCGTGGTCGACGATCGGAGCCAGCCCCGCCGAATCCGGAGCCCAGCGGCGCACATATGCTCCATCGGGATCGAATTTCGCCGCCTGAATCGCCGGATTGAAAATCCGGAAGTAGGGCGCGGCATCGGCGCCGCAGCCTGCCACCCACTGCCAGCCGAGCGTATTATTGGCGAGGTCCGCATCCACTAACGTGTCCCAAAACCAGGCCGCGCCGTCCCGCCAGTCGATCAGCAGATGCTTTACCAGGAACGACGCCACCACCATGCGCACGCGATTGTGCATCCACCCGGTGTGCCACAGCTCGCGCATGCCGGCATCCACCAGCGGATAGCCGGTCTTCCCGCAAGTCCATGCCCGAAACCTGGCGGGGTCGGACTTCCATGGAAACCTGGCGAACTCCGCGCGCAAAGGCCGTTGCGCCGTCTCCGGAAAATGAAACAGCAAATGGTACGCAAACTCGCGCCACACCAATTGCCTGAGGTATGCCTGACTCTCGGGCGCCGCCCGCCAGATCTGCCCCGGACCGATCTCGCCGAAATGCAAGTGCGGCGAGAGCCGCGACGTCCCCACTATGTCAGGCCTGTCGCGATTGGCCTGGTAGCCGGCCGCCTCCTGGAGGAAGCGCTTCAATTGTTCCGCGGCGCCCGCTTCCCCGGGCTGCCACACCTCGCGGAACCCGCTGGCCCAATCGATCGATGGCTCCAACTGAAGGTCCGAGATTGCCAGCGATGCAGGCCAACTCTCCGGCGGCCGCAGACGCTTCGGCGCATCCCCGGCGGGTGGTGCAAGAGAGCGGCTCATGCATGCCCGCCAATACGCCGTGAACACACGGAACGGCTTGCCCGCCTGATTGGCGATCGACCACGGTTCGAACAGCAGGCTGCCGTTGAAGCTCTCGGCAACCACTCCCCGCGCGCGCAGGCTTGACTTCACTCGGGCATCGCGCGCTACTACCGCGGGCTCATAGCGGCGATTCCAAAACACCGCTCCAGCCCCAGTCTCTGCTAGCAGACGAGCGATCGCCTCTTCGGCCGGTCCTTGGCGAACGATCAGGCGTGAACCACGCTTCTCCAGGTCAGCGCTGAGCGCGGCCAACGAGCGGCCCAACCACCATTTCGAAGCTGCTCCCGGAGGCCACGCGCCCTCTTCTTCGGGAGCCCATATGTAGACAGGGATGACCGGCCGGCCACGCTCCACCGCGGCGGCCAGAGCAGGATTGTCGGCCAGCCGAAGATCTTGCCGGAACCATACGAGCGCTGGACTGGTGTCCGCGGAATTGCGAATCGGTGTTGTCATTCGATGCGCTAGGATCTAACAGATGGTAACCGCAAAGGACCGCCGCCTGCTCGCGCCACGCACCTTCTGGTGCCTGGTTGCCGGACTGCTCGCGCCGATGGCCGCCATTCAGTTCGTCACGGTCAGCCGGGAAAGCCAGACTTGGGACGAATCGCGGCAACTTCTGTCGGGGTACACCTATCTGATCAGCGGCCATTTCACGGTGGCCCGCGAACATCCGCCCTTGTTGAAGCTACTGTGGGCCGTTCCCGTATGGTTCTTGCACCCCAGCCCCCCGCATGACGGAGAAGTTCGGCAGGCAGGGCTCGACTTTCTGTACCGAAACCGCGTGCCGGCAGACCAAATGTTGATGGCCGGCCGGTGTTCGGCAATCGCGATTTCGATATTGCTGGGTTGGACCGTCGCCGTGTGGACACGACGTCATTTCGGTATTCCAGCCGCACTCTTGGCGGTCTTCCTGTACGCGCTCGACCCTAATTTCCTGGCCCACGGACGCTACATCAAGAACGACGTCGGCGCGGCGCTCACCATCTTCGCGGCAACCATGGCCTGGGGCGCCTATCTGGTTGAGCCAACCAGAAAGCGGCTGTGGCTTTCCGGGCTAATGGTGGGGCTGGCACTTGCCACCAAGAGTTCGGCATTGATCCTCTGGCCGGTTATGCTGCTTTTGTATTGGTTGCGTCGCTGGCAGCAGCGACGCGGCCTGCTCGACCGTGAGTGCCTGCGCGCCTTGGGAACTGTGGCCGCGGTTGCGTTTCTCGTGATTTTCCTGGTTTACCGCTGCGAGTTCGCGCCGGCCGGCGAACAGTGGGCTATCTTCCGGGAATGGCCGGCGACATCCTGGCTTGGCCGAATTCCAATTCCAGCCGTCGGCTATTTTCTAGGGGTAGGCAACATCTTCGGACGGCAAGTGGGCGACGCACATGCCGTAGGTTACCTGCTAGGCCGTCAATCGCCCAGCGGCTGGTGGTATATGTCGCTGGTAGCGCTAGCCGTCAAAACGCCGTTGGCCGAATTGGCGCTTTTTGTGTTCGCGCTGAAGGCCGCCACTCGACGATTGCGAGGCATCCATCTGCGCAATCTGGATTTCCGATGGTACCTGCTGTCGGTTACCCCCATCTGTTATTTCGCCGTCAGCCTGATCTCCCGGTCTAATGTGGGCGAACGCCACTTATTGCCCCTGCTCCCCTTCTTCTTCGTGGTGACCGGTGCGGTTCTAACATCCGCCCCCGTTCATAAGTGGCGACGCATCGCGATAGCAGCCGCCGGCCTGCTTCTGATTGTCGAAACCGCGTCGATCCACCCGCACTATTTGGCGTTCTTCAACGCACTGGCCGGCGGACCGGCCTCGGGTTCGGAGTATCTGGTGGACTCCAATCTCGATTGGGGGCAGGACGTCAAGTATCTGAAAGCCTACCTCGCCGGGAACGGCATCTCAGACCCATACGTTTTATATTACGGCTTGGCCGATCTTGACTATTATGGGGTTCCTCATCGCCCGCTGCCCAATATACGAACCGTCGAAGCCGCCGAGAAGATCAATGGTGTAGTGGCGATTAGTGCGACCCTATTAGTCACTCGCGGGGAATTTGCCGGTCTCAAGAGCCTGGAGCCGGACGCCCGCGTAGGGTACTCCATTTATATATACGACCTACGCAAGTTGTCGGCGCAAACCGATCCACCGCTCCGTGTGGAAACGCGGAGACCGCGCCCTCCGGTGGCGGCTCAGTAACGGCACTTCGCGTTTCCGAGCCGTGACCGAAGGGAGTGCCCATGGCGCGCCGCGCCACCGAAGGGAATGAAGCTCTCTGTGGTCGGGCGGACGCCCACGTCCGCGCCGGACCCCCTGGTCCGGCAAAGGCCGAGCCGGGGGGCTCGGCCGCGGGTCAGGGGACCCGCCCCACCAGATGTTCTTCAATCGAGTGCCACATGGGCAGACGCTTCGGCCCACCGAAGGGAATGAAAATGTTTGAGCCGTTCCTAAGCCGCTTTCACAGCGCCGGGAATCTGCGTACGCCAGACGACGCGCCAGCTTCCATCGCGCCGCGCCAGCACCAGCACTTCACGCCCCGTCTCGCTATAGTCCGCGCCATCGCTAGTCCAGTCCATCTGCCATCGGTATTCCACGATAGCGGTGTCGCCCCTCAGGGTGACGATATGATCGCTCGTCTCAAAGCGCTTGACCTGCGCATGAGACAAGAATTGACGATAGCTTTCGATGGCGTGCGCCGAGCCCTCGCCTCGGCGCACGCCATCGGGCGACACGAATACTACGTCCGTTGCGAGAAATGCTTCCAGATCGGGGAAACGACCCTCCATCCAACACCGGTCCATCGACTCGATGAAGGAAACGAAGTCAGGATTCATTCCGTCCTATTCTAGCGATCCGCCGTCCCACAGATGCTTGGCATCCGGGACAAAGGTAACTCCGCTGCCATTCAGCGCCACCAGCCATCCGCCCGGAATCTCCGCGCGCGTGATCGGGTATTTGCTGGAGTTGAGCGATTCCCAGACCAGGCGCGGACCGCTCGGCGTCTCCGCTTCCGCCTTCATGGCTGCCGGCGCCGGCGCGGGTTCCGGCTCGTCGACCTCCTCCTTCTTCGACGTGCCTTTCACTCCACCGGTCGCGGAGAGGAACAGGTCTCGCTTGCACTCGTACAAGTCGCTCAGGTAGGTGAACCTCTCCCGATCGCGATCGGAACCAACCGGCTCGATCAGCGCACCGAACGGGACCGTAACCGGGGGGACGCCGAGCGACAGGCCGGTGCGCGGGTGCAACTTGGTAGCTTCAATCATCTTGGTCAACGATACGGACGGCGCCTTGGGCAAGGGGGGAAACCTCCAGCCACCTATTGTGCACACGGAACCCCGGAAGTTCAAGCGTGTCAGAATGCTTACACGTTTCGGGAAGGCGCCCGGTTGCTCACGCGGGCTGCTCGGTAACTCTTGAGAAATCAATGCCACCACTCCGGGCCACGACCGTAACGGACCGGGTTTTGCCTGTAATCCCGAAAACGTGTATTCCGCGTGTCAGAATACATAACCGATTTGGGGAGAATGCTTGCCCCGGTCCGCTCCCTCGCGGTCGCGGCTCGGTAACTGCCTGCAAACACGCTGCGCCCGTACTGAGCCGCGACCGCAAGGGAGCGGTTACAGCTTGAAATACGCTGCAATCCCCAAAGCGGTTCAGCACCCAGCGTGTCAGAATGTTCTTAGGAGGCGCTCGTGAGGGTTCGGCTTTCGCAAATCGCGCACACCCGCTCCGGCGATAAGGGTGACACCTGCAATATCGGGGTGATTGCGCTCGACTCGAGCGACTATCCCGTACTGGTGCGGGAAGTCACCGCCGACCGGGTCCGCCATCACTTCGGCGAACTCGTACAGGGGCCGGTGGAACGGTACGAGTTGCCCAATCTGGGAGCGCTGAACTTCCTGCTCCATCGGGCACTTGGCGGCGGCGGGACAGTGTCGCTGCGTACCGACGCGCAGGGCAAGACCTTCGGCGCCGCTTTGCTGGCACTCGAAATAGAGGTGTAACGTGCTCCAGAAGGTCCAACACGGCCGAGTCCTGCGTATCGCGCTCGACCGTCCCGAAAAACGCAACGCGCTCAGCATGGATCTGTGCCGCGCCATCCTGGAGGCTATCGGAAATGCCGCCAAAGATCCCACAGTCGGCGCTATCCTCATCACGGCAAACGGCAAATCGTTCTGCGCCGGCATGGACCTGAATGAAGTGGCCCACGGCGCCACGGAGGAGACCAACGCCCTCCAGGAGCAGCTTTTCACGTTAGGCGCCCGCACCGAGAAGCCGCTGATTGCCGCCGTCCGCGGCGCTGCCCTGGGTGGCGGCACCGGACTTGTGGCCAATTGCCACATCGTCATCGCGGATCCCGAGGCTACCTTCGGTCTTACTGAAATCCGGCTGGGGCTGTGGCCTTTCCTGGTCTATCGGGCTATGGAACTGGCGGTGGGTGGGCGGCGCTCCACGGAACTGGCGCTTACAGGGCGCGTTTTCGGGGCTGAGGAGGCCAAAACCCTTGGCCTGGTACACGAAGTCGCGGCGGATGCCGACGAGCGGGCGCTGGAAGTGGCCCAAACGGTCGCCGGTTACAGCCCGTCGGCTATCCACAATGGGTTGAGCTTCGTCCAGGAGGTGCGTGGGATGGGCTGGGAGGAAGCGGGCCTGGTGGCGCGGCGGGTCCGCGACTGGGTTTTCACCGGCTCGGATTTCCAGGAAGGCTTGCGTGCTTTCCGCGAAAAGCGGCCGCCACGCTGGCCGTCGATCATTGAGGGCAGGGATAGTTGAGGATGCGCCCCACAAGATATTGTGGGGTATAGAACAGGGATACTGCAAAGAGTGGTGGGGGTGCTTTACTTTTCGTTCCCGCGCGTTTAGTATGGTTACAACTCCCCCGAAGCTGAGGTAAAGGCTTTGCTCAAACTCAAACGCGTAGAACTGCAGGGATTCAAGTCCTTTTGCGAGCGCACCGAACTGCGTTTCAACGGTGAAGGCATCGCCGCCATCGTAGGTCCGAATGGGTGCGGCAAGTCGAACATCAGCGATGCCATCAGTTGGGTCTTAGGCGAACAATCGGCGAAATCTCTGCGCGGCACGCGCATGGAAGACGTGATTTTCGCCGGCACGCGAGACCGCAAGCCGCTCGGCATGGCGTATGTCACGATGACCCTGGTGGATCCCGACGTCCACCAGCCGCATCCCCACAAACTCCAACCGGTGGAGGATGGGCCGCAGAAGCGCGGCGAAGTCACCATCACGCGGCGGCTGTACCGTTCCGGGGAGAGCGAATACCTCATTGACGGCCGCGCGGCGCGCCTGCGCGATATCCAGGATATTTTCGTGGGGACGGGTCTCGGCCCCGAGAGCTACGCCATCATCGAACAGGGACGCATCGGGCAGATCCTCAGCTCCAAGCCGCAGGACCGCCGGGGTGTGATCGAAGAGGCCGCCGGCATCACCAAGTTCAAGACTCGCAAGCGCCTCTCGGAGGCGAAGTTGGAAGGCGCCAAGCAGAATCTGGCGCGCGTGTACGACATTCTGGAAGAGGTCACCCGCCAGGTGAACTCGTTGAAGCGGCAGGCGTCGAAGACCAAACGCTACCATGAGCTCAAGGCCGACCTGGAGACGCGCTTGCGGCTGGTCCTCTCCGGCAAATACCGTTTGCTCGAGCGCGACGCCGCCAAAACGGCCATCGACCTCAATCTCGCGGCCAACGAACTCAAGACGCTTACCGACGAGGTAAGCGAGCGCGAGCAGGAGCATCAGCGCCGCCAGCAGGCCTGCTATCAAATCGAGCACGCTCTCACCGAGGAGCGGCAGAAACTCTCGGACCTGAACGTGGAAGCCACCCGCACCCGCGGACGGCTGGAATCGCAGGTGCGCGAGAGTGGCGCTATGGAGCAGCGCATCGCGCAGGCCGAGAAGGAATCGCAGGATCTCGGCGTGCGGCTGGATGCGCTCGATCAGGAGATTGCCGCTCATCAGAAGAACGTCGCGACATTCGAGGAGCAGATCGCGCAGGCACGCGGGCGCATGCAGGAAATCAACCTGCAGCGCGAGTCTCTGCAGGCCAAGGTGCGTGAGCGCGAAAAGGCCATCGAAGCCGGCCGCCAGGTAATCCTGCGCTTGCTGGGCGAAGCCTCCACGCTGAAAAATCAACTGGCGCAGATCGAAGAGTATCTCGCGGGCATCGAGCGCGAGAGCGCCCGTTCGCAGCGCGAAGAGCAGGTTGCCACGGGCGAAATCGAGCGCCTGGAAGTGGCTCGCAAGCAGCTGTCCGAGACACTGTCGCAGCGCCAGCTGGAACTCGAAGCGGTAGTCGGCGAGCGGCGCCTCACCGAGGAGAATCTGGCGGAACGTCGCCGCAGCGCGGTGGAATTGCGCCGCGAAATCGACGGCCTGAAGAGCGAGGTGTCGAAGATCTCCGCGCGCAAGGATTCGCTCGAGCAGGTGCTGGTGCACCGCACCTACACCACGGACTCGGTGAAGCGCCTCTTCGGCGCGCTGGAAACCGGCAAGGCGGCCGACCTGAAGCCGCTCGGCGTGCTGGCCGACTACGTGGAAGTGGATGCGCAGTACGAAAAGCCCACCGAAGAATTCCTGCGCGAAGAGCTGGAATACGTGGTGGTGAAAAGCTGGCAGCAGGCCGAACTCGGGCTGGATTTCGTCCGCGCCCAGATCGACGGCCGCGCCACCTTCCTGGTGCATCCCGAGCCGAACGGCCACGCGAAACCCTCGTTTCCGGAGCCGGCCATCGGGCCCGAAACCGGAATCGCGGCGCGGCTGAGCGACTCGTTGCGGCTCACCAACGGCTTCAAAGATCGCGCGGTGGATCTGCTGCCGCGGCTCTCGCTGTGCTTCGTGGCGGAAGATCGCGCGTCGGCGCAGCGCCTCGCGGTTTCCTACCCGCATCTCTTTTTCCTGATGACCGATGGCGTGTGCTATCACGGGCACACCGTGACAGGCGGCAAGAAATCGGCCGCCGGTCCTCTGGCCATGAAGCGCGAAGTGCGCGAACTGGCGGCAGCGCTCAAGAAGAAGCAGGAGCTTCTGACGGCGCAGGTGGATCGGCTCGAAGGCTTGAACCATGAGATCGTCGGGCTCGAAGCCGAGTTGGAACGGCTGCGGATGCTGCAGCAATCGCGCGAGAAGGATCGCGTGGCGATGGATCACGAGATGCGCAAGCTGGGCGACGATCTGGCGCGCGTCAACTCTCGCCTTTCGGTGGCGCGTCTGGAACTGGAGCGGCTGCGCCGCGATGCCGACAAATCCGCCGAGCAGCGCGAGCGCAATCGCACCGCCGTTCAGGAGAAGGAGCAACTGCGGGCGCAGCGCGAAGAAGCGCTGGACACCGAACGGCAGGAGCTGGAGAAACTCGAAGGCCAAGCCGCGACTATCGGCGAAGAACACGCCACCACGCGCGCGGAATTGGCCGGTTTGGAAGAGCGCCATCGCGGCGAGCGGGCGGCCATGAGCCGGCTCGAACACCAGTTCCGCGAAACTTCGGCGCGGCGCAACTCCATCGCGCCGGAGATCGAACGGCTGGGAGAGCAACGGTCTCGCCTGCTGGCCAACAACATCGAACTCGATCAGAAGGTCACCCGGCTGTCGGAAGAGATTACCACGCTGGAAGCGCGGGTCAATGAGATGGCATCGCAAGATGCCTCCATGCGGGAGCAGTTGCGGGCTGGCGAAGAGGAGCTGAAGACGCTGCGCGCCGCAGTCGACGAGTGCCGCGAGAAGCGCTCGCAGACGGAAGTCGAACTGGTACGCAAGCAGGCCGAGTTGAAATTCCTCGACGAGACCAGCCGTAAGGAATTGAATTGTCCGGTGGAAGAGCTGGCTTCGTCCGACGATCCGGTGCCCGATGGGGACGCCATCGCCGAAGCGGAGATCGCCTGCAATGAGGTTCGCAATCGCATCGACTCGCTCGGACCGGTGAATCAGGCCGCCATGGAAGAGTTCCTGGAAGCGCAGCAGCGCCACGACTTCCTCAGCGCCCAGCGGCAGGACCTCATCGACTCCATCCGCGATACCGAAAAGGCGATCCAGGAGATCGAACAGGTGTCGCGTCAGAAATTCGCTGAGGCGTTCGACGCCATCAATACGAATTTCCGCCAGGCGTTCCTCACGCTATTTGGCGGCGGTACCGGCGAGATGCGTCTCACCGACGCCGAGAATCTGAACGAATCGGGCATCGACATCGTCTGCTCGCCCCCCGGCAAGCGGCTGCAGAATGTACTGCTGCTCTCGGGCGGTGAGAAGGCACTGGCGGCGGTGGCTCTGCTGATGGCGATTTTCCGCTATCAGCCCAGCCCGTTCTGCATCATGGACGAGGTGGACGCGCCGCTCGACGAATCGAACATCGGGCGCCTGTCGAATCTCGTGAAAGAGATGTCGGAGCAGACACAGTTCATCGTGATCACGCACTCCAAGCGGACCATGGAAGCGGCGCAGGCGCTATATGGCGTGACCATGCAAGAGCCGGGCGTGTCGCGGCTGGTGAGCGTGAAGTTCCACGGCGAGGCGGCTTCGGCGGCGTAAGTCGGGTGGGGCGGGTTTCCGTCTGCGGTTGAATCCCGCAGCAGGGTGATCCCCGCCCCACGTACCCGACTAACCCCAATGCTGTTCAGTTATGGCCCAAGGGGAACAATCGTTTTGGCGCCTAGTCAGGCTACGACGGATGGGGTTGGCTGCACGCCATCTTACCCAGAACGCGACTTTGTGGGCCTTCCCGGACACTTCGGCTGCTCGGGGCGTGACCCGACCGGCAAGACGGCGAAGGGGTGGACTTACTTGCCAGGCGGAGTGCGGACCAAATGGTCCGTCGTTTCTTTCGATAACTCCTTCTGTTCAATAGTGGTCGGAACTGGCCCGGACCATTTTGGCACGGGGAGGCAGAGAGATCGTGCCGATTGCCTCCTGCCGAGTGGTCTTTGGCTGGCCCGATTCTATCGGCTGCCACATGAGAGCAACGAGTAAAATAACCGGCCAAATCTGGTTGCGCGATAAGCTGAGCGTAAGCGACCTAGAGTCAAGCAGTTTGGCCGGTTATTGTGCCCTTATACGGTCCAATCTGTGCACGCGCCCCTAATGCACAGATTCGACATCGCTTGTCGGTGCGCGGGCATCACGATTGGCCGTATAAGGGCGTTATACGGCAAGGTGGCGCGAAGCTTAGCCGGAGATGGGAATTACGACAATCTGGCCTGGATGAATTCGCTCCAGGACACCGATGATCGCGGGCGCGAGTGGCAATAGGTCTTCCAATTGGTTGGTTCGAGATCGGATCAGAATGATTGCCAGGTTTCGGCCCGCCATCGTTTGCTGCCTAGGGATTCCATGGTCGACAGTGAGCAGTACTTTATAGCCGCTAACCTCGGCTGCCAGCAACAATTCACCGTTCTTC
>Ga0182030_10015655_pt1 | contig 14846 bp, 18 predicted proteins | sample 812S3MmetaG_FD_121299 | JGI IMG/M metagenome (GOLD analysis project Ga0182030, IMG submission 121299) | Permafrost microbial communities from Stordalen Mire, Sweden - 812S3M metaG (Illumina Assembly) | ecosystem: Environmental > Terrestrial > Soil > Wetlands > Permafrost | place: Sweden... | reverse complement strand
GACCGGAGTGGCTTTGACCGGAGTCGCATTGACCGGCTCCGTTTGCGCGAACGCCAGGCCCGAGAACCCGGAGGCACCGGCCAGCACGAGGGCGATGGCGACGGCACACTTTGATTTTTTTGCATACATGACGATCTCCTATGAGGAAAAATGTTAAAGAGGGGATGCATCATGAAATGCGTAGGGCGCCACTCGATCGCCTCGCCCACGGAAGAATTTAGTTCGATGACCCCACCGGCGGGGTCGGTCGAAGGTGACCTGAAGAGAGTCGCGGCTTGGTCTTTAGGTAGGCAAGGCGGGTCTACCGCGCGCAAAAAGGCGGCCCGTTCCACCGAAATTCCAAGATGGCGGGCCGATCGAGACGATCGAGGGGCCGCCTTTTGGGCGGCCCCCGTTCAACTATGATGAAACACTGCGTGAGGCTAATAGGGCTTGCGCGAAGACGGGAAGTTGAAGAGGTCCCAAAGGTCATCGATCGCCGCCTTCCCGGGGACGCCGTTCACGTAGGGCACGTAGCCGGAGGTGTCCAAGAAACCCCAAAAGCCGCGCGTGACGGGCAAATGCTGCGGGTTTGGGAGGTTGTCGCGGCTACGAGGCGTCACCGTTGGCAACTGCCAGTTGCGCTCGATGAACTTCAGGATCGAAACATGATCCGCGTACTTGTGCGAGATGTAGCCGGTGCCCTTCAGGTACTGCGTAGGCGCCACCACGATCAGCGGAATGCGGGTCCCGTCGCCGAAGAAGTCCAACGGCTGCACGTAGCCAGAGTCGTAGTAGCCGCCTCCCTCATCGAAGGTGATGAAAATGGCGGTGTCGTTGGCATAGGCCGACCTCTGAACGTCGTCCACGACCTTCTTCACGAAGCCTTCGAACAGGTCGAGCTTCGAGGAAGACGGGTGGCCGTCCACCAGGCCGCTGGGCTTCACGAAAGAGACCGCCGGCAGGTTCGTACCGCTCGCGATGTCCAGGTACAGGCTGGTGCTGTCCTGGATGTGCTTGTTCACGTCCGGGCTTTCCATGATCGACTGGTCGTACTGGAACGGGTTGCAGATCTGGCAGTACTCGTCGGGTAATTGGCCCTTGGCGACGCTGTTCGTCGCGTGAGGATCCGTGTGGAACACGTTCAACTGGTCGCCATAGTACTTCCAGGAAATTCCCGCGTTGTTGAGCGTGTCGCCGATGCTGTTGGTCTTGGACGGGTCCTTGCCGTTGCCATTGCGATTCGGCGGGATGGTGAACGCGGTCGCGCCGTCGCCCAAGGCGTAATCCTGATAGTAAGCGTCCTGCCAGATACCGTTGAAGGTGCTGGCGTCTTCGTTGCTCAGCTGGGGCTCGTAGCCCGGGTTGTAGTTGTTCAGCAGGTAGTAGTGGCCCGCTTCGCAGCGGGACGCGACCCCCAGGGTGCGGATGAATGTCAGAACCGGTCCGACGCCGGGCTGACTGGAGTCAGAGCAATCGCTGTAGGTCCCGCCGCCGTAGTAGTCGCTCCCGGCCTTGTCGAAGCCGCCGTAGCCGTCCTGCGTGAACCAGTTGTTGCTGCCCAGGCTGACTGCAGCGGGATTCGGATTGGGGTTCTCGATCTCGCTGAGAGCGCCCTGCGGGTTGCTGACCGGATTGGGCGGGGCGACCGCGTTCCCGTTTTGATCCTGGAAGTAGATCGCATCGGCGTGCCCCAACATGATGTGGTTGGCACCGGTGCCGCCCTGAAATGATTGATGGAAGTTGTCGCTCATGGCGTAGCTGTCCGCCAGCTGCTTGAAGTAGGGCACGTCACCTTGCTGGACGTTGTAGAACCCCAAGGCGGTGGAACCCTCGCCGGTGGTAATCGGGGCCGGCGTTTCGCCGGTGGTGTAGTTGGTGGCGAACGCACCCTTCTGGACATAGTCCGCCGCACCCGGTGTGCCCGTGTAACCTGGCAGATCACCGTTGGAGCCTGCGCCAAAGGTGGTTTCGACCCACGCGAACAGCTTGCCGTCACAACCGGAAGGGTTGAGCCAGTTCCACTCGTGGGGCCGGCAATTGAGCTGCTGCTGCATCTGGTAGAAGCGATGCACGGGGCTCGCGGCGTAGGCCGTATACGCCAGGGTCGCGCTGGTCAGCTGGAACGGACCGGGCAGCAGGTCGTTGTCCTGCACGCTGTAGCCGTCCCACTGAATGCGCGTGTCGGGCGTGCCGGAAGTCAGCCCGGTGCCGCCCGAGGCGAGCGACGCGTAGTAGGAAGCATCGGGCAATCCGGTTTCGACCTCTGCGGCCACCTGGGTGCACGCCGCAAGGGTAAGGCAGTCGCCGGTCAGGTATCCGAATTCGCCCGACGGTCCGCCGGCCAGCGGATTGGGGAGGATGCTGTAGTCCGTCGACGGCGGACTCAGCGTGAACACGGACTCTTGCGAAGCCACCTGTTTTTGCACCGCCCGCCGCCAGTTCGGCCCGGGGACCGCAGTGGTGCCTTTCAGCGTAATGATGCCCTCACTCAGCAGGTTCAGCACTTCCTGCGGGCGACCTTTGATGGCTGTCGGCTGGTAGGTGGCGAACACGTGGTCGAAGCTGCGATTCTCGCCGATGATCACGATGACGTGCTTGATCGGTGACTGTGTGTTGCCGAGGCTGCCCGGGCTGGGTAGATCGTTGGGAGCCTGCGCCGCGGCCGCCAATGCGGGGCCTACGGTCAACTGAATCAGGGCCAGCGACAACGCTGTCGCCTGAAGGCCACACAATGCCTGCGAAGCAAACTCACTAATTCTCATCGTGGTATCCCCTGTCGAGATGGAACGGCGCCCTGCGGCAGGCGCCGATTCTATGCCGGCGAGTGTTGCAGTCTGGTGATGCTTTGTTGAAATGGCGGTCACGCTTCGAGGCGGACGCGATCAAGCGTCAGTATCGAAAAGCACCCGGGGGAAAATGCAGCAGGAGCGTTCGCCGCGGAGCGTCATGCAGTGGCGGTTGGCATGTGTCCTCAGACGCAGCGGCTCACCGGTTTGATTTCGTAAGCAGCTCGGCCCTTATCGCGTCCCGTATAGCCGATCGCCGGCGTCCCCAAGACCGGGAAGAATGTAGCCATGCTCATTCAATACCGGATCGATGCCGGCAGTCCAGATGCGCACCTCCGGGTGGTGCCCGAGCAAATTCGCGATTCCCACCTCAGTTGCGAGCAGCGAAACCACGCGTAGGTCGGTGGCGCCGTGCTCCTTCAAGCGATCGAACGCCGCCACCGCGGTGTTGCCGGTCGCCAGCATCGGATCGACCACGATCACCAGCCGCTCCGATAAGTCGGACGGCGCCTTGAAGTAGTATTCGACTGCGGTCAGCGACTCTGGATCGCGATACAGCCCGATATGCGCGATGCGCGCCGAAGGCACGAGGTCCAGCATGCCTTCGATGAATCCCAAGCCCGCCCGCAGTATCGGCGCGAACACCAGCTTCTTGCCCGACAGCACCTGAGCCTGCATCGGCATCAGCGGGGTCTCGATCTGTATCGGATCGAGTGGCAGGTCACGCGTCACTTCGTAGCAGAGCAGCGTCGCGATCTCGCGCAGCAACTGACGGAAGCTCTTGGTCGAAGTGGTTTTGTCGCGCATGTGCGTGAGCTTATGCTGCACGAGCGGGTGAGTTACCGTCGTCACGTTATCCATCAGAACACCGTCCCGTCGCTCAACACGTTAAAGGGAGGCCCGCCGTCGGGGCGTTTCCGCTGCGCGATGATCCTGCCGGCAGCCCAGGTTCCGCCCTCGAGCATCCGCGCGAGAGGAAACAGGTCGGGCTCGAGGCCGAGTCTTGAGCCCACCATCGGCGCCAACCGATCGAGCAGCGCCACCGTCAATGAGCGCCAGCCGACCACGAACGGATCCGAAACCGCATGTAGCGTCGACAGCGCGGACACCTCGCGCGGCGCGAGCACTCCCATATCGACAAACAGGCCGCCGTTGCGGTACTCGGCGAGCCCGGTCAGTTCATTGAGATCGCATACGGTGATCCCCGCATCCGTCAGGGGCTCGATCAGCGAGTAGGTCAGCCACTGCGAGAGCTTGTGCAGCGGCGCAAAGCCGTCCTCCGCTCGGGGGCCCCTGAGCGCGGGATGCGGCCAGCAATCGCCGAGTGGCACGCCGCTCAAACTGGGACGATCTTCCCAGATGGAACCCAAGGCCTCGAGCAGCGTCTCGAGAATCGTCGTCGCGGGGAGGCGGCCATGGACCGCCCGCGCGCAGAGCGAATCGAAGAGACCCCCGGGTCGCGGCGAATCCTCGGTTCCAAATAGATCGGGCCTTGATTCGACCGCGGCGCCCAAGCGGTTGAGCAAGGCGGCGCGGCCCTGCAACCCCGCAAGCGGGTTGGCCTCACCGGCCTGGAAAGCGCGCTCGATCGACGGCCCGGTCACACGACGCAATGCGGCGGCATCCACTCGGTAGGGTTCGGCGGCCTTATCCGACAGTGCCCCGGACGCGAACCAGCGCAGGCTAGCGAGCGCGAGTCCCTCCGAGCGTGCGACCACGAGGCTCGTATGGCCGTCATCCTGGAACCGCCACGCGGCGCCCGCCCCCGCGTCCAGCAACACCGAGGTGATCACGAGATCGAATGCCGCGCGCGCCCTGCCCTCTGCACTCTTCCATCGGGCCTCGTGTGCGACTGCGGCCCACAGATCGTGGCCTTCCAGGACGAAGTGGCGCCAGCGCGAATGCACCGGCACATTGAGCGATGGATAGCGCTCCTTGATGACGTGAGTCACGAAGTCTGCGGTGGCGGGCAATCGATCGAGATTGACGATCCAGTGTTCGAGACCTGCGCCGAGCGCCAATTGCAGCATGCGTTGCCCGCTCCTTCGCACGGCATGCGCGCAGAGCAGACTTTTTGCGCCGCGCGCTTTTGCGCTCTCGGCCGCGATGGGCTCCGATCGGGATTCAGTAGTCGTCAAGATCGCGTCCCACCACGGATGGCAGGCTGTCGTCCAGGTCAAGCATCTCCGATTCGGGGGCAAAATATCCCGCCGCCTTTTTCGCCGCGATTTCCACCATCGCATCCTGCGGCACCAGTTCCGGTGGAAGCGGAACCCGTTCACCAACCTCGATTCCGGCGCCGATCAGCGCATCGTATTTGAGATTCGACATGGATACCAGGCGATCGATGCGCGTGATCCCGAGCCAGTGAATGGCATCCGGCATCAACTGTTGGAATCGCGCGTCCTGCACGCCGGCAACACACTCGGTGCGTTCGAAATAGGTCGCGGCCTGATCGCCGCCCGGCTGACGCTTTCGTGCGTTGTAGACAAGGAATTTAGTGACCTCCCCGAGCGCCCGTCCCTCCTTGCGGTTGTAGACGATCAGTCCGGCGCCTCCCGCCTGTGCGCTGCGAATGCACTCCTCGACGCCGTGTGTGAGGTAGGGTCTGCATGTGCAGATATCGGAGCCGAACACGTCCGAGCCATTGCACTCATCGTGAATGCGGCAGGTCAGCGGTCGCTTGGGATCGCCGATGGCGGCCGGGTCCCCGAAGATGTAGAGGGTGGTGCCGCCGATGGGCGGCAAAAAAACATGCAGGTCTCGCCGAGTCACGAGTTCGGGATACATGCCGGCGGTTTGCTCGAATAGGGTCCGCCGCAGCAGGGCCTCGTCCGTGCCGAAGCGCTGCGCGACGCCCGGCAGGTGCCATACCGGATCGATCGCGGCCTTGATCACAGCCACTTCGCCGCCCGCACGCACCACGACGCCATCCTCGGCGAGGCGCCCCATCTCGATGGCCTCGCGAACCTCGGGCAGCACCAGATGCGCCTTGGTGATGGCGATGGTGGGACGAATATCGAGCCCGCCCTCGATGGCGTCCTTGAAATCCTCGACCACTCGATGACCCCAGGGATCGAGCGACACGATCCGCTCATGACCGACCCACTGCGGATGGGGCCCGATCTCGATGAGCGGGCCGGTGCCTCGCAGGTCGGGGCGCGCGTGCGGATCTAGCGTTCCGCACGAAACGGCGAGGGCGCGGTAGATGCAATAGGCGCCGCCGTGCGCGCCGATGACGTTGCGCACCTCGCGTGCGGTGGTCGAGCCGATCACCGGACCGCGCAACTGTGCGCTGGATGCGCCCCAGTCGATGGGGAACTTCGGCGGTTTGGCACCCGACGGATGCGAGGTCAGACGTATGTGGTTTGAACGACTCTTTTTCATCTAGATCAATGCTTATGAACGTGGGATGCGAGCTTGAGTCCGAGGCTTAAGACACCCGGGCGCCGGGCGGAGCTCGGCGCGGGGCACGGGAATTATTGGTAAGATATCGCAGAAAGTCTGCGTATCGTGCGCAATTGTGCTACGTACCGCACAATTCCCGACGCGGGCCGTCCGGGTGAGCCTCGCATTCACCATGTGCTCATTCCAAACGTCTTGGCCGCGCGGGCACAAGCTCGCGCATTCGGTCTCGTGTGCGAAGATCAACGCTCGCCGAGCAGGCGCCATTGCGGCCAGCGCTCTAACGCAGTTGCATTTGTCAATCACGATGCACTGCGGCAGCGCTAATGGCGCCCGAGTCGTAGTCCTTGCAATACACCTGCCAAGCGCGCTGCATCCGGCCCGCCGCGACTTCGCCCAGCCTGTCGGCCTCTCGAGCCCAGCCTTGTACGCGAACATACGCCTGCAGCACCTGGACCGATGCTGCGCCATATTGCCCGCAACCGCGCAAATGCGCCCATGCCGCGACACGACCCATTCCTTCAACCGCCTGCCTCAGGCGGCGGGGCTTGCCGCGCCAGCGCGCGAGGTCGAGCCGATCGATGCTCGGCTGCAGCTCCTTGAGCACGAAGGGCTGCTTGCGGACCTTGGCGGTATGCAACAGCGCGGGTGAGATGGCCTGCATGATGCGCTGAATCGAGACGACGCGAAAAGCATCGTCCGGCCATTCGGATTGAGGCGCTGTCAACCACGCAGTCACCGCGGACGGTGGAGCGAATTTCAGATCGAGCACGAAGTTCTGATCGGGCGAGGCGGGCCCGTGGACCAAAAGGATATAGCGCTCCAACCCCAGGCTGCCGTTGCCGGCGACGCGGCGCGCCGCATCGAGCAGCCGGAAGAACCTCGGCTCGGGCTTCGGCGAAGGCAGACCCTGACGCAGCTGCACGAGAACTTTGGCAAGCCTCTTGCGCTCGCTCGAAGGGAGCTCCAAAGCGCGCTTGCCGTCGATGCGCAGTCGCCGCCCGCTGCTCTCCAGTATGGTGTAACGGTCGAGCAGTTCGCGCCGCGTGCGCAGAATCGCCCGGCGCAGTAACGCCCGAAACACCCCCTTGGCGAGACTGCGCTCGATCCAGCGCGGCTTGCCGTCGGCGACGCTTTCCCGGTAGGCGACGACGAAATGCTGTACCAGCTGCTTTACCTCCCTGCGGTCGAGCTCCAGTCCCCGGGCCGCCGAGTAGATGCCGGCAATGAAGCGCAGGATATCGATCGTGAACGGCGCCCGGCACGCCTCGTCGAAATCATTGATGTCGAAATAGCAGAGCCGGTTGTCGCCCTTGAAGGCGCCGAAATTCTCCAGATGCAGATCGCCGCAGACGAGAATGCTCGGCGCGCGAAACAAGGGGTGCGCACGCGGCAGAAAATCCAGAAAAAGCGGATTGGTGCCCCGAAAGAACGTGAACGGATCCTGCCGCAGCAGCTCGAGCTTCATCGTCACGCGCTCGAGGTCCCGACCGGCGTTGAGCGCCAGAATCGACCGCGTTATTTTGCTGATGCGTCGCATACGGCACTCTGGTCAGTATAGAGAAACCGACACAGACTCCCAACGGCTTTCGAATGCACCACGCAAGGGAGCTAGGATTTCGTGAATCCGAGCTCGCGGCAGTCGTCGCCATGTTGGTCCTCGCCGTCGGAGAACTCCGCGGGCATCGCGATAAGTCAGCAGTGCCCCGCAGGCTCCGGCCGCTCTCTTACCAGCGGCCAGGCGCGAGCGCGAGTGCGACATTGGGCTGCGTCCCCGGATGCTCGGATAGCCATCCGGGGACGCAGCCTGCCGCTTCAGTACCGCGGGTTCACAGTGGCGCTGAGCGGCACCGTCTGCGGGCTTCCCGTAGCGTCGTTGGGAATGTTAAGCGTTGTCGAGAGCGAACCCAGGTGAAAGGCGAACAGCCCCACGATGATCTTGCAACTTTCTCCGGCCGCGAGTGTGGGTGGGCAAAGACTGAAGGGTAAGAAGTCATCCCAATAAGACGATAACGAGATCCTGCCAAGCGCTAGCCCTGCCCCGGTGCCGGCGTTCGTCAGGGTCACCGTCTGTTCTAGGACACTGAACCTTTCCACCGAACCGAAAGAGACGCTGCCCGGAGTCACAATCAGCTGCGCTGACTGTAATTGTGCAATTGGCTGTGACCGCACTCGGCGCAATCCCGGAGGAATCTGCGACCTGCGCCGTGAAGTTGAACACCCCACTCGCGCTCGGCGTGCCGGTGATCGCACCGGTGCTCCCATTGAGGATCAATCCCGTGGATAAGCTCCCTGTATTGGAAAAGGTGTAGGGCGAAACGCCGCCCGTAGCGGTCAGCGCTGAACTATACGGTGGCCCCGCCTGAGCAGTATCCACCGGACAGCCCAGAGTCGGAGCGGCAACCCCGACCAAACTACCACCGTTCACAAGCCGGATGAAACCGGCAATGGTGGGGTTGGCCGCACAGTCGTCACAGTATTCATAGCTGGTCTCTGGCTGGATGGGCCCATCGTCGGGGAATAGGTTGACGGTACCTCCGGTCGAGGGCAACGCTACGGCCCCGTCCGGATTAAAATTGAATAACAAAAACTGCGGGCTAGTAGAAATGTTCGCCGGGCTCGGGCCGGAAACTGCGAAAATACAGGCAGCAAGTACCGACCCCACACCGCAGTTTGCAACACCGCCGTTAGTGTTGGCGTATGTCGTCGAGGAGAGAAACGGGGAAGGACTGGCTGCGGCGTCTGGAGTGGCACTCGTGGTAATGTTCCATGTGAGGACGGCACCGGTGACGGAATCTATTGTGAAATAGCCGGTGGCGGTCCCACCGTCGGCAAACGTTATGGGATTCGGCGCTAAACCGTCAAAGTCCAAATAATCGTACCCGCATTGGCGGTCAACGAACCGAGGATCATCAGACCCGCAAACACAAATGTCTTTAGCTTGGAGCTCATCCACGTTCTCCTTGTTAGCCTCGACTACCATTTGCTTCAGGTAACGGGTCCCCGCGCCATCAATCTTTTCAACCTACGGTGTGATCCGCATCACGCGCCTGATTAATTGATAGAACAGAAATCCGCCCCAAACCCGACATGGATTTCGAGAGAGTGGCGCCCCACAGTGAATAGCACGATGGCTGGGTGCATGCCGCGCGACCCACGCGCACCACCGTCGAGATAGAGAGGAGTCCAAGTGACTCTCGGAGCGGCTGAAATGCTCGATGACCCACATGTGTGGGGGAGCCAACGAGAGTAGCCCCCACGTCAGTGGTGGTGACGCACGCCGGCGGTCCAGCCAACCTCCCCTTGGCGCCGCCTTACCTCGCGAGAGGCTGCGAGCTCCGCACCTTAAGCCAGCAGGCGAAAAAACCCAAGACGTCCTTGTCTTTGGGTCGATCGCGCGGCGCGCGTGTTCATCCGTTATAGCGTCGCATCCACCGTGAGCGTGGTGACGGTACCGCTCTTGCTAAGCCCGGCGGGAACCGCAAGAGCGCTCGATGAGCTGCGATAACCCTCCTGAAGAATGCTGTTGATGATGCCCGTGCCGGTGCCTGAGGGATTAAACGCATACACGGAATACGATCCGCTGATTGTGGTGGTGAACTTCTCCGTCGCTGAGGACGCGGGAATCGCCCATGAATAGGGGATTTTCACGACGCATTCCACCGAACTTGCCGTGCCTGCCGGCACGCTCGCCGTGCCCACCTCTGTGTAGTTCTTGTCAACCTCGTACGGGGAGACGTCAATTGTCGCGGACGAATCCTCTTCGATATCGGCCTCGCAACCGATGTCGGTTCCCTTGGGGAAAGCCGATTTGATGGTGACGACGAAAATGATTTCATACTCGCCGGTCACAACCGACGAGGCGGCGGCGGCGTCGGGGTGAGGCAGCGCGTGGAAAGCGCCGGTCTGCAGGTCTTGATAGCCGAAGAGGCGCTTCCCGGCCAGGGAATCCTGCGGCCCAGCGCCGGCAACGCCGCTGAAACTGAAACTTGCAATGACGAGCGCGAAACTGCCAAATCTTCGCATGGAGCGCATGGTTGAACTTCCTATATTATGTGTGAGTACATCCGACAAAAACTATGCAAATTTTGGGGATTAAGGGTTGAAGTGGCCTAAGTTCGTTGAGGCGGTCCATTGAATGCACTATCAAGGCGATATGTTTCCGCCTCATTAAACAAAAACAGAATTGGGCGGTAAAAACCGCCATTTTCCGCCCGATTTTTTGTTGCGCGCTGGTAAGTTGCTGCTTTCCCGCAATTTATTTCTTGCGCCTCACAAAGGAATGAAACAAGATTTCAAAGAAACGCCCCCCCGGAAAAAGGCAAAATTAGTTTGATATGTCGCGACACCGCGGACGTAACCACGGCGATTTCAGGTGCAGCGAAATGGACGCCGCCGCGAGCCACACGAATAGCATCACGCTCCAATACTCGAACGGCAAACCCAACAGGTGGGTCTCCGACTCGGCGCAGCTCACCCGAGGCGCGAAGATGCCCGCAAGCACATGATTGAGTCCCGACCATTCAATGATGCGTTCGGCAATGGAGAATTGGCACTCGAATCTGTTCGTCGCGTAAATGTGCTGCTGGATGGCCGCATAGATCCCGGCAGCGGCGAGCAGGACTGTGATGCTGCTCACCATGCGCACCAGGACGGGCCGGGGACGGATCAGTTGGGTCACACTCACAAGTCCGATCGCCAGGAAGATCATGCGTTGGACTACGCACCAGGCGCAAGGAAGAAGGCCGAATTGATGCTGCGCAAACACGGCGAAACCGACCGAAGCCAGTGTTGCGAGCAGATTCAGACCCGCGACCATGCGCGGTGTCCAGAGTTCGAGGAGGGTTCTGTAATCGAGCGGCATGCCCCCGAAGGATAACCGATCCCGCACGATGCCACGGTACGCTGCGGGATTATCCCTCGAGCGAACGCTCGTTGCCGCTGCGCAAATGGGCTCGCGCCATCCGCCGGCCACTGCGGGGAGTTTAGCTATTAGAGCCGGATAAGGGCTCAAATCAAAACCTTCGGAAGCGCTCCCTCGCAAAGTTTAGCTCGGAGTCTGCGGCAGGCGAGGCTCGCTTTGCAGCCGCGCGAGAATCTGATCGACTTCCTGATGCACGGCCGGTGGGAACACCGTTGGCTTCAAATCACTGCCCAAATATCTCAGGGGCGCTTGCGGGTCCCGATACCACTGATCGGCCACGGCCAGGACAAAGCCCTCATCATCATAAAGTTCCAGCATAAGGCGCATTAGAATCACCGCGTCCTCAATCGGCACTATGCCCGCATGTACGAGCTCCGCCATGGAGGGATACCACGCGAGCAGCTCCGTGTATCGGGCCGCCTGCCAACACACTTCGCGCGCGAGCCATTGTGTGCTGCGGGGAAACCTACCTTTCAGTCGCGGCAGGCCGCCGCGGAATCGAATAAGGTCCGCTAGACGATGCTTCTGAGCCGCAGACATCGGGCAAAAATTCGTCGGCTCGGACACAGGTCGCATCTCCAAGTTTTTACCAAGAACTCACTTTATCTCTTCGCGATCACTCCAAATTCGAAATCCGACATAATGAGAGAACGGTAGCGCTCTGCGACGGCATAGTCCGCGAAGGTATCCGGGGGCGCGCAAATATTCCCATCCAGCAGCGGAGGGCCTCATGTACGGCGGCACCGTTTCCCTGGCCATCGCACACTCGGCGATATCGGAAGCGAGGAGGATCCGACGAGGGCGAGTCTGCGAACAACAGTAGATGGCCGAGATTCTGCGAATCCAGCGCTTGCGAGCTGAAAAGCTATGGCATATGCTGAAACATATGCCAACTCGCTACGTCAAGCTATTCAAGAATGGCCGGAATCAGGCCGTCCGGATTCCCCGAGAGTTCGAGCTCCCAGGCAAGGACGCCATCATGCGCAAAGACGGCAACAAGCTGATCATCGAGGCGATCCCGCCGCGCTCATTGGTCGCCCTGCTCGCGACCCTGGAGCCGCTCGGCGAAGCATTTCCGCCGATCCCCGACGAGACACCTGACGAAGTCGAAATCTGATGCGCTATCTGCTCGACACCAACATCGTGTCGAACCTGATCAGGAATCCGCAGGGACGTGTAGCGGATCGCATCAAGGAGATGGGCGAACACAGCATTTGCACCAGCATCATCGTCGCAGCGCAGCTGCGCTACGGCACGACCAAGAAAGCGTCGCCTCGACTGGCTACGCAAGTTGAGGCTGTGCTCGGCGCCATAGATACCCTGCCCTTCGATTCGCCGGCCGACGAGCTCTATGGTTCGATCCGCACTCAACTGGAAGTAGCCGGTACGCCGGCCGGAGGCAATGGTCTTCTCATTGCGGCGCATGCGCTCGCACTCGACCACACGTTGGTAACGGATAACGACAAGCAACTCTCCCGCATCGATGGATTGCGCGTCGAGAACTGGCTCAGGGATTAGTGGGATCGGGGACGGCTCTAAATCACGAGTCTGCGGCTAGTGAAGGCCTAATTCGCAAACAATTCCCGCTCGATCGTTTGTATCTGCAAGACCAAACTCGAAACTGATCCCTACCTGCACGCATTGGCTGTATATCGCTATAGTTAGCATGAGCGGCGTGAATCGCAGGGCACCTCAGGCCAATGAAAATCGAGATAGGCCAGCATACCTGGGCCGTGCCGAACTGCTGCTGGCGCAAGGACGCCCCGGGCAGGCGCGAAGCCAGCTCGATCCGCTCATTGGCGCTGTGCGCGACCCCAAAGGTGGGTTAGGCATATACCTTGGTCCGGCGCTGCTACTTTCCAGCCGGATAGATGTCGCACTAGGACGTACCGAGGATGCTGAAAGTGCCGCCGAGGAAGCCTTGAGCCTCTTCGAGAGGCGTGCCCGCCAACCCGAACAGAGTGCCGACGTGGGTGAGGCCCTGTTGGTACTCGCCCAAGCGAAGGCCGGCGCCAACGATGCAACCGCCGCACGTGCACCGGCCAGCCGTGCGGTCGTTGCGCCCACGAACTCGCTCGGCGCCGACCATCCGCTCAGCTCACGCGCGCAGCCGCGGCACTGCCGCATTAGGCACGCCGAGCGCACGGCCTCCATACATTTAACTTCCTCTTAACCGTGCCGGATGTCGTCAATTTCCCGAGCACGCCGCAATCGGGATTTTGTATCGCCACCCAGATGTACTGACCATCGCAAGACGCCGATAACGGCGGATTGCGGTGAATCGCCGACCACGAGGGTATAGATCTGGTATGGAACGGTTTGGGCGCTGGCCGTCGCGCCGCTGAGCGCGAAGGCGGCGAGCGTCGCGGCCACCTTCATTCGGGCGTGGGCCTTTAGGTCCATTGATTACTAACTGCCAATTCTTGCCGAATTCGTCGCAACGAAAAAATGCCGACAAGAAAGGCTAACGACAGCAGGTTCAACGCGCCACCGCCGCCGACGCCCCTGAAGCGTGTTCTTGGGCGGGAGATCGCGCGGCGGCCGTTACTCTCGCGGAACTAGTCGGAAGCGGTTCGCTTGAGGGTTGCGAAGTTACTTGGCGTTGACCTCCCTGTCGGCCCACGGATAATTAGAGAACGGCAGCCATCGGTTCGCCGCAGTGCTAGATCGGTACACGCTCCGGACTTTTATAATCAATTGGTTATAAAGTAGCGGGAGCGGGACTCCAGCCGTCGCCCGACTTCTACTCCCTCATGACCGGAGGGGTCCACCGGCCAATTCACAATGCGTTGTAAAGTAATGTCAAAAGTAAGGCGCTTTTGGAGCCCGAGCCGTTGACGACCCCGCCTTGCGATGCGCGCCTTGTGGTGCGCGCTTTGCCATGATGATTTAAGAGTCCGGTGTCCCGATTTTGGACACCTGAATCAGCGCGCCTCACTCCGGAGTGCGACGATCTGATTGCCGGCTTCCGGCTCCGCTCCTCGCCTTTGCACCCGTCCAGTTACCGTCAGAGCAGCCGCCGTTCCCGGTGCTGGACGCCAAATTTCGTAGGGGCTCGACGGGATATATTCGCGGAGTGGCGCCTCCGGGCCAATGGAATAGAAACGGCCGTCGCCGAGTCTATTCAAGTAACTGCCGAGCCGGAGATTGATCTCTCCCCGGGGCGTCGCCCTTTGCATGGCTTGCGCCCTGTTCGCCCCCGGGGTCCCGTCCCCGGGGGCATTTTCTTGCCCGACGTAGACATTGCGCACGGCGCTCATCGGTTGCGGAGATGGAACGCCGACGGATATTGAAGCAACTGATGCCAAGAGTGCGGCCATACCCGAAGCGGACCATTGTCGACGTTTCGGCTCAAGCTGTTTGAGCCGTGGAGCCGCGCCCGCGTCGGCAGTCGCGGAATTGAAAGCCGCGCCCCTACACTGGGGGCTTCGCGCTCCTCAAAGCGCAGGTCCTTCGGACCATATAGAACTGGTGCTCGCATAGTATTCTCCATTCCTTCAGCGCATGGTGAAGCCGCCGTCCACCGAGATGGACTGACCCGTCACGTAGCTCGACGCATCACTGCAAAGCCACAGTACGGCGTTCGCGATCTCCTCCGGACGGCCGACCCGAGCCATCGGGATGTTCTTCTCCATCGCCTTGAGAGCTTCTCCATCGCCTTGAGAGCTTCTCCATCGCCTTGAGAGCTTCTCCATCGCCTTGAGAGCTTCTCCATCGCCTTGAGAGCTTCTCCATCGCCTTGAGAGCTT
>Ga0182030_10015654_pt1 | contig 14847 bp, 13 predicted proteins | sample 812S3MmetaG_FD_121299 | JGI IMG/M metagenome (GOLD analysis project Ga0182030, IMG submission 121299) | Permafrost microbial communities from Stordalen Mire, Sweden - 812S3M metaG (Illumina Assembly) | ecosystem: Environmental > Terrestrial > Soil > Wetlands > Permafrost | place: Sweden... | reverse complement strand
TGAGAAGGGCGAGGATTTTGTCGCCGTCTACGAACGCGAAAACCCTCAGCAGATCACCGACACTGCGGCGATCGAGGCAATGATTGACGAGGTGATTGCCGCCAACCCCAGGCAGGTGGAGCAATATCGCGCCGGCAAGACGACCTTGGCGGGTTTTTTTGTCGGCCAGGTGATGAAGGCGACGAAGGGGCAGGCCAACCCGGCGCTGCTGAATGAACTGGTGATAAAAAAACTGGTGGGATAAAACGGCTACGGCATCTCGACGATGCCGTGATCGCTTGCCTACTTCAACTTCAACTCCACCACGAACTCCTTGCGCGTGTCCCATGAGCTGACCGTCTTGACGGCGCTCTTCTTGCCGTCCTTTTCCGCCCAGACCTCATGATCTTCGGCCATATTCACCTGGGCAAAGCGATATTTGCCTTCAATGGTGGACGTATAGCTGCGAATAGCTTTGCTCTTCAGATCCTTGAGGAAGACCGTCGCGCCGGCAACCGGAACGGTATTCGAGTCCACAACGGTTCCCGTCACCACCCGCTGGCCCAGGTTCTGCGCCTGCGCCACGGAAGAGCCAAAGCCAACTCCGCCTGGACCGCCCCGCAACCCGGTGGGTACCACTCCGGCCACCAATGCGGCAAACGCCACCCCGGCCAACAATCCTGCGCTCGTTAACCTCACTCATCCTCCTCTTCTTCTTCCAACAGTTCATCGTCGTCTTCATCTGGGTCGCCGTTTACCCGCGCCAACTCCAGCGGCTCGACGCCAACCACTTCATACTCGCTTCCACACTCGTCGCAGGCGACCACGTCGCCTTCTTCCAATTCCTCTACATCAACGTCAAGATCATTCTCGCATTCAGGGCAGCTCGGCATGGCAGTCTCCTATCATTTTCAAGGCATTTCAGATACTAAGATGACGATTTCTTGTGGTGCGACTTCGCTATTTTTGGCGAGAACCCCACCTCAGGTCAAGAGGAAGATGAGGTTCTCTTCCCGCCACTTCAACTTCAGTCGATACCCGGTGGATCTCCGCCCGTCTGTTCGCCTTTCCGGGATGCATCCGTTCGGTAACGGAATCTCGCCATCTTTCTGACGCATTCCAAGCCGATTTAGCTTCACGCGCTGGCCTTCGCCCTGTCAACTCCATGACACACGCCCGCTCAACAGTTTACCCTGTGACTGACGAGCATGCCCCGATTCAGCTCCACTCCGTTTTCCTTCCCCGAGTTCCGCGGCGCAACCCGCCGGCTGGTGCTCTGGAACCTGATCGCCTACTTCGCCCTGGCGCTGACAGGGTTGATTGCTCCGCTGATCGCTGGCCAGCTCGCACTCTCCTTGGAATTCACTCCCATCCTATTCGCGAGCGGCTACCTCTGGCAGCCCCTCACTTACAGTCTGATTCACTTCGGAATCTGGGGCACACTGCTGGAATTGGTTTCATTGTGGTTCATGGCAGGCTTCCTGGAGAACTATCACGAATCCGGCTGGGTTACCGGCCTCTACATCGTCTCTGTGCTGGGAACTGCCGCCGCCGCCGCCGCAATCTATTTGTGCGGCCACACACTGGACTTTTCGCCAGGAACTGTCTCTCTCTACGGCTGCTTCGGCGGCGTCTTCGGCCTGCTGATCGCCATCGGCACACTCTACGGCGAGACGCAGTTTACGCTCTTCCCCTTGCCCATCGGCATCAAGGCACGCTACCTGGCAGCCATCTATGCCCTGGTCTCGATCGCCATGCTCTTCGGCCAACAGAGAATCTACGCATTCGCGCAGTTGGGAGGCGCGCTGGCCGGCCTGCTTTTCATTCAGATGGCGCCGCGGCGGGGCTTTCACTTTGCCTTCAGCGAGAGCTGGTATGCGCTGCGCAACCGCTACTATCGCCAGAAGCGCCGCCGCGCGGCGCGCAAGTTCGAGGTCTATATGCGCCGCCAGGGCCGCACCGTTCACTTCGACGGCAACGGCAACCGTATCGATGACGATCAGGACGACAAGAAGCGCTGGAACTAGACGCTGCTCACGTCAGTGTGAAACAAGCAATCCAAATTTAAGTGCAATATTTATTTTCTGTTCGCCAATTCAATGACGCTCGGCTCCGTCAACAAACGGTGGAGAGCAGGATTCGATTCGGTGGGCTTATCGAGCGCGGCCAGAAAGGCCTGCCACTGAGCGGGTGGAAGCGAAAATTCCTTCTGCTCGGCCAGTTCGATCTCCGCAACGGCACAGGCGCTCTGCACCACGAATTCCGTCATGGTTTGTCCCTTGCGCCGCGCGCCTTTGCGCAAAAGCGCCTCTTCGGCATCGGAGATCCGCGCGTTGATCCTTTGTGATTTCAAATTACGCGGCAAAGTTGCCATTGGAGCTCTCCCGTACTCACAGTGTATGGCAAGCCAGGCCATTGTAATACTCTTCGGGTAGAAACTTTGGTAAACCGTACTCATCTCGCAGGCGTCGCACTTTCCGATTGAAGGTCGGGCTCGAAGATCGGAAAGAGACAAGGACCCTTGCTACAGGACGTCAGGCCCTTTCCGTTACAATCTTCAATGAAATGACGATAAAAATTGCCTTTCTCTTTCCGGGGCAGGGTTCGCAGGCCGTTGGCATGGGCCGTGAACTCTGCGAGCGTTTTCCCGTTGCCGCCCAGACCTTTGCCGAGGCCGATGAGGCGCTTGGCTTCCCGCTCTCCCGGCTCTGCTTCGAGGGGCCCGAGGAGACTCTGCGGCTGACCGAGCATACCCAGCCGGCGATTCTCACCGTGAGCGTAGCGGCCTGGCGCGTTCTGGCTCAGCACGGCGTGGAACCGGCGCTGGTCGCCGGTCACTCGCTGGGCGAGTGGAGCGCCCACGTGGCTGCCGGCACCCTCAGTTTTGCCGACGCCGTGCGCTCGGTCAGGACGCGCGGACGCGCCATGCAGCAGGCGGTCCCGGCCCGTGAGGGGGCCATGGCCGCCGTGCTTTCACTGGACTCAGCCCTGGTAGCCGAAGCCTGCCGCGAGGCCCAGGCTGAGACCGGCCTGGTGGTGGCCGCAGCCAATCTGAACTCTCCCGGCCAGACGGTGATCTCTGGCGCCTTGGCGGCGGTCGAGAAGGCCTCCGCGCTCTGCAAAGCTAAAGGCGCCCGTCGCGCCGTGATGCTCCCGGTCAGCGCGCCCTTCCATTGCGCCCTGATGCAGCCCGCGCAGGAGGAGGTGGCGCGGGTGCTCAAAGCTCTGCGGCTCTGCGATCCCCGCATCCCCGTGGCCGCCAACGTCACCGGCGGCCTGGTCACCACCGCCCCGGCCGCGCAGGACGCCCTCATCCGCCAGGTGACCGGAGCGGTGCGCTGGATGGACTGCGTGCAGTCTCTCGTGGCCGCGGGGGCGGAATTGTTTGTTGAAGTGGGTCCGGGAAAAGTGCTCAACGGCCTGCTGCGCCAGATCGACCCCGCGCGGAAAGCTCTCAATGTGGAGGATGCCGCCAGCCTGGGGAGCACGCTGGCGGTCCTGGCAAGCCCTGAATCCGCATCTTAGAGCAAATTTTCTAATGGTATAGAGAGAGAGGCATCCCTCCGCGGCTAAAGCCGCATTGATTCTTTGGACTTTACGGCACGGCTGAAGCCGTGCCCTTTCAAAGCCGGACTTTCACCGCAGGCCGTTAAGGGCTTTCTACTCAGCCTTTGGATCATCGCCTCTTTCCTCTTCGCCCTCGACGGAGATGCGCAGTGAGCGCAGGAAATGTAGATCGTTGGGGGTAAAGGGCTCGCCCTCGACAGCATTCTCGGCGCCATTCTCGGCGCCCTCGGCCTGCTTGGCGGCGATCTCGTTCAGTCCGATGGTGGCCTCCAGCATCAGGAGCACGTCGAAGCCGTGCTGGCGAATATCCTGCACCACCCCGGCGATCTGCTCGCTTTCGATCACCGACTCATGGATGGCTTCGCCCAGTTGTTGAATCAGTTCACGCAGACGAGCTTTCATGAGTACCTCCAAGATCTGTGGCCAACCACCGGGAGTGGCCACCCATGCAGTTGAGATGCCCAACTGCAAATTGGGTTATTCTACCTTACCGCTGACGCCGCCGAAGAGCAAATCGAAAGAAGCAAGCGGTGGAAAAAACCTCTCGGCTGGCGTCGCTGCTACCATCATATCGGAATGAGATCTCACACCATCGGCCGCACTCTGGGCATCGGCCTGCGCATCGCGGGGCGCATGGTTGGCCAGCGGGTATCCGCGCATGCTCAGGCTTCCGCCAGCGCTCCCGCGCGCCAGCCGGCAACCGCGTCCGCGAGCCGGGAGCCAGAACGGGCTGCCGAAAAGGCTGCAGGGCCGTCAAGAGGTCAGGCTGCCGGGTGGACCATCCGGGGAATCGTTCGCGGCGTGGGCGCCTTTCTGCGCCCTTTCTGCCGCATCGGCGGCATCCTCTGGCTCGAAGTCACCGGAGTCTTTTTTTTCCTGCCGGTGCTGGTTTTTGCCCCAAACCTTTGGCGCCTCAGGCCTGGCCATCTCCTCGGTCCCTATGACAAAACCTTCCTGGTCACCGCCGCCGTCATGGCCATCTTTCTCTACCTGAGCGTCACTTCGTTCTGGCGGGCGCGCAAGCGCTGAACCAAACGAAATTGCACTGGGGCATTCTTGTCCGGCTTTAATCTCTTCCGGGTCAAATTCCCCGCCGCTCGCGGCCAGGCTATTCATTTTTGGATTGCGCCGGACGCTCTGGCTCCTTGCGCGTCAAGTGCCAGAGAGCAAGGCAGAGCGCCAGCGCTCCCAATCCATACGCCATCAGAGCAGAGTGGCCAGAATGAATCTTCCAGCCCCGGTAGATCGCTATGCCGGCAGCCAATAGCATCATGATTCCGCGCACTCTGTTCATGGCGATTTTTCCTCAATCGGTTCCTGACCGCTCTAAACAGGCTGCGGAAAAACCCGATCCGGAGGGAGGCGGGGGTTTTAACCCCCGCATAACGTCAGCAGAATCAACGCGGGCTTTAGTCCCGGAGGCGCGCTTTTCGCCAATTTCACCCGAAAGCCCTGGTTTTTCCGCAGCCTCTAAACTCCATCCGACTCTGCTGGACTCGTATTCGAGTCCAGCCAGGAAAGCATTTGACAGATGCTGCCGGTAGCCAGCGCTATGCTGGAGTCGGCAGCGCCGTAATACAGATTGATCGTGTCTCCATCCGAGCCGATGGTCTGCCCGCAGGGAAAGACGACATCCTTGACGTCTCCGCCGCGCTCATACCAGGCGCTTGGACTGAAGACCCAGGAATCTCCGCGCCGCAAGCAAATCTCCGGCTGCTCCAGATCGAACAGCGCCAGGCCCAGACGATAGATGCTTCCCGAAGCCGTTTGGCGCACTCCGTGATAGATTGTGAGCCATCCCTTGGGCGTTTCTATCGGCGGAGAACACAAGCCTATTTTGTTCGCATCCCACCATCCTCCACGCCGTGCTCCAAGAATGATCTGGTGACTTCCCCAATGGCGCAGATCGGGCGAGTAGGAGATCCACATATGAGCGCCCAGCGTCGTCATCGGGCGATGGATAAGAGCCCAGCGGCCACCGATCCTGCGCGGCAGCAGCGCCGCGTCCTTATCCTCTGGAGACATGATTACGCCGAATCGCTCGAAGGTGCGGAAGTCCTTGGTGAGCGCCAGCGAGACTCCGGGGCCGCCTCGCGCAAAGGAGGTATAGGCCACCGCGTATTGCTCCAGCTCCGGGACATAAGTAATGCGCGGATCTTCGATGCCCCAGATCTCTTCGGGATATTTCTGTGGGTTTGCCATCAAAGTCGGCTGGGGATCGATCCGCCATTTATCGATGCCGTTGGCGGAGCGCGCCGCGCAGAGATGCGACAATCCGCTCCGGTCTTCAACGCGGCAAAGCAGCAAGGTATCGCCGTCGTCGAGCCGCACGGCGGCTGCGTTGAAGACACTGTTGATCGTGTAAGGCCATTCTTCACGGGTGAGGATCGGATTGCCGGAATAGCGCGTAAACAGTGGATGATCGGCAGTTGATTTAGGTTCTGGATATTCTTGGACGGTCGACACAGGCAATTCCTCCGGAGAGATAGATGGATTCAATGGGAGACACTCGTTCCATGAAGCTGTTGGTCATCGCTTGCCACTTTGGCCGCCTGCATATCGAGCAGAGCCATCAGAAAGGAGAGCGTGGATTCCGCTCCCTGATTTTCATTTACACGATCGGGATGAAGTCCATCCCGGCATCCGCCCGTCGATGGATCGTAAAGCGGTACCTGTAAATCGTTCTTGCCAAGAAACCAGCGGAAGACCTGTTGCGCCTCTTTCAGCCAATCGCTTGCACGAGTAAGCCTGTATGCATCGAGGCATGCGGAGATCGTGGCGCAGGCTTCAACGGGCTGCTGATCGAAACGCGCCTTTTCCTCGCCCTCGGCGAAGATTGCGCTGGAGCCAATCGGAACGAAGGTTTCTTTGTCTTCGCGGTGCTGTGCGGCCACCAGCCATTCGAGCGACTCGATTCCAGCCGCGATCATTTTCTTGTTGCCGCTGCGCCATCCGGCGAGAATGAGCGCCTGCGGCAACCTCGCGTTGGAGTACGCGAGAGATCTCTCAAACCAATGCCAGCTCTCGGAGCGGGTGCGATCGTAGATATCCAGCAGGCGATCGGCAAGCGTATTGCGAACCCCCTGAATGGCCCGGTCGCCGGGAAACCAGTCCAGGTAGGCCTGCATCCCAAGCACGCTGAAGGCCCACGCTCGCGGGCTGCTGAAGGTCAACGCGGCGGGCGCGGCGGCCTCGAAGAGTCTTCCCGTAGCACCGCGCAATCCGGCATCCCGCGAATGACCCAGAACCGACCCCAAAGCCCACAGAGATCGTCCATGGCTGTCTTCCGATCCCACGTCTTCCAGCCATTTGCGGTTGTAGCCAAGAAAATTCCGGAAGCGTCCGGTATCGGAATGAAAGGCAAGCCACAAGAAGGCAAGATAGCGGCGCGAGAGGTTGGAATGCGACGGATTCAGCTTAAATGCGGGGCTCTCATCCAGAAGCGTGGAGACAATGAGCGCGCGCGCGTTGTCGTCGGTGGTATATCCCTCGCGCGTGTTCGGCACGGAGAAGATTGCATGCTGCAGGATGCCGGTGTCGTCGGTCATCGTCAGCAGATGGCTGGAGTTCAGCTCCGGCAGACGGTCCATCGAGGGGATGGGGACTGGTGAGGCATCGTCCTGCTGCGCGGCCCTGGGCTGCAACGAACGCTCGAAGCGGGCGCGCTGAAAGCTCGCCATATAGGCCCGCGCGGTCTTCGGCCAGGTGGTCCCGCGAGAGTGCAGATAGGCGCGCTTGCGCATGGCATGGCGCTCGGCATCGTTCTCCAGCAAGTCAATGACCGCATCGGCAATTGCTTCGGGGCTTTCGAAGGGAACAATCACGCCTCTCCTCTCCGCGAGCAGCTCCCTGGCATGCCAATATGGCGTGGAGACAATCGCTTTCCCTGCCCCAAGCGCAATGGCCAGCGTGCCGGAGACGACCTGCGCCTCCTGCCGGTAGGGTGTAATGTATATATCGGCCGCGCCAACGTGTTCTACGAGTTCTTCGGCGCTGACAAAGCGATTGTTGAGAATCAATTGATCGGAAACGCCTAGCTCCACTGCCAGCGCCTGCAACTGCTCACGATAATGCTCGCCTTCGCGTTTTCGGATATGAGGATGAGTGACGCCGGAGACGATATAGACGGCATTGGAATGCTTTGCCAATATTGCAGGCAGCGCCCGAATGACGTTCTCGATGCCCTTGTTGGGAGAGAGCAAGCCGAAGGTGAGCAGAACGAATTTGCCTTCCGTGTCGAACTTGTCCTTGAAATAGTTGGGGTCCATGAAGGGAAGATCGGGCACGCCGTGAGGGATCACATCGATCTTGCCGCCGGGAACGGCATAGACCTCGCGCAGCAGCCGGGCCGCCAACTCGCTCATCACCACCAGGCGGTCGGAAAGCCGCGCAATCTCCTCGAGCACGTATCGTTGATTTGCATCCGGCTCGCGCAAAACCGTATGCAGCGTGGTGACCAGCGGCATTTTCAGCCGGTGCAGGAGGGTCAGAATATGGCTGCCGGCGCTGCCTCCATAGATGCCGTACTCGTGTTGCAGGCAGACCAGGTCGTTGCCATTGAAGTTGAGAAAATCGGCGGCTCGCTCATAGGATGCTAAATCCTCCTGCTCCAGCTCCAGACGCACCTGTTTTGGATACTCGTAGCTCGAGTCGGCATCGTTGACGGGAATCGCAAAGAGGCGTCCCTCGCCGTATTCAGCCGCGAGAGAACTGCATAAATCGGTGGTGAAGGTGGCAATGCCGCACTCGCGCGGAAGATAGTTGCCGATGAAGGCAATGCGCGTCGGCAAAGGCAGCGTGCGGGCCTTCGAGGCGATCGGCAACGCACCCTCAGGGAATGCGCTGGCGGGGTTCCCGGATTGGATTATTTCAGGAATTGACATGCCATCCTGCTTTCACTCGCTCCCTTGCCAACTTACCACAGTGGGATTCTTCGCCGAGGCCTCGGCGCGCGGTTCAGTGCCTGCACGCCGAGAAGGTTGATTGATCTTGCAGGAACTTCCCAGTATAAACCCCCTGGTACCGTGATCGTGTGAGTAAGTAATCTCCCAGGTACCAGAAGCGAGACCTGGGGTACCCTCAGATCGTTGCTGAGCGAGGTCTATGAGATACGGGCCACCCGCCCAATGTCAGAAAGCGTTCACGGCCGTGAAGAACCCCTGTTCATCCATGTATCCGATGCCGCACCAGTAAACCGGCCAGTTCGTGCCGGTGATAGGATTCAACGCGTTATTGCCGGAGTAAAATGCGCCCTGGTATTGCATCTTTGCCGCGTTCGATGCCAGCAGAGTGGAAAACAGTTCCGGGAGCGAAGTGGCGAGAGGGCCTTCGAGTTCATAGGCTTGTGAGAATGTGTAATAGTTGGTGAACTGAGAAGTCAAAGGCTTCGCCAGCAAGTTGAAGTTCACCGCGCTATAGTCCGTGGGGGCAAGGCTGAAGCTATTCAGCGCGAAGATTTTGTAGGCGGGGTTATTGCCAAAGAACGGACTGATGCCCGCGGTAATTGCCAGCGCATTGCCCGGCGACATCAGCCGGAATTCGTCCATGTGGGTATGACCGGCAAGAGACATGGCAATGACGCCGGGATACTTTTCAACGATGCCCATGAACGTTTCCTGATTGCTGCCAACCCACATCATCGTGGCTGCCGCGATCTGGCCATTGTCATTGGCTGGCTCGCCGGTTGCGCCCTCAACCGCGCCCGGAGGCGCATGCATCAGCAGCCAAACCTTCTTGCCGGCGGTGCTGGCCTTTGCCAGTTTGGCATCGAACCACGCAAATTGAGCCGCAATCATGGCCGGATCGGCAGTAACAGCCGGGGAAAGCGCGAACGTATTAAGTCCGACGATCATCAGATTCATTCCCGCGGGCTCAACCGAATAATATCCGCCGTTGGTGAGAGTGCTGATAACATCCTGCTCATTTCCCGCGCCATTCAATGCGATCGTGTATAACTGCTGCGCGTTATTGGCAAGAAAACTACTGTCCGGACCATAACCGGTATAGGAATCGCAGTTGCCCAGCGCGAAGTAGACGGGAATCGCGCCCACCGCCGCTCTGATCTGCTGCAAGACAAATGTGAGTGTCTTGTCGACAAATGCAGCGGCTTCGGCGGCTGTTTTGTTCATCGAATACACCGGGTAAAGCTGGTCCAGGCCGTGGCCAAGAAAGTCACCTGTAAACAGGACCGCCGGACTGGTTCCCAGGTTCTGCTTGATGCTGGCGAGCGTTAGACTCAGCAGCGCATAGTTGGTGTCGGTTAAAGGGGCGGAAGGCGCACTATTCGCCGCATTCGCCGCGCCCTCGAAGATCGCCGGCCACTCGGAGGTATCCGCCGCATCCAGCAGCGCTACCAGCGCCATATTAGCCGCCACTGTTGCCGTATTCAGCGCTGCACTTGGCAGAAGCGGATTGATGTATGGCTGGAAATGCACATCGGAGAAGACGGGGATCGAGAAGTTATCTGAACCGGTAATCCCGTTGGCTCCGCTGCTTCCGCCGCATCCGCCGAGAAAGCCGGCGCTTGCCAGGCTTGCCAACTCAAGAAATGTACGGCGCGATAGTTGTGGCATTCGAGTCTCTCCTTCTCTTGAAGACTGCTGTTGGGCCGTGTCTTATCGATATGGTCGGAATTGAGGCGCCGTGGCTGCGACGAGCGAAGCGGGGCTTGGTGCAACGGAATTGGAAGGAGCGCCGCATCCGGCGAGCGGAACGAGCAGAAGTTCCAGGAGCAGGAAGCGAAAGCCAGCAGTTTTCAAAGGGGACCCCTTGTCGAGCGCTTGGACGATGGGTCGCAGCATGTCGCACTCCAACCTGTTATCGGCAAATGCGGCTCGTGTATCAGTTGCCGCTCGCCCCGTTTTCGAGCATGAGACCTGAATCGGGGTCGACGGACCGGAGAAAGTTTCTACTTCCCCTTCAGATTCCCAGATTGGCACTTTGTCCCATCTCCTCATCTCGCCGCAAGAAAGATATGCGATTCCCACGAACAACCGGTTCGCCAGCGTTGAGAGTCCCGGCGCGGCCGCCATCATGGCCGCAGTGCATAGCGGCATCCAGCACGTGATCTACATCCTCAAGGAAAACCGAACCTACGATCAGATTCTGGGCGATTTGGGCCGCGGTAATGGCGATCCCGCTCTGACCTTGTTCGGCCAGGCGATCACGCCCAATGAGCATAACCTGGCGCAGCAATTCGTTACCCTCGACAACTTCCGCGACACCGCTGAAGTCAGCTACGACGGATGGTCGTGGAGTACGTCGGCTCGCGCCCCCGACATCATTGAACACCAATATCCGGTCTTTTACTCGCAACGCGGCCTCGCCCTGGATGGGGGTTTGAATCGCAGCGTGAACGTGGCCCTTCCGACCCTGGCCCAGCGCCAAGCCTCCGATCCCCTCATGCCGGGCGGGGCTCTTTCGCCAAATGTCGCGGGCGGCGAGGATTTGCTGCCGGGCCAGACCGACGCGGACGCGCCGGATGGACCGAACGACGAAATCAATACCGGCTTTCTGTGGAACAACGCTCTGCGCGCGGGCCTCACGGTGCGCGACTATGGTTTCTACGTCGACACGACCTGCTATAACGAACCCGCATGCCAGACCCCGCTGGCGCATGACCCGTTCTCGACGAATACGATCATGGCTCTCTCCGCGAATGTAGCTCTAATGCCCTTTACCGATCCGTATTTCCGCGGCTTCGATGTCGCGTTCCCTGACTACTACCGTTACAAGGAGTGGGAGCGGGATTTCGATGCCAACTACGCGGCCGGCGGACTGCCGAATCTGACTCTGGTTCGCTTCATGTACGATCACACCGGAAACTTCGCGTCCGCCATTGACGGCGTGAATACTCCGGATCGCGACGTGGCCGATAACGATTACGCGGTTGGCCTGCTGGTGCAGAAGATAGCCAACAGCATCTACGCGAACAACACGCTGATCTTTGTTGTGGAAGACGACGCGCAGGATGGCGGCGACCACATCGACTCGCACCGCACCACGGCTTACGTGGCAGGCGCCTATGTGAAGAATGCGGTTGTCTCCACGGCATATACCACCCTTGATTTCATCCGCACCATGGAAGAGGTTCTGGGCCTGCGGCCGATGAACCTCAATGATGCGCTGGCCACGCCCATGAGCGACATCTTCAATACCGCCCCGGCCGCGTGGAGCTTCACGGCTACCCCCGCGGCAATTCTTTACTGTACGAAGTTGCCGCTTCCCGCTCCCGCACTGCCCTGCAATAGCCCAACGCCAGATGCCAAGTACTGGGCGCGAGTCACCAAGGGCATGGACTTCACCGATGCCGATCTCGTCGATGGCGGGCTGTTCAACCGTATTCTCTGGAAGGGGCTGATGGGCGGCAGACCCTATCCCGCTGCGCCGACCGGAGTCGATTTGCGCAAGAATCGCGAGCAACTGCTGGCGCGCTACCGGCAGTCGCAACATTAAAGAGCGGCGAAGACATCAAAACCGGCCGGGGACTGACCCCCAACTACGATCGTAGCTTCGCTTCAGGATGGAATCCTCAATGGAGACTCGTCGGGGAAGGCAAGTCTTGTTCTTTCTGGCACTGCTACTCGCCCAGACTGGTTGCTTCGGACAGATTGATCGCACAGGGCTGAGCGGCACAGTGAGGGACAACGGCGGCGGACGGCTGCCCGGCGCGCATATCACCGCCATTCAAGCCGGTACTGGCCTGGTGCGCGAGGCATTGTCCTCTTCAAGCGGCACCTATGACATTCCCGAGTTGCCGATCGGCATTTACCGGATCACGTGTTCAGCTCCCGGATTCCAGATGGTTATCTATGCCGGCGTTGAACAATTCGTGGGGCAGACGCGAACTCTCGACATAGCGCTTGCGGTTGGTAGCGTCACGCAGCAAGTCAATGTCTCGGGCCAGGGCTCGATGCTTGAGGAAACGACTGCCGCTCTCGGCGCCCGAACCGAAGTTCAGCAAGTGAAGGATCTGCCGCTGAACGGCAGGAACTGGTCCACGCTCACCGCGCTGGTTCCAGGGGCCGTTGACACGGGTGGCAGCAACCAGCGGAGCATCCGCTTCGCGGGTCGCGGGCTCGACGACAACAACTTTACGTATGACGGCATCGACGCGACCAATATCGTGAACCAGGCGCAGCAGTCCTTTGTGCGCCTCGCCATTTCCACCGACGCCATCGAGGAGTTCCGCATCGACACGATGCTGTTCACCGCCGAAAATGGAAGCACGCCGGGAGGGCAAGTGGACGTGGCATCGAAAACCGGCACGAATACTCTGCGTGGAGGCCTGTTCGAGTTCCTGCGCAACGACATCTTCGACGCCCGCGACCCTATCCTTCCGACCCGGCTTCCCTTCCGCCTCAACCAGTTCGGCGGCGACCTGGGCGGCCAGCTCGTCCGCGACCGCAGCTTCTTCTTCTTCAACTATGAAGGGCTGCGCCAAAGCTACGGTCAGCCACTCTCGGGCTTCGTCCCCAGCCCGGCCTTCGCAGCTCAGGTGGCCGCCGCCAATCCGGCGCTGGCTCCGATCCTCGCTGCCTATCCAACGACAGGGCTGGCGCTCTTCGCTACATATATCGAACAGTTCACCAGCTCCGGACGGCAACTGGATCACGAAGATTCCGCCATGCTGCGCCTGGATCGGCATTTCTCAGCCACCGACACGGCCTATCTCCGCTTCAACTTCGATGCCGCTTATAGCGACATTCCCTCCGATGGCCTTAACGACCGGCAGCTTACCACATCTCGGCCGGTGAACGGGGAACTCGAAGCGCTGCACATATTCTCGCCGAAGCTCGTGAACGAATTGAAATTCGGCTTCAATCGCAGCACTGTCTTCACCACCAACCAGGGACGCACAGACCTTCCATACTCGATCGCCGTCGCTGGCCTCACCACCCTGGCAAGCAACGAATTCACCACCGGCGTGGGCAACTCCTTCTCCTTCATCGACAATTTGACCATGGTCCGCAGGACGCAAACCCTCAAGTTCGGCGTCGAAGTCCGCCGCATTCAACTCGACCAGGGAAATACATCCAACGGGACGGTCGTCTATTCTTCCCTTGATCTTCCCGCGTCCAGCTTTCTGGCCAATTCTGTCAGTTCCGCCACCTACAATGACGCGTTGCCGGTGAATGGCCTGCGCAAGACGGAGTTGTATTCCTATGCCCAGGACGAGTGGAAGATTCGTCCCGATCTCACGTTGAATCTCAACGTCCGCTACACTTTTTACAACATTTTTCACGAGGTTCACGGCAACGCCGATCCCTTCGACTTCGCCACTTGCGGACCACAGGGTTTCTGCGGCGTGGGAGCCAGCTTCGGCAACCCCAACACGCTGGACATAGACCCGCGCGTCTCTTTCGCCTGGTCCCCCTCGGCTCTCGGCGGCCAGACCGTCATTCGCTCCGGCTTCGGTGTCTACCACGGCGACGGTCAGCTCGACGACCAGAACGTCCCCATCAAGAACGAGGCCGGCGCGTACTCGCTCAGTGCAAAGTCAACGCCGGGGCTTGCTTATCCCATTACGCCCTTGCTGAACGGCCCCGGCACGGTATCGGCAAATGCCGATTACCGCGACCGCAAGGACATGTACGTCAGCCAGTGGGGAATCTCGATTCAGCGGGCGCTTCCGCACGACTTGATCGGCACCCTCTCTTATGTGGGAAGCAAGGGCAATTTTGAGCTGATCACCTCGTATGTCAACCTCATTGACCCGGCTACCGGTCTGCGTCCTTATCCCGCCTTCGGCCAGGTCAGGTGGCGGGGCAACACCAACAGCAGTTCTTACGAAGGCTTTGTCGCCAGTCTTCAGCGTACCTTTACCCATGGGGTGCTGATCTCCGCTAACTACGCATACACACACCAGATCGACCAGGACGCGCCTGGAGGCGGGGATTCCGACAATCCCGAAAACCCCGCCTGCATGGCCTGCGAGCGCGCTTCGGGAGACTTTGACGCACGGCAGGTCTTCAATGCCAACGCTGTTTACGATCTTCCCTTCGGCCGCAATAGAGCATTTCTTTCTCAACCGGGAATCGGCCGCGCAGTCATCGGCCGCTGGAGCCTGACCGACATCGTCGCGGCGCGTACCGGTACTCCGCTCAATGTCACCTACTCCCGGTCCAGTTCGTCGGTGGCCACCGGTTATACCACCAATCAGCGTCCAGATCTGGTTCCGGGCGTTTCGCTTACTCCGCCTGGGGGAAAGACGAACCGTGGGACGACCAGCAATTGGATCAACCCCGCAGCCTTTGCTGCGGTTCTCGACTCGGGTTACGGCGACACCCCACGCAACATCGC
>Ga0182030_10015653_pt1 | contig 14848 bp, 18 predicted proteins | sample 812S3MmetaG_FD_121299 | JGI IMG/M metagenome (GOLD analysis project Ga0182030, IMG submission 121299) | Permafrost microbial communities from Stordalen Mire, Sweden - 812S3M metaG (Illumina Assembly) | ecosystem: Environmental > Terrestrial > Soil > Wetlands > Permafrost | place: Sweden... | reverse complement strand
TGTGCGCGGGCATGTTTCCGGTGCTGCATACGGGCCGTCCCTGGCTGGCCTACTGGCTGCTGCCTTATCCCAATACGATGTGGCTCTGGCCGCAATTTCGCAGCCCGCTGCTGTGGGATGTGTTCGCAGTCTCAACCTATCTGACGATTTCCGCCGTATTCTGGTTCGTCGGTCTGATTCCCGATTTCGCCACCCTGCGCGATTCGTCCAGGCAGCGCTGGAAGCAGGTGGCCTACGGCGCGCTGGCCATGGGATGGCGCAGTTCGGCGCGCCACTGGCAGCGATACGAAAAAGCCGCGCTGCTGCTGGCGGGTCTCTCGACGCCCCTCGTGGTTTCGGTTCACACAGTCGTCAGTTTCGACTTCGCCGTGGCCATGGTGCCGGGCTGGCACACCACGATCTTCCCGCCCTACTTCGTCGCGGGCGCCATCTACTCCGGTTTCGCCATGGTGCTTACGCTGATGATTCCGGTGCGCCGTTTTTACGGACTGGAAGACATCGTGACCATGCGCCATCTGAATAATATGGCGAAGCTGACGCTGGCTACAGGCCTGATCGTGGCGTACGGTTACACGCTCGAAGCCTTCTTCGGCTACTACAGCGCGGACATTTACGAGAAGTTCATGATCCTGAACCGCATGACCGGTCCTTACGCGCCGTTCTACTGGACGCTGATCTTCTGCAACGTGATCACGCCGAATTTCCTGTGGTTCAAACAGATCCGCACCAATCCGATGATTCTCTGGTGCATCTCGATCGTCGTCAATATCGGCATGTGGCTGGAACGCTTCGTTATCGTCATCACGAGTCTGCATCGCGACTTTCTGCCCTCCAGCTGGGGCATGTACTGGCCGACGATCTGGGACTGGGCCATCTATGTCGGCACGCTCGGGTTCTTCATGACCTGTATCTTCCTGTTCATCCGCGTGCTGCCGATGATCACCATCTTCGAACTGCGCATGCTGCTGCCGGGCGCGCGCGTTAAGGAGCCGGTCGCGCAATGAGCGCACATGGATTTGAAAATTCCGACCCGTTGTACGGTTTGATGGCCGAATTCGAAACGGCCGGCGACCTGGTGTCTGCCGCACGCAAGACGCGGGAAGCCGGATTCCGGAAGTTCGACGCGTACTCGCCGTTTCCCATCCATGAACTGGATGAAGCCATGGACCTGCACGACAACCGCGTGGCATTGTGCACCCTGATCGGCGGCATCCTCGGCTGCATCGGCGGGTTTTCGCTGGCAAGCTGGGTGGAAGCTGTGGCGCTGCCGCTGAACATCGGGGGACGGCCCTTAATCAGCGCCCCTATGTTCATACCGGTTACTTTTGAGATGACGATTCTCCTGGGCGGTCTGACCGCGGCGATCAGCATGATCGTCATGAACGGTCTGCCTTCCCCGTATCATCCGGTGTTCAACGTAGAGCGTTTTGCCGATGCCTCGCGCAACAGGTTCTTTTTGTGCATCGAGTCGGATGATCCGAAGTTCGACAGGCAGGCGACGGCCGGGTTCCTGGAAAGTCTGGGGCCGGAAGAAATCGCGGAAGTGGCGAAATGAAAAAATTCGCTTTTATCCTTCCAGGAATTCTGGTGCTGGCCGGCTGCTCGCGCCTCGACATGCAGGATCAGCCGAAATACCGGCCGCAGCGGCCGAGCGATTTCTTTGCCGACGGGCGGAGCGAACGCCAGCCCGTCGAAGGCACGATTGCACGCGGCGCGCTCAACGAAGACACGGAATTCTACGAAGGCAAAGATGCAGCGGGGAAGGACATCGACACATTCCCCATCGCGGTGGATAAAGCTGTGATTGAACGCGGTGAGACGCGCTACAACATCTACTGCACTCCTTGCCACGGCGCCATCGGGAACGGTCTTGGGATGATTGTGCAGCGCGGGTTCAAACAGCCGCCTTCCTATCACATCGACCGCCTGCGCAATGCACCCGTGGGCCATTTCTTCGACGTGATCTCGAACGGCTATGGCGCGATGCAGAATTACGCCATGCAGCTGCAGCCGCGCGACCGCTGGGCGGTGATCGCTTATATCCGCGCCCTGCAGTACAGCGAGAACGCCAACATCAACGATCTGCCGCAGGAAGCGCGTGCCCGCATCCCTGCCGCCGGCGGTCAGCCTTCCGCCGCGGAGAAGGGAGAACCGATCGCTCCTCCCGATACGGATTTTGTGGACTTCCCGAATAAGCCCGCCACGCCGTCGGGCGTCCCCGGAGCGCACGGCGCGGGTGCGGTTCCCGGCACCCAACCGGAAAGAAAATGACGACCACCGAACAAAGTTACGCGGCGCCTCCCCAGCTGGTCGACAAGCTGAAGAAGTATCAGAACGTCGCGGCGTTCGTGGGGCTCCTGGGCCTCGCGCTGCTGGCCGCGGGGTATTTCATGGTGAGCCCGCAGCAGTTCCTGCGCTCGTATCTGGTCGGCTTCTGGTTCTGGTTCGGCCTGGCCATGGGAAGCCTCGTGCTGTTCATGATTCACATGGTTGCGGGCGGCGCCTGGGGTGTGATGATCCGCCGGCTGCTCGAAGCCGGCATACGTACCATCCCCGTGATGTGGCTTCTGTTCCTTCCGCTGCTGCTCCTTGCGCCCCATCTTTATTCATGGGCCGACCCTGCGCATGCGAGCGAAGGCGTCCGCAAGGTCATCGAGCTGAAGAAAATCTATCTCAACACTCCGTTTCTATGGATACGCTGGGTGATTTACGGCGTAGTGTGGAACAGCCTTGCGTACTTCCTGAGCAAGTGGTCAAAGCTCGAGGACGAGACTAAATCGTGGAAGTATTCAAGCGCGATGGAAAAGCTGGCAGCGCCCGGCATCGTTCTCTACTTCTTCACGATCACCTTCTGCTCGATCGATTTCATGATGTCGCTCGACGTGACATGGGCCTCCACCATCTACGGCTTCCTGATTGCCGACGGGCAGGCACTGTCCACTTTGTGCGTGATGGTGGCGACGCTGATTGTAATCGGGAGATTCAGCCCGATGGATCACGCCATCACAAAAAAACATCTGCATGACCTCGGCAAGCTGATGCTGGCGATGGTCATGCTCTGGGCGTATCTTTCTTTCTCGCAGTATCTGATCATTTACTCGGCGAATCTGCCGCAGGAAATCACGTGGTACGTGCGGCGGTTGAACGGGGGATGGCAGTGGGTGGGTCTCATCCTGCTCCTGTTCCATTTCGCCCTGCCGTTCTGCCTTCTGCTGTCGCAATCGCTCAAGAAGAATCCGAACACATTCCTCGGCATTGCGATCTTCATCATCTGCATCCGCGTGATCGACATCTTCTGGCTGGTCGAGCCGAATTTCACGAGCGTCGAGCACCCGGCCTTCACGGTTTCCTGGCTCGACTTCGTGGCTCCCATCGGCTTCGGCGGGCTGTGGCTGGCGATGTTCTTCCACAACATCCCCCAACGGCCGCTCCTGCCTCTTGGTGAACCGAATCTTGAAAAGGCATTGAATCATGGCAGAGACCACTAAGCACGACAAGCACGGTCACGGTCAGGACCCCGACGTCAATTCCGACGTCTCGCATGAGACCAGGGACGTCAACGTCTTTCAGATCTCGGCGTTCGGCATCGGACTGCTGCTGGCATGCATCGTCACAGTCTTTGCGATGTGGGTGATGTTCCGCTTCCTGTTCGCGCGCGAAGACGCCAAGAACGCGAGCAACCCGGCGGCCGCGATGATGAGCGAACGGCAGAAGGAGCCGCCCAAACCGAATCTCCAGGCGGAACCCAAATTAGAGCTGAAAGACCTTCGCGGCAACGAGGACACGATGCTCCACAGCTACGGCTGGATCGATTCGGGCAAAGGCATCGTGCGCATCCCGATCGATCAGGCGATTGACATCGTGGCGCAGAAGGGTCTGCCGTCGAAGCCGAGCCCCGCGGGCATGGACAACGATGGCTATCGCACAATTCCGGAGGACTCAAGCAGCGGCAGGACGCTGGAAAAGATCGCGCAATGAAAAAACTGCTGTATATTTCGGGTGTTTTCCTGCTGGCGGTTCAATTCGGGCTCGCGCAAAATGACGGGCCGACTCTGAATGGTCCGCGTAATGCGCCCGTCGGCGATCCGCTGAACATGAAAGGCGTCGACCGGCCGAGCGCGCTCACTGGGGTCACTATCGAGCAGAAGCTGAACTCACAGCTGCCTCTGGATGCACAGTTCCGCGACGAAAACGGCGCGACCGTGCAGTTAGGTCAGTACTTCGGCAAACGGCCTGTTGTGCTGGCACTGGTCTATTACGACTGCCCGATGCTTTGCACGCAGATACTGAACGGTCTGGTGCGGGCCGCAAAGGTTCTGACCTTTGAGCCGGGCAAAGACTATGACGTTCTGGCCATCAGCTTCGACGCCCGCGAGACACCGAAACAGGCTCTCGCCAAGAAAACCGTATACGTCAAAAACTACGGTCATCCGGAGACTGCGAACGGCTGGCATTTTCTGACCGGGCCGCCGGAATCGATCAAGCGCGTCACGGACGCCGTCGGGTTCCGCTACAAGTGGGACGTCTATACCGCGACCTTCGCGCACGCCAGCGCCATCTACGTCCTGACGCCCGACGGAAAGCTTTCGAAATATTTCTACGGCATCGAATATTCGCCGAAGGACATGCGCTTCGGTCTGATCGAAGCGTCGAAAAACAAGATCGGGAACGCAGTGGATCAGGTGCTGCTGTTCTGCTATCACTTCGATCCGACTTCGGCGAAGTACACGTTCATCGCCATGGATCTGCTGCGCACGGCGGGTGCGGCGACCGTGCTGTTGTTAGGGGGATTTGTGTTCATCATGCTGCGCAGAGACCGGCAGAAAGGGCATCGGCCCGTTTAGCCAACTATGGAACCCAAGAGTTTCCAGCTTTTTCCGGATGCGGCATCGTCGATCGCCGGGCAGGTGGACGGACTATACACCTATCTGGTTCTGGTCAGCGCCTTCTTTTCGCTGCTGATCGCGTTTCTGGTCGTATTCTTTGCGGTCAAATACCGCCGCCGCAACACGGCAATCCCCAAACCCGTCGACGAGCATTCGATCGGCGGCATGGTACTCGAAATCGTCTGGTCCGTTATTCCGCTCGGTCTGTCGTTGATCATGTTCGCGTGGGGTGCGAGTATCTTCTTCACCGAGTCCCGGCCCCCGGCGGACTCCATGGAAATTTTCGTCACCGGCAAGCAGTGGATGTGGAAAATTCAACACAACGAAGGTGCGCGCGAGATCAACGAACTGCACATTCCGGTGAACCGCGATATCCGGCTGACGCTCACCTCCGAAGATGTGATCCACGATTTCTACGTGCCCGCTTTCCGCACGAAGACAGACGTCCTTCCGGGCCGATATACAACGGAGTGGTTTCGTCCCACCAAAATCGGCGCGTATCACATTTTCTGCGCGGAATACTGCGGCACCAAGCACTCCGGCATGATCGGTACTGTGTATGTGATGACCCAGAGCGATTACGACCAGTGGCTCGCGGCCGGCAGCGGCGAAGGGTCGATGGCAGAGCAGGGCGAAAGCCTCTTCAACCAGTTGGGCTGCGGTAACTGCCATGCCAGCGTCCTGAATAAGCAGAACGGCCGCTGCCCGAACCTGAACGGACTGTTCGGCACCACGGTCGACCTCAAAGACGGATCAAGAGTCAGAGCTGACGAGTCATATATTCGCGAATCGGTGCTCTATCCACAGGCGAAGATTGTGGCCGGCTACGACGACATCATGCCGACCTTCAAGGGACTCATCTCCGAAGACGGGCTTCTGAAGCTGGTCGAATACATCAAGTCCCTCGGGCCGAAGAACGGAGCGCAGACCTCCGCGCCTCCGGCCCCCACTCAGACCAGCGCCACGCCGCAGGCTCCGGCGCGGCCGGGTCGGGCGGCGCAACCGGCGCAGGCAAATCCGGGGAACCAATGATGCCGCGATACAGTCTGCAAGGGAAATTCGAATGATCACCGCAAGTCCTGCAGTAGAACCGCGACGAAACTATTTAAATCAGACCGAAGGTCTGAAAAGCTGGCTGCTGACGCACGACCACAAACGCATCGGCATCCTCTATCTGATCGGAATTACGATTTTCTTCGGGCTGGGCGGGATATTCGCGGCGCTGATTCGCCTCGAGCTGGCGACGCCGGCCGGCGATCTGGTGGAATCCAACATATACAACAAGTTCTTCACCATGCACGGCGTGATCATGGTGTTCCTCTTCCTGATTCCGTCGATTCCGGCAGTTCTCGGCAATTTTCTGATACCGCTGATGATCGGCGCGAAAGACGTGGCGTTCCCGCGGTTGAACCTGCTCAGCTGGTACATCTACATGGTGGGCAGCATGTTTGTCATAACGTCGCTGATTCTGGGCGGCGTGGACACCGGCTGGACCTTCTACACGCCGTTCAGCACATCTTATTCCAACGGCTACGTGATCGCGACCGGGCTGGGAATTTTCATCAACGGCTTCTCGTCAATCCTCACCGGGCTGAATTTCATCGTCACCATCCACCGCATGCGTGCGCCCGGCCTCACCTGGTTCCGTCTTCCGCTGTTCGTGTGGGCGCACTACGCAACCAGTATGATTCAGGTGCTCGGCACCCCGGTTATCGCGGTGACTCTGTTCCTTCTCGTGCTGGAGCGCGGACTGCACATCGGATTCTTCGATCCCGCATACGGCGGCGATCCGGTGCTTTTCCAGCACATGTTCTGGTTCTACTCGCACCCCGCGGTATACATCATGATTCTGCCGTCAATGGGCGTGGTCACCGAAATCATCTCGACATTCAGTTCAAAAAAGCCGTTCGGATATACGTTCATCGCGTTTTCGAGCGTGGCGATTGCGGTGTTCGGATTCATCGTCTGGGGGCACCACCTGTTCGTCAGCAGCCAATCCGTCTACGCCGGCATGGTGTTTTCGATCCTGAGTTACGTGGTGGCCATCCCGTCCGCCATCAAAGTCTTCAACTGGACGGTGACGATGTACAAAGGTTCCGTCCGGCTCACCACTCCCATGCTTTATGCGCTCGGCTTCATCGGCCTGCTCACGATTGGCGGCCTGACCGGATTGTTCCTCGCCTGCCTCGGCATGGACGTGCATCTGACCGACACTTACTTCGTGGTTGCACACTTCCATTACGTGATGGTCGGCGGGGCAATTATGGGTTTCCTCGGCGGTATCCATTACTGGTGGCCCAAGATTTTCGGGCGTATGTACGATGAAGGGTGGTCGAAGATTTCCGCCGTCATCATTTTCGTCGGCTTTAACCTGACTTTCTTCCCGCAGTTCCTGCTGGGATATATGGGTATGCCGCGGCGCTATCATGCATACCCGGCTGAATTCCAGGTGCTCAACGTCCTGTCCTCGGCGGGAGCCTCTATCCTGGGCCTTGGCTACCTCATCCCGTTCTGTTATCTGCTCTGGTCGCTGAAGTACGGCCCTAAGGCGCCGCCCAATCCATGGGGATCGCCGGGACTGGAATGGCAGATTGAGTCGCCGCCCCGCACCGAAAACTTCGATGTGACACCTGTGATCACGCACGAAGCTTACACCTATACCGAGGAGGTTGTGCACGTTGGCTAGCCACGCTTCGACCCTCCAGCACCATTTCGAGAACGCAGAGCAGCAGAAGGACGCCTCGACGATCGGGATGTGGGTGTTTCTGGTTACCGAAGTCATGTTCTTCGGCGGCCTGTTCCTGGCGTATTTTGTTTATCGGCAGGCATACCCCGCGGCTTTCGCCTCGGCGAGCAACAAAACCAATCTGATCATCGGAACGGTCAATACCACCGTGCTGATCTGCAGCAGCCTTACGATGGCGATGGCAGTTCACTTCGCGTCAATAGGCAAGAAGCACCTGATTGTTCTGTTTCTGGTGTTGACCCTCCTCCTCGGCGGTACGTTCCTCGGCGTCAAGGCTTACGAATATAACGACAAGTGGGTGCATCACGAAGTCCCGGGCCACAACTTCGATTGCGAAGGCTGCACCGATGCAGCCCACACGCCGCTGTTCTTCGCCCTCTATTTCGGCATGACCGGCCTCCACGCGACACACATGATCATCGGCGCGGTGATTATTCTGATTCTGATCAAGAACGCCGCCAAGGGGGCCTACGGCCCCGAATGGCATACGCCGGTGGAAATGTTCGGACTCTACTGGCACTTCGTCGATATCGTCTGGATTTTCCTGTTTCCTCTGCTTTACCTGATAGACAGATCGGGAGCCCCCAGATAAGCGAGCTATACCATGGCAAATCACGCCGAACACCACATAGTACCGAAGCGGGTCTACTTCGCGGTTTTTTTTGCGCTCATCATACTGACGCTGGTTACGGCTTACATCGCCACCGTCGATCTCGGCCGCTGGAATATTTTCGTAGCCCTCGCGATCGCCATCTTTAAGGCCTCCATCGTGGCGCTGTTCTTCATGCACGTCTGGTACAGCACGCGCCTCACGAAAATGATTGTGATGTGCAGCATCTTCTGGCTGATTCTGCTGCTCTTCATCACCATGGCCGACATCTGGACGCGCACCTGGATGGGCGTCCCCGGCCGCTGACGGGCCTTAAATAAGGACGCCGACCAGTTTTTCTTTGATCTGCTCTGCGGTAAAGGGCTTTCGGACATAACCGGTTGCCCCGAGCTGCACAGCTTCCATTACTTTTCCCTGTCCTCCTTCCGTCGTGATCATGATGACCGGGACGGATTTGAGATGGTCCATCTCCTTGATCCGTGCCAGCAGCTGCAGGCCATCCATTTGTGGCATATTGATGTCCGAGAGGATCAGGCCGAACCCCCGGGTCTTGAGAATTTCCACTGCCTCGGTGCCGTCACCGGCTTCGCGGATCTCACCGAGGTTGATGTCGGTTTGACGCAGAACTCTCTGCAAAATTTTTCGGATGGCCGCCGAGTCATCGACGATGAGCACATCCAGTGGTGCGTTGGTTGTCATTACTTCCCCCTTGCCAACTATCGGCATCCCGCGAGGCGAAGTTTAGGCCCGCACCCGTGCGAAACAAAATTCAAACAGTGAGCGCATGAGCCGATATGAACTTCGGCAGGTGGATATGCCCGGAAACTCAGTTGCAGCCATACAGGGTATCGTTGGGGCCGGCATCGCGGGACCCGCGGGGCCGGAAGCGACGGCAGAAGTGCGCGCTTTGAACCGTTCTGTATCGGCGGCGGTGCAGACCGTCAACGAATCGCAGGTTCTGGGAGCCGGCAGGTCTGTAACGTTCTCCTTCGATCAGGCCACACGGCTCCCCGTCGTAAAGGTTCTCGACACGTCGACAAACCAGGTAGTCGAACAATGGCCGTCAGAGTATCTCCTCGAGCTTGCCGCAGACGCCAGAAAATCAACCAGGGATTCAGGATGAATCGTTATTTCGAAGAGACTATACTCAACGCCGATCCGATCGATTTGATACGGCTGCTTTACCAAAGGGCTATCTCGTCTTTAGAGGACGCCAGAGAACACCTGCGGGAAAAGCGTATTGCGCAGCGCTCAGCGGCGATAAATCGCGCGTATGCGGTTGTGGCCGAGCTGATTGCCTCGCTTCGGCCCGAGGCGGCACCGGAGTTGGCAAGGCAGCTCAGCCACCTCTACTCGTACATCCTCCAGCGCCTGCTCGATGCCAACTCGCAGCAGGCTGAGAAACCTCTGGTAGAGGTTCTGGATTTGCTCAAGACTCTGGAAGAGGGCTGGGCCGGCGCCGCTGCGACACTGTCGTCGGCAGGGACGGCTGCCGAATCCGGCAGAGAATTCACCGGAGTCGAGCGCCCTGAAGGGGACCGCGTCGCGGTTCAGGCCTGACCGCTTTTGGCCGCAAGGCCGTGGGCGATGATCTTTGACAACCCGAGTCCTCCGCCTTTGGTGATCGCCTTAGCCAGCTCTTCCTCCCCGTAGGCGAATGCGGTAGCGCCTGCGGCGTCGTCGCCGGTACCGAGCCAACTCGAACCTTCTTCGCGCATGGACCGGAGCATCTGGCCGATGAGGAGCGCCTCGAAATCATGCGCCGCTCCCAGCTGCTTCTTTGCGTCTTTGTCAGAAGGAGCAGCCGTCATGCCCGTCAGGTCCGTGATTCCGCTCAGCGTGGTGTTGATTGAATCCGACATCAGATTACCTCGAGTTCCGCATCCAACGCGCCCGCCGCGCGCAGATTCTGCAGAATCGCGATAATGTCGCGCGCTGACGATCCGACAGCCGTCAGTGCCCGCACCAGTTCTTCGATAGTCGCACCCTGCTGAAGGACCACGGCTTTCGGCGTCGCATCCTTTGCGCGCACATTGACCTCCGGAACCACCTCGGTCTTGCCCTGGGAGAGAGGCCCGGGCTGGGAAACCTGCAGAACGGTCTGTATTTCGACGGAAAGATTCCCATGCAGGATGGCTACCGGTGAAATCCGCACGTCCTTGCCCATGACGATCGTTCCGGTGCGCTCATTGACGACGATTTTCGCGAGGGCGTCGACGTCCACCCTCAACTCTTCCATCGCGGCAATGAATTCCGGCATCCGGCTGGACCATCCGTCGGGCGTGTCGACATTGACAAGCGCCGAATTTTCAGCCCGTGCCACCGGTTTCTCCGCCCCGAACTGCTTGTTGATCACGGCGGCGATCCTCGAAGCCGTCGTGAAATCTTCCGCGCGGAGTTGCAGCCGTACGTGCGCCGTCGGTTCGACGGATGGAGCCAGCCGTTCGATCGTCGCGCCGTTCGGCACGCGCCCGACCGTCGGATGGTTGACCGTCTGCGTGTTTCCGCCGCGTCCGGCTACAAAACCCCCGGTCACCACCGGCCCCTGCGCGACGGCATACACCTGACCGTTAACCCCCCGCAATGACGTCATCAGCAGCAGGCCGCCCTGCAGATTGCTCGCATCGCCGATCGCCCCCGCCGTTACATCGATCTTCGTTCCCGGTTGAGCGAATGGAGGCAGCGTTGCCGTCACCATGACCGCCGCAGTGTTGGCCACCTTAATCACGGTCCCGTCCACGGCCACACCCATCTTCTGCAGCAGATTGGCAAGGCTTTGCGTACTGAAGATGGTCTGCTGTTTGTCGCCGGTTTTATTCAGACCGACCACCACGCCATAACCGAACAGCTGGTTGTCACGCACGCCTTCAATCGAAACCAGGTCCTTAAGCCGCGTCGCGGCCGAAAGCGTTCCCGCCAGGGCCGCACAGACAATGATTGCAGGAAGTTTTCGCATAGTCAGAATGGCAGCAACCCAAGCAGGAGCCGGTAAAGCGCGTTCGGCCGCTTGATGGCGTCGCCCACCACACCTTTTCCATTCAGGCGAATCTCCATGTCGGCTATCTGGGGCGATCCCACGGTGTTCAGCGTTGTGATGTCAGTCGCCCGAATCACTCCTCGCACCGTGATCGCCTGCTGTTCGGAATTTACCTGCAGGTCCTTCGATCCTTCTATGTAAAGCAGCCCGCCCGGAAGCACCTTCACCACGCGCGCGCTCAGGGTGGCATTCAACGTTGTTGTGCGCGTCGTCGAACCCGTTCCGTTGAGCTTCTGATCGCCGGTCTGGTTCAGCAGATTGGCGAGAGCGCCCGTCGGTGATTTCGGTCCGACCAGCGAAGTGATCGCGGCGTTCGCGCTCGAAGCCCGCTCCGTCGTGCTGGCTCCGGTAGCTGCGGCATTAATGGTTTCGGTCACGAGAATGGTGACCACATCGTTGATTCGCCGCGCCCGCAGATCCTCCGTAAGATTATCCAGCCGCGACGAAGCTGACCAGATCGCGCCCGGCGCCGGCGTGTCTTCGGAGGAAGGCGTGGACGCGCTCTTCAGATATTGATCGAGCGGCGCAGCCACGGGTGGCTTCTTCTGCTGGTCCTTTTTCGATTTCGAATCTGCGGCGAATCCGCCGGCACAAACTGACAATGCCAGAAGAAACCCGGCGATTGTTCCTCTCACAGCCTTTGCCCCCCCGCAATGATCACAGTGACTTTTGGCCCGGGATCCAGCCTGCCCCTGAACGTCTTCCCGTTCGCCGGATTTTTCAGCTCCACCATGTCTCCGTCGCGCGCGGCATGCTCGGCGATCGCGTCGAATCGCACGCGCGTCAGACCGCTCTCCACAACTACCGGCACCGAATCGCCCTGCCGCACCGTCGGCGCGTCGGCCAGCGCGTTGAGCGGGATAACCGACCCGGCTTTGAGCGCGCGCTTCGGCATGCGCCCTGCGACTTCTTCGATGCGTGTCGCGGCAGCAACGCGGTCGAACGGTCGCGTTGTCGTTTCAATCCGCAGAGATGCCGCACGGATGGTTGCATCCTGCGGCAGATCGCGTTCGGTGACTACAGCCGTCATCCTGACAGCTACATCGACCCGCGCCCAAACAGACATACGGCGCGTCCCGGCGTACCTCACGAACCCCCTCCAAAGCTGCACGCCATGACTGGACGGAGCCGGAGGCTCAATCCCTTCCAATGGAAACTCAACCGCCCCTGCCGGCACATCGAGGCTCGCGACCTCGACGATCCTCAGTTCGGCTTCCGGCGGGAGCGTGCTCCGCATAGCCGTCCGGGCGTCGGCTTCGGCGAAGCGGTGCATTGGAAGTTCGAAACAGATCGCGCTGAAATCGGCTGCCTGAATCCCGTTGGCTCTTGCCATGTGTTTGAGATCGGCTGCCGTGTAAGCGCGCTGCACGCCAGGCGAGGGCGCAAAGCCTACCGTCATGGTTGCCGGAAGCGTGGCGAAGCGCGCATCCGCCATCGCCAGATCGCGGCCCAGAATACGGCCTTCCGTTATTGGCAGGCAGCCCGCGAAAACAAGGCCCGCGCCTGAGAACAGCAATGACAGCAACCTGATCATGGCGAAGCTACCGGGTGAGATTGTTCACCTGTGAATACATATCGTCGGCGGCTTTTACCACCTTCGAGTTTGCCTCGTAGGCACGCTGCGCACTGATGAGATTAACGAACTCATCCACGACGCTCACGTTCGACTGCTCCACATAACCCTGCAGAACCGTGCCGACGCCGTCGGTTCCGCCCGGGGGCCCCACCACCGCCGCGCCCGAAGCATCGGTCGGCAGATAGTAGCTCTGGCCGATCGAATTCAGGCCCGCTGGATTCTGGAAATTAGCCAGCGTAATCTGTCCGGCCGTCTGCGCCGCCGTCTGATTCGGCAGCGTGTAACTGACGGTACCGTCCGTCGCAATGGTAATGGACTGCGCGGCCGCCGGGATCGTGATCTGCGGCAGCAGCGGATTGCCGTTCGCGTCGACAATGTTCCCGGTTGCATCGAGCTGGAACTCCCCCGCCCGCGTGTAGGCCGTCTCGCCGTTTGGCTGCTTGATCTGGAAGAATCCGTTCCCCTGGATTACCATGTCGAGCGGATTGCCGGTACTCGAAAAAGATCCCTGCTGGAAGACGATTTCGTTCGAGGCCGCGCGTACGCCCAGGCCGAGCTGCAGGCCGGTCGGCACATAGGTGGTCGCGCCCGACTGCGTACCGGGCGTCACCATCGTCTGATACATCAGGTCCTGAAACTGCGCCCGGCGCGACTTGTATCCCACCGTGTTCGAGTTCGCCAGATTATTGGCGATGTTGTCGATGTTCATCTGCTGGGCGCTCATGCCGCTCGCAGCGCTGTATAAAGCCCGGATCATTGAATTCCCCTTTTTAGAAGACGCATTATGAAGAAACCCTGGCGACCTGTTCGATCGCCTCGCGGTTGAGTTCGTTGCCGATGTTCATGGCCTTCTGCAGCATTTCGAACTGCCGCATGATTGCCACCAGACGCACTGACGATTCCGCCGGACCCACATTCGACTGCTCCAGCTTTCCCTGCACTACCGTGCCCGTGGCCGGTTTCGCCTTCGCGCCTTCCATCGGAACGAAGTAGTTCGCGCCGAATTTGTCCATGCTCTTGCCATCGAACGAAGCCAGCTCCAGCTGACCGACCGGCTGCCCTGCCTGCTGGACTGTGCCGTCGCTGAGCACTTCCACCGGCGTGCCCGGATCGACGGTAATCGCGCCGCCGTCCTGCGCACGCAGCGAGTTTCCGTCAGCCGTCGTCAGCACACCCGCCGCGCTGATTTTGAAGTTGCCGTTGCGCGTATACCGCACACCGGAAGGAGTCTGCACGCTGAACAGGCCGTCGCCATCGATCGCCAGATCGAGAGGATTTGTTGTAGTCAAAAAGTTTCCCTGCGCGAAATCGGTCCAGTGGCTTTGGACCACGGGAACGGTCAGAATGTCCCCGGTTTGCGGATCCGCAGTGGCATCAGCTCCTGTATATAAGCTGAAAAATTCGCGGTCGGCCTTGAATCCGCCGGTTTCCACGTTGGCGAGATTGTTCGCGAGCATTTCGAGCGATTCCATGCGTGCCCGCATGCCGCTCGCCGCTGAAGCTGAGATTGCGTCCATGTCGTCTCCTTAATTACCCGCGCACAACGGACCGTTCGGTCTGTGCGCTTCTGACCTTGCAGTCGGCGGACCGAGCTGAAAATCTCCGATAAAATGCTCGAAATCAGCGAACTGCTGCCGAAAAGGCCAATACGGGAAGTCCTCGGGGGCGCCAGGTTTTTGCCGCCGGCGGGTGAGATCGCCAAAAACGCGTCTGTGCTCGCTCCCCTTGCCGGGCTAACCGGCTGATTTACAGGCACAATCGATTTGGAGCGGCGCCTGCGATTGAGAGGTTGTGATTTCGCCGGTTCTCTCCACGCCAGTCACTTCAGCCTTTCCGCAAACCACGCTGCCGGCTGCGCGTACCGCCTCGTCCGAAGCACGGCCACCAGTGTCCGCCGCGAATCCTTCTTCCGCGCCCGTCACTGCCGGTGCGTCCGCTACGTTGCCGCCTGCCGCCGGTCCGGCACAGGAACTCAGCCAGCCGGCATTCGATC
>Ga0182030_10015652_pt1 | contig 14849 bp, 8 predicted proteins | sample 812S3MmetaG_FD_121299 | JGI IMG/M metagenome (GOLD analysis project Ga0182030, IMG submission 121299) | Permafrost microbial communities from Stordalen Mire, Sweden - 812S3M metaG (Illumina Assembly) | ecosystem: Environmental > Terrestrial > Soil > Wetlands > Permafrost | place: Sweden... | reverse complement strand
GATCGCCTGCTTCATCTTCTCGTGATCGCCCTTGTAAGTCTGGGCAATCAGTTCGTCGATCTTACCGCTCGAGATTTGGGCAAGGACGCGATTGCCTTCCCCGATGGGCAGGAGGATAGCGTCCAGCATTTCGTTGATGCCCTGCACCATTTCGCGATAGACCCCCTCAAACTGGTCAGCCCTGCCGCGCTCCGTGAGATGACCTTCCTGTGACGCTTCTACCAAGCGCATGATCTCCTGAGATACGAGCAGCAGCGTGGCATCCGCTGGTTTTTGCGAGCTGCTTGAGCGGTCGCGGCTACCCTGTCCGTTCCCGCCGTTTTCACCATCAGTACCGTGCAACTTTCGGCTTCCATTCAAAACTTTCGTCGGCATGATTCCTACTCCCTTCAGATTGAATTCGTTCACCCGTTGGTTGGCGACCTCAAGTTAAGAGGCCCAGTTGACTAGATCGTTGTTGAATAGCGCTGGGGTCTTCTTCAGCACCAGCAAAATTTCCAGTACGAGTTCAAAAGCAAACCACCCTTTACGCAGCTAAGCCATGCGGGCGCAGCCCCGAAGCCCGTAGGTCCACGTGGGGCCCCAGCGACATCGTACGGATCGCGTCCTGGACAAGCCGATGGGGATCCAGGATCAACGCCACGCTTCCGTTACCGAGAATGGTGGCGCCGGAAATGACCTGGATGTGCTGGTAAAACCGGCCCAAATTTTTGATGACTGTCTGGTGGTCGCCGAGCACTTGGTCGACGACAAAGCCGAAGCGCCCCTCTTCTGTCTCGGCAACCATAATCTGTTCGCGCTCGGGCCGTTCTGTGTGGATGTTAAAGTAGTCCCTGAGGCGGATATAGGGGATGATCTCACCTTGCACCTCGGCAACATGCTTGCCATTGGCCTTCTCGACGTCTTGCCGCGTCAACTCGATGCAGCCCAGGGAAGTGGCGAGCGGCAGCACAAAATAGGCGTGCCCGATGCGCACGAGCAGCCCGTCAATGATGGCCATGGTGAGAGGGAGGCGTAGGTTGACGCTGGTTCCGGTACCGGGCTTACTGGCAATGTCAATGGTTCCGCGCAAGGCCTCCACACTTCGGCGAACGACGTCCATCCCTACTCCCCGGCCGGACACATCCGTCACCTGCCGCGCCGTGGAGAATCCCGGGGCCAATATGAAGGAGAAGATCTCGGCTTCCGTAAGCTGGGCGTCCCCGGCAACCAGACCTTTTTCCATGGCACGGGCACGGACGGCTTCGGCATCGATCCCGCTCCCATCGTCGGTGACGCCAATCAGAACGCTGGCGCCCGAGTGCCGCGCCGAGAGGTGAATCGTTGCGGTAGGGGGTTTGCCGGCGGCGAGGCGGCCCTCTGGCGACTCGATACCGTGATCCATACTGTTGCGGATAAGATGCATAAGGGGATCATTCAACTGGTCGATCACCGTCTTGTCCAGTTCCGTATCGGCACCCTCAATAGTGAGCTCGACCACTTTGTGCAAGTCTCGCGCCAGGTCGTGGATGAGGCGACGGAAGCGTTCGAAGGTAGCTCGAATGGGCAACATGCGAATGCTCATCGAGTTTTCGCGAAGGGCTGACGTCAGTCGCTCGATTTCTTCGGACACCGCCACCACATCTGGATCTTCGCGGCGAGTAGCAATCTCACCCAATCGGGCTTGCACGGTCACCAGTTCGCCCACCAGGTTGACGAACTGGTCCAGCTTGGCGGCGGGCACGCGAATGCTCGATACGTTGTCCGGGTTGTCGTAGGCGCGGCGTCCGTAGGTGGTGCGTTTCTCTTCCGGCACCTTGGGGGCCTCGGTGACGGGGGCCGAGACTTGGAGCGAATCGGGCTCGATCGCCAGCTCACAACAATCCTCAACGAAGATGAAGACATCACGGATGGCCTCGCACGGGGCGGAGGTTGTCAGGACCATATCCCAGCCCAGGTAGCAGCGCTCGGGGTCCAACTCGCCGATCGGCGGAACCGCTGCCATGCTGGCCGTGATCCGCAGGCTTCCCATTTGCTTCAGCTCGCGCAGCAGCAGCAACGGATTGGTGCCGTTTCGCATGAGATCGGGTCCGGGGCCAAAGTGGATTTTCCACCCGCGAGCCACGCCCGTCGAAGCCGGGGAAGGCGCCAACGCCGGGGAAGGCGGCGCTTCGGTGGGATGTGCTTCAGGCTTTCCGGTGAAATGGCGCAACTTCACCAGGATCTCATTAGAGGCGTTGCTGTTCGCGACCGCCCGGCCTGCATCCTCTTCCAGCATGGCTTTGATCTGATCGAGAGCCGCTAAAGACAGGTCAACGAGCTCGGAGGTAACAGTGAGTCGTCCACTTCGAACCTCATCGAAAGCCGATTCGAGGTTGTGCGTGAACGCGGCCAGTTCGTCAAAGCCGAACATGGCCCCTGAGCCCTTGATGGTGTGCAGGGCGCGGAAGGCCCGGCCCACAAGCTCCTTATCGCCCCGATTCTCGTTAAGCTCCAGGAGTGCTGATTCCAGGTCGACGAGGATTTCGCGAGCTTCTTCTTGGAACGCTTGCTTAAACTTGTCAATCGCGTTCCCTTTTGACGGCACACTCAATGGGTTATCTCACTTTGTATCCATCGGGATCGGAAACTTCTCAAAACCTGCATCGCCCAAGGCCACGGCGATAACCTCCGGCACGCGGCCCGCAAGCCTGAACCCCGTGCCCTTTCCCCTTGCTTCACGCTCGGCCGCCCAGAACAATTGCAGAGCGGTCAGGTCCAACTCGATTACACGTTCCAGGTCCACGCGCATTTCTTTTCCGGACGCCAGCGCCTCGATAAGCAGTTTCTTCAGTTCGATTGCCGAAGCGATGTCAATATCGCCCTCCAGGCGGATAAGGCACAGCGCTTCATTTTGATCCAGAGTTACTGGCACGACGGTTTGCTTTCCGAGCGCCGCACTTGGGGCGCTACGCTTTGGCTTCGAGGCAGTTCGATGGTCTCGCCCCGGGGCTTTGCCGCGTTTATCGCTTACCAGCAAAACCAATTCAGTTATCGGATGTTTGGGAACAAAACATTAAACTACCTGCGAAATTAACGTAACTTGCTTTTTTGTCGCAGGTTGAAGGGAAACTCCCTGTCTTAAAAGGAGGTCCGGCCTGATCAATGACAACGTACAAGCAGGTGTAGAGCGTGGGTTTGCCGCGTAAGATCAAAGTCGAAATGCGACACGGAAACTTGGGGCACATCGACAAGATGAAGGCACGGACGAGAACATCGCCTGCAGAGGTTTTATCACAATTACCTCCGGCAGCTTAATCCGGGAGACACCCCGAGGCTGCGGGGGTGCATCACCAGAATCAAGTGTGGGCAACGCGCCCCTGGGCTATCGAGAATGCGGATCAGTTAATGGAGAAGTTCTGCGGTTGACTGTAAATGGGACGGAAGCTTGGAGTTCCAGCACATTTATAATCCCTTCGCCCATTTGGCACCTACGGACGTAGTGAAACGATATAATTTGAAACAAGCCAAAGACGCCCGTGACAACTTTCCGCACATCGCTAACAGAGCAAACGGGCAAAAGATCCCAATTTCCCGGCAGGTTCCAGAAATTCGAGAGGTCGCGGGGCTGGGGCCGGTGTTTGCCGACTGTTTGAACTTCAGCGGCGTGGATTCCCAGAGAACTGAACGAGTGGCTCAAATCCCGTTTCACGCTCCCGCCATGGCGTGCTGGCCGATGAAAATCACGGCGCTGCAGAAAGGGTCAAGCACGAATGTGGGTGAAATCGGCCTACGGGTCAGGAGCCGTGCCTTGGGCTAATAATCCAGGCCGGAGAGTGACAGGCTGGAGTCGCGACCGTCCCACCCCACCAAGCCGGTCGCGCCACCCGCCGGAAGGCCGTCCGCCGCAGCGTTCACCTCGCCCGTAAGCAAGCTTGTGGAAGCCCTCCCCTACTGCCCTTTCACAAACTCGACGTAGCCGTGGTCGCGCAGGAAACGGAAATAGCCCACAAAGTCGAGGTCCGTGGGTCCCTGTTCCAAACGCGTCAGATGGATGACCTCTGCCAGCTTGCGATGCCCATCGCACCAGTAGAGGGCCGTAATCGGAATAAGGTTCCACGCGCCCGAAGGATACCCTTGCCACTGGTCCCGGGGAAGGTCGTCGAGCGGAATGGTGCCGAAGCGCTTGCGCTTTACGACGATGGTTGAGGCGACGGCCGCCTCGGGATCAGGCGCGGGTGCGGGTTTAATCACAGCGGTAATGCCGAACTGCCCCGCCCGCTGCTCCGCGGCGGAGCCAATCCGGTCCAACTGGGCGTTACCGAACTCGGCGAGCTGCCGGGCCAACGGGTCGAGTGCCGACCGGGAATTTTCTGGAATGGACTTATTCATTAGGCGCGTGACGGAATAGACCGCCTGCGTTTGCCTTCCCACCGTATATGCGATCCGGTCGCCGGCCTCGCCCAGGACTTTGGCGAGTTGGCTTACGTCGCTCGCTTCGGCGATCTGATCCATGAACGGGGAGGCAGCGTCGAGAATTTGCTGGTATCCGCGCGTTTGACTGAGAGTCGCGAGCCACAATGCCTGTGGCTCTTCTGCATTCGCCAGGTAATAAAGGTAGGCCGCGGCGACGATGGAAAGATCACGGAGGGATCGCGCATCGACCCGATCGGGCGTGTCGGCGCTGCTGTGGTGCGGAGTGTTGAAGTCGTTGCCGCTGTAGGCCCAGATTGTTGGTACATTAATCGTCGGGTCTCCCAGGTAACTGTCGGTTCCGGTGCCGAACGCATGCCAGCGCCAGGCGCGGCCGATCTTCGAGAAGTATTGGTCGGCAACTTTCGCGATAAGGGCGTCCGTGTAAGAACTCGCCACGGCGGGATTCATGTAAAACGTATAGATGGAGTTCGCCAGATCATAACCGCCGGCGGGAGTATCGAGACAAATAGCAGCGACAGTTCGTTTGATCCTTTCCGGGTTGGTGGCGATGTAATGCATCGAGTCGTACATCTCGGGCATGGTCAGGACGCGGATGGTGCGCTTGGGTGTCGGCAAGCGGCCGGAGGAGATCAGTCGCTGTAGCGTCGCCATGGCCTCGACAAGCGCCGCCACACCGGACGCATTATCGCCCGCGCCCTCCTCCCCCGTGTGCCCGAGCGCGAGGACTTCCTCTGAAGTCGCTCCCGGAATCACCCCCGTCGTGTATGCGTAAGTTCCGGAATAAAGCCGCGCATCGACTGTCGCTTTCAGCCGCACTCGGCCGTGTTCGGCCACGAGCTCGCGAACCAGTGCCGCCGCGCGGGGAGTGATGGACAGGCAGGGTAGCGGCGTGCTGGTTTTGGTAAAGGCCCATCCGCTGTCGCCCCACGCGTTCACCCACTGGCGAGCGTCATCGAGTGTCGGCTCCTCGCTGTAGGCGTTGACCACCGCCGCCGCGCCCGATTTCACCAGCGCCGGCTTGAAGTCCGGGGGAATGGCGTCGGTCATCGCGATCTTGCCGCGGAGATCCTGTGCCGCGATCTTCGCCGCGGGCCAGGGCGGTATTTCCACGACTTCCGCCGTGATGCCCTCAGGAGGGGTCGGCCCGCTCCACTCGCACACCGAGGTGGGAATTTTTTGGTAGTCCGCAAGCACGCGAGACTCAGCGGGAACCGGTGGGTCGACAATTTCCAGGCGGCCCGACTTCACGTCCCAGGCCAGCGGCATGGTCCAAAAGCCCACCTGCGTAACGCCATCGGCAGGCGCTTGTACCACTTCCGCGTTCTCGAGCCCGATTCCCCGCATGACGCCCTGAAGGTATTCCGCCGTTTCGCCGAACTTCGCAAAGGTGAACCACCGATCGGTGGAATAAACGGCGCGCATTGTATCCATCGCTTCCTCGGGCCTCAGGTCTGACTGGATCTCGGCGATGACAAGATCCAGACCACGCGGCGGCGGCGCCGCTTCCGGCCCCTCACGGCCTGCCAAGAGTGAAGTCGCGCAAAGGCCAACAACAAGCACCACGAAGAGGCTTGCCATCGGCAGCGCAGGGCAAGGGGCCTTACGCCGGTGCGGCCTGGCTTCCTTTATCGAGGTCGCGACCCGACCGAGCGGCATGAAACTCTCCTTAGAAGGACCCCTAGCGATATTAGAAATAGAACTTTAGGGCGAACTGTATGTTGCGCTGTCCCTGCGAGCTGAGGACCTGCCCGAACTGAGAGCTGTCAACATTCTGGATGGGCGCGTTGAAGATGGGGGTATTGGTGAAGTTGATGAACTCCGCCCGAAACTCCAAGCGCTTCGACTCGGTGATGGGGAACTCCTTCTCGAAGCTCTGGTTCCACTCGCCCAAGCCCGGGCCGCGCACCGTCCCATTGGCGCAACTCCCAAACGTGCCCCCTGACGGCTGACTGAACGCGCTGGTATTAAACCAACTCGTCCCTAAACCAACCCCCTTGGGATAACTCACCGGACCGAGACAGTCCGCCCTCATCCCTCCGGATAATGTGCCGGAGAGATCGTTGGCCATAATGGTAATCGGGAAGCCGGTATGGAAAGAAACGATGCCGCCAAGTTGCCAATTCCCTATGACACCATTGAGGATGGGGTTCATGTGCCCGCCAAAGTGCTTGCCACGGCCGAACGGCAACTGGTAGACGTAAGCGCCGCTGAAGACGTGAGTATCGTCAAAGTATGACGGACTCCACTCGGCGACCCGGTTATAGAGATCCTCCCAGTAGCCATAGTTTTCGGCAGCCTGACCGCCGTCGCCGTAATAGCCGATGGAATTGCTCATGGCTTTCGCGTAGGTATAAGAAAGCTGCAGCTCGAGTCCTTGCGACATGTGCTTCACCAGACTCGCTTGCAGGGCATCGTAGGTCTGATCGCCATTGGAGTCCGTGCCCTGGACTCCGACTTGGGCAATCGATTTGACCAGGACCGGGTCGCCGGTAAAGTAGTTACTGGCGCACGGCTGGGTGGCCGTGGACGGGCAGCCGGCAATGCCGGGCAAACGCAACTGGTTGTAGGCCATCCCATTCAACAGGTGGAGCCCGTGCTGCCCGACATAGCCCAACGAAAGCAACATATTACCCGAGAACTGATGTTCCACGGCCAGGTTCCACTGCTGAACCTGGCCCGGCTGAAAGTTCGGATCCCAGGGATTAAGCTGAGCCCCGGCATAGGGATTAGCCGGAGCGGCCAACAACGACAGACCTTGATCGGTGGTTGAGCCCGGCAAAATGAGCTGTGCCCCGGTGGCGTAAACACTCGTGAACTGCGTCGAGAAGGGCGGGTTCAAGTTTTCCCGGTCGTTTTCCCCGCTCCCTTCGAGGAAGGAAGAAATCGTATAGGCGCCGCGGATCACCGTGTTCTTCAGGAAACGCGGCGTATAGGCGAAGCCCAGGCGCGGCTCCCAGTCTCGCCAGTAGGCGTTATAGAGCGCGCGGCTGTTGCTCACAACGCAATTCCCACTGCCGAGAACGGCAGCGCAGTTCCCCATAGCGCTTTGCGAGGGGAACTCGGCGACGCCGGAATACAGCGAAAAGTTGTCTTGCCGATTGTAAACTTCGTACCAAGGCTGGTTGTATTCCCAACGCAGGCCCAGGTTCAGAGTGAGATGGTCGGTGATGCGCCAATCGTCCTGGCCGTAAACGCCATAGACCCAGCTCCTTTGGCCCGTGTCTCCGTGGTTAATCCCCAGTTCGACTGTCTGGGGTAGGCCCAGGAAGAAGTCTGCTTCCGGGAACCCGATGGATGCGGGGGCGAGTGCGGCGGGGCCGGCCGTGTACTGCCCATCATAGGTGAGCGATCCGAACTTACCATTGTTCCCGGCAAAATAGACGTTAAGCTGATGCCGCATCGCCTGGAAGCCGAACCGGAGGTTGTGCCGCCCTTTCGTGACGATCAAGTCCTCCATGGGTTCAATCGTGCTATTACTAAATTGATCTTGCCTGTCCGCTTGGCCTAGCGAAGTGGCTAGTCCACCGGAGAAATTGAGTCCCAACAGTCCGGGCCCGCCGACGTTGCCATCCGCGATCCCGATAGTTTGAGAGAAATTGCCTACGCCCGGCACATCGGTGCCATAATCCAAACCGATCCGGTTATACCCAATGCGGGCGTCGCTGATGACACTGCTACTGATGCTGTGCGTCCAGTCAATGACGGCGCTGTAGAACGGTGAGGTATTGAACCCCTGCCCAAGGAGCAGGACGGAGTTGAAGTTCGGGTTGGTCTGGAAGCCTTCCGAATAGTGCCCGAAAATACTGTCCTTATCGCTTATCTTATAGTCAATGCGGGCGTCCCCTTGATCGTTATTCAAGTAGCTGTAAATACTATCCGGGGCATTAAACTCAATATTGTTATTGTTATTGTTGATCGGCAAGGGGTAAAGCCCGGACGAGAAGAGTTTGCTGGCAACCGGATCAATCATGCCAGGCGGAATGATATCGCCCTGGAAGAGCGCGCGTTGGCCGGTGGCGGCGTTATAGGACAATGGGTTGTAGAGTTGAACGCCCTGCTGCGCCAGAATCTGCGAGAAATCGCCCTCCCGCTCGGCGGCAGTCATCACCGTGATAAGGCTGGCGGCCGGCGGGAAGTGAAATCGTTGCCCCTGGTAGTCAGCAAAGAAAAACAGCTTATCCCTCTTGATGGGGCCCCCGAAAGTGCCGCCAAACATATTCCAGCGCATTCCCGGTTTCGGCAAATCCTGCCAGTCATTGGCCCAGTTATTGGCGTTCAGCGCGTCGTTGCGCAAGAACTCAAAGGCATCTCCGTGGAAATGGTTGGTGCCCGACTTGATCGTGGTGCTGATGATGCCGCCCTGAAACTGCCCATACTGAGCCGGAGCGTTGTTGGTAATAACATCGAATTCCTGGATGGCATCCACACTCGGCTGATATGCCGTCAAGTTATTTAGAACCTCGTTGTTATCAATCCCGTCCAGAAGAAAGTTATTCCCCTCTTCCCGATTGCCGTTAATGTAAGTGCGTCCGCTGAACCAGGTCCGCTGGCCGCTTTCCATCGTCGCGGGGTTCGGACTGGTCACACCGGGTGTGAGCAGGGTCAACTCTACAAAGTTGCGCGTGGGCAGGGGCAGGTTCACATTGAAATTGGCACTGGTCACGAGACCCACCTGCATGGTGTCGGTTTGGAGCAGAGGAGGGGCCGAAGTCACGTTAATGGTCTGCGTAACTTCGCCCACCACCAACTGAAAATCCACCCGATAAACCTGGTTCATTTGCAGTTCGAAGGCGGGTTGCACGACAGCTTCAAACCCTGTGACTGCGACTTTCACGGTATAACGGCCCACGGGCAATCGCGGCATGTTATAAACGCCCGCTCCGTTTGACTGTGTTGGCCAGAGTGTCCCGCGCAACACGTCCGTTGCTGTGACCTGGGCTCCTGGAATCGCGGCGCCAGAAGGGTCAGTAACCGTGCCCGTAATCGCGCCGGTCACTTCCTGGGCGCACGTTGAGAGTGGGAATGCAAACAGAAGTGCGCCCAACATCGTCAGCGCAAGAGCCAATATTGAGAGTAATCCCTTATCACCAGCATTTCTTTGGCGCATTTTTCAATGACCTCATATTTCCAACGATGCCCTGATTTGAATTAGCCCTGCTCCGGAATCCCTGGGGAATCAGGATCCTAATCTCTTTCTGATGCCCTCGGTACGAAGCGCGTAGTGTGTTCCTACGCGATGCAACGACCTTCCCCCCACCTCAAAACGTGGCTCTCGTGCGCAAGTGAAGGAGGGCGCGCACAATATGGCGCGTCGCTGGCAGGAGGCGTACGTTACCCCTCCTCCTCTAGGCTGAAGGGCCCCCCCGCCAGCCAGTCAAAATCAGCCGCACGATAATGATCCTTTATTCCCTCCGGTATACGCTCCTGAAAATTGTTTGTCAAGGGGCAGTTCTACGGGAGGAAAATTGCCTCGACCGGAATCACAGGATGGACACAATGTCTCCGCCTGCCAGCGTTTTCCATTTACTGTCCACCGCGTAAGAAACGCTTTACATGCGCGTTACACCCATTCCATTGACGTCGAGATGCACCTGGACCACTGAGGGCGCAGACAAGCGGACGCGGGCTGGGTGGTTTCAATCGAAAGAAACCTCGCAGGCATTGAAGTCAAAAGTAACGTGGCGAAAGTGCCGCATAAAGTCGGATCCTAAAATACCGTCGACGTGCTCGGTGGGTGGGAGCAGGGCCTCAAATTCATGGAACACTTCCGTTTGCGTCGGTCGAAACCGCACGGTGAACTGCCTGCCTGCGACGCTCAGGCCCAGTTCTTTGTCTCTGTTGATGTCCATCGAAGATATAACGGACCCGGTATCCAGGACAAAGCGTCTCGTTCCCTGTGAGGTGTGGATGGTGATGACGGGCATTCCCAGCACTTTGTCAAAAGTGAGAGTGTGGTGCTTGTTCCCGCCTGCGTAAACAGGGACGGACAGCATAAACGCCACCATGATGCTTAAGGGCTTTTTCATAAAGACCCCTCCGCTCTGAATGCCGAACCTTTTAGGCATCGCAATCCTTTGCCCGTTGACCGCTTCACCTATAAGCCCGCCGGGCGCGTCGTGGCCCATAACCGCATCCCGGCCAAAGCCGACGCCATCTTTCGCCCTGGAGGCTCTACCGGCAGATATTCCCCTGTTTGTGCGCCCTTCTGCGATTCAGCTCGAAAAGTTCAGTCTGAACAATCTCGGCTCGGCCGTCGCCCTGCTCCACCGGCCAAGGGAGAACCTTCGCTTGCGTCAGGCTTGAACTGAGCAAGCATTTTAAAGCGATGAAGTGAGCAAATAACAGATACAGAAACTTAAATCTGAGATAGGTACAGATTCATTTCTGAGACCTGTTATGGTTGGAGGAGCTGGGGCACGATGGAAAAAGCTACCAAATCGGAAGCGCCGCTTTATCTCAAAGTTGCGCAGTTGATAGAAGATCAAATCCGGGCGGGCGTCCTGAGGGTCGGTGGCCGGATTCCCTCCATTCGATCGCTCAGCCGCGCGCCGAAGGTGAGCGTGTCGACCACCCTCCAGGCGTATTTTTGGCTTGAGAAGCGCGGGTATGTGGAGGCGCGAAACAAGTCCGGGGTTTACGTCCGCGTTCCCCTCGCGGCACTGGCCCCGGAACCAAAATTTCAGAACTCGGATCCCGCGCCGGCAGAGGTCGGCGTGGGTGACATCCTGACTAAGGTCATACGCGCGGCCAGCGACCGAGGCAAGGTCCCGCTGGGCTCTTCGGCGAATTGGCATCGATCTCAACTGGGATGAGCTTGGAAAAGCAGCGGCGGTACAAAATTCATTGGGCAAGGAAGGCACGCGGGAAACTGCGAAAGCCCTTGAGGAGTTGCTCTGGCGCTTCGGAAAGACTCGAAACAAAATCGCGCACAGCGGGAGCAGCGGTATCCTGGTCACAGATTCTGAACGCGAAGAATTTCTGACTTTTTTCAGGGCACTAGCGTCAGCCCTCGTCCACGTGGTCGCGGCCGATCTTGCCAAGAGGAATTGAGCTTGAATCGGGAATCGTCACGTTCCTTCTGGGAGCAAAGTAGCGCGGACCTGTTCTTGAGGTCCGCGGCTTTTCTTTGTGATGGGCGGAAGAACCGCGGACCCAAAAAATAGGTCCGCGCTACACGTCGAGGAACGATCCACTTGGTCGTATAACGGCCTACTCGTACAACTGCAACCGCTGACTCCCCCGAAAGTCCCCTTCGATGTCCTGAACCCCGTTATCGGACAACGATCCTCCCGGCGGACCCCCCAAAGTCTGCTTCCGAGTGCGCGACGGTCCGCTCTGAATGTAGTGTATACTCGGTCGCAGCTTGGGGGTCCAAATGGAAATACCAGAGCAATGGAGAGGGTATTTTATGCGACCAATTTGCCTGGCATTTGTACTTGCGGCAGGGATCGGGATGTTGGCGTATTCGGGATTGGCCCGGCACACCCCGACCGCAGGTCCTTATAAGGTGCTAAAGACAGCCAAAGTTGGCGGCGAAGGTGGTTTTGACTATATTTTCGCCGACGTCAAAGGGCGTCGCTTGTACATCCCGCGCAGCGGCCCGATGGGGCAACTGACGGTCTTCAATCTGGATACGCTTGAATCGGTCGGCGCGATTGCTAATGTCAGTGCGGGGGGCGCCACGGTCGATCCCAAAACCCACCACGGATTCTCCACGACAAAGCCGATGACGATGTGGGACGCGAGCACGTTGAAAGTGATCAAGACTATTGACGTGGGTGGCCGTCCGGATGGAATCCTGTTTGATCCGTACAACGAGCGGGTGTGGGTGCTGAGCCACATGCCGCCGTATGCCACGGTGATCGACGCGAAGGAAGGTACCGTGGTTGGGACGCTTGACTTGGGAGGAGCGCCGGAAGAGGCGGTGAGCAACGGCAAAGGCACGATCTATGTGAACATATCGGACAAGGCCAACATTGCCGTGGTGGACGCGAAGAACCTGACCGTTAAGGCGCACTACGACGTTAGCGCGAAGGGCGCCAGCGGAAGCGGGCTGGCATTGGACGCGAAGAATCACGTCCTCTTTGCGTATTACCGCCAGCCGTCACCTACGGTGGTGATTGTGAACGCCGACAACGGCAACATCATTACCACTCTTCCGACGGGCGTGGGTGTGGATACCGTCGCGTTCAATCCCGCCACCATGGAAGCCATAAGCGCGGAGGGCGGCGGCTCGATGACGTTCATCAAGGAAAACAGCCCCACCAGCTTCGCGGTAGGGCAGACGCTCCAAACCCTGGTAGGCGCCAAGACCCTAGCGCTCGACACAAAGACCAATCACGTGCTAACCATGACGGCCGAGTTCGGGCCGCCTCCGGCTAACGCGCCGCCACGACCAGGAGGGCGCCCTCCCCGTGGTCCCATGGTGCCGGGTTCGTTTTCAATTCTGATGGTGGGCAAGTAGTAGACATTCGCCAGCGCCCAAGTCGCGGAAACAGACCGGCGCGGCGCTGTGCCGTTGCCTCGCAGGTGGACCGGGCATGGTAGTCTTGGTTTCCGACGGCAGCAGTTTCCTAAAGCGGGATTGGATGAACACTACCGTTGCAAATCGGGGATCGCTCCTGGGGCTCGCCACGAGCGGTTTCGCTTTAAGCTCCCGAGGACCTGTTTTATCGAGGTTAGCCTGAACAAGAGTTGACCGGACTGGATGGCTCAAGTATGAGGCTGCTCCTCCTCTGGATCTTCTACGCAACGGCGCTTTCAGTCGGGCTTTCAGGCAGGGGGTTTCGGTCCGCTGCCAGTGACGCAAATGCTGGGGCCGAGGGATCGCCCAATCGGGTCTTGATCGTAGGCGCCACGGGAGGAACGGGTCGCCACCTCATCGCACAAGCCTTGGAGCGGGGGCATGTGGTGACGGCGCTCGCACGCGATCCGTCTGCGCTTCGAATCGAACATCCGCGACTGCGGGTCATGCAAGGGGATGTCCTTGACTACCCGTCCGTCGAGGCCGCAGTGCGAGGGCAGGACGTGGTGATCTCCGCGCTCGGACACAAACGGTTCTTTCAGCCAACCCATATTCTGTCAGAGGGAACGCGGAACCTCCTGCAAGCCCTGGAGACCCGGGGCGTTCCGCGGTTCGTGTGCGAGACCGCCCTTGGCATCGGAGACAGTGCCGGGCGTATGGGCGTGTATTACACGTTCTTCGTCATCCCCTTCATTCTCCCGTTCTATTTTTGGGATAAGGCGCGGCAGGAGCGCGTGATTGCGGCGAACCGCCTGAACTGGGTCATGGTGCGGCCCGGCGCGCTGACCAATGGAGCGAAGCGGGGCCGCTATCGACACGGTCCAAACGTCGGAAGCTTCTTGTCAACGGTGAGGATCTCTCGGGCCGATGTGGCAGATTTCATGTTGAACCAAATGACGGACAACACCTATCTGAGATCCGCGCCGGGGGTGTGCTGGTAGGACGGAGTTGAGCGCGCCTAACCCAGCGCAGGAGAGGTCGGCAGCCGGGTTTCGTCCCAGCATGTCGCCGCCGAGGCTCGGCGCGATTGCGATTAGCGCGATAAGCTCCTTTTTTTCAGTAATATTCAGGGTTCGTCGGGAATATCGAGCAACCCCTTTGTTTTCAGGTACTCATCCAGAGCACTTTTTAAGCCCCTTTGTTTTCAAGCACTCATCCAGACCACTCTTCATTTTTAACATCTTTTGGGATCAGGCCTTCCTTACCGGCCTTTCGACGGAGAATATGGAGATAAACTATTATGTATCAATAACATAATGCGATGATCCCCTGGCGTTCTCATCTTGACAGGAATAACCAAGTTGATGGCTCCCGATTTCTTCGGCCCTATTTGTTTTCAATGACATTCTGGCTTCGGTCGTAGGAAAAAAGAATTCTTTTTTCCTTGTCGGCACTTCGGCTCGTGTGGGGCCGAACTGCCTCCGGCCGGTTGGGCATCGGAGCTGCGCCGCCAGATTCATTTCCGTCATAGCTCCTAATTCGGGTCTCAGGATTCGGCTTACGGTCCATAGGGTACTATCTACCGTCACCTGCCTGCTGCCCACCCTGTACCACCTTTCGCCAGTCTCCTAAGCTAGTATGCACGCGATGCCCGGCTTTGTCAAGAGCATAATGGCCTACACCAGGGCGCCGTCAAGGTCAAATGGGGTTGAAAAGGACCCCTCACCCGCCCTCCTCCGTCGGGCACCCTCTCCCCTGGGAGAGGGCTGTAATTTTGATTTCTCTCCCTCTCCCTTGGGGAGAGGGCGGTGATTCTGATTACTCTCCCTCTCTCTTGGGGAGAGGGCGGTGATTTTGATTTCTCTCCCTCTCCCTTGGGGAGAGGGCGGTGATTCTGATTTCTCTCCCTCTCCCTTGGGGAGAGGGGGGACCGCAAGGCGGGGGGTGAGGGGTTTCTTCGCGGGTGATTAATTCATGGTCATGGAGGTGT
>Ga0182030_10015651_pt1 | contig 14849 bp, 19 predicted proteins | sample 812S3MmetaG_FD_121299 | JGI IMG/M metagenome (GOLD analysis project Ga0182030, IMG submission 121299) | Permafrost microbial communities from Stordalen Mire, Sweden - 812S3M metaG (Illumina Assembly) | ecosystem: Environmental > Terrestrial > Soil > Wetlands > Permafrost | place: Sweden... | reverse complement strand
TCTTCCGCGATCCCGACGGACTCGAGGGCGAGGTGTGCGTGACCAACCCCGATGCCGTCCCCGGGGTCACCCATCCGCCGGGCACCCCGGCCGCCCGCTACGTCGTGAGCGACACGTAGGTCCCCCCTGACCGACGTCGACGCCGCGCCGGGTCCCGGCGCGTGCGTAGGGTGTCGGTCGCGACGGCAAGGGGGACACGGATGAGCGACGCACGGGCGGCCGGAGGTCGGGCGACGACCGAGGCATGGGCGCTGGTGCGCGCCATGCTCGACGACATGGCGGCCATGGTCGCCGAGGAGTCCGAGACGGAGCTCGAGTTGGTGGAGGGCTACCGCGCCCTCGGGCGCGTCACCGCCCTGTCCGCCGAGGTCTCGTTCGACGTGGACCCGGACCTCCCGTGGTTCTTCCCGATGAATTCGCCGGCACGGATGGTGGGCGGACCGAACCCCGACGGCGCCTACCACCTGGCCATGATCGACGGGGCCCGGCGCTACCGGGTGACGGGTTCCCGCAACACCGTCACCTACCTGGGCTTCCAGGTGCTGGCCGGGCGCGGCCTCACGCCCCGGCGCATGGCCGCCTACGTGTCGGACACCGACCTCACGCTCGATGCCGCGGGCCGGTTCGCGCTGGTGCTGGCGACCGAGGAACCGGACCGTGTCGAGCTCGACGGCGCCACCTGGGTGCCGGTTCCCGACGACGCCTCCGCCATCGTCGTGCGCCAGTACATCGGCGACCGGGCGACCGAGACCGAGGCGGAGTTCGCCATCGCCCCGCTCGATCCTCCCGGGCCGCCGGAGCGGCCCACCGACGCCGGGATCGCCGAGCAGCTGACCGCCTGGGGCTGGACGGTCGCCAAACTCCTGACCCTCCACCACGGGGTGCTGCCCGAGGCGCTCGAGCGCCCGAACGAACTGCTGACGGTGGCCGCCGAGGCGCTGGGTGGGGAGAACACGACCCCCGACAACCTCTACGTCCTGGGTACGTTCCGGCTGGCGCCCGACGAGGCCCTGACCATCGAGTTCACCCCGCCGGGCACCCGGTACTGGAACGTGTCGGTCGAGAACATCTGGCACGAGTGCATCGACTCGCGCCGGCGCCACAGCTCGGTGACCAACGCCGCCGTGGCCCCCGGGTCCGACGGCCGGGTGCGGATCGTGGTGGCGGCCTCCCCTCCCCCGTCCGCCGCGGCGGGCCGGACCGAATGGCTCGACACCGGGGGGCGGCACCGGGGCTTCGTCTGCGTGCGCTGGCTCGACAATCCCGACCCACCCGACGTCTCGACCGCCGTCGTCCCCCTGGGGCAGGCCTGAGGTGCCCGGGCCCCGATTCGACGCCGACGCCATGGTCGAGGCCGCCATGTCCGCCACCGGCTGCGCCGACCTCGGCGAGGACTCCTGGCGGGAGGGCCTCGACCGGCTCCTGGACGACCTGGACGGCCATGCCCGGCTGAACGACCTGGGGCGCACCATCGTCGAGGGTGAGGTGGCCGGCTACCTCACCACCCGGCTGCGCATCATGGACTGGCGGCACCGGCACCGCGAGGTCGCCGACGGTGCGGTCGACCGACCGATCGTGATCGTGGGCCAGCCCCGCACCGGCACCACCATCCTCTACGACCTCCTGGCCCAGGACCCGTCGAACCGGGCGCCCCTGACGTGGGAGGTGGACCAGCCGGTGCCGCCGCCGGAGACGGCCACGTACACCACCGATCCGCGCATCGCCGAGGCGGACGCCATCGCCGCCATGCCCGATCTGATCATCCCGGGCTTCACCGACTTCCACCCGCTGGGGGCCACCCTGGCCCAGGAGTGCGTCCGCATGACCGCCTCCGACTTCCGCTCGATGATGTTCCCCCTGCAGTACGACATCCCCGGGTACGACCGGTGGCTGTTGCACGAGGCGGACATGGCCCCCACCTACCGGTGGCACCGGATCTTCCTCCAGCACCTCCAGAGCCGGCACGCCGGTGACCGGTGGCTGCTCAAGTCACCGTGCCACCTGTGGAGCCTCGGCGAACTGCTCGACGAGTACCCCGACGCCCTCGTCATCCAGACGCACCGGGACCCGGTGCGGGTGATCTCCTCGGTCAGCGCGCTGGCCGCGCTGCTGCGGAGCATGGCGAGCGACGATGCCAGCGTGGCGGTGGCCGGGGCCGAGTACGCCGAGGACATCATCCTCGGCCTCGACCGTTCGGTGGCGGCCCGCCTCGACGGCACCCTCCCCGCCGACCAGGTGGTGGACGTGCAGTTCGCCGAGTTCATGGCCGACCCGTTCGCCACCATCGGCACCGTCTACGACGCGCTCGGCCTGGAGTTCACCGCCGAGGCGGAGGCGCGGATGCGTACCTTCCTCGGCACCCACCCCGGCGACGGCGGCGGGGCCGGTAGCCGGTACACCTTCGCCGACACCGGGCTCGACGCCGACGAGCTCCGGGAGCGGAGCCGCGCCTACCAGGAGTACTTCGACGTCCCGAGCGAGCCCGTCCTGTGAGGTCTCGCGCCGCGCGTCCGCTGCGGTGAGCGACCCCGCACCCGGGCCCGTCCGCCTGGCCACCATCGCCCGGGAGTGGGGCCGCATCGGCTGCATCGGCTTCGGCGGACCACCCGCCCACATCGCGCTGTTCCGCTCGCTGTGCGTGGAGCGGCACGGCTGGCTCGACCACGAGGAGTTCGAGGACGGGATCGCCGCCACCAACCTGCTCCCGGGCCCCGCCTCCACGCAGCTGGCCATCCTGTGCGCCTGGCGGCTGCGCGGACCGACGGGTGCGATCGTCGGGGGCCTGTGCTTCATCGTGCCCGGCCTGGTGGTCATCCTGGCGCTCTCGGTGCTGTTCTTCGCGCCCCATGCACCGCTGTGGGTCCGGGGGGCGTCCGCCGGCGCCGGTGCCGCCGTACCGGCCGTGGCCCTCCAGGCGGCACTCGGACTCCTTCCCGGCAGCTGGCGACGGGCCGGCCGCGCCACCGCCGCCCGTACCCGGTGGGCGGCCTACCTGGTCCTCGGTGGGCTGGCGGCGGCGACCGTCGGCCCCTGGCTGGTGCTGGTGCTGGCGTCCTGCGGGGTACTCGAGGCGACACTCCGCCGTCCCCGGGGCGCCACCCCCGGCCGCCGTCTGCCGGCGTTCCTGCCCGTGGGTGCGGTCCCGGCCCTGGCCGCCGGAGGACTCGGGGCACTCAGCTGGGTCGCCCTGAAGGTGGGGCTGTTCTCCTACGGCGGCGGGTTCGTCATCATCCCGATGATGCAGCACGACGCCGTCCACACGTACCACTGGATGTCGGCCGGCCAGTTCCTCGACGCCGTCGCCCTGGGCCAGATCACGCCGGGACCGGTCACGCAGACGGTCGCCGTGGTCGGGTATGCCGCCTCCGGCATCCTGGGCGGGCTCCTCGCCGCGTCCGTGGCCTTCGTGCCCTCCTTCGTGTTCGTGCTGGTCGGTGGCCCCCGCTTCGACGCCCTGCGCACCAACGTCTGGGCCCAGGGGTTCCTGACCGGAGCCGGGGCGGCGTCCATCGGCGCGATCGCCGGTGCCACCGTGCCGCTGGCCCTGGCCCTGTCCGAGTGGTGGCAGCTGGGCCTGCTGGTCGCCGCCGGGGTGTGGCTGCTGGCGCTGCGACGCGGTGTCGTCTGGGCCCTCGTCGGTGGCGCACTGCTGGGCATTGCCGCCGGCTTCGCCGGCCTGGCGCTGCCGGCGTGAGCGAGCCGCCGGTCTACTCTCGGATCGCCGACACCGCCACGAGGAGGACCGATGCCCGCACCCACCGACCTGCCCGACCGGTTCACCGCGACCCGGGGCGAGCTCCAGCGGGTCGCCACCCACGTGCTGGCCCGGGCCCGCGCCGCCCAGGGTGGCCACTTCGGCCTCCGGGTCACCCCGACCGGCATCGCCACGCCGCCGTTCGGCGACGACGACACGGTGGTCCGGCTGGCCGGCACCGACCTCGTGGTGGAGCGACAGACCGATGCCGGCGTGACGGCGGCGACCCTGGCCCTGCCCGGCACCTCGCTGGCTGCGGCCGCGGCGTTCGCCGGCACGTCACTCGACGGGGTGTTCGCACCGGGGGCGGACGCACCTCCCGCGGGCGACCCGGACGCCCCGCTGGACCTGGACACCGCGTCCGCCGACATCGTCCTCCGGTGGTACCGCACCGGGTCCCGGGTGCTCGACGCCGTGCTCCCCCACCTCGGACGGCCGAGTGCCGCACAGTTGTGGCCGGAGCACTTCGACCTGGGCCTGCAGGCCACGACCACCGCGGGTGGGGTCAACCTCGGGGCATCGCCCGGGGACGGCGGGGTGCCGGAGCCCTACCTCTACGTGTCGCCCTGGACCGAGGTGCGACCCGGGGACCCCGACTACTGGAACGCCCCCTACGGTGCCGTGGTCACCCGGTCGACGCTGCGGGCGTCGGTCGACCCCGACACCGCCGGTGTGGCCTTCCTCATGCGGGGCCTCGCCCTGCTCGGCGCGGCCTGACGGCACTCACCCCCGCCGGCGGAACCACCGGGCCGACGGCGGGGACGTGGCGATCCCGGCGGCCGCCGCCCGCGCCGCCACGTCGCGCGCCGACGGGTTGACGAGCACCGTTCCCGCGACGTCGACCGTCGGCACCGTCTCGGTGCCCCCGGCATGGCCCCGCACGAACGCGGCCCCGGTGGGTTCGGCCCAGATGTCGATCTCGGTGGTGGGCAGTCCGGCCCGACGCAGTTCCCGCCGCAGCGACGAGCAGAACCGGCAGCCCTTACGCCAGTAGACCGTCACCGACGGCCCGCCCGAGGCCGGTGCGCCGCCGCCGTCCCGGAGGGAGTCGTCCGTCACCGGTCCCGCCAGTCGGGGTGCAGCCCTTCCACCAGGGCCAGCTTCTGGCCGCGCACGGTCTGCCCGTTCTCGAGGGCCTCGGGGTGGTCGACGATCCAGGCGATGGCCGCCGCCGGCACCGACGGCGGGGCGCCGGTGTAGCGGCCGACCAGCCCCAGGGCCGAGGCGTTCACGATCTGGCGCTCGGTCTCGACGTAGCCCGGGTCGAGGTTGTAGGCCCGGATCCCCCGGTCGCCCAGCTCCACGGCCAAGAGGGGGGCGTACCGGTGCGCCGCCGCCTTGGACGCCGCGTAGGCCACGCCCCAACCCCCCTGCCCGACCGGGCCCGGCGGATCGGCGGTGGCGGTGTGCGAGGTGACGTCGACGATGGTGCCGCCACCCCGGGCCAGCATGCCGGGCAGCACGGACTGGATCAGTACGAAGGGGGCGACGGCGTTGGCCGCCAGCTTCGCCTCGAGCTGGGCGACGTGCAGCTCGGTGATCGGCACCATGCTGCCGGGCGCCGTGTCCACGGCATTGTTCACCAGCAGGTCGACCCCGCCCCAGGCCGTCTCGACCCGCCCCACCGCGGCACGCAGGGCGTCGTGGTCGTGGAGGTCGGCCACCACCTCGAGCGAGCGGGTCCCGGCCGAGCGGATGCCCTCGCCGGTCTCCTCGAGGCTGCCCGGGAGGCTCCGGCCACCGCCGGTGTCGGAGTCGTCGCGTCCCTCACCCCGGCGCTCAGTACGACCCGTCACGGCCACGTCCCAACCGTTCGCCGCCAGGGCCAGGGCCGTGGCGCGCCCGATCCCCCGGGTGGCTCCGGTGACGAGGGCCCGCCGACCCACCTCGGCGGGGCTCACCGGCCGACCCGGATCCGTGACGCCGGCTGGTAGTTCGGCCCGGCGGTGGCGTCGACCCGGGCCAGCAGCAGCTCGCACGGCGGCTCGAAGTCCGCGGCGAACTCCTCGGCCCGGGCCTCGCCCAACAGCTGCCAGGGCAACCCGGTCAACCGGTCGGTGTCGTCCTCGAGCTGCTGGCGCAGCGCGATCCCCCGCTCGAGGACGTCCCGACCCGACGCCAGGCCCTTCGCCTCCAGCGCCCGCCAGCCCGTCTCGAGGGCCTCGGGGGTGGTGCCCCGCGACCGTGCCAACCAGTCGGCCTCGTAACCGAGCCAGGCGTTGTGGAGGACGGACGCCTCGGCCTGGGTGAGCCCGGCGGCGGCGACCAGTGCCCAGTGCGTGTCCCCCCGCCACTCGCGCAGGCAGTTGACGGCGTGCCACCCGGACAGGACCGGGTCGGTCGGCCGGGCCATCCGCAGGTGGGCCCCGAAGAACACCCGCCCGACCAGGGGGAGCGCGTCCACCACGGTCCAGAGGTCGGGGCCGAACCGGGCCAGCGGTCCGAGCACGTCCGGGGCGTGGGCCGCCAGGCCCTCCAGGACGGCCTCGTCACGGGCCGCCCACACCCGGGCGAAGCCGTCGGCGTCGAGGAGGTCGAACACGGCGGCGATGCCCGGAGGGCTGATGGAACCGAAGGCGGCGGTGACGGCGGCCGGTCCCGCCGGCGCCAGCGGGGCCGCCCGGGCGGCGATGTAGCCGAGCGGCCCGGCGAATCCCTCCGGCAGGCCGAGGGCCTCGTAGCGGGCGACCGCCCCCGGATCCCAGAAGATCCACCCGACGGTGGTCTGCACCGATCGGGCGTTGCGCTCGGCGACGGCGGTCCAGTCGGTCATGGCACCAGTGTGCCCGACGCCCGACCCCGCCGACACCGTCGGCCCACGCGGGCCGTCACCCGTCGAGCGGCAGTGTCAGCGTGGCCGATCCGGAGACGTGGTCGCCGAGGTCGGTGGCGGCCCGGAACCCGACCTCCACCACACCGAGACCGTCCGCCGCCGTCAGGGCGGTGACGGACCCCGTGTAGGTCATCGTGTGACCCGGGAAGACCGGCACCCCCAGCCGGATGGCCAGTCGGGAGACCATGGCGTCGGGGCCTCCCCAGTCGGTGAGGAACCGGGAGCAGTACCCGGTGTCCGACAGGATGTTCATGAAGATGTCCGGGGCACCCTGGAGCGCCGCGTAGTCCCGGTCGTGGTGGACCGGCATGAAGTCGCGCGTGGCGATGGCCCCGGCGGCGATGAGGGTCGCCGTGACCGGCACGTCGAGGGCGGGCAGCTCGTCGCCCACGGTCAGGTCGGCGAACCGGGCGGGGCTCACGCCCCGGCCCCCGAGGGATCGAACTTCAGGATCCGGAACGTCTGGCGCCCGACCACCTCGTCCGGTTCCACCGTGTAGGTGGTGACCCAGGTGACGAAGCGGCCGCGGCCCATCCGCGTCTGCTTCTCCTCAGAGATCGACTCGAACACCGTGGTGGACGACACCACCTCGCCGAGGCGCAGGTAGCGCACGATCTCGAACTCCGTGTTGGTGGCGAGGGTGGCGACGTAGCCGGCCCGGTCGAGGACGGCGAGGGCCGTCTCCTCCTCCGTCTCCACCGGCGATCCGCCGCGCTCGGCGATGCCGGCCAGCGTGGGGGTCGGCATCGTCCACGTCTGGAGCATGAGGGGCGGGGCCACGATCTGCCCGAAGCGTGACCGGGCGGCGGCGTCCGGGTCGACGTACACCGGGTTGTGGTCGGCGAAGGCGGCGGCCCAGTGTCGGATCATCGGCTGGTTGACCGGATCGGGCGCCACCGACGGTCCACCCCTCCCCACCGGCATGCCGATGAGCGCCTGCAGCTGCTCGTCGAGCGTCTGGTCGCCCACGTCGTGCTCCCCCTTCCGTCCGACGGCCGGGGTGCCGTCGTCGGCGAGGACGCTGCCATAGGCCCCCGACGGCTGTCCAGTGCGGCGCGCGGGCGCGCCGGGGGCCGGAAACGCGACCGACCCGGGTGGATCAGCCGCGCCGCCCGGGGATCAGGCCCCGGCCTTCTTGAGCTGGGAGCGGAGCACGAAGCCGCCCACCAGCTCCAGGATCCCCATGATGATGAACCAGATGCCGAGCAGCGTGGCCAGGGCGTTGACCGAGGAGGACGGGACGGAGACCACCACGATGCCGGCGATGAGGCTGACGAGGCCGAAGCCGATCGCCCACCCGCGCACACCCCGGGCTCCGCCCATGATGCCGCCCATCAGGGCGACGATGCCCTGGACGATCCACACGACGCCGATGAGCAGGCCGATGGCCGCCTTGGTGAGGTCGAGGTGCCGGATCATGACCACACCGATGACGACCTCGAGGAGGCCGGCGATGGCCACCCACGCGCGGTGCTGCTCGTCGTGGTCGAGGGCGCGGATGAAGTGGAAGATCCCGCCGAGGATCAGGAGGGCGCCGATGAAGACGCAGACCACGCTCAGCGAGGTGGACGGGTGGAAGGCCAGCGCCAGGCCGAGCCCGAGGGTGATGACGCCCACGATCAGCTCGACCTGCCAGACCACCTTGCTCGGTACCCCGCCCTGCACCACCACGACTTCAGGTTCTGTCGGCATCCTGGTTCCTTTCGTTGCTGAAAACCAGCCGGGACCACGGTACCGGCGCCTCCGTGGCGTCGGGTGGATGCGGGGCCGTATCCGCCCTAGCGGCCGGCCGGACGGCGGAGCCGCCGGTACCAGGGCCGACCGTCGCCCGACGTCCGCAGCAGGGTGTAGGTGATCATGTAGACGGCCGCCAGGAGGACGGCCAGCGCGCACCACCAGAACAGCATCTCGGACTCCCCGTCGTCGGCGGACCTCCTGACCAGTATCCCACCTCGTCGCCTGCGCCGGGCGCGTGCACGCGTCTGGCGTCCGGGTGTGCCACGATCACCGGAACGGATGACGGGCCGTCGGGCCCGTCCGAGGAGGTACCGACCATGGAGACCCAGGCAGCTGTCCTGTGGGGGCAGAACGAGGACTGGAAGATCGAGACGATCGAGCTGGACCCGCCGAAGGCCGGCGAGGTGCTGGTGAAGCTGGCCGCGTCGGGCATGTGCCACAGCGACGAGCACTTCCGTACCGGCGACCTCGGGGGCATCTACCCGATCATCGGCGGCCACGAGGGCGCCGGCGTCGTCGAGGAGGTCGGCCCCGGTGTCACCGACCTGGCCCCGGGCGACCACGTCGTCTTCGGCTTCATCCCGGCGTGCGGCAAGTGCCCGTCGTGCGCCCGTGGTCACTCCAACCTCTGCGACGTCGGGGCGACCCTCATGATGGGTACCCAGTACGACGGCACGCACCGCCACCACTCGATGAGCGGGATCGACCTCACGACCGCCGTGTGCCTCGGCACCTTCGCCCACCACACCGTGGTGAACCAGGCGTCGTGCGTCAAGATCCTCCCCCACTACCCGCTCGACAAGGCGTGCCTGATCGGTTGTGGTGTCACCACCGGCTGGGGATCGGCCGTCTACACCGCCGAGGTCAAGCCGGGCGACGACGTGGTCGTCATCGGGATCGGCGGCCTCGGCATCTCGGCGATCCAGGGGGCCAAGCTCGCCGGGGCCGAGCGGATCTTCGCGGTGGACCCGGTGGCCTTCAAGCGGGACGAGGCGCTCAAGTTCGGTGCCACCCACGTGGCGGCCAGCATCGAGGAGGCGACGCCCCTCGTCAACGAGGTGACCTGGGGCAAGAACGCCGACAAGGTGATCATGACCATGGGCGTGGGTGACGGCAGCCTGATCGAGAGCGTCATGCAGCTGACGGCCAAGCGCGGACGGGTGGTGGTGACCAACATCCACCCGATGGCCGAGACCACCGTCAACCTGTCGCTGACCTGGCTGACCCTCTTCGAGAAGCAGCTGGTGGGCACCGTCTTCGGTTCCGCCAACATCCGCTACGACATCCCCCACCTGCTCCGCCTCTACGAGCAGGGCCAGCTGGACCTCGACAACATGGTGACCCGGACGTACACGCTCGACGGTGTCAACGAGGGCTACGCCGACATGCTCGAGGGCCGCAACATCCGCGGCGTCATGATCTACGACTGACCGGACGGCCCGGGTCGCGATCCCGTCCGGCCCGGGCACGGAGGCTCCCATGCACGCACACCAGGACCTGGGTCCGGACGGCGTCGTACCGGACCCGGGCCGGGTCGCCGACCGCCTGGCCATCGAGGACCTGGCCACGTCCTACGCCTACGCCGTCGACGACCGCGACTGGGTGCGGTGGGAGGCGCTGTTCACCCCGGACGGGCTGGTCGACTACACCCGGGCCGGAGGCATCGTCGGGACGCCGGCCGAGGTGGCGGCCTGGATGCCCGGGGCGATGTCCGTGTTCACCTTCTGCCTCCACACCACCTCCACCCACCAGGTCCGGTTCACCGGCCCGGACGCGGCGGTCGGCCGGGTCCACGTCTTCAACCGCAACGGCGTCGAGTGGGAGGGCCGGCCCGAGCTGTTCGACGTCGGTGCCGTCTACGACGACGCCTACGTGCGCTCGGGCGACGGGTGGCGGATCGCCCGCCGGGTCGAGCACACCGTCTACGTGGCCGGGGGCGGGTTCGCCGACATGATCCGGTCGATGATCAACGCGCCGGACCGCGGGGTGCCACCGGTCTTCGGTTGATGGCCCGACGCCGGCCGCTACGACGGAGCGACCACCCCGTCCGTCGCCGGGACCCGCAGGGCCGTCGTGACCGCCCGCACCTGTTCGGGCACGACCCGCCACCACATCCACCGCCCGCGTCGCTCCCCCGCGATCAGGCCGGCGGCGGCCAGTTTGGACGTGTGATGGGAGATGGTCGGTTGGCTCCGGCCGATCGGCCCCTCCAGATTGCAGCTGCAGGTCTCGCCCTGGCTGGCGATGATCGAGAAGATGCGCAGCCGGACCGGGTCCGCCAGCGCGCCGATCACGGTCGCCAATCCCGCGGCCGTGTCGGCGTCCAGCGGTTCCTCGGCGAGGGGTGGGCAGCAGAGCGGCCCGGTCGGATCGGGTCCCTCGGTCATCGGTGCCTCCTCATTGGATTGACAGTGATCGATATGTGCTCCATACTGACATCGACATCCGTCAATGTACAAGGAGTGCCCATGTCACGTGTGCAACTCGCCCTCAATGTGTCGGACCTCGACGAGGCGGTCACCTTCTACTCGACACTCTTCGGTGTCGGCCCCGCCAAGGTACGGCCCGGTTACGCCAACTTCGCCGTGGCCGATCCGCCGCTCAAGCTGGTGCTGATCGAGGGCGGGGCACCGGGAACGGTCAATCACCTGGGCATCGAGGTGGCATCGACGGACGAGGTCACCGCGGCCACGACGGCGCTCGCCGCCGCGGGCCTCGCCACGGACGTCGAGGCGGGCACGACCTGCTGCTACGCCGTCCAGGACAAGGTCTGGGTCGACGGGCCCGACCGGGTGCGGTGGGAGGTCTACACCGTGTTGGCCGACGCTGACGCCGACCCGGCCGCCGGACTCGACGGTGACGGCGCCTGCTGCGCGCCGTCGGCGGCCGGACGGCCGCCGGCCACACCCGCCTGCTGTTGACCGGGCGGCCCGTGTCCCCCGGCCCGCGAGAGGTCGTGCTGTGGCGCCGACTGGCCGCCGAGTACCTGGGGAGTGCCTTCCTGGCGCTCATCGTGATCGGCTCCGGGATCGCCGCCCAACAGCTCTCCCCCGGTGCGACCGGCCTCGAGCTGTTGCAGAACGCCCTGGTGACCGGCGCCGGACTGTTCGCCATCATCCTGATCTTCGGCTCGCTCTCGGGCGCCCACTTCAATCCGGTCGTCTCGTTCGTCGATGCGGCCTTCGGGGGGATCTCGTGGCGGGACGCCACCGCCTACCTGCCCGCCCAGGTGGCGGGCTGCATGACCGGCGCCGTCGTGGCCAACGTGATGTTCTCGCTCCGCGCCGTGTCGATCTCGACGCACGTGCGGGCCACGGGACCGCACCTGCTGTCCGAGGCCATCGCCACCCTGGGCCTCCTGCTGGTCATCTTCGCCCTGGCCCGGAGCGGCAAGGGCAACTACACGCCGGCGGCGGTCGGTGCCTACATCGCCGCGGCCTACTTCTTCACCTCGTCGACGAGCTTCGCCAACCCGGCGATCACCGTCGGCCGTACGCTCTCGGACACGTTCGCCGGCATCGCGCCGAGCTCCGTCCTGCCCTTCATCGGCGCCCAGATCGTCGGTGCGGCGCTCGCCGTCGTCGTGGTCAAGGTCCTCTACCCGGGCCTGACACCGGCGGAGTCGGCCGACATCATCGTCCCCCACCTGCGCGGCGTCGACGACCCGGAGACCGGCCCCGCCGCCCGACCGGAAGGAACACCACCATGACCGCCGCCGTCCCCGAGGTGCTCTTCCTCTGCGTCCACAACGCCGGCCGGTCCCAGATGGCCGCGGCCCTGCTCGAACGGGCCGCAGGTGGGCGGGTGGTGGTCCATTCGGCGGGTTCGGCCCCGGGGGAGACGCTCAACCCCGCCGTGGTGGCGGTACTGGCCGAACGCGGCCTCGACATCACCGGCGCGGTGCCCAAGCGTCTCGACGACTCCATCGCCCGCGGATCGGACGTCGTCGTGACCATGGGTTGTGGCGACGCCTGCCCCGTCCATCCCGGCAAGCGCTACCTGGACTGGGAGCTCGCCGATCCGGCGGGTCGCAGCATCGAGGAGGTGCGTGTGATCGCCGACGAGATCGAGCGGCGGGTGGACGCGCTGCTGGACGACCTCGTCGGGAGCGGGTGACCGGAGGGACGCCCCCCGGGGTGCCGTTCCTCGGGCCGGTAGGATCGCCCGCACCCGCAGCAACCGACGAGAGGACCATGCGCCATGGCAACCGAGCCGGCGGACGACGTCTATGGCCCCGACATCTACACCGAGCCCGACGGCGATCCCGACACGCTCGCCAACCTCGGACCCCTCGCCCCGATGGCCGGCATCTGGGAGAGCGCCGACGGGGCCGACGAGCACCCGGTCGCCGAGGGCACCGAGCGCAACACCTTCGTGGAGCGCTACGAGCTCCAGCCCATCGACCGGCAGACCAACGGGCCCCAGCTCCTCTACGGCCTCCGCTACCACACCCACATCGTCAAGCCCGGCGAGGTCGAGACGTTCCACGACCAGGTCGGCTACTGGCTCTGGGAGCCGGCGACGGGCACCGTCACCCTGACCCTCGGCATTCCCCGGGGCCAGGTGCTCCTGGCCGGGGGCACGGCCGCAGTCGATGCCACCGAGTTCGAGGTCCGGGCCGCCGTGGGCTCCGAGGTGTACGGCATCCTGTCCAACCCGTTCCTCGAGCGGAACTTCCGCACCCTCAGCTACCGGATGCAGGTGACCGTCCACCCGGACGGCACGTGGAGCTACGAGGAGGAAGGGGTGCTCGACATCCCGGACCGGGACGAGCCCTTCTCCCACATCGACCGCAACACCCTCCGGCGGGTGGCCCCGCCGGAGCCCAATCCGCTGGCCGCGGCCGCGGTGCCCACCGGTAGCCTCGGCATCGGCTCCCTACGAAGCGAAGGCAGGACACTCCCATGAACCACTTGCTGCGCGACCTCGCGCCCGTCACCGACGCCGCCTGGGCCCAGATCGACGAGGAGGCCACCCGGTCGGTCACCCACGTGCTGGCCGCCCGGCGGCTGATCGACTTCACCGGCCCCCTCGGCTGGGACTACTCGGCGGTGGACCTCGGACGGGTGGAGCCCCTCCCCGACGGGGCGCCGGCGGGCGTCGAGGCGGCGGTCCGACGGGTCCGCCCGCTGGTCGAGCTGCGCTCGCCCTTCACCCTCGATCGCATCGAGCTGGCCGCAGCCGAACGTGGTGCCACCGACCTCGACCTCGACGCCGTGATCGGCGCCGCCCGGGCCGCCGGACTGGCCGAGGACCGCCTCGTGTTCCACGGCTACGCCGACGGTGGCGTCGCCGGCGTCGTCCCGTCGTCGCCCCACGCTCCGGTGCCCATCTCCGACGACTACAGCCACTACCCCGAGCACGTGGCGTCGGCCGTCGCCGTGCTGCGGGCCGCCGACATCGCCGGCCCCTACGCCATCGCCCTCGGGTCGCGCTGCTTCACCGGGGTCACCGAGACGACGGAGCACGGTGGTTACCCCGTGCTCGAGCACCTGCGGCAGATTCTGGGCGGCCCGGTGGTGTGGGCACCCGCCGTCGACGGGGCCGTCGTCCTGAGCCAGCGGGGCGGGGACTTCGAGCTGACCGTCGGCCAGGACTTCTCCATCGGCTACCGCACCAGCGACGCCAGCTCTGTGTCCCTCTACCTCGAGGAGAGCCTGGCCTTCCGCGTCAACACGCCCGAGGCCGCCGTGCACCTGGCCTACCTGTAGTCCCCGACCCGCTTGTGGTCCCCGACCCGGCCGAGGAGGTCGCCACCGTGCAGGACGTGCTCGTCGTCACCGGCTGCGGGGGTATGGGGACCGCCGTGGCCCGGCGCCTGGGCGCCGGACGCGCCGTACTGCTGGCCGACGTAGACGAGGTCGCCCTCGCCGCATCGGCGGAGGCCCTGCGGGCCGAAGGGCTGGAGGTCTCGACCCGCACGGTCGACGTCGGTCGGGCGGAGTCCGTGGAGGGACTCGCCGAGGCCGCCACGGCGCTCGGACGGGTCGGCGCCGTCGTGCACACCGCCGGACTGTCGCCCGTGCAGGCCCCGCCCGCCGCCATCGTCCACGTCGACCTGGTCGGCACGGCGCGGATGCTGGACATCTTCGGCCGGGTGATCGCCTCCGGTGGTGCCGGAGTGTTCGTGGCCTCGATGGCGGGCTCCATGGCCTCGCTCGACGCCGACCTCGAGCGGCGCCTGGCGACCGTGCCGACCGCCGACCTGGCCGGACTGCCCGAACTGTCCGAGGAGGCACTCGGGGACGCGGCGACGGCCTACGTCACCGCCAAGCGCGCCAACCAGCTGCGGGTCCGGGCCGCCGCCGGCCCCTGGGGTACCCGGGGGGCCCGGGTCAACAGCCTGTCGCCGGGGGTCATCGCCACGCCCATGGGCGAGGCGGAGCTCGCCGGCCCGACCGGTGACGTCATGCGCCGGATGATCGCCGCCAGCCCGACGGGCCGCATCGGCACCCCGCACGACATCGCCGCCGCCGTGGCCTTCCTGGTCGGCCCCGACGCCGGCTTCGTCACCGGCACCGACCT
>Ga0182030_10015649_pt1 | contig 14849 bp, 12 predicted proteins | sample 812S3MmetaG_FD_121299 | JGI IMG/M metagenome (GOLD analysis project Ga0182030, IMG submission 121299) | Permafrost microbial communities from Stordalen Mire, Sweden - 812S3M metaG (Illumina Assembly) | ecosystem: Environmental > Terrestrial > Soil > Wetlands > Permafrost | place: Sweden... | reverse complement strand
CACGCCAACGCCAGTTCCAGGCCGCCGCCGAGCACGAAGCCGTGCAGTGCAGCCACGCTGGGGCAGGGCAGAGCCTCGATCTGGCCGATGATGGCTTGCCCGGCGCGCACCAGTGCATACCCCTGCTCGGGCGTACGGATGTCCTGGAACTCCTTGATGTCGGCCCCAGCGATGAAGCCGTTCGGCTTGCCGGAACGCACGATGACGCCCTTTGCGGATCGAGTTCGAATCTCCTCCAGCCGCGCGGCCAAATCCTGCAGAACCGCGGCCGACAAAACATTGGTGGAGGCGTTCGGCACATCGCAGGTGAGCCACGCGATGCCATCGGAATCAATGTCCAGCGCCCAGCTGCCGGCGGCGGTCACTCTAGGCCGCCCGCTGGGCGTGTTCGTGTATGGTGAAATCGCAGATCAGCGGCAGATGGTCGGAGAATTGCACGTCCGGGATCTCGAATCGATTCACTTCGATCTGCGCGCTATGCAGGATGAAATCCAATTCCTTGCGCGGGCTGCGGCTCGGATAGGACGGCAAACCGCGAGTGTTGGCGTTCGTCAGGCCGGCCGCTTGGCAGAATAGATAGATTTCATGATCGCCCCAGTAGGTATTGAAATCACCCGCGACGATCACCGGCTTGGCAGTCTTACGCACCAGGTCGTACAAATAGCGCAACTGATACTGCCGATGGCGGAACTTCAGCGATAGATGCACCAGGAAAATCGCGACATCGTCGAGTTCCAATTCGATGATGAGCCGCTTGATACCTGTATCGAAGTAATGAAAGCGCTCGCCGCGAACGCGCGGCGCAGCCAGGAAGGCGTTGGCTTGTTTGCGCACGATGGGCACGAGGTGATTCACAGAGCTGACCCCGTACTTGCACTCGAAGGTAGAGTAATGACCCAGCGAGCGCCCGATAAAGTCGGCCTGGTTGACCATGCCCGTGCGGATGGACCCCGTATCGACCTCGATCAAGCCGACGACGTCCGGATCTTGGCGCTTGATGAACTCGGTGATCCGCGACAGCACCTGGCGGCTGGAGCGCAAGTAGCCGGCGCCGGGCAACGGTAGGTGGAAGGCAGGACCGGTGCCGGTGGCATACCGTATGTTGTAAATCAGCAAACGCACGGGACCGATTGTATCGGCGCTGGGTGCTTCGCGCATGACGATCGCCGGGATACAATGTGGGCCTGTGCTCGCGGTGAACAATCAAACAGGCGCATAGTCCATGGCAGCCAATCCCATACGCTTATTCGTGACTCACGCCTGGGTGGATAACGACGACTACAGCCGCGTGTTCGAATATCTGGAAGCATCGGGAACTTTTTACTACGCCAATACCAGCCAGCCTCAGGCAAAGCGGCCGATCGACAAGGAATCGCAGCGCGAGGATCTACGCCGCCAGATCGCCCCCTGCGAAGTCATCGTGGTGTTGCCGGCCGTGTATCACATCGCGCCAGAACTGATAATCTTCCAGATGAATTTCGCCAAGGCCGCGGACCGGCCGATCATCGCTATGGAATATTTCGGATCCACCGACGCGCTGCCGAAGCCGATTTTGGATCTTGCGGACGAGGTAAGCCCCTGGAATGAGCGCAGCTTGATCGATGCGCTACGCCGCCAGGCCCGCCATCAAGAGTCCACGCGCTGGGACACCATCGAATTCAAGTTGGACGATTAGTTTCGGGCTTGGCGCCCCCGGCTAGGAGCCCCCAGCCAGCAGCGCCGAAATCTCGTACTCGGATGCGTTCCGCTCCAACGGCTGCAACTGAACAACCGAGTGGGTACGCGCCGCTTCCGTCAAGCGCCGAGACATCATGCCGAATATTTCGACGATGAGTGCTGCACAATCGTCCGCATCCTGATTCGACATCTTGCGCACCGATGCCGCCACGGCATCTTCGCCGCGCAGCGGCTGAACGCCGCACAACGCCTGTTTCACTTGGATGTACGAGCCGCGAACGTCGTCGGGGACCTGCTCAGGAGGGAGGGCGGCGAGATGACGTCGGTACGCACACACCAAGCGCTGCTTGATTGGACTCGATCGCACCAGCTCCAAAGTAGCAAAGCGAAAGCAATCCCAGGCACTGATCATTGGTTCCCCATGTATACCCAATGGAAACTTAAAGTAGTTTCGAGGTTAATACTGCGCTGCATACCTGTTAAATCAAGACACTACGCTTGGAATATACAAGACAATCATCAAAACGCAACGCGGTTTGTTACCACTGTTGAAAATTTGTGAGTGCGCGCCGCCAGGTAGGCGAGGTCGCCGCTTTTTTCTAGATTTATGTTTATGTTAAAGACGTAATCATCTAATTGTTATAGATAATACCTCTGTAAACAACTTATATCAGCTGCGCTTGGGGCTGGGGTGCTTCGCTCGCATCGGCGCCGTGGTTGGCGCCCACCATCATGTAAACGCCGGGGACGACGAACAGCGTGAACAAGGTGCCGATGGCGAGCCCCGTGGAGATGACCAAACCAATCGCGAAGCGTGCAGCGGCCCCCGCGCCGCCGGCGAATACCAAAGGAAGAACACCGAGCACCATGGCCGCCGTGGTCATCAAGATGGGTCGCAAGCGCACGCTCGCTGCCGCGACTATGGCATCGAATTTGGACTTACCGCTGTGCTGTTCTTCATTCGCGACTTCGACGATCAGAATGCCGTGTTTGCTGATGAGACCGATCAGGGTCACCAATCCGACCTGCGTGTAGATGTTGAGTGAGGCGCCGTTCAAGCCGAACCCCCCGAGCAGTGCGATGAACAGCAGCGCGCCCGCAATCGACAGCGGCACTGAGATGAGAATCACCAACGGATCGCGAAAGCTCTCGAACAGCGCAGCCAGCGCCAGAAATACGATGATGATGGCGAAACCGAAAGTCGCGAAAATGCCGCCGGACTCCTGCAGGTATTGGCGCAGCTGCCCGCCGTAGTCGACGGTGTAGCCCTGCGGCAGGGTGCGCGCGGCCAGATCTTGCAGGTATTGCAAAGCCTCTGCCTGCGACACGCCGATGTTCGGCACACCCGCCAGCGTGGCTGCATTCAATTGCTGAAAGTGATTCAGGGTTTCGGGCACGGTCTGGGCATGAATGCTCGCGATGGTGGACAGCGGCACCGGCACCCCGCCGATCGACGCGATGGGGTAGTCGAGGAGTTGATCGACGTTCAAACGCGACAGTCTTTCCACTTGAGGTATTACTTTATATGAGCGCGTTTGCATGCTGAAATAATTGACATATCCGCCGCCCAGCAGAGTGCCCAAAGCGCTCCCGACCTGGCTCATGTTGAGACCGATCTGTGCCGCCTTGTCGCGGTCTATATCGATGACCGATTGCGGCTGGTCGATCTTCAGATCGCTGTCGAAGAAGATGAACATGCCGCTCTGATTGACCGTGTTGAGAAATGCCTGCGACACCTCGTTCAGGCGCTGCGCCGATTCGGTGCTCTTGATCACGAATTGGATCGGCAGACCGAATGCCCCGGGCAGGGATGGCATTTGAAACAACGCGTAGCGCGCACCGGGCAACGTATTCAATTTTTGCTGCAGCTGCTGCTGTTCCTGGTTGGCGCTGAGCTTGCGTTTGTTGCGCGGCGCCAGCGACACACCCGTGAACGATTGTCCCGGGGCTTCGATTTGGAAGACGACCTCCGCGCCCGGCTGCGAGTGAATGAGCTTGAACGCCTGATCGCCGTACAGCAACTTGCGTTCGAGCGTGGCGTCGGGCGCGTAGGTCGCCTGCCCGAGCACGAAACCCTGGTCTTCCTGAGGCGCCAACTCGCTGCGCGAACTCTTGTAGAGCACGACGATGCTCACCAGGATCACGACGACGAACACCGCGGTAACCGGCGTGTAGCGCAGACTGGTCTCGAGCTTGCGCTTGTACGCGTCGTGCAGACGCGCGAATCTCCCATCGATGAATTTGACGACGCGCGATTCCCAATCGACCTTGTCGCCGCGGTGCGGGCGCAGCAGCCGCGAACACATCATCGGCGACAGGGTGAGCGCGATCACGGCCGATACGGTGACCGCTCCGGCAAGCGTGAAGGCGAACTCCGTAAACAAGGCCCCGGTCAGTCCACCCTGGAACCCGATCGGTATGTATACCGCCAGCAGCACCACGGTCATGGCGACGATGGGACTCGCCAATTCGCGCGCTGCCTGCATGGCCGCGGCTATCGGCGCCATGCCGCCTTCCAGGTGGCGGTTGACATTCTCCACGACGATGATGGCGTCATCGACCACGAGACCGATGGCCAGCACCAATGCCAGCAGCGTCAGTAAATTGATCGAGAATCCCAATGCCAGCATGATGGCCAGCGTGCCCACCAGCGACAGCGGTATGGCGATGACCGGAATGAGCACGGAGCGCGGCGAACCCAAGAACGCGAAGATCACGGCCATCACGATGAGCAACGCCTCGATCAGCGTGTAAGCCACCTCGTTGATGGAGTCGTTGACGAACTCGCTGGAGTCGTAGGCTACGTTGAGCGACAGGCCTTGCGGCAGTTGGCTCTGGATCTCGGGCAAAATCGCCCGCACGCCTTTGACCACGCTCAAAAGGTTGGCGCTGGGGGCGATTTGAACGGCAACGAACACGCCGTTGCGGCCGTCGAAATGCACGCCTGATTCGTAGCTGTCGGCTCCCAGTGAAACCTCGGCGACATCACTCAAGCGAATGTTGCTGGCGCCTATTTGCTTGACGATGAGGTCACGGAACTCAGCGAGAGAGTGCAGATTGCTGGTGGAAGTCAAAATGACCTGCACCATCGAGCCTTTGGTGTTGCCCACCGCAGAGATGTAATCGTTGTTGGCGAGCGCCGTGTAAATGTCGGCGGCGGTGAGGCCGTAGGCCGCCAATTTCTTCGGATCCAGCCATGCGCGCAACGAGAAGTTCTGTCCGCCAATCAATTGACCCTGCTGCACCCCATCGACGGCTTGGATCTTGGGAATGACCACCCGTGTCAAATAGTCGGTGATTTGATTCGGCTCCAGCGACTGGCTGTAGAAGCCGAGGAACATGGCGGGCAGCGTCTGCCCGACCTGGACGGTGATGGTGGGCGGCAACGAACCGGTGGGCAGCTGATTCAGGACCGAGTTGACCTTGATGTTGATCTCGCTCGCGGCCCGCTCGGTGTCGAAATTCTGGCGCAAGTTCACCGAAATGGTGCTGACGCTGTTTTGACTGGTCGAGGTCATGTAATCGATGCCGTTCGCCTGCGCCACGGCGGTCTCGATCGGCGTGGTGATGAAACCGGCGATCGATTCGGGATCAGCGCCCGGATACGCGGTCGCGATGGTGACCACGCCGTTCTCGGTCTTCGGATAAGCGAGCACCTGCAATGCCCCGAAGGAACGTAAACCGACCACCAGGATGGCTAAGCTCACGACGGAGGCCAACACCGGGCGCCTGACGAAGATGTCGGTAAAATTCATGGTGTGTTACGTGCTACTCGTTGGGCGGATTCGGGCTGGCGTCGTTGTTCGGGACGACATCGTTGTTGACGCTGACCGCCGAGCCGTTGCGCAACTTGATCTGACCCGAGGTCACCACGACCTCGCCGGGTTTGATGCCGCTCTCGACCGCCACCTGGTCGCCGCGCGTCGCTCCGAGCTTCACGAAGCGCTGTTGCACGGCGTAGCTCGCCTTGCCCTTGTCGTCTACACCGTGCTGTTCGACGATGAAGACCGTGTCGCCGTAAGGGTTGTAGGTGATGGCCGTTTGCGGCAGGGTGATGCGGGCGCTGTTATCGCCCGACAGGATCTGCACGTTCGCGAACATGCCGGGAACCAGACGCTTGTCGGCATTGCGAAAGGAGGCGCGTACCTGCACGTTGCGGCTGCTGGGATCGACCTTGGAGTTGATGGATTCCAGCGATCCGGAGAAGGCTTCACCGGGAAAGGTGTCGACCAGGGCGGTGACCGGCTGCCCGATCTTAAGTTTCAAGAGGGCCTGCTGCGGCACGTAAAAGTCGATGAGAATGGGATCGAGCGCCTGTAGGGTCACCACCGCGGTGCCCGCCGTCAAAAATTGCCCTAGATCCACTTGACGGATGCCGAGGCGTCCGGCGAACGGCGCCCTGACGATTTTCTCCTCGATCAAGGCTTGTTGCGCGGCGACCTGGGCGCGCGCTGATTTCGCGGTCGACACATCGGTATCGATGGTCGCCTGGCTGATTGCTTGTGCGGCGAATTGTTCCTGGTCGCGCTTATAGGTTTGTTCGGCCAGTTCGGCCGCCGCCTGCAATTGCTGCAGCTTGGCGTAGTCGTCATTGGGCTTGAGGCGCAGCAGTATTTTGCCGGCCGGCACCTCCAACCCTGAATCGAATGCGATTTCATCGACGATGCCCGCGGCCTGCGCGGAGAGATCCGCGCCGCGCACGGCACGCAGCGTTCCCGTGGACTGAATGGAGGACTGCCAATCGGCGCTCGCGGCTTGAATGGTCGAGACCGTCTGCGGCGCGGCCGCCGCCGCGCTCATCATCTTCTTGCCGATATTGCCGCCGTAATATTTCAGGCCGAGGATCGCGCCCAACACCACGATCACGCAGATGACGATGATCAGCAGCGGCGCGATCATGCGCTTGGCTTCCATCTTACGGCCGCCGGCGGCTTCCGATTCCAGTGTACTCACGTTCGCCTCTTGCAACAGTCGGTTGAATTGTCCGCAACATCGCTGCGGTTCCACCACCCACCGCCGAGCGCTTGAAAGAGCGCCGCGGTGTCGGCATAGCGCTGCGCCTGCGCCTTGACCAGGGCAATGGCGGCGTTTTGATAGCTTTGCTGGGATGTCAGAACTTGCAGGTAATTGGCCGCGCCGCTCTGGTACTGCGCTTGCACCAGTTTGAGACTCTCCGCGGCGGTGCGCGCGGCGAGGTCTTGCGCCGCGAGCGTGTCCGCGTCGGCCTGCAGCGCGTGCAGCGTATCGGAAACGTTTTGGAACGCGGTGATCACGGTGGTGCGATAGTTGGCATCCGCTTCCTGCGCAGCGGCGATGGCGGCACGGCGCTGATGCAATAGCTGGCCGCCCTTGAACAGCGGCTGCGTCAACGAGCCGGCGATGCTCCAAATGCCGGACCCCGCTGTGAAGATGTCGCTGAATGTAGTGGCTTCGCCGCCGTAACTGCCGCTCAGGGTGATCTGCGGCAACATGTTTGCGGTGGCAACGCCGATCTGTGCGGTGGCCTCGTGCAAAAGCGCAGAGTACTCCCGCACATCGGGACGTTGCGCGACGAAGTTCGACGGCAAACTCACCGGTAGCTGCAGGGGCAGTTGCAATGAGTCCAGCGTGAACTGCGGTCCGGCGTAGTCGGCGGGCAGGTCGCCGATGTAGGCCGCCAACAGATTGCGTTGTTGCGCCAGCTGGCTTTGCAGCCCCGGCAGCGTCGCTAGCGTGCTTTGCAATGCCGCTTGTTGTTGCAGCACGTCGGCGCGTGAGGCGCCGCCGGCATTCAGGCGGCGTTGCGTGATGTCGAGCTGTTGCCGTTGCGCAGCGGCGATGTCCTGAGTGGCGTCGATTTGTGCACGCAGCGACGCCTCGGTGATCGCAGCCGTCACGATATTGGCGGTGAGGCTCAGATAGGCTGCTTCCAAGGCGAAGCGCTCATACTCGGCTTGCGCTCCCAACGCTTCCACTTGGCGGCGCACGCCGCCAAAGGCGTCGAGCGTGTAGGAGACGTTCAAGGTCGCGCTGTTCAAGCTGTAAATGAGCGAACCCGCTCCCGGCTGACCGAATGCGGCGCCAGGCTGCTTCTGGCGCGTGGCGGATAGTCCGCCCGAGACGGAGGGAAAGAAGCTACCGCGCTGCGCCGCCACGGTTTCATTTGCCTGCCTCAAGCTGGCTTGCGCCGCCTGCAGCGTCGGGCTGTTCGCGAGTCCCCGCTCGATGAGCGCGTTCAGTTGCGGCGATTGGAACAGTGTCCACCATTGGCCCGCGATGTCGAGACCGTCGACGAAACGCTGCGCTGCGCCGCCTGCTCCGAGCGTCTCGGCGGTGACCGCCGGCAGTGCACCGGGCGCCACGAAGCCCGGGGTCTGCGGCGCCGCGGGCGTCCTGAAATTCGGCCCCACCGCACATGAGCATAGAGCGGCGCACGCCAGTAGCAGGCGGGCGCTGCGCATGGCAGGGCAGGGCCAGGTGCTCGCGCTCACGAGTTGCAACTCGCGGGTCCTGGGCGCGGCGCAGCGCCCAACAAAAACAGGTCGATGACATAGTGCAGATGCGAATCCAGGTCGAGTTGCGCCAGTGCCCGCTCGTCGCCGAACAGCCAGCATTCGTGCAGTTCGGAAAAAACCATCTGCAGGAACAGCGCGGCGGCCTTGTCGGGATCCGCAAGCACCAAGGTGCCGCGCGTGATCTCGCGGCGCAAATAGTCCGCCAGAGTGCTGTCCACGCAGCGCTTGTCGCTCTCGCGCATTTGAGCCGCGAGTTCGGGAAAACGGTTCGACTCGGTGGCGACGATGCGAAACAGCGCAGCCGAGTCAGGGTCGCGCGCGCGAGCGAACGATGTTCGCGCGATCAACATCAGCGCGGAGCGAGGTTCGAGGCCGTCGAGATCGGCGCTGGCGATGACCGTGGGCATGCGATCCACCAAACGGCGAATGACGGCACCGAGTAGGTCGGCCTTATTTTTGAAGCGCTCATAGATGGTGCGCGTGGATACCCGTGCCTCGCTCGCAACCTTATCGATGCTGGCGAGACCGTAGCCGTCGCGCAGAAAGACATACGTGGCGGCGTTAATGAGCGCGTCGATCCGGGATGCCTGGGTGCCGCGCTTGGGACGGCCGACGCCATGAGCGGATGTTTTGGGGGCTTGGCGCGTGTCGGTCATGCGACAAAAATGACATGTGTCGTTTTCCTTTGCAAGAACTATTTACGCAATCGATAATTGCTTGATAAACTATCGCATAGATAATAGTTAGACTACAAATGAATAATTCGCGCGACACTCCCTTTGAAATGATGGAGGCCAACCTGCAGGCTTTGGCCTCGCGCATGCCGGAGGTACCTGCGTGCGGCATCCTATTGTCACGCATGATCATGCACATTGCGCGCGAGATGGCAGCACGTTTCGAACACCACATTCGCCCCTACGGGCTGACCGAAGCGGAGTTTCGGGTGTTGACGACGCTGTATTCACAGCCAGATGGGACGGCGTACCCGGGGGAGCTGTGTGTTCGCACCTCGCAGGGTGCGGCCAATATGTCGCGCATCTGCGATGCGTTGGTCGGGCGGGATCTCATCACACGCGTGCTCAGTGCACAGGATCGGCGCCGCATGGTGTTGCGCATAACGGCACCGGGCGAGGAATTGGTGCGCGATTTATTGCCGAGGATGTTCGGCCTGCTGCGCGAAACCATGCGGGTTTTTACGGAGACGGAACAACGTGAGCTGACCCGGCAGCTCAAACGGCTCGGAGCCGCGTTCGAGCGAGTGCCTATCGTCGAGGTAGCGGAGCGCGCGAAATGAAGCAGCGGGTCCTGACGGTCTGCGCCCTCAGTGTGCTCGCGGCCGGCTGTGCCGGTTTTCCGCACCGGCGTGAGCCGGTTCAGTTGAGCGGCCCCGCGCCGCTTGATTCCTTGCCCGTGCAAGGCGGTGCATCGTGGCCGGCTGCGGAATGGTGGAAACGCTATCAGGACCCGACTCTGAATCAACTGATCGAAATGGCCATTGCCGCGTCGCCGACTCTGGCCACGGCGCACGCGCGCTTCGAGTCGGCGGAACAATCGGTGCGGCTCGCCGCCGCAACGTCAGGTGCGCATGTCACTGCCAACGGCGATGTCGATCGTCAGCGCCTGAGCGACAACGGCTTCATACCGCCGCATTTGCTGGGATTCACCTGGTACAACCAGGCGGACCTAGGACTGCAGGCAACCTATACATTTGATTGGTGGGGCAAGCAGCGTTTCGCGGTGGAGGCAGCGATGGACAATGCGCACGCCGCGCAGGCGGATCGGAGCGCCGCATTGCTGGTGCTGGCAAGCTCCGTCGCCGATACCTATTTCGGCTGGCAGGCGGATCAGAATCGTTTGAACTTGGCCCGCGAAAAGGAGAGCACGGTGCAGCAGGAAGGGAAAATCGCCGCGGCGCGAGTGCGGGCGGAGCTGGAGTCGGATGAGGATTTGCATCGCGCTGATTTGGCGCTCGCCACGTTGCGCGAGCAAATCGCGTCCCTGCAAGGCTCCGCGGGCTTGCGCCTGGTGGCGCTCGCTGCGCTGCTCGGCAAAGCTCAGTCGGAATTGCCATCGCTGCAATCGAAAGCGCTTCCCGTGTACGCGGGAGCGCTGCCGGATGACGTCAAACTGGATTTGATTTCGCGGCGCGCGGACATCACTGCAAGCCGTTGGCGGGTCGAGGCCGCGGAAAAAAACCTGGCCTCCGCCCGCGCAGAATTTTTTCCCGACATCAGCGTCAATCTGCTGCTCGGTGTCTCCAGCGTCGATGTGGGAAAACTGCTCGAATATGGCAGCCGTGTGCCGATGGCCGGCGCCGCCATTCATCTGCCAATTTTCGATGCGGGCCGTTTGCAAGCGCAGTACGGCGGCGCCCGCGCGGCCATCGATTCGGCGGTGTCCACCTATCAGGATAGCGTGATCAGCGCGGCACGCGAGGTGGCGACGCAGGCGACGAGCCTGGCGCAGATCGAAGCGCAACGTCAACAGCGCGACATCGCGGTAGATGCCGCACAGCGCATCGAGGAGAGCGCCGCGGCGCGCGTGCGCCAAGGGCTCACCGATTCGCGCACCGAACTGACCGCCACGGAGTCTTGGATAGACCAGCGCGATGCCATGCTGCAGCTGGATTCCGCGGCGCTATCGGCCGACATCGCTCTGCAGCGCGCATTGGGCGGTGGCTACGACGCTGCGCAAAAACTGGCGGGGCCGTCTTCGGTCAACGCCACGATGGCGGCGCCATGAACGCAAACGAACCAGCGGCGCCCGCGCCTGAGGCGCCGCCGGCTGACGCGCCCCGAAGCAACCGCAAACGCACGCGCATCCTGCTCATCATCGCCGTGTTGTTCTTGATCATCGGCGCCGCATGGGCCGCATATTGGATACTGGTGTTGTCATTGCGCGAGCGCACCGACGATGCCTACGTCAGCGGCAATCGCGTCGTGATCTCGGCACAGGTGTCGGGCACCGTCATTGCGGTGCTCGCCGATGACACGCAATTGGTCAAGGCGGGGCAGGTGCTCGTCAAGCTCGACCCGATCGATGCGCAGATCAGTTTGAATCGCACTTCCAGCGCGCTGGCGCAGGCCGTGCGCCAGGTGAGAGAGCAAAAACTGACGGCGGCCCAGTACGACGCGGTGATCCAATCACGCAAACTCGATCTGGCACGTGCGCAGGAAGACCTTGCCAAGCGTGAGCCCCTGCTGGCTGAACATGCCATTGCCGCCGAGGAGGTCAGGCACGCGCGTGAAAGCGTGCAAATGGCGCAAGCCACGCTGCTGCAAGCGGTTGATCAAGCCAACTCTTCGCATGCCTTGGTGGATGGCACCAATGTAGAGGACAACCCGGCCGTGCTGCAAGCGAAGTCCGCATTTCGCGATGCGTGGATCGCCGCGCAGCGCAATTCGGTAATTGCGCCCGTGACCGGCTACGTGGCCGAGCGCAGCGTACAACTGGGACAACACGTGCAGGCGGGTCAAGCTTTGATGACCGTCGTGCCGCTCAATTCGCTATGGATCGACGCCAACTTCAAGGAAGTTCAGTTGCGCAATCTGCGCATCGGGCAACCCACGCAGGTGCGCAGCGATCTATACGGCAGCGACCATATCTTTCACGGCCGCGTGCAAGGCATGTCCGCCGGAACGGGTGCCGCGTTCTCATTGCTGCCGGCGCAAAACGCCTCGGGCAACTGGATCAAGGTCGTGCAGCGAGTGCCGGTGCGCATCCAGATCGACCCGCAGGATTTGGCCAAGGCACCATTGCGAGTTGGACTTTCGGCGACCGTGACCGTGGATACGACCTCGCGCAATGGCTCGGTGCTCGCCATGGACGCCGATGACAGGCCGGTGGACGACACGCAGGTTTATACCCAGGATCTGGAAAAGGCCAATACGCAAGCCGATGCGGTGATCCAGCGTAACCTCGGCGCGCATTGATCGGGGCCGCGCATGGCTGATCGACCTACCGCGGCGATTCAGAACGAGTATCCACCACTGCATGGGGTGCGGTTGCTGTTCCTGACCGTGGCGATCGCGTCGGCGTCCTTCATGGAACTGCTGGACATGACGATCGTGAATGTCTCGGTGCCGCATATTTCAGGCAGTTTGGGGGTCACCACCTCGGAAGGCACGTGGGCTATCAGTTCCTATATGTTGGCCGCGGCAATCATGCAGCCGCTGACCGGCTGGATCGGAAGGCGCTTCGGCGAGGTGCGCACCCTGGTCACGTCGATCTGTCTGTTCATGGTGTTTTCGGCCCTCTGTGGTTTGGCGACGAGCCTGCCCATGTTGGTGGCGTCGCGGCTCATCCAGGGCTTGGTTTCAGGTCCGATGATGTCGGTGGCACAGGCCATTTTGCTGCGCAACTATCCGCTCGAGCGTCGCGCGATGGCGATCGCGCTCTGGTCCATGGTGCTGTTGGGCGCGCCAATCCTTGGACCGATATTAGGTGGTTGGATCACCGACAATCTGTCGTGGCCCTGGCTGTTCTACATCAACCTCCCGGTCGGTGCATTCTCGGCGATCGCGTGTTGGTCCATCCTGCGTCATCGCGAGTCCGCGATCGTCAAGTTGCCGATCGATGCCATGGGCCTCGCGCTGCTCATCATCGGGGTCGGCAGTCTGCAGTTCATGCTGGATAACGGCAATGAGAAGGACTGGTTCAGTTCACCGGTCATCCTCGCCGCGGCAGCGGCCGCGATCGTTGCATTTTCCTTCCTCATTCCCTGGGAATTGACCGACAAGCATCCGGTCGTTGACTTGCATTTGTTCGCAAGACGCAATTTTAGAATCGGCGTGATTACCGTAGGATTCGCCTATTTTGCATTGTCCGGCATCAACGTGGTCTTTCCGTTGTGGTTGCAGATCACCGTCGGCTACACGGCGACTTGGGCCGGCTTGGCCGTGGCGCCGGTGGCAATTCTCGCGCTGTTCGTCGCACCGGTGGTGGGCCGCTACATGTTGAAGCTGAATTTGCGAATTGCGGTGACCTTCGCCTTTTGCGTTTTTGCGGCGGCGATCTTCTGGACTGCGAGGCTGAATGATACGGCGAGTTTTGGCCAATTCGCCTTGCCGCGATTGCTGCAAGGATTCGGCATCGCGTTTTTCTTCCTACCGCTCAATCAAATCCTGTTGTCCGGAATCCCACCGAGCGAACTTGCTTCAGCATCCGGGCTCAGCAATTTCACGCGCACGATGGCGGGCAGCTTCTCGACGGCGATTTCCGTGTGGATTTGGAATCGGCGCACCGACTATCACCATGCCGTGCTCTCGGAACACATCAGAACCTCGGTGGATGCGTGGACTCAATACCAGGCCCAACTGAGCGCCCACGGCATCAGCGGTATCGGCGCTTCAGAATATGTGAATGCCATCATCAACGGACAGGCCTCCACCCTGGCCGTAAATGACGTCTTCAATTTTCTCGGAGTCGTATACTTGGTAATTCTTCCGTTGGTATGGTTCGCAAAACCACCTTTCGGCGCACGCGCTCGTCAATCCGGACACTGATCGATTGTCATCATCCACACCTTACATCCTGGCCGTCGGCGGAACGGTGCGGCCCAATTCCTCCACCGAACTGGCGATGCGCCATGTGCTGACCGCGGTGGAACGGGGCGGTGCGCGCACCAAGTTGATCAGCGGCCATCTACTGCAGCTGCCGCTATATCAACCGGATAATCCGACGAGAAGCGACGAGGCGCGCGCCTTAGTGGCGGAACTCGCGCTGGCGGATGGCATCGTCATCGGTTCGCCGGGTTACCATGGCAGCATCTCCGGTCTGGTCAAAAATGCGCTGGATTATGCCGAGGACTTGCGCGGCGATGTGCGGCCCTATTTCAGCGGCCGCGCGGTCGGCTGCATCGCGACGGCGGGCGGCTGGCCCGCCGCCGTGAATACGCTGAATGCGCTGCGCGATATCGTGCATGCATTGCGCGGCTGGCCGACGCCCATGGGAGCGGCGATCAATTCCAGCGAGAGCATATTTGATCCGACTGGCGTATGCATCTCGCCACGGGTGGCGCAAATGCTCGACCTGATGGCCGGTGAAGTGCTGCGTTTTGCGCGAGGCGCCATAGCTCAGGGCGCGTAGCCGGGGGACACGAGGTGAGGCACAGCCGCGGCGGGCGACATAGGGAATGCCGCCCGCGCGAACTTAAGCTTACTTCTTGGTGCTGACGCCGGCATCCGCGGCAATCTTCTTGATCGCCTGCATGTGCGCACGCAAGGTCGGCAAGGTATCGGTCGCAAAGCTCTTCGCATCAGCATCCTGGCCGGTCGCGATTTCCTTCTTGAACAGCGCAATCGTCTGGCGGTGCGCTTGCACTTGCGACTTGATGTAGGACTTGTCGAAGGTATCGCCCGACAATACATCGAGCTTGGCCTTGGTGGCCATTTGGCCGACACTGGCGCTCGAAGGCAGCGAGACGCTTTTTGAGGCCGCGAGCGACTTCAACTTTTCGTTGGCTGCGCCGTGATCCTTCACCATCATGGCGCCGAAATCCTTGACCGCCTGAGTGCTGCCCTTATCCTGAGCCATCATGCCGGCGTCGACTTCGAACATTCCGCCCTCCGCGGCGTGTTTGTAGAACGTCGCGTCGGGTGAATCTGCCAGCGCTGCCAGCGGCGCTGCCGTCAACATCATCAATAAAAATGCCGTTTTCAATTTCTTCTCCTCATCGAT
>Ga0182030_10015647_pt1 | contig 14850 bp, 10 predicted proteins | sample 812S3MmetaG_FD_121299 | JGI IMG/M metagenome (GOLD analysis project Ga0182030, IMG submission 121299) | Permafrost microbial communities from Stordalen Mire, Sweden - 812S3M metaG (Illumina Assembly) | ecosystem: Environmental > Terrestrial > Soil > Wetlands > Permafrost | place: Sweden... | reverse complement strand
GTGCGCTGCGACGACGTGCGCTGCGACGACGCGCGCTGTACAGACCCCCGTTACTTCCCTTAAGGGTTAATGAATTGCCATAAAGCAGAACTTTCCTCAGAGGCCGCCTGGCGTCGGCCGATTTCAAGCAACGCATCCAACGCCCGACATTCAGGGATTCGTGACTACGACCGAAGTATCGCAAGAGATGGCCGTGATAGCCTTGTCCGTATGTCCCTAATCCATGTCGTTTATGCGAGTTCGGCCACGCCCGGTTTTCGCGAGCAGCAGATTCCCGATCTTCTGAACGAGGCGCGCTCATCGAATGAAGAGCGAGGCATCACCGGCATGCTCCTCTATATAGGAGGCTCTTTTTTTCAGTTGCTGGAGGGCGAAGATGCGGTCGTCGATGCCCTCTACGACAAGATCCGTCGCGATAAGCGCCACATGAGAGTCACTCAGATACTGCGGGAACCCATATTGGAGAGAGACTTCACCGGCTGGACCATGGGCTATTCAACGGTGACTCCAATGGAGGCCGGAAAGCTGCTCGGCGAGAACGACTTCTTCAATGAAGCTTCCTGTGTGACACGTTTGGATTCAGGTCGCGCCAAAACGCTGCTCGTCGCACTGGGGAAGCGCCGCTGGCAACTAGAACGCAGTGGGATGTTTCGAGCGCTCGGTCGAAAGGCATGAGTTCCGACACGGTATATCCCGTCGAACATTGGCCATCTGTCAGCGTATGAGGGCCGAGTCCACCATTCCAATAGTCCCCAACCAGGTTTCCACCAACCGCGGCCATTGGGCGATCGGCAACTTGCTGGTCCGCAGGCCGAAAGCGTGGCCGCCTTGCGCGTACAGGTGCATTTCAGTGGGGACGCCGGCTTTCTGCAGCGCGACGTAATAGGCCAGAGACTGCTCCACGCCGTCCACGTGGTCGTCTTCGGCTTGGAGTAGGAACGTGGGCGGCGAGTCGACGCGTACGGGGATGTCCGGGCGAAGACTCAAATCCGTCTCGTCGCGGGTGGCTTCGTCCTCGTCCTCGTGCGCCCACAGGTGTCCGGGGTAGAGGGCGATGGCGAAGTCGGGGCGGCAGCTCAGTTCGTCGGCGGCGTCCACTGGAGCATAGGTCCGCTGCGCAAAATGCGTACTGACCGCGGCTACCAAGTGTCCGCCGGCAGAAAAGCCGATCACGCCGATTTTGTGCGGATCGACATGCCACTGCGCCGCGTGCTGCCGCACCAGCCCCAACGTGCGCTGCGCGTCCTGCAGCGCTGTCTGCACTTTCGGGTATACGCGACGATGGTTCTCCTTGTCCCACCACGGACCCGAGTCCGGCACGCGGTACTTCAGCAGTACGCAGGCGATACCCTGTGACGTCAGCCAATCGCAGATCTCGGTGCCCTCGACATCCATGGCCAGAGCCTTGTAACCTCCGCCGGGGAACACCACCACGGCCGCTCCGGTGTTGCGTCCCTTGGCCGCATACACCGTCATGGTCGGACGGCTGACATCGTTAGCCCTGGCCCACCACTTGTGTCCTTCGCCGGGACCGACGGACTCCGGTTTCGGATCGGGTATCGCATCGGGCACCGCGCCTGGCCACAACGGCACTTGCGTATGTCCCGGGGAAGGCTGCCAGGAGTCCGCCCGCACACTTGCACCGCCGATCCCCGCCGCCATACACAGGGCAAAAATCAATGTCTTCATCACCATCTCCCCGATCGGGAAGGCCGGCACTTCACACCATCAGAATTGATACGAAGCTCCGAGCGTATACGTCCTGCCGTAGGCGCTGTATCCATAGCCCACGCCGCTCGAACTCTGACCGACGGACTGCCCGGGCGCCCACGGCAACAAGGGGTTGCCGTTCAGATAGGTGCGAGCCACCGAATCGGTGAGGTTCTTGCCTTCGACATAGACCTGGAGTCCCTTGGTGATCTTGTAGTGCGCGCTGGCCGTGACCCACTGGAACGGACTCGTGATCGCCGGCCAGCCCGGAACCTCGGTGCACTGCGAGCAATATGATTGAAAACTCGCGGCGTAGTCCCAATTCACATCGGCGCTGAAGTGGCCCTTGTCATAAAACAGCCCGGCGGACATGGTCATGGGCGGCTCGGCATTGACGGGTGGGATCGAATTGCCGTTCTGATCGTAGCTGCGATTCCAGGTGCGGGTGTACTGCATGTGCGCGCCGAAGCCGTTGTCCAGGATGTGCTGCCAAGCGAGTTCGATGCCGTAGTAGTCGCTTATGTAGCCATTGGCCGGCGCGTACACGGTCCATGGAAAGGGAATACAGGGGGCCTTTCCCGGCGGTCCGCCCACGCACTCGACGGTGCCCAAATTGACGTTGGGCTCGGTGCCGGTGTAGATGTCGTCGCGGATCTTCTTGCCGAACAGCGCAAGCGTCAGTGCGGAATGCGGGTGGTAATACCATTCCGCCGAAAAATCCACCTGAGTGGCCTTGATCGGCTTCAGGCCGGCGGTGCCGTTGTAATAGAGTTGGGGTTGGCCGTTTTCCGCGTTGTTGGTCGACGTCGGCGCCAAGTAGCTGAGTTCCGGGCGCGACGTGGTCTCGGCCACCGCGGCTCGCAGCTGCAGCCGGTCCGGCACGGCCCAGTAATGGAAATTCGCGGAAGGCAGCGGCAGGATGTAGTGGCCCTGCGTTACCGATTCCTGCCCCGTGGCATATTGCACATTCCAAGTCTCTGTAGAGGAGTTGATGGAAGGTGTCCATAGCGAGGTAGGAGCAGCAAGCGCGGTTGAGGCGGTGGTGTTGGTGCGCACGAGGCGCAATCCCAAGTTTCCACCCCAGTCCGTTCCAGCGAAGGTCATTTCCCCGTACACCGCGAAGGTCTTTTCCGTGACGTCATATGAATTGTAAGGATTTACCTGCGGCAGGGTTTCGCTGAAGTTGAAAGGCATCGAACAGGGCAGCGTCGAGCAGAAGAACGGATTGGGTTTACCGTTCAGACTCCGCAAGAACGCCAGCAGCTGGCTGACGTTCAGTTCCGGCAACGTGGTGGGATAGGATCCGCCGGCCCCCTGCATGAAGTTCGGCACGGTGACCATGGAAATCACCGGGAAACCCTGCGCACCGAAGGAGTACGGGTTGCACTGAACCGGACAGCCCGCGGTTTGATACAAATTGCCGTACTGGCCGGAACCATTGGTCCAGTCGTTGCTGATGTCCGTGCGGTTCTTGTCGCGATCGCTGTAGCCGGCGCCGAACAGGATCTTGTCGAACCAGCTCGCCCCCACATCGTAGCTGCCGTCGAGCGTGAATCCGGTGACCTGGTCGTGAACCGAATAGCCATTCAGCCCGTCGTAGTGGGTCGACCAGTAGTTGTTGTTGTTCAGATATCCGGAGTTCATGAGCGATGTGTATGAGCATGAACCCGGGTTGGTCGAGCTGGCCGTGCCCTTGGGACAGGCGGTCAGTCCAAGCTGACTCGGCGGTACCACCACGTTGAAGTTCGGAAGGCTGTTGGGTACATCCGAAAAGATCAGCGTATCCGGCGCGTTCGGCGTATTCGAGACCAGGCCCGCGGTCACGAAGCTATCCTGCCCACCCTCGGGTCGATTGGCCGTCGATCGATACCCATCCGCGGTGAAGCGCAACCTGTCGGTCGGCTTCCACTCGACATTCAACCCGAACATCGAGGTGGTGACCACGCGATCCACGGTGTTATTCACCATTTCAGGCTGGAAATCGCTGACCGTGATACCGGTCACCACGCCGTTCTTGATTACCGGATTCGACCAGCTGGTTCCGATCGTATCCGGCGCAGCAAAGTAATAGGACTCGTTGTAGCCGATCTGCGGGTCGTCCAAGTGGGTCCACAAGCCATCGGCGACTATCTTGAGCTCCGAACTGGGATGCCACTCGAGGCTGCCGGAGAGCGCGTCGCGCTTCTTGTCATCGAAGATGGACCCGAAGGTGATGCAGCACGGTGTGGCGGCGAGCGGCGCCCCGTTCGGGTCGTTGAAGGGATAGGTCGTCGGGCCGTAAATGTTCTGGTTGTAGGCATTGAGCGAGTCGGTACGGATGTTGGTTTCCGAATGCACGGCACCGAGTAGAAAGCCCAATGTCCGGTCGTCGTTGGTGTCCGAGACGAAAGCGGAAAATTTGCTGCCTTTCAAGTCCGACATGTCGTTGTCGTTGCCCTCGGCATGCACTCCGCCGTGCAACCCGGGATTGTCGAAGGGGCTGGCGGTGCGCAGGTTGACGGTGCCGCCGATGCTGCCTTCGAGCGCCGAGGCTTGCGTCGATTTCAGGACGTCGGCACCCGAGATCACCTCCGAGGGCAGCACGTCGAAGGCCAGATCGCGACCGTCGTCATCGGTGGCGAGAATGCGGTTGTTGAGCGTCGTGATGTTGTACTGGGGTCCCAGGCCACGCACATTCACGTTGATGCCCTCGCCGCCGGTGGTGCGGCTGATAGTGATGCCGGGCAGATGCTCGAGCGAGTCGGCGACGTCCGCGTCGGGGAATTTGCCGAGCTCCTCGGCATTGATCGAGTCCAGCACGACCGAGGCCTCCCGCTTGATCTGGAGCGATTTCTCCAGGCTGGCGCGCATGCCGGTCACGACGATTTCTTGCAGCTCCGGGGGCTCGCTGGCGGCCGCCGCGGCGGTGGTAGATGAAGTCGTCGAGGTGGCTGAAGTGGCCGAGGCACCTGCAGCGGCCGAGGTGGCTGCATCGGCGGTCGCCGTGTCGGTACTGTCTTCGGCGAATGCTGGGAAGTGCGAACTCAGCGCGGCGGCGGCCACGAGCAGAGCAGGGCGCAGGCGCATCGTCGGCATAGCAATCCCCCCTTTTTTCTAAATTCTCTTTCTGCTTGGCCTTGCGTCGCGAACGCATAACGCAGGGTCAGCAGCTCCGACGTTAAACGAAACTAATATAACTTTCAATAGTGATTTTTAACGATACTTTGTCCGTGTGCTGCTTGAGATGCCCGTTGACGGCTGGATATCACCGTCCGCTGCCGATAGAATGATAGCTATTGAAATTTATGTAAGTTTCAAATATAACAAATCACCGGGTGGGTGCCCGGCTGCAATGCCCTAAATGGCTCCGCCGCAGGAAGTAAATTCATGAGATCAAGAGCATGGTTGGCCTATGCGCTGGTGACGACGGGGTTTTGGGGAGTGTGGGGGGCGTTCACGGGTTTGCCGGCCAATCATGGATTTCCTGAAACATTGATCTATGCGGTGTGGGCGCTGACCATGATTCCCCCGGCGCTCTACGCTTTGCGGCGAGTCGGCTGGCGCCTGCAGCACGATGCACCGTCGCTATGCTACGGCGCCTTGATCGGGCTGCTGGGGGCGGGCGGCCAGATGCTGCTGTTTCATGCGGTGCGGACCGGGCCCGCTTACCTGATCTTCCCGGTGATCTCGCTGTCACCGGTGGTCACAGTGGCCCTGTCGTTGGTCTTGCTGCATGAGCGCACTGGCAAGCTCGGCACGCTGGGCATCGTGCTGGCCTTGTGTTCGCTTCCCCTGTTCGATTACTCGGGGGGCACGTCGTCCGGTGGTTATGGCCAATTATGGTTTCTGCCGGCACTAGGCGTGTTGGCGGCCTGGGGATTGCAGGCGTTCTTCATGAAACTGGCGAACGCCACCATGGATGCCGAGAGCATATTCTTCTACATGACGGTCAGCGGTCTGTTGCTGATTCCAGTTGCGCTCGCCATGACGGATTTCTCCGTTCCCATCAACTGGGGCGCGGACGGTCCCTACCTCGCGGCAGCCATCCAAATTCTCAATTCCATCGGCGCGCTGACTTTGGTATATGCCTTTCGCTATGGCAAGGCGATCGTGGTCTCGCCCCTGACCAATGCGGGCGCTCCCCTCATCACCGCCGCGCTGTCGATACTGTTGCTGGGCACCGCGCCCACGGCAACCAAACTGGCCGGCATCGCCTTGGCGCTCGTGGCGGCCGTGTTCCTGGCCATCGAGCCCGAGCCCGAGCCCGGCCCGGCCGCCACGGCGGCGCCTGGACCCAAGACCCTCAAGGAGTACGGTCGAACATGATCACCCGGCAAGACACGAGCAAGATCATCCGGCGAGACACGAGCAATCGGCGGGAGCGCATCATCGCTCTGCTGCGTGAACAGGGGAGCGTGCAAATCCCGGTGCTTGCCGAACGTTTTCGCGTCTCCACGCAGACTCTGCGCAAGGATCTGAATTTTCTCGACGACAAGGGCATTTGCACGCGTTCGTCGGGCGGCGCAATTCTCAGGCGCGGCGGAGCATCGCCCACCGAGGAGGCGATCGACGTCAAACGCACGCTATTCGCGGAAGAGAAGGTGCGCATCGGTCGGGCGGCCGCCGCCTTGATCAAGAGCGACGATTCGGTGTTGATCGATTCCGGCACCACGGCCTTGCAGGTCGCGCGCCATATCGAGGCATCCGCATCGCTGGTGGTGGTCACCAGCGACGTGGGTGTCTTGAATGAAATGGTGGCGCGAGAGAACGTTCAGCTGGTGTTTCTCGGCGGCACGCTGCGGCGCAAGAACCTGTCTTTCTACGGCACGCAGACCGAACGGGCGCTGCAGGACCTGCATGTCGACAAACTGTTCTTGGCCGCCGACGGCTTCGATATCGAGAAGGGCCTCACCACGCATTTCGAGCCCGAGGCGCTGCTGAATCGCCTGATGTGCAAAGCAGCCTCCGAAATCATCATGGTCGCGGATTCCTCCAAGTTCGGCCGGATTTGCCTGCACAAGATCATCGAGTCGCAGGGGATCGCCAAGGTGGTGACCGATACCGGGATTCCGGATGCGACTCGCGAAGCGCTGATCCGGATCGGCGTCGAGGTCATCATCGCGTGAAGGCCATTCAAGCCATCATCGCGCAACACAAGGCGGGGCGTTCGGTCGGCATTTACTCGGCGTGCTCGGCGCATCCTCTGGTGATCGAGGCCGCCCTGAATCACGCGCGGCGGCGATCCGCGCCGGTCTTGATCGAAGCCACGTCCAACCAGGTCAACCAGGATGGCGGCTACACGGGCATGCGTCCGGCGGATTTCAACCGATTCGTGCTGGCGATCGCGGCACGCGTCGGCATGCCGCCTTCGCAGGTGCTGCTGGGCGGGGATCACCTCGGGCCCAATTGCTGGCAGGACTTGCCCGCGGAGTCGGCGATGGCGAAGTCCGAGCAGCTCATCGCGGACTATGTGGCCGCGGGCTTTCGCAAGATTCATCTGGACTGCTCGATGTCCTGTGCGGGCGATCCGGCGCCTCTTTGCGACGCGGAGGTGGCCGCGCGCGCGGTGCGCCTGTGCGCGGTGGCCGAGCGTACCTGGGAGCGCGTCGGGGGAGAGGCGCCGGTGTATGTGGTGGGCACCGAAGTGCCCGTTCCCGGCGGCGCGCAAGAGAATCTCGCCGAATTGCAGTTGACCGATGCCGCGGCCGCGGCCGCGACCATCGAGGCGCATCGGCAGGCCTTCCAAGCGGCGGGATTGCAGCAGGCGTGGCCGCGCGTTATCGGCCTGGTCGTGCAGCCCGGCGTCGAGTTCGATCATGACAAGGTCATCGACTTCCGCGCTTCGCGGGCAGGCGCACTCGCCGCGGTGGCCGAGGCGCAGCCCCACCTGGTCTACGAAGCGCACTCGACAGACTATCAGACACCGGCCAATCTGCGCGCTCTGGTGCAGAACCACTTTGCGATCCTGAAGGTCGGCCCCGGCCTGACTTTCGCCATGCGCGAAGCGCTTTGGGCGTTGGACGACATCGAGCGCGAGTGGCTCGGAGCGGATCGCTCGTCCGGCCTGCGAAAGACCGTGCAAAAAGCCATGACGGCGGCTCCGCAATTCTGGAACAAATACTATCTGTCCGAGGGCCGCCAGCTCGAGCTGGACCAACAGTACAGCCGCAGCGATCGAATCCGTTACTATTGGCCCGTGACCGAAGTCGACTCGGCATTGAAACGCCTGCTCGCGAACCTGGATGCAAACCCGCCGCCGCTCGCCCTCGTGAGCCAGTATTTGCCGCTGCAATACCAAGCCATCCGTGCCGGCTCGCTGCGCCCCTGCGCCCGCGACCTGGTGCTGCATGCCATCGAACAGGTGCTGCAACAGTACGCGGAGGCCTGCACCGACCATGAGCGCTGACATGAGAACCCATCTGCAATTGGACGAGACTCACCTGAGCCGTGCCGGCGCCCTGTGGACCGCGCGCGAGATCGCGCAGCAGCCGGCGAGCTGGCTGCGCACGCAGGACTTGCTGCGGCAGCATGCCGCGCCGATTGCCCGCTTCCTCGCACCGTTGCTGGACCAGCAAGATCTGCGCATCATTCTCACGGGGGGGGCAGCTCGGCCTTCATCGGAGACTGTCTCGTGCCGCTGCTGCTGCAACGGCTGGGGCGCCGAGTGGAAGCCATCGCCACCACGGATTTACTGTCCGGTCCCGCGCAGTATTTCCAGCAGGACGTGCCCACGCTGCTCGTATCCTTCGGCCGCTCGGGCAGCAGCCCGGAAAGCGTGGCCGTGGTCGATCTGGCGGATCGGCTGCTGCGCCGGTGTCACCACATCGTGTTCACCTGCAACGAGCAGGGCACGCTCTACCAACACTGCCGGGAGCGGCGCAACAGCCTGGCGATTCTCCTGCCGCCGGAAACGCATGACCAGAGCTTTGCGATGACTTCCAGTTTCACGGCCATGATGCTGGCGGCCTCTCTGGTGTTCAACATTGCCGAAATCGAGGTTGCAGGCGTGGCCAACATCGCTCGGGCCACGCGGGAGCTCCTCGAGCGGCACAATGACAAGCTGCGCGACCTGGCCGCCGAGAGCTACTCGCGGGTGGTGTACCTGGGAAGCAACGGCTTCAAGTCGCTGGCGCGCGAAGCCGCACTGAAGTTATTGGAGCTGACGGACGGCAGAATCGTCGCTGTCTACGATTCACCGCTCGGTTTTCGCCACGGACCGAAGACCATCGTGACGCGCGACACGCTGCTGTTCGTGTTCGTCTCCAACGACCCTTACACACGCTGTTACGATCTCGATCTATTGCGCGAGCTGCGCTCGGAGGGGCTTGCGGGGCGGGTGATCGCCATAACGGCACGGGCGCAGGACGCCATCGCCGAGGGCGAGTACCTGCATGTGCCGCACGTGGCCGAGGCCGGCGATGGGGATCTTTACTACCCGTACATCGTCTGCGGCCAACTCTACGCCTTTCATCGATCGCTGGCATTGGGCAACAGGCCCGATCAACCCAGCAATTCGGGCAGCGTCAGCCGCGTCGTACGCGGCGTGACCATACATTCGCTGTGACCGAAGCCGCCGCATTATATCTCGGCGTCGACGGCGGCGGGAGCAAGACGGCACTGACGCTGATCGATTCAGACGGCGCCATCAGAGCGACGCACCTGGCGCCGGGTGCTTACTACCTCACCATCGGGCTGGATGCCCTCGGTACTTTGCTCGCGGACGCCGTGGGCAGCGTGTTGGCCAAGGCGGCGCTCCGCGTTGCCGATCTGGATTTTGCCTTTTTCGGGCTGCCCGCCTATGGCGAGGATAGCGCCCTGATCGAGGCATTGAGCCGGCTTCCAGAACGATGCCTGCCGGCCGGCCGGTATGCCAGCGGCAACGACATGATTTGCGGCTGGGCGGGCTCGCTGCTCTGCGGCGATGGAATCAGCATCGTCGCCGGCACGGGTTCCATCTGCTACGGCGAGCGCCACGGCGCCGTTGCGCGCAGCGGCGGCTGGGGCGAATTGTTCAGCGACGAGGGCTCCGCGTACTGGATTGCGTGCCGCGGTTTGAACGTATTCTCGCGCATGAGCGATGGCAGAGCGGTGCGGGGGCCATTGTATGAGATCGTCAGGCAGTCCGTCGGCATCGCGGAAGATCTCGATCTGTGCGCGCATGTCTTTACCGGCCTGGGGGGCGACCGGGCGCGCATCGCTAAATTATGCCAGTGGGTGACGCAGGCCGCTCGAGCCGGCGACGCGGCGGCGCTGGATATCGTCAGGCAGGCCGCCGCCGAACTCGCGCTCATGGTCGATGCGACCCGGCAACATTTGGGATTCACCCCCGCCGAGCCGGTGGCGGTTTCGTACTCGGGCGGCGTTTTCGACAACGTCGGTGCGCTGCTATTGGATCCCTTTACCGAGTCGCTGCAGGCGCACCGGTCCGGGTACCGGGTCAGCGAGCCGGTGCTGCCGCCGGCCATCGGCGCCGCGCTGTATGCGGCGAAGCGCCACGGCCGGCCCCTGTCGAATGCGGCGATCGAGCGCCTGCGGGCACAAAGCGACGCATGGCGACGAGAGCTTGCATCTTGAGGGACATGGGACTCATGAGGGGGAGGCCTTTGCTTCGCTGCTTGGTTGTCGGCTGGCTGGCACTCGGCACCGCCTGCAGCAGCACCGCGCGCGCATTCGCGGCCGAAGACTTCGCTTCGATGGACAAGATCGATGTCCACGTGCATATCAACACTCCCGACTCGGCGTTGATTGATCAGGCCGGTGCCGATCATTTTCGTCTTTTGACCATCAACGTCGATTATCCCGACTTTCCGCCGATCGCCGAGCAAGCGCGTATCGCGCGGGAGTTGGTCGCGCGCAATCCGTCCGTGCTGGCGTATGCGGCCACATTTTCCATGAACGGCTGGGATGAAGTGAATTGGCAGCCGCGCGTGATCCAGGAGCTCGAGGCCGCGTTTGCGGGGGGCGCCGTCGCGGTGAAAGTATGGAAGAACATCGGCATGAGCTTTAGGGATGCAAGCGGGCGCTTGGTCATGATCGACGACCCCAAATTCGATCCGGTGTTCGAGTTCATTCGCGAGCGGCACAAGATCCTGATCGGACATCAGGGAGAGCCGCGCAATTGCTGGCTCCCCCTGGCCGAGATGACCGTGAACAACGACAAGGAATACTTCCGCGAACACCCGCAGTACCACATGTATCTGCATCCGGAGATGCCGTCCTATGAGCAACAGATGGCGGCGCGCGACCGGATGTTGGACCGAAATCCCCATTTGAATTTCGATGGCGCCCACATAGCCAGCCTGGAATGGAGCGTGGACAAACTGGCGGCGTTCCTCGACCGCCATCCCAACAGCGTGGTCGACTTGGCGGCGCGCATGGGGCAGGTGCAATTTCAATCCAACCAAGATCTCGCCAAGGTGCGCCGGTTCTTCATTCGTTACCAGGCTCGCCTGCTCTACGGCACCGATCTGTCGCAGGAACCCGGTGCGGATCCGCAGGAAGTGCGCCGCGACGCTCACGCGACCTGGCTGCGCGATTGGCAGTATCTGACCACGAGCCTGAGCTTCCGCGTTCCCGAATTGGATGCGCCGGTGCATGGCTTGAATCTGCCCGAGAGCGTGGTCCGCAAGATTTACAGCGGCAACGCCGAGCGCTGGTTCGGCAATCCCTGGCATGCCCCTCCACTGCGTTCGCAGGAGTCGAAATGAGTCACCGGCTGAGATCCTGTGTTTGCGCGGTCCTTGCATTCGGGGCATCGGCCTGCTGGGGCGAGGAGGCGGCGAGAACCGCGGTACCGCCGAAGCCGCACGGGGCGCAGGTGCTGGGCTCGATACAGGGCATGGGCGCGTCGGTGACCATCGACTCCGACGGGAGCTACTCCATCGTCTCACCCGGCATTCCCGGCGCGGTGCTTCGCTCGGACGTCGAGGCAATGGTGGACGCTCGCGTTCTGCGCTCCTCGGCGTACCCGCAGCATCGGGTGGGGCAATCGGAGTTTCGTGACGATGCCGGCACGGGATCGACCCTGACGGTCACGCACACCGGCCTTCCCGGCACGCCGGATCTCGTGTGCACCCTGCGGGTGTTTCGCGATCGATCGTGGGGGGAAATCGAGGTGAAGGTGCAGAACGGCACGGATCGGGCGGTCTCCGTGGCGTCGATCCGCTCCGTTCATGCAACGCAGGCTCCGGTCATCAATCTGAACGGGCCGGCGGCCGCCGACCGTATTCTGTCCGACAGCTACAGCGAGGATAGGCCGCAGCTCGCGATTCGCGATCTGGGCGATGCCCCGAAAGGCACGCACCGCGCCGTGGGAAGCCAGCTCATCTACAATCGCCGGAGCGGCGAGAGCCTGTTCCTCGGTGCGCTCACCTCGGATCGGCTGCTGACGATCTTTCATCTGACGGAGCAAACGGCGGGCGGCAAGACGTCCATCCTCAGCTACGATGCGGTGGCCACGGGCACGACCGAAATCATGAAGGGCGAGTCGCTCAAGGACTCGCCCGCGGCCGAACAGGTGGAGCTCAAGCTTCGCGTGGACCCCGGCGAGAGCCTGTCCTCCGAGCGCCTCATGTTCGCGGTCGGCACCGACTACCACGCACAACTGGAACAGTATGGGCGGGCAGTGGGGCTGCTGCACAAGGCGCGGGTGAGCGCCGCGACCCCCATCGGGTGGTGGAGTTGGACCGCGTATTACTTCGGGCTCAGCCAGGGTAGCGCCGCCACGAATGCATACTGGCTTGCCCAGAATCTCAGGGCCCTGGGCTACACCTACTTCCAAATCGATGAGGGATACCAATTCGCGCGCGGCGAATACACCACCGCCGACGCAAAACTCTTTCCTCTCGGCATTGGTTACATCGCGGATTTGGTGCGCCATAGCGGATTGACCTTCGGTCTGTGGACCGCTCCCTTCGAGGTGTCGCAGCGTGCATGGGTGTTTCAGAAGCACCCGGAGTGGCTGCTGCATAACGCTGCCGGCCAACTCATCCACATCGGCTACGTCACGGACAAGCAAGACCCACTGTATGTGCTGGATACCACCAACCCCGGCGCGCAGGACTATTTGAAACAGACCTACAGCACGCTGTACAACTGGGGTTTGCGCTTCGTGAAAATGGATTTCATGGACGACACGGCGGTCGAGGGAGCCTACTACCGCCCCAATACGACGGCCTTGGAGGCGCAAAGGATCGGTTTGAATATCATCCGCGGCGCCGTCGGTGAAAGCGTCGTTCTCGACAAGGACGGCAGCCCCATGCTGAACCCGGTCGGCATCGTGGACGCGGGCCGCATCTCCCAGGATACGGGACATGGCTTCGATGCCAGCAGGGACGCCGCCTCGGGGATAGCAGCGCGGTACTACATGAACCGCAATTTTTTCATCGCCGATCCGGATGCATTCACGGTCTCCACGCAGACCGTCGATGACCAGTCCTGGCATGGAGGGCAGCGCCCGCTCACTCTCGATGAGGCAAGAGTGTCCATTGCACTGGCGGCGGTCTCAGGCGGTATGTTCGAAATCGGAGACGATCTTCCCACCCTGGGCGCTTCTCCGGAACGCCTGTCCCTGGCCGGCAATGCGGATATCCTCGACATGGCCCGTCTCGGCCGCGCATCCACACCCGTGGACCTGATGACCTATGCGCCGGGCGACAAGCAACCGAGCATCTTTCTGCTGAAGGAGAATGAACGCCAGATCATGCTCACCGTGTTCAACTGGACGGAGGCGCAACGCGCGCGTGCCATCGATCTCGTGAGTCTGGGGTTGAAGAAGCCGGGCGAGTACAAAATCGTGGAGGAGTTCGGCGATCAAGGCTGCTGCAGCAGCGCGTCGGACACGATCGATCTGGTCGAGAAACCGCATTCGGTGCGCATGATCAAGTTGATCGACAAATCCGTGCCCGCGCTCCCGCCTCCCTTTGATATTGGCTCGGCAGCCGGCGCAATAGCGGGGGAGACCTTGGCCTTCAGTGCGGCGGCCTCGTCTTCGCAGGCGCCGGTGCTGACATGCCATTGGGACTTCGGCGATGGTTCGAGCTTGGACGGTATGCAGGTGCAGCATGCCTTCACGCACGCCGGCCGATACGACGTGCAGGCAACGGTGACGGGCTTGGATGCCGCCACGAATCGCAAGACCGTGACGGTGACGATTGCCGGAGAGGTTCCGACACGGTTCGAGGCGGCGGACAAGATGCGTCCCGAGTAAAGCCTCCTCCGTAAGGGGCCAGGGCCCTTCTCCGGGCAGGGGCTCATGGGCGCTGCTCAGTGGAAGCGATATCCAGAGCCGCGGTGTCCCGAAGCCAATTGAACGTGAAGTCGGCGACCGGCGTCCGCGGCTTCAGGCGGGTGCGCATCAGCCAAAGGCGCGGCCGGGGTGTTGACGGAATCGCCGGCAGTCTGATTACCCGGCCTTCCTGAAGCGCTGTAATCGCGAGAACGTTCGAGACGTACCCGACGCCCAGGTCACGTTCAACGGCGCCGATCAGCAATACGCTGCTGTCAATCGTAGCAACGCGATTGAGCTGCTTGCCGCGGAGCAGTCTGTCGCGCAGGAATCCGCCCCAATCGGGCTCGTCCTCGAGCATCAGAAGGGGTGCACGTTCGACGACCGCGGGGAATGGGAGCTTCGCAAGCCGTGGGGCGAGGCCACGCCCGCAGACCGCGATCGACTTGTCCTCCATTAGCGGGACACTCTCGACGTCGGCGGTGTGGATTGGCCGTCGCGAGACGATCAGATCGACGTCGATACGATCGATTGCTCGGGCCTCGTCGCGCGTGATCACCCAGACCTCCACTGCGGGGCGTATCCGGTGCAGGTCCCCCCGCCGCGCCATCAGCCAGCCCTGCGCAAAATCCGCTGGACAAACGAGCAACGCGGAATCCTCGTTCTTGTACGGTTCGATGCGATCGAAGCCGGCCGCGAGATCGCCGAGCATTTTGCTGATGGTCTCGAACAGGAGTCCACCGGCCTTCGTGAGGCGCACGCCAGAGCCCTTGCGAAAGAACAGCCGCTGCTCGATGAGGTCCTCGAGCTTGCGTATCTGCTGGCTGATCGCCGACTGGGTTAGCGAGAGTTCGTCAGCCGCCTCGGAAAAACTGCCCAGCCGCCCAGCGGACTCGAACGCCATCAGCGTGTTGATCGGTGGAAGCGACCGGCCG
>Ga0182030_10015646_pt1 | contig 14851 bp, 8 predicted proteins | sample 812S3MmetaG_FD_121299 | JGI IMG/M metagenome (GOLD analysis project Ga0182030, IMG submission 121299) | Permafrost microbial communities from Stordalen Mire, Sweden - 812S3M metaG (Illumina Assembly) | ecosystem: Environmental > Terrestrial > Soil > Wetlands > Permafrost | place: Sweden... | reverse complement strand
GGATCAGAGCTCTGCAAATCCTGACCTGTTCGCCAGCTATGCGGCGCTCGACGTTACCGGCACGACGATGACGATCATGGTCCTGAACAAGGATCCGGGCAACACGGCAAATGTCGCCTTCAACTTGAACGGTTTCACCGCTTCCACCTATACGGCATACACGCTGACTTCGACCAATCCAAGCTCGATCTTGGCTTCGGCCTCAACGGCCTGGAGCGCGACACAGAACTTTGCAGCCAACAGCATCACACTGCTGGTGGTGAGCGGAAGCCAGTCTGCCAAGCCCGCATCGGAGTGGTACCTCAACCCGGATGACTTGATGATTCCAGCCACAGGAACGGGGATTCTTGATCCGAAGATCATGAGCGGGACGGCCACGGTCACACTAACCTCGGCTACCCTCGATGCTTTCGAGGGAGCATCGGCCTGCAGCGGTTCGCTCACGCTGACCAACCCAACCATCACCGTCGCCACGCCAGCTACCATTTCCGTCAACCCCGGCAGCACTCCTGGCTTCTGTCACTACACCGTCACCGGAACCGACGGCACGGCGACCCAAACACAAGGCGGATGGATTGTCGTTGGCAATCCCCCCGCCACGTTCACCGTCACCGGCGGAAATAATCAGAACGCTACCCACGGCACGGCTCTCTCGAATGCCCTTGCTGTCACCATCGCTCCAGGGCAGTCCGGCTTCACAGCTACAGGCGCTGGCATTTTGTTCACCACTTCGGCCGGCACTCTGTCGAACGGGACGACGACGGGAACCAGCGTCATCGCGACCACTAATTCGTCGGGTGTAGCCTCCGTTAATCTCACCCTGCCGTCCACTTCAGGAACTGTGACTGTCACCGCACAGGATCAGTTCGCACTCGGCGGAGCTTCAGTCACATTTACTGAAGCTGCAAACTAATCCGACAGCAGCCTATCTGTCCCTCCATGGCGGTCGTCACGCCCTGGAGGTGCCCATGTCACAGGCACGAGAACCCATGTTGAACTTAAAGTTGCGTCAACACTTCGGAGAACTCATGCTTGCCGAAAGCCGCGTCAAACGGATACGAATTGAGTGTGCAAGTGGGAAATGTAACCAATTCCGGCTAGTACTCACCGCGGCAACACTCCAGGGGACGTTTGCCGCCGCCAGTGCCTTGGCGTGCCAGGAACCACAACCAACGACGAATTCCGCGGAAGGCTCCGGGGTCGTCCTGCGTCAGACGGTGCGACGCGTGCGAGTCGATGTCAGCGTGACCGACGAGCAGGGAAGTCCCGTTACGGGCCTGCAGGCTTCTGATTTCCGTGTTTCCGAAGATGGAAGACCGCAGTCGATCCGGCAGTTCGAATGGCAAGGAGAGGAGACCAAACCAGCGAATGCGGCAATCCGCCCCGTTCTTCCTCCGCACATATTTATGAACTTGTCTGAAGCATCTGAACACGGTCCGCTGACGGTCCTGCTTTACGACGTTCTGAACACGCCGTTCGAAGCTCAGCCCTATGCTCACCAGCAGATGGTGAAGTTTCTCAAACAGAGCACAGGGCAGCCAATCGCAATCTTTGTCCTCAGCGACCGGCTCCATCTTCTTCAAGGCTTCACTTCGGATTCCGAGCTGATTCAGCGCGCGGCAAACCACTCCAGCACCATGCCGAAACGTCAGTCATTGCTGGCCACCACTCCAACGGCGACCGATATGCTGGCAGATGCCATCGCCGATCAGGCGACTGCGACAACTCACCACCAGGATTCGACGAGCGGATCCCTTAAGAGCACGGAAGAGGCGATGGCGCGGATGGAGACGGAGGAAGCGAGCTTCATGCTGGATCGGCGCGTTGATCTGACGTTGGAAGCTTTCGAACAGATCGGGCGCTTTCTGTCCGGCATCGCGGGTCGAAAAAACCTGATTTGGTACTCGGGGTCATTTCCCACCGGTATCCTGCCCGATCAGGACAAGGGGTTGTTCAACAACGATAGCGGCCGCAATTATAGTGATCGTCTGCGGATTGCAACCGATCTCCTGAATGAGGCAGAAGCTGCAGTTTATCCTGTCGATGCACGCGGGTTGCAGACGAATCTCGCCTTCAGCGCATCTCAATCTTCCCCTCCCGGCGGGGCCCGCTCGACTCCACAAAGCGCCATGAGGGAGATCTCCCGGAATGACGAGCAAATCGCCGCCGAACACAGTTCAATGGATGCAATCGGCGAACAGACAGGCGGACGCGCGTTCTACAACACCAATGGGCTTGATCAGGTATTGGAGAAAGCCTCGTTGGACGGCAGTTCGTACTATTCATTGGTATACGCGCCGGCCAACAACAAGTTCGACGGCGCCGTGCGTCGCATCTCGGTAAGCCTCGAACATAACCACTACCATCTTGCCTACCGCAGAAGCTATTTTGCGGACGATGTGAATTCCACAACGAACGGGAAGGAACCGGCCGAGGAAGATAATACCCCCAGTGAATCGATGACGGCCGCGTCGCAGTCTGGCGCGCCGCCCGCTCATCAACTCATTTTCGCTGCTCAAGTGGATGCGATCGGAACCCCCGCGCCTGCCACGCTGGTACAAATGGCAGCGCTCGACGCCTATCATGAGAAAGCTGCAAAGGCAGCGAGCCGAGAATTTGTTAAGCCAACTGCGCCGATTCCATTGCAACAGTATGTAATCCGGTACTCGGTACTGACCAGGCAATTGGCGCTTCCCATTTCAGTGAACAACGTTTACCAGCCGCAGGTTTCCCTGGCTGCACTGGCTTTCAACGCAGAGGGCGAAACTCTGTGGGGTATCAGAAGCCGGATTGAGGATGCGATTCCGGCTCCAGAGATCGACAAGTTCCTGCAGAATGGCTGTCGCGCGGTGCAGATTCTTCTTGTTCCAGTGGGTGCGGCGATTATCCGCCTTGTAGTTAGAGACGATCACAGCGGGCGCGTCGGATCGATGGAGATTCATTTGCCTTTGTCGTCAGACAATCCGTCAACTTGCCGGGCGCAATGATCAGGCATCGATGTTCACAAAAGTCTAATCGCCAGCCGCAACGAATGGCGATGCGGAAAAGGTGTCAGCGTGGAGCAAAATGTTTCTTGTACCGGGAATGAGCCACTGCGGAGGGGGACCGGCGCTCGATCAGTTCGACATGCTTGGCGCTGTGGTGAACTGGGTTGAGAAGGGAACTGCGCCGACATCGGTTATCGCCACAGGGAAGGCGTTCCCCGGCCGAGGCCGGCCTTTGTGCGCATATCCCAAACATGCGCAATATTCGGGGCACGGAGACACCAGCGACGCTCAGAATTTCATTTGTCGGTGATGCTGGCCAGTTCAGTCATTCCTATGAAATTCGGGTCGTCAACTCTGCTTTTTCGGGCTCTTCATCTGCCAATAGACGGAGTAGCGCTGGTCGCTTATTTCATACATTGGGATTAGCTTGGATTTAGCATTTTCCCCGGTGGCGGTGAAGCGCAACAGCGCCGGGGATTCAACTTGAATCCACTGCTTGGTGCTTGCATCCGGAGCTACAGGGACCGTGGGCACTGGCGATGCTGCGGGCAGATTCTTCGGCACCGTGTCACGGCCGTGAACAATGCGGTAAGACTCGTCCGTTGGACCAGCACCCAGATCGGCGGCGAGCACGAGCGGGCCGTACAACGCGGCAACGGTGGAGTCATCGCCAGGCAGCGGCTCCTGTCGCAACTCCATGGGCAGACTGACGTTGATAATGTCGCCATCGTGCCAGGTTCTTCGAATGGCGAGATACGATCCCGGGTCGGCCATCGCTTCGAGCGGGAGACCATTGATCTTTATCTGTGCCTGTTCGGTGGTCCAGCCGGGGATGCGCACATGGATTGTGCGCATCCCCGGCCGTGAAGATTTGATTTTGAGCGTTGTCCCCTGCTCGCGCGGGAACTGCGTGACTTGCTCAATGAGCAGTCCTTCGTCCTTCCAATCGAGGGTCGATGAAATGAATTGGTTGACGAAGACGTCGCTCCCGCGTCGGAAGTAAATCGTGTCCGCAAATTTTGCGAATTCCTCGGCACCAGATCCAGTGCAGCACCAGAACGATTCTTCGGGCGAACCGTATGCGCGCCAATACCCCGCTGCGAGGGGGAAGAAATACTGCTTCAGGCCCTGCGCATTCTGCGTCCCTAGCCGGCAGTTGAAGAGTGCGCGCTCGTATGCATCCATCCAGCGCGCGTCGCCGGTCCAGCTAAATACATGCCTCTGCAACTTCATCAGATTGTAGGCTACGCAGCATTCGGCGTTGGTCCATTCCAACGTTCCCTCAAGATGTCCGGCGGGCGATTTCCAGTGTTCATCCTGGCTGGTGTTGCCGATGGCATAGTTGCGGGCATCGAGAACTTCGGCAAGGAAATACTCGGCGATTTCGCGATAGCGGCGATCGCCGGTGACCTCGTACATGCGTGCTGCGCCAATGATCTTGGGAACATGGGTGTTCGCATGCAAACCCTGTAACTCATCACGGCGTGCGGCGAGTGGATCCAGGAACCCCGGCTGCTCGAAGGTGTGCGCGGCATCGATGTATCGATCCTTCTTCGTCACCGCAGCGAGGTTTACAAGCACCTCGTTCATGCCGCCGTATTCCGTGCGCAACACACGCTGTCGTTGGTCGGCGCTGATGCCCCAGAAAAATTCATGCGCCCACTGGCCCATGCCCTCCGCGATTTGCAGAGCGTCGGTGTTGCCCGTTAGCTGATACATATCCAGCAGGCCCGCCATGATCTTGTGGTAGGTATAAAAGGGTGCCCACGCCGGCTTGCCCTGTGCCAGGCGTTCAAAGAGATCGGTTGGATAAGCGCTGAGATAGCGGGTTCCAATTTTCTTCTGGCAGGCAGCAAGGCCAGAAACAAGTTCATCGCCGCGGGCCTTGAGAACGGTATTTCCTAAGCCGGCAGAAGACAGCGCTACGGCAGATAGAAAGTGCCCTCCGGCAAAATGGCCCCGCAATTCGCAGGTCGGATCTTCCCATCCCTTGTACGGCGCCACGATGGAGGAAATGCCAGCAGTGACGCGGAAGGTATGCAGCAGCCGATCAGTCGTAAGCGAGTCGAGGTAGCGCGCATTGATCTCTTCCTGCTCCTTGAAAATGCCCGAGGTAAGACGAACCGAGGCAAGCGGAAAGGGCTCAAGTCCGCCTGCGGGATGCTCGGGATCATCGGCCAAGAAGGTGTGAGCAGCGGCCGAGGGACCGACCAGGCAAAGGCCCGCGGCCCCGACAGAAGTCTTGAGAAAGGTGCGACGCGAATGATCGATCATAGTATTACTCCTGTGGAGAATTACTTGCAGCCTGCCGCAAAGCAAAGATTCTTGCTGAAGAACGGCATCACATGATTCTGAAACCGGTCGGCGACAGCGCTGGTGTGCGTGCCGGAGTAAATTTCAAAACTATTCGCAATTCCGTAGTTGTCGAAGATATCGTGCAGCTTGCCGGCATCGATGCGCAGTCCGTCCTGATCTCCAACGTCCATCGCAATTGCGCGGTACTGCTTGAGATTGCCAATGTACTGGTGGACAAAGACCAGGGGCGCATTGGCCGTGAACTTTGCCTGGATCTCCGGCACGGAAACGCCGTCCTTGGTGGGCAGGTCGAGATAAAGAGGCGGGTTCTTCGGATTGGGCGCCCAGGCAGCAGCCGTGGCAAGCTGTGCAACTCCGAAGCCCGGCATCGCGGCTGCGGCATCGGATGGGGATTTTGCCTCCGCAACCTTCTTTTCGTTGGCGATCGCCATCTCTTTCATCCGGTCCGCGGGGCCGGGACCACCACCGCCCATCGGCGACATGCAGCATGGGCTCATGATGTAGAGCGCACCGAACACATCTGGATGCTTCATGCCGATACGCGAGGCGCCATAGCCTCCCATGGAGTGGCCTACCAGGCCGCGACTGGTGCGCTCAGGAATGGTCCGGTAATGCGCATCGATATAAGTGACCACGTCGTGGGCGACGTAGTTTTCAAAATCGCCGGTGGTTACTGAACTCGAATACATCGAGCCGTTATAGATGGTCTTCGAGTCGGGAAGCACGACGATCATTTCCTTTGCGCCCTGGGCGAATGCGCCTTCAATTGTCTGCGGCACGTGAATCTCACCCGACCACTGCGCCGCACCAATGAAGAAGCCGTGCAACGCATACACGACTGGATAGCGACGATGCTTGTCTGTGTTGTAACTGGGCGGCAGGAAGACGATCGCATCGCGATCAACCGCGTCCCCTTCCAGGTTGCCTTCGAGCGCGGCGCCGTGGATCTTGATGTGTTCCACAGTGTCGGGCTTTGCGTTAGGAATCACAGACGGAACAATTGTTTGAACCTGTGCGCCGAGCACTGCACCCATTGAAGCGGTCATTGCCATCACCATTACACAACACAACTTTGTGGCTGTCATCATTGTCCTCATTCGGAAATTGGGTAAGTTTGGCTTGCGGCTCCAGAAGTGCCGGTGCCGTTTCAATTGTGTTCATCCTGGAAGAGCCTGGGAGCAAAGTCGTTCAAGTCTCTTCGCCATGTCAGCCACTCATGAGAAGTTCCCGGAGATGAAAAGTAGACATACTTGACCCCTGCCTTATCCAGCATTGTTCGAAAAGCGCCGACCGACGATGGAAACGGATTGGGCTCCTGGGTACCCAAGCCGAGCCAGAGCAGTTTCACCTTCTCATTGAACGCCGCTCCATCTTTGAATTTCCCATCGAAAGCCGTCGCGGGATCCAGCGCGTCCGTGCTCAACCCGTTCATCGTTCCGCTAAACCCGGCCATGTAGGCAAACGTTTCGAGATGGCCTGTGGCAAGATGAAGCGCCTGGTTGGCTCCCATCGAAAGGCCGGCCATCGCCCTGTGCTCGCGATCCGGAATCGTCCGGAAGGTGGAATCAATCATCGGGATGACTTCTTTGAGCATCACGTCTTCAAAGGCTCCGGTAGCGGCCGTGGGGCCTGAAGTTGGCGGGCCGAATGGTCCGGCGGGCACGGATGCGTAGCCGTTGTCCATCACAATAATCATGGGCACGGCCTTCTTTTCCGCAATCAGATTGTCGAGAATCAGGTTGGCGTGGCCCTGGAATGTCCATCCTGTTTCGTCCTCGCCCGAACCATGCTGCAAATAGAGCACTGGGTAGTGGGCGCCTGGGTAGGCATCGTAGTCCGGCGGCGTGTAAACAAAGCACCGCCGCCACTGGCCGGTGATTTTCGAGTGATAGACGCGAATGCGCACGTCTCCATGCGGCACATCGTTTACCAGATAGTAATTCACTCCATCCTCCGGCACCTCCACGCCGCTCGTGTCCTTGCCAGTACCAAAGTATGTATGGCTGTTTGGATCGTCCATGCGCGTTCCGTTCACGTCGAGCGCGTAGTAGTGGAAGCCCTCCACCAGCGGAGGCGTAACAACATTCCAGGATCCGTCGCTTCCGCGCGTCATGGGAAACTTCTTTCCGGTGATGTCGACATCCACCGACTGAGCGTCTGGTCCTTTGTATTGGAATGCCACGCTATGGTCTGGCAGAACCCGCGGATACTGTGCGCCAAGTTCGTTCGTCGTGGCTGGCTTGGCATCCTCAATCGACGAGGCCCGAACGCCTTCCGGCGAACGCCGCCACGCAAAGTATGCATCCAACGCCTTGAGGCCATCCGGGTTGGGGAGAGGACCCGCGTGCGCCGTTCCAGAGAAGTACATCAGCTCAGGATGAGCATCGCTGTAAGCCGGCCAATTCGGCATTCCTTTGCCATTCGGATCACCGCACTTTGCGAAGTTTGTCCAGTAGGTCGACATTGCATCGGAGATGGCGAGGTCAGTTGCGGTCGGCTTTCCGGAAGGGCCTCCCGTTGGGTGGCCGAAGACGTATTCAACTTCCATCCCGTGGGGTGAGCCCTGTCCTGCTTGGGGTGAATCGGCCGGATAGTCTGGATGCTGATCGAACAGATAATAGAATGCTTTGGACTTTCCAACATTGGTCTGCATCCTTGCCCACGTCCAGGTGCCCCAGCCAAAAGCTGCATCCCTTGTAAGGTCGCGCGCGGTCTTCGGCACCGTGGTCTCGCCGGTTGGATACGCTTTCAGAAGGCTGTCGGCAAAGCTGCCGTAGCGCGCCTTCACCGACGCGATATATGCCTGCGGGGTGCGCGGCGGCCCGAATGTTGCCCCCTCGTCAGAGTTGTAGCCAACCAGGATTGGCGTATCGTTGAATTGCTTCGCTGCGTACAGTTCGTATTGATCGCCGGGAATCACCCATCCGTCCACGTTGGGCCACGCCGCGCCGCGATTCGTCTGCCCTGCGGCGATCAGCTTTTCTGCCGGAAGTTTGCGAAGCTCGGCGATCGATTTCGCTCCGAGGCTCAATGCAAGATCTTCTCCTGAGTGTTCCGCAAGGGTCAGAGGCCTCATGTTCTCACCAGGTGCGCCTCCAGCGCGAGGATGGCCAAAGGATCCGCCACTCTCCGAAATCGCTCCCTGGATCAGGCCCTTCGCCAACGGTGAAACGCATAACTCGCTCACCGCGATGCCTCCGGCCGACTCGCCAAAGATTGTCACCTTGGTGGGGTCACCTCCGAAAGCGGCAATGTTCTTCTGTATCCACTGCAATGCGGCAATCATGTCGAGCAGGCCGTAATTTCCCGAGACATGCTCGGGAGATTCCGCGCTCAACTCCGGATGTGCGAGAAACCCGAGCGGTCCGAGGCGATAGCCGATGCTGACCAGCACGACGCCTTTCTTGGCCAGTTGCTCGCCACTGTAAGTGGGAACAGAGGTTCCTCCCACGCTGAATCCGCCGCCATAAATCCACACCAGGACAGGGACACGGTCCGTGAGTTTCTTCGCCGGCGTCCACACATTCAGATAGAGGCAGTCCTCGCTCGTCGTGATTCCTGGGATGGTCTGCAGACACTGCGGCGCAAACTCTTCCGCGCTTCGCACTCCATCCCAGTGAGCCGCTGGTTGCGGGGCGCGCCAACGCAGATCGCCGATAGGCGGCGCGGCAAAGGGAACGCCGCGATAGATCGTCAGTCCATCTTCGATTTTGCCTTGCAGCTTGCCTTGTTCAACCTTTGCAGTAGGAACTGCGGCCCAACTCGTCCAGGAGATTGTTGCGATGGCCAATGCCAGCAAAGACTTTCTCACTTTGGCTTTCCTCTCATGTCTCTTAATGGCGATGCGTTTCAGTGCAGACTCCCAGTCCCATCCGTAATGTCTGAGCATTGACGAGACCGGGCACGCTACGTGAATCGGAACTGCATTCGCGATGACGAAGGGCGACGTGACGCAATTCGGCCAATTAACTTACCCACCAGGTTTTAAGTCCGCTTCTGGAGCTTCTTGACGTTACAGACCAATACAAGATGCGACAAGTCAAATGAATCGCTTTGTTCGCATCGATTTTGTCGATGGGTTTAATTGTTTTCAGTGAGCCGGTTCGCAGTTCGTCTTCCCTGTGGCCTGCCTAGATAACCTCCGGCTCGCGGCTCAATCCCAATAACTCCGCCAGGGCATTAGCTTCGGAGTTGCTCACCCCTAAGTCCTTGCAGACTAGATTCAGTCGCACATCGCGTGTCTTCCCGGCGGGTAGCGGGAGGGGCACAAAATCGCCGCTATCGAGTTCGGACTGGATTCGGTACCTTGGCAGCCAGCCAAAACAAAGTCCACTCCTGACCGCTGCAATGGCTGATTCGATCGTACTCACAGGAAGAACTCTCTGGGTAGGCAGCCTCGGCTGTTGTTTCAGGCTTCCAGAAGCTGCACTCTCGATAATCACCAGAATGTGCTGCGTCAGATCGGAACGTGAGAGCCTGCGCCCTAGCGTGACTAGATTGTGATCGCACCGCGCAACCGCAATCATGCCAATCACCAGTATCGGCTTGACCAGAAGCTCGCGCGAGATCAGTCCGGTTACGCAGATTTGTGCGTTGTGAAGTGAAAACTCCGAGTCCGCGGACAGAAATGTTCCTTGCCGCACTTTCAGTCTGACGTGCGGAAAACCCCGCGAGAAAGTTGCGAGGGCTTCAAAGAGCCGATCGTCGGGAAAGATGCTATCGACGGAGATCCGAATTTCCGAAGCTCCCCCCGATGCCAATACGCGGGCGCGATGTTCAAGCTCATGAAATCCAGCCAAATGGGGTTCTACGTCCGCTAAGAGCACCCTGCCTGCCTCGGTGAGTTGTGCTTTTCTTCCATGGATTTCGAACAGCCGAACGCCCAACTGTTCCTGCAAGCGTCCGATCGCATAACTAATGGTCGATTGGGAGCGGTTTAGCTTTTTCGCAGCTGGCGCAAAGCCTCCCAATTGCACCACGGCCTGAAGAATCTCCCAAGCATCCAGCGTTGTATCCATGCCTAGAGGATACATCGAATAAATCGATGTACTAAACGTAAAAATGCGACTATCCTTCGAGAATCTCGCTCAGGTAGTATGCCGCTGTCCTCAGAATTGCGCTTCCTTCCTCATCAAAGAATTCGCGAGAATCATCTCCACGAACGCTTAACGTATTAGTTCGAGATGGATCCGGGCGTGCGGATTCCAGGGACGTTCTTAGTAATGGAGATGAATCGATGAAGAGACTTGCGCTTGCCATACTTTTACTTTCGACCTACTGCAGCGCGCAAACCCCAAATGATTTTCAGCCTGCTTCCACCAATGTGTGGGGTGCGGAGTACCCGCGTGTCGATTCCAAAGGTCAAGCGGAGTTCCGCATCAAAGCCCCGAACGCCACAGCGGTGAAGCTCAACTTCTGGAGTAATCCGAAACTCGACATGGCGAAGGGCGCCGCCGGATTTTGGACCGCCACTACTCCACCCCTCGTTCCCGGATTTCACTATTACAACTTCGTCATCGACGGTGTGGACGTGAACGACGCGGGAAGCCATGCTTTCTACGGTGGCGGCAGAGATGCAAGCGGAATCGAGATTCCCGAACCCGGGGCTACCTATTACCTGCCTCAGAACGTTCCGCACGGAGCTGTGCGCGAGATCTGGTATTTCTCCAAGGTAACCGGGAGTTGGCGGCACGCCGTTCTTTATCTGCCGCCGGACTACGACACGCAAACCAAGGTGCGCTATCCTGTACTTTATCTTCAGCACGGCGGTGGCGAAGATGAAACGGGCTGGATCAAGCAGGGCCATGCCAACTTCATCCTCGATAACCTGATTGCAAGCGGAACCGCTAAGCCAATGATCATAGTGATGGCATATGGGTATGCGCGGCGCGCCGGTCATATTGATCCCGACCTGACGGGAAAGCCCTTCGGTTCACCCGAGATGATGGCTGCCATGCAGGTGATGTCGCAGGCCTTCGAAGATGACCTGACCCAGGCCCTGATTCCGTACATCGACGCAAACTTCAGAACCGTTGCCGATCGAGAACATCGCGCCATGGCGGGGCTTTCCATGGGCGGCATGCAAACCTTCCAGGTCACATTCGATCATCTCGACCTGTTCTCCTACATTGGCGGCTTTAGCGGCGCTGGCGGAATGATGATGATGCGTGGCGCCGAGAAACCCGACCTTAAAACAGCGTTCAACGGCGCCCTCGCTGACCCCACCGAGTTTGCCAAGAAGGTGCACCTGCTCTGGATCGGGGTCGGAACCGACGAGCCCGCCCAGATGCATTCCGGCATCGTCAAACTACACGATGCCTTCACCGAGGCGAATGTCAATCATGTCTTCTACGAGTCGCCAGGCACCTCACATGAATGGCAGACGTGGCGCCGCGATCTGAAAGACTTCGCGCCACGGCTGTTTTAGGCAGGGAACGAATCGGCCAAGGCAGCATAAATGGAGGACCTGGTGCTGGGACCTGAAGGACCTTGAGCCAAGGCACTTCCATTAGAGTTTCCACCGGCATAGCGCTCTTCTTCCGTACGCGAGACGCAGTTTGTTTGCATTAGGATTGTAATCGTTTACCGAACCTGAAATTTGTACAACTGATGTTGCCGGGAGTGACGTGCGAAAAACGAGCTATCAAATCCTTGTCGCGATAACTGCAATTTTTTGTGTGAACGGACTGTGGGCCCAAAGCTCCGATCATCCTTCATATTTGAACACCGCGCTCCCCGCTGAACAGCGCGCGGCCGACCTTGTTCATCGCATGACCGTAGAAGAAAAGGTCTCGCAACTTGTGAATCAGTCGCGCGCAGTTCCAAGGCTGAACATTCCGGCATACGACTGGTGGAGTGAAGCCCTGCATGGCGTGCAACGCCCTGGCGTGACCGAGTACCCAGAACCCGTGGGACTGGCCGCGACCTTCGATCCGGAGTTGATTCACCGCATGGCTGCCGCTATCGGAGTCGAAGGCAGGATCAAGCACCTCCAGGCCATGCGAGCGGGGCACAGCAATGTTTTCGAGGGACTCGACTTCTGGGCGCCGAACGTCAACATTTTCCGCGATCCCCGCTGGGGACGCGGCCAGGAGACCTACGGCGAAGATCCATTCCTCTCGGCCCGCATGGGCGTCGCATACGTCACGGGCATGCAGGGCGACGATCCAAAATACTATCGCGCGATTTCCACGCCGAAACATTTCGCGGTTCACAGCGGCCCCGAACCGACGCGCCACACAGCGGATGTGACGGTGAGCAAGCATGACGAAGTGGACACTTACCTGCCGGCGTTTCGCGCAGCGATAACCGAAGGCAAGGCCGGCTCAGTGATGTGCGCCTATAACAGCATCAATGGGCAGCCTGCGTGTGCAAACGAGTTTCTGCTCCAGGATCAGTTGCGGGGCAAGTGGAACTTCAAGGGTTACGTGGTTTCCGACTGCGACGCCGTGGTCAACATCTATCGCGATCATCATTTCACGAAGACACAGCCCGAAGCTTCCGCGTTGGCCATTCAACGCGGCATGGATAACGAGTGCATCGATTTTGCCAAGGTCAGCGACGATCACGATTACAAAGCGTACTACGATGCGTATAAGCAAGGCCTGTTGAAGGAGAGCGAGATCGACACGGCGCTGATCCGGCTGTACACTGCGCGGATGAAGCTCGGCATGTTCAATCCGCCCGAGATGGTGCCGTATTCGAAGATCGACGAAAAGGAACTCGAAAGCGCCGAACATCGCGCACTCGCTCATACTCTTGCCATCGAGTCCATGGTGCTGCTCAAGAACGACGGCACTCTTCCACTGAAGGAGGGCGCAATCAAGATTGCGGTAGTGGGTCCGTTGGCGGATCAGACGAAGTATCTGCTCGGCAACTACAACGGCACTCCTTCCCATACTGTGTCGGTGCTCGAAGGGCTTAAGGCGGAGTTTCCTGAAGCCCAGATTACTTTCGTGCCTGGAACGCAGTTTCTGCGCACCGACGGAGATTCAATTCCTGCTTCTGCGCTAACCACGGCCGATGGCCAGCCAGGAGTGACCGCCAAGTTCACTTCGGGAGGCGGGTTTATGGGTGGGGGCACTCCGCTGGCGACAAAGACCATGAACACGATCGACCTGACGGCGGAGGGCGTTCCCCCGGAGGCCGCAGAGAAATTTCCACTTACGGTCACATGGGACGGGTTTCTCACGGCGACCGAAACCAGCGAGTACAACATCGGCGTGCGCGCCAAGGGCAACTCGGCGATGGTCATGATCGACGGCAAGCCACTGGCGATGGAATATGTCGACCCCGAGCATACAGGTGCAAAGGCCGGGCATATTCATCTGGACCAAGCCAAGAAAGTGACCATCAGAGTCCGGTATGAATTGAACGAGAAAGGCCCGGTCGAGGCGCAGGCATTCTGGGCAAAGTACGACCCAAATCCGAGTGCGGAGTCGATTGCCGCTGCCAAAAATGCCGACGTGGTGGTTGCTGTACTCGGCATTACAGGCGATCTGGAAGGAGAAGAGATGCCTGTCCACGAAGACGGTTTCAAAGGCGGAGACCGCGTCAGCATCGATCTTCCAAAACCAGAAGAGGCATTGCTCGAAGCCGTGATGGCGACTGGGAAGCCCGTGGTTCTGGTGCTGGCGAATGGGAGCGCGCTCGCGGTGAACTGGGCCAACGAACACGTGAACGCGATTATCGAGTCATGGTACGCAGGCGAAGAAGGCGGTTCGGCAATTGCGGAAACACTCTCGGGAAAGAACAATCCCGCAGGCCGCTTGCCGGTGACCTTTTACACGGGCATCGATCAGTTGCCCGCGTTCGAAGATTACTCCATGCAGAACCGCACCTATCGCTACTTCAAGGGCAAGCCTCTATACCCGTTTGGTTATGGATTGAGCTACACAACTTTCTCTTACGGCGATCTGGCGTTGCCCAAGGCCGCAATTCATGCTGGCGATCCGATGACTGTAGAGGTGAAAGTTACAAATACCGGAAAACGCGAGGGCGACGAAGTTGCGCAGCTTTACCTTAGCTTCCCAAATGTGCCCGGAGCGCCCATGCGGGCTTTGCGCAGCTTCAAGCGCATTCACTTGAGGCCTGGTGAGTCGCGGAAAGTTAGCTTCGAGCTGAAGGATCGCGATTTGAGCATGGTGAGCGAAGCGGGAGAGCCGATCATCGCGGAGGGCGCTTATACCGTATCAATCGGCGGAGGTCAGCCGAATACCGGCGCGCCGGCGGTGGCTGGAACGTTTCAAGTGCTGGGCAGTAAGACTCTGCCTGAGTAGACTTGCTTCGGATAATCGACCCATCCCAAAGAATCGTTGTTGAGTCCAAGGGGCGCAGATTCATGATTTCCAAATTTCTTCGCCGTACCATTGTCGCAACGGGCATTCTCCTTTCTCTCAATTCCGTTGCATCGGCCCAGAACACGCCGGGCTTCCCGCCCATGCCGCAGGTGCCCAAGACGCTTCCGTTCGTCAGCGCGATCTTCGGCGACAACATGGTTCTGCAACGCGGCAAGACCAATGAGATTTGGGGCTGGTCGGAACCAGGCG
>Ga0182030_10015645_pt1 | contig 14852 bp, 14 predicted proteins | sample 812S3MmetaG_FD_121299 | JGI IMG/M metagenome (GOLD analysis project Ga0182030, IMG submission 121299) | Permafrost microbial communities from Stordalen Mire, Sweden - 812S3M metaG (Illumina Assembly) | ecosystem: Environmental > Terrestrial > Soil > Wetlands > Permafrost | place: Sweden... | reverse complement strand
TGGTAGCGGGGGCAGGATTTGAACCTGCGACCTTCGGGTTATGAGCCCGACGAGCTGCCAGACTGCTCCACCCCGCACCAGGAGGCCGCGCATTCTACACCACGCGTGCCGGAAAACATCGAACTATTAGTTCAGCACTTTGAGACGGATTGGGCGGCTCCGGCGTGCCCGCTGTCTGACCGGTTGTCACAAGGGCGCCGCTTAAAAATCCTTAAGTTCTCTAATCTGTTCAAACGCTTACGAATGTTAGTTCAGCTTCTACGGCAGTACCCGCTGGCAGACGCTCAGCAACGCGTTCGGAAGCAGGCCCATCAGCACGACCGCTGCCGTGTTCAGCACCAGGATAAAGCGCATGCGCGGGCGTGCGTCTGGTACCGGCCGGCCATCCGCGGCGTCGAAATACATGTACCACACCACCCGCAGATAGTAGAAGGCGCCGATCACCGAGACCAGCACCGCGAACGTGGCCAGCCACACATGTCCAGTCGCCAGCAGCGCCTGGATGATCCACAGTTTGGCCCAGAAGCCGACGAACGGCGGCACGCCGGCGGTGGAAAACATCAGCGCCAGCATCATGGCCGCCAGCAGCGGATCGCGCGCTGCCAGCCCCTTGAAGTCGGCGATCTCCTCGTGCTCGAAGCCGCTGCGGCTGAGCATCAGGATCATCGCGAACGAGGCCAGCGTGGTGACCACATAGGCGATCGTGAATATCAGCGCCGCCTGGTAGCCGACGTTGCTGCCGGTGGCGAAGCCAAGCAGCACGAAGCCGGCATTGGCGATGGCCGAATACGCCAGCATGCGCTTGATGTTGGTCTGTGCGATCGCACCCAGGTTACCGACCAGCAACGACAGCACCGCGACTGCCGCCAGCATCTGCGTCCAGAGCGCCGAAGCTCCGGCCAGCCCGTGCGTCAGCAGTCGCAGGATCAGCGCGAACGAGCCCAGGTTGGACACCGCCGCGATATACAGCGTCACGCTGGTGGGGGCGCCCTGATAGACATCGGGCACCCACATGTGGAATGGCACGGCGCCGAACTTGAATGCGATCGCGGCCACCACGAATACAACGCCGATGATCAGCGCGGCATCGGGACCGCGGCTCACGATAGCGCTCAGCTGGTCCAGATCAAGCGTTCCGGTCAGGCCGTAGAGCATCGACATCCCGTACAGCAGGATCCCGGATGCGATCGCGCCAAGCACGAAATACTTCACTGCCGCCTCGGCCGCGATCCCGGAATCGCGGTCGAAGGCCACCAGCGCGTACAGCGACAGCGATAGCAGTTCGATGCCGAGGTACACTGTCAGCAGGCTGTTGGCCGAGATCAGCACGAAGATCCCGAGCAGGGCTGTGAGGCACAGCACGTAGTACTCCCCTCCCCGCATGCCGCGCTGTTCCAGGTAATCCTGCGAATAAAATACGGCAGTGGCCATCGCGACGAAGCCCGCCATCTTCAGGAACCCTGCAGCCGGATCGTCGACGTACAAGCCGTTGAACAGCAGTACGCGCTCGCCGGTGATGCCATATTGGGCGGTCAGCGCCACACCAACGGTCAGCGCCACCATGGTCAAGGTCGCGGTCAATCCCCGGCGCCCGGCGCCGAAATAGACATCGCACAGCAGGATCAAGCAGGCTGCCGCTGCCAGCGAGATTTCCGGGATGGCTAGCAGCATCATGCGACGCCCGGAATCTTGCTGGTCAGCATCTGGTGCAGCAGGTGCTGCACCGAGGCCTCCATCATGTTCAGCATCGGCGCCGGCCAGATGCCGAGCAGCAGCACCGCCAGCGCCAATACACCCAGCACCAGGAATTCGCGCGGATTGAGATCCTGCATCTTCGCGACCTGCGGGTTTGCGATCTCGCCGAAGATCACGCGCTTGACCAGCCACAGGTTATACGCAGCACCGACTACCAGGATGCTGGCCGCCAGCAGCGCAAACCAGAAGCTCGCCTTGAAGCTCGCTAGGATCACCAGGAACTCGCCGATGAAGCCGGAGGTTCCCGGCAGGCCGGAGTTTGCCAGCGCGAACAGCACCATCAGGGCACCGAACTTGGGCATCACGTTGATCACACCGCCATAGGCGCTGATATCGCGCGTATGCAGCCGGTCGTACATGACCCCGATGCACAGGAACAGCGCACCGGAGATCAGTCCATGCGAGATCATCTGCACTACGGCGCCGTCCAGGCCGTTGACCGCGCCCTGCGCCGAGCCGGTGGCCGTCACGATGAAGAACGCCACGAACGCACCTAGCGTCACGAATCCCATGTGCGCGATCGACGAGTATGCGACCAGCTTCTTCATGTCCTGCTGCACCAGGGCCACGAAGGCGATATAGACCACCGCGATCAGCGACAGCGCGACGATCAGCCAGTCAAGCTCGCGGCTGGCATCGGGGGTCATCGGCAGGCTGAAGCGCAACAGGCCGTAACCGCCCATTTTCAGCATGATCGCAGCCAGGATCACCGAACCGCCGGTCGGTGCCTCGACGTGCGCATCGGGCAGCCAGGTGTGGACCGGCCACATCGGCACCTTGACCGCGAACGCCAGCAGGAAGGCAATGAAGATCCAGCGCTGTTCGGCTAGCGTCAGCGGCAGCTGCTGCATCGAGGCGATGCTGTAGTCGCCGGCCTTCAGGTACAGGTAGATCAGCGCCACCAGCATCAGCACCGAGCCCAGGAACGTGTACAGGAAGAACTTCAGCGTCGCATAGACGCGCCGCGGTCCGCCCCATACGCCGATGATCACGAACATCGGAATCAGCATTGCTTCCCAGAAGAAATAGAACAGCAGCGAATCGAGGGCGCTGAACACCCCGATCATCAGGCCTTCCATGATCAGGAACGCCGCGTAATACTGCGCCGGACGCTTGTCGACCACCGACCAGCCGGCGATGATCACCGGTACGGTCATGAAGGCGGTCAGCAGGATCAGCGGCAGCGAAATGCCGTCGACGCCGAGGTAATACTGCGAGTGCAGCGACGGAATCCATGCCATGCGCTCTACGAACTGGAACTTCGCGGTGCCGTTGGTGAAGCCCGAGTACAGCGGCACGCAGGCCGCGAGCGTCAGCAGTGATGTCAGCAGCGCCGTCCAGCGGGCGGCGCGGGCGCGCCGGTCGCCGCACGCCAGCGTGACCAGGCCGCCGGCGACCGGCAGCCAGATGACCACGGAGAGCAAGCCGAATTGCTGCATGCCTTTGAAAACCTTCGCCCTAGATATGAATCAGGAACCAGCCCAGCGACAGCGCCAGGCCGATGATCATCCAGAAGGCATACGAGTACAGAAATCCGCTCTGCAGCAGCCGCGTCGCACCGGCGAGACGGTCCACCGCCTCGGCTGAGCCATTGACCATCGCGCCATCGATCACCACCTGATCGCCGCCGCGCCACAGCAGCACGCCCAGTCCGCGCGCCAGCGGCGCGACCACGTTTTCATTGAACCAGTCGAAGTAGTACTTGTTGACCAGCACACGATAGATGCCGCTGAAGCGCTCGCGCACGGCATGGCCGAGCTCCGGGCGTTTGAGCACGAACCACCACGCGGTCAGAACGCCGAGCGCCGCCAGCCATGCCGGTGCCGAGACCAGTGCGCGCAGCCCAAACGCCGCTGGCCCGTGCCAGTCGGTGCTGAGCTGCGCGACCACGTCGTGGCCCTCGAGCACCTTGATTGCATCGCCAAAGTAGCCGCCGAACAGGATCGGCTCGACCGTCAGATAGCCGATGATCGCCGACGGGATCGCCAGCGCGACCAGCGGCCCCTTCATGTCCCAGCCGACATCGTGAAAGTGCTCCTGCGCATGGTGGTCCAGGTGCTCGGGGCCGTGGAACGTCATGAATATCATCCGGAACGTGTACAGCGCAGTGACGAACACACCCAACAGCACGCACCAGTAGGCGTAGCCGGCGCCATAGCGCGTCGATGCATGCACCGCATCGATCAGTGCATCCTTGGAGTAGAAGCCGGAGAAGAATGGCGTCCCGATCAGCGCCAGCGCCCCGATAAGGGCTGTCCAGTAGGTCACCGGCATGCGATGGCGCAGGCCGCCCATCTTGCGCAAGTCCTGCTCGTGGTGCATGGCGATGATCACCGCACCGGCTGCCAGGAACAGCAGTGCCTTGAAGAACGCGTGCGTCATCAGGTGAAACATCGCGACGCTGTAGCCGGACACGCCCAGCGCCACCGTCATGTAGCCCAGCTGTGACAGCGTCGAGTAGGCGATCACGCGCTTGATGTCGTTGTTGACGATGCCAAGGAAGCCCATGAAGAGCGCCGTGGTGGCACCGATCACCAGTACGAACGACAGCGCGGTTGGGGAGTACTCGAACAGCGGCGACATGCGTGCCACCATGAAGATGCCCGCCGTCACCATGGTGGCGGCATGGATCAGCGCTGAGATCGGTGTCGGGCCCTCCATCGAATCCGGCAGCCAGACGTGCAGGGGTACCTGCGCCGACTTGCCCATGGCGCCGACGAACAGGCAGATGCACACCACCGTCAGCGCTGACCAGGCGTGGCCCTGGAACAGCACCAGGGTCTTGCCGGCGATTATCGGCGCGGCCGCGAATGCATTCTGGTAGTCGAGCGAGCCGGTGTAGTAGAGCACGCCGGCAATGCCGAGCACGAAGCCGAAATCGCCGATGCGATTGACCAGGAATGCCTTAAGGCTGGCGAAGATTGCGGTCGGGCGCGTGTACCAGAATCCGATCAGCAGGTAGGAGACCACGCCGACCGCCTCCCAACCGAAGAACAGCTGCATGAAGTTGTTCGCCATCACCAGCATCAGCATCGAGAATGTGAATAGCGAGATATAGGCGAAGAAGCGCTGGTAGCCCGGGTCATCGCTCATGTAGCCGATCGTGTACACATGCACGCACAACGACACGAAGGTGACCACCACCATCATCAGCGCGCTCAGGCGATCGATCAAGAATCCGACCTGCATGTGCACCCCGTCGCTGACCAGCCAGGTGTACACCGTGCCATCGAAATTCGGCACCTCGCCGCTGAGCAGCTGCCACAGCGCCACACAGGACAGCACGCAGGCGATGCCCACCGCACCGATCGTGACCGCCGCGGCGCCGCTGCGTCCGATCGCCTTGCCTCCAAGTCCGGCCAGCAGCGATGCCAGTAGCGGCAGCATCGGGATCGCAAGCAGCAGGTTCTGATTCATGATGTGACTGTTCAGCCCTGCAGCTCGTTGAGCTCTTCGACGTTGATGCTGCGCCGCTCGCGGAACAGCACCACCAGGATCGCAAGTCCGATGGCCGACTCGGCCGCCGCCACGGTGAGCACGAAGAACACGAAGATCTGGCCGTCGAGCTGCCCCAGATAGCGCGAAAACGCGACGAAATTGAAGTTCGCCGCCAGCAGCAGCAGCTCGATGCACATCAGCAGCAGCAGCACGTTCTTGCGATTGAGGAAAATGCCGGCCACCGACAGTGCGAACAGTATCGCCGACAGCGTCAGCAGATGGGCCAGCGTGATCATTCGCGATGCTCCGAATCCATCTTCACCAGACGCACCCGTTCGCTGGCGCGCGCCGCCACCTGGCGGCCTATATCCTGCACTTTCAGGTTCGGGCGGTGACGCAGCGTCAGGGCTATGGCTGCAACGATCGCGACCAGCAGGATCATGGCCGCGATCTCGAACGGATAGGCGTACTTGCTGTACAGCAGCGCGCCCAGCTCCTGGGTGTTGCTGTAGTCGGGCGGCAACGCCGCCGCGCCGCGCGTCACGTCGATGCCAAGGTTTTTAGTCAGTACCACGCCGGCGATCTCGAATACGATCGCGGCCGCCATGATCCAGCCGAGCCAGGCGAAGCGGGTGAAGCCGGCGCGCAGCTCCTCCAGGTTGATGTCGATCATCATCACGACGAACAGGAACAGCACCATCACCGCGCCGACGTACACCAGCACCAGCACGATGGCGAGGAATTCGGCTTCGATCAGCAGCCAGATGGCCGCCGAGGTGACGAAGCACAGCACCAGTGACAGCGCCGCATATACCGGGTTGCGCGACACGATCACGGCCACGGCCGCCGCCACCAGGATGGTCGCAAAGATGTAGAACAGGATCAGCGGCAGCACGACGAGTCCCTATCTCCCGTTGCCATTGTCCAGCCTCAAGGCGTCAGCGGTAGCGCGCATCGGCACTCTTGTCGGCGGCGATCATCGCCTCGTAGCGCTCGCCGACCGCGAGCAGCTTGTCCTTGTTCATGATGTTCTCGCCGCGATGTTCCATGTGATATTCGTGGATGCGCGTCTCGACGATTGCATCTACCGGGCAGGCCTCCTCGCAGAAGCCGCAGTAAATGCATTTGAACAGATCGATGTCATAGCGGGTGGTGCGGCGCGTGCCGTCGGCGGCAACGTCCGAGTCGATCGTGATCGCCAGTGCCGGGCACACCACTTCGCACAGCTTGCAGGCGATGCAGCGTTCCTCGCCGTTGGCATAGCGGCGCAGCGCATGCAGGCCGCGGAAGCGCACCGACTGCGGTGTCTTCTCCTCCGGATACTGCACCGTGACCTTGCGGCGAAACAGCGAGCGCGCGGTGACCGACAGGCCCGAGAGCAGTTCGGTCAGCATGAAAGTCTTAAACGGGTTGCCGATACTCATGCCAGCGGCTTCCAGGGACCGACGTGAAGCCAGCTCATCAGCGCCTCGACCGCGATCCATACCAGCGTCACCGGGATCAGGAACTTCCAGCCCAGGCGCATGATCTGGTCGTAGCGATAGCGCGGAAAGGTGGCGCGAAACCACAGGAACAGGAACAGCAGCAAGAATATCTTGAGTACCAGCCAGTGGGTGCCGGCGAGCGCCAGGATGCTGGTGCCTCCGAGCCACCACGGAAAGCCGTCCAGCGGGCTCAACCAGCCACCGAAGAAGAATACCGCGGTCAGTCCTGCGATCAGGATCATGTTGGCGTATTCGGCCAGGAAGAACAGCGCGAACGCCATGCCGGAATACTCGACGTGGAAGCCGGCGACGATCTCCGATTCACCCTCGGCGACATCGAACGGCGCGCGGTTGGTCTCGGCGACCCCCGAGATGAAATACACCACCAGCAGCGGCAGCAGCCAGAACCAGTTCCACGCCAGCGCACCGCCATGCTGCTGGGCGACGATGGTGCCAAGATTCAGGCTGCCGGCCGCCATCAGCACCCCGACCAGCGCAAACCCCATCGCGATCTCGTACGCGACCATCTGCGCCGCCGAACGCATCGCGCCAAGGAATGCGTACTTCGAGTTCGACGACCAGCCGGCAAGGATCACGCCGTACACGCCCATCGAGGTCAGCGACAGCACGTACAGCAGGCCGGCGTCGACGTTGGCGATTGCATAATTCGGTGCGATCGGCACCACGGCCCAGGCGGCGAACGCGGGGATCAGCGTAATCGCGGGGGCGAGCCGGAACAGGATCTTGTTGGCGCGCGCCGGGATCACTATCTCCTTGATCAGCAGCTTGATGACGTCGGCGAACGGCTGGCCCATGCCCGGCAGGAAGCCGAAGATCCGCACCCGGTTGGGCCCGATGCGCATCTGCATCCAGCCGATTACTTTGCGCTCCCACAGCGTCAGGTACGCGACGCTCAGGATCAGCACCACGCACAGCACCAGCGTGATCGCAGTCGAATGCACGTAGGCCGGCAGCGCAAACCACAGGTTGCCCAGCGATTTCAAGCCGCGCCTCCATAGGTCTGTGGCGTGATGCGACCGTCGCGGGTGCGCAGCAGCGGCGCTGCGCGGCGCAGCACCGGGTCGATCTGGTACATCGGCAGGTCGAGCACCGCCTCGGCGGCCACTATCTGCAGCGCGGCGGCCGCGCGCGGCGGGGCCTGCTGCGCGACCTCGAGCCGTGCCTTGAGTTCATCTCGCACGCTCTCCGAGGACTGATAGTCGAAACCAGGCAAATCGAGCAGGTTGCCAAGCACGCGCAGGATCTTCCACGCCGGGCGGGAAGCCCCCAGCGGCTTTGCGGCCCCGCCCTGGCTCTGCCAGCGCCCCTCCAGGTTCACGTAGGTACCGGAGGTTTCGGCGAACGTTCCCGCCGGCAGCAGGATGTGCGCGCAGCGCTTCATCTCCTCGCTCGCGTACGCGCCCACGGCCACCACGCAGCGCGCGCGCGCCAGTGTCGCGTGCGCGCCAGGCAGCGCCGCGTCCGCCCAGGGCTCGGTATTGAGCAGCACGTAGCCGGGAAGCGTCTGCTCGAGCATCTGCCGCGCGCTGGCCCCGGCGCCGGCGCGCGCCGCGCCGCCGACCATGCGGTGCGGCACCGCACCGGCCAGATATGCGCCGGCGGCATTGCCGCCTTCGGCCAGCTCGCCGTAGCTGGCGCCGGTAACCGCCGCCAGCGCCCGCGCCAGTGCCCGCAATTCGCTGTAGCGGCTGCCGCGCGCGGCCAGTGCTCCGAGCCAGATCGCGCGCCGCGCGCCGCTCGCAAGCGTTGCGGCGATGGCGCGCTGCTGCTCGCTGGCAGCCACACCGGCCAGCAGCGCGGCCAGTTCCACCGGTGCGCGCGCGTCGCCCAGCGCCGCCAGCAGCACGCCGGCCAGATCCGCCACCTGGGCATCCGGCGGCGACAGCACATTGTGCACGACCGCGAAGAAGTAATCGAACTGCGCCGGGTTGATGAAGCTGATGCGCGCACCGCGCAGACTAGCCTTGCGCACCCGGTGCGCCAGGATCGGCACCTCACGCCGCAGGTTCGACCCCACAACCAGCAGCGCATCGAGCGTGTCGATGTCGGCGATCGCAAGTCCCAGCCCGGGTGCCGGTGCGTCGGCCGCCTGCTCGCGAAAATCGCGCTGGCGCAGGCGGTGGTCGATGCTGGCGCTGCCGAGGCCGTCCGCCAGCCGTGACAGCAGGTACAGCTCTTCCAGCGTGCTCGAGGGGTGCGCCAGCAGGCCGACCCCGCCGGCCTGCCCCGCGGCAGCTTTCAGCCCCTCGGCCGCTGCATTCAGCGCCACATCCCACTCGACCTCCTGCCAGCTGGCGTCGGCGGCCCGCAGCCGCGGTGCCAGCAGCCGGTCCTCGCTGTAGACCCCCTCGTAGCTGAAGCGGTCGCGATCGGCGATCCAGGTCTCGTTGATCTCCTCGCACGGCCGCGGCACCACCCGCATCAGCCGTCCGCGCAGCACGTGACCGTACAGCTGCGTGCCGACGCCATCGTGCGGCGAGATCAGCGGGAACTGCGTCATCTCCCAGCCGCGCCCGCGGTAGCGGAACGGCTTGCTGTTGAGTGCGCCGACCGGGCACAGGTCGATGATGTTGCCCGACAGTTCGTGATCGACGCTGTGCTCGATGAAGGTACCGATCTCCATGTTCTCGCCGCGCCCGGTGGCCCCCATCTCCTGGATGCCGGCGATGTCCTGGCCGAAGCGCACGCAGCGCGTGCAGTGGATGCAGCGCGTCATGTCGGTGGACACCAGCGGTCCAAGGTTCTTGTCCTTGACCGAGCGCTTGCGCTCGACGAAGCGCGAGATGTCGCGCCCGAAACCCACCGCCAGATCCTGCAGCTCGCACTCCCCGCCCTGATCGCAGATCGGACAGTCGAGCGGGTGGTTGATGAGCAGGAATTCCATCACCGAGCGCTGCGCGCCGATCGCCTTGACCGAGTGGGTGAATATCTTCATGCCCTCGGCCACCGGTGTGGCGCAGGCCGGCAGCGGCTTGGGCGCCTTTTCGACTTCCACCAGGCACATGCGGCAGTTGGCGGCCACCGCCAGCTTGTCGTGGTAGCAGAAGCGCGGTACGTACACGCCCTCGCGATCGGTCGCGCGGATGATGCTCTCGCCCTTGCGCGCCTTCATGGGCACGCCGTTGACTTCGATGTTGACGAAATCCTCGCTCATGCGGCCCGCCGCTCGGCGTCGACGATGCTGCGACCGCCATTGTCGATCATGTACTCGAACTCGTGGCGGTAATGCTTCAGGAAACTCTGCACCGGCCACGCCGCTGCATCCCCGAGCCCGCAGATGGTGTGGCCCTCGATGCGATTTGCCACATCGAGCAGCAGGTCGAGTTCGCCGCGATTGCCCTCCCCTGCGAGGATGCGTCGCAGCGTGCGATTGAGCCAGCCGGTGCCCTCGCGGCACGGCGTGCACTGGCCGCAGGATTCGGCCATATAGAAGCGCGACAGGCGCTCGAGCGCGCGCACCATGCAGGTGGTTTCGTCCATCACGATCACCGCGGCCGAACCGATGCTGGAACCTGCGGCCTTGAGCGAGTCGTAATCCATGTTGAGTTTCATCATCGTCGCGCCCGGCACCACCGGTACCGAGGAGCCGCCCGGAATCACCGCCTTGATCTGGCGCCCCTTCCAGATGCCGCCCGCCAGCGCCAGCAGCTCTGCGAACGGAATGCCCAGCGGGACCTCGAAATTTCCAGGTTTCGCAACGTGGCCCGAGACCGAGAAGATCACCGTGCCGCCCGAGTTCTTCGGCCCCAGCTCGGCGAACCACTGCGCGCCGCGGCGCAGGATAGTCGGCACCGAGGCATAGCTCTGGGTGTTGTTGATGGTGGTGGGCATGCCGTACAGGCCGAAGGCGGCCGGGAACGGCGGCTTGAAGCGCGGCTTGCCGGTCTTGCCCTCGAGCGAATCCAGCAGCGCGGTCTCCTCGCCGCAGATATACGCGCCGGCACCGACGAATGCGTGCAGGTCGAAGTCAATACCGGAGCCGAGGATGTTCTTGCCAAGCAGGCCGGCCGCATACGCCTCTTTTAGCGCCGCCTCGAAGCGCGGAATCGGCTCGCCGAGGAATTCACCGCGGATATAGTTGTAACCCACAGTGGCGTTCATGCAGTAGCCACCGATCGCCATGCCCTCGATCAGGCAGTGCGGGTTGAAGCGCAGGATATCGCGATCGTGGCAGGTGCCTGGCTCGCTCTCGTCCGAGTTGCAAACCACGTACTTCTGCATGCTGGCGTTGCGCGGCATGAAGCTCCACTTGACGCCCACCGGGAACGCGGCGCCGCCGCGCCCGCGCAGCCCCGAGGCCTTGACCTGCTCGATCAGGTTCTCGCGCGGCGGCTTTTCGGCGAGTATTTTCTTCCACGCCTCATAGCCGCCGATGCGCCCATAGGTTTCCAGCGTCCACGAGCGCTCGTACTTGAGCGGTTCGAAGCAGGTCAGGTTCAGCTTGTCGTCCCAGGCGCCCATAAATTCTTCCGCGAATGCTGCGCGCTTATTTGAGCGCGTCGAGGATCTGATCGACCGTCTCGGGCGTCAGATGCTCGTGGTACACGTGATCGACCATCATCATCGGCGCGCCGGTGCAGGCGGCCAGACATTCCTCTTCACGCTTCAGAAAGATGCGCCCGTCGGGTGTGCTCTGGCCGGTGCGGATACCGAGCTTGCGCTCGACGTAGGCCTCGATGTCTTGCCCGCCGCGCAGCATGCACGAGATGTTGGTGCAGACGCTGACATGATGGCGGCCGCACGGGTGGGTCTCGAACATCGAGTAGAAGCTCGCCACCTCGTACACCTGGATCGGCGGCAATTGCAGGTGCGCGGCCACCGCATCCATCAGCGCCGGCGTCAGGAAGCCCTGGTTCTGTTCCTGTGCCGCGCGCAGCGCCGACAGCACAGCAGAGCGTTGCCGCCCCGGCGGAAATTTGGCCACCCAGTGATCGATCTCCGCGCGCGCGTGCCCGGACAGCACCGCCGCTTTGCTCTCTTCGACGCTCATCAGCGATCGACCTCCCCGAACACGATATCCTGCGTGCCGATCACGGCCACCACATCGGCCAGCATGTGCCCCCGGACCATCTCCCCGAGCGCGGCCAGGTGCACGAAGCCCGGCGCCCGGCACTTGAGGCGGTACGGCTTGTTGGCGCCGTCCGAGACCAGGAAAATCCCGAACTCACCCTTCGGTGCCTCGACCGCAGCGTAGGTCTCGCCCTCCGGCACGCAATAGCCCTCGGTCATGAATTTGAAGTGATGAATCAGCGACTCCATGTCGTTCTTCATGTGCTCGCGGCTGGGCGCGCGCACCTTGCGATCATCGACCATTACCGGACCCGGATTCGCCCGCAGCCAGTCCACGCACTGGCGGATGATGCGGTTGGACTGGCGCATCTCGGCGATGCGCACCAGGTAGCGATCGTAGCAATCGCCGTTGACCCCGACCGGTATGTCGAATTCGAGCGCCGAATAGACCTCATACGGACGCTTGCGGCGCAGGTCCCACTCGATGCCGGAGCCGCGCAGCATCGGGCCGGAGAAGCCGAGCTGTAGCGCACGCTCGGGCGTAACCACACCGATGTTGACGGTGCGCTGCTTCCAGATGCGATTATCGGTCAGCAGCGTCTCGTACTCGTCCACCCGCGCCGGAAATTTCTGCGTGAACGCCTCGATGAAATCCAGCAGCGATCCGGTGCGCGCCGCGTTCAGCCGCTCGGTCTCCTTCTGCGTACGCCAGCGCGAGGGATGGTGCCGCGGCATCGCTTCGGGCAAGTCGCGGTAGACGCCACCGGGACGGTAATAGGTCGCATGCATGCGCGTGCCCGATACCGCCTCGTAGCAGTCCATCAGGTCTTCGCGCTCGCGAAAGCAGAACAGGAACACGGTCATCGCGCCGATATCCAGCCCGTGCGAGCCGAGCCACATCAGGTGATTCAGAATGCGGGTGATCTCATCGAACATCACGCGGATGTACTGCGCGCGCACCGGCGGGGTGATGCCGAGCAGCCGCTCGATCGCTTCCACGTAGGCGTGCTCATTGCACATCATCGACACGTAGTCGAGCCGGTCCATGTAACCGATGGACTGGTTGAAGGGCTTGGACTCCGCCAGCTTCTCGGTGCCCCGGTGCAGCAGGCCGATATGCGGGTCGGCCTTCTGGATAGTCTCGCCGTCCATTTCCAGCACCAGCCGCAGCACGCCATGTGCTGCCGGGTGCTGCGGGCCGAAGTTGAGCGTGAGATTCCTGATTTCAGGCACGAGCCGCTCCGGGTATCGGGCTGACGTCCGGCGAGTTGCTCAGGGCCCCTTCGGCCGGCAGCGGCGCCGCCGGCTCCACTGGCGCGCGTCCGCCGGGCGGATGATCGTGCAGCGCCGGATCGTAGCGATTGTCGTGCCGGATCACGCGCGGCACCAGCGTTCGCGGCTCGATGCTCACCGGCTCGTACACCACGCGCTTCAGTTGCGGATCGTAACGCACCTCGACATTGCCGATCAGCGGGAAGTCTTTGCGAAACGGATGACCGATGAAGCCGTAGTCGGTGAGGATGCGACGCAGGTCCGGGTGACCGCGGAACAGGATGCCGAACAGGTCGAACGCCTCGCGCTCGAACCACTCGGCACTGGCCCAGATGCCGGTGAGCGAATCCACCATCGGGTCCTCGGTGTCCCCGGCCCACACACGCAGCCGCAGCCGCTGGTTGTGCGTGATCGACAGCAGCTGCGACACCACCGCATAGCGCTTGTCGCCCGCCAGCGTGTGCGGCGCGGCACGATTCACCCCGCGGCTGAAACCGGTCGCGGTAGCCGTACTGGTGGGCCATTCGGCGCGTCCGAAGTCGAGATAGTCGACGCCGCTGAGGTCCATCAGCATCTCGAAGCGCAGCCGCGGCTCGTCGCGCAACATGCCAGCGACCTCCAGCAGATGCTCGCTGGCGACCTCGATCGCGAGCTCATCCGCCAGCGATTCATAGCGGCGCACCCGATCACCCAGCACGCTCGTGATGCGTGCGGCGAGATCTTCGATATAGGCTGGCACTGCCGTCGATTCCCTTAATAATTAATTAATAATTATTGCCGGGCGCAACTCAGGCGCGCGCCGCAGTCTGGCGCTCGATCTTGCGCTGCAGCTGGATCACGCCGTAGAGCAGCGCCTCGGCCGTCGGCGGGCAGCCGGGCACGTACACATCGACCGGTACGATGCGGTCGCAGCCGCGCACCACCGCATAAGAGTAGTGATAATAGCCGCCGCCGTTGGCGCACGAGCCCATCGAAATCACCCAGCGCGGCTCGGGCATCTGGTCGTACACCTTGCGCAGTGCGGGCGCCATCTTGTTGACCAGCGTACCGGCGACGATCATCACGTCGGACTGGCGCGGACTGGGACGGAACACCACGCCAAAGCGGTCCAGGTCGTAACGCGACGCCCCGGCATGCATCATTTCGACCGCGCAGCAAGCCAGCCCGAAGGTCATCGGCCACAACGAACCGGTGCGTGCCCAGCTCACCAGGCTGTCCACCTGCGTGGTCAGGAAGCCGCGCTGCGCGAAGCCCTCACTATCCGGCCCCACCGCTGCCGCCGCTGCCGCCGCTGCCGCCGCTGCCGCCGCCGTTAATCCCATTCCAGCGCCCCCTTTTTCCACTCGTAGGCGAATCCGATGATCAGGATCAGCAGGAAGATGCCCATCGCGATCAGGCCGAAGCCACCGGTGCGGTGCAGCGATACCGCCCACGGAAACAAAAATGCAATCTCGAGATCGAAAATAATGAACAGGATCGCAACCAGGTAGTAGCGCACGTCGAACTTCATGCGGTTGTCTTCGAACGGCTCGAAGCCGCACTCGTATGGCGAGAGCTTTTCCGGATCGCCACGATGACGGGATGAAAGGCGTCCCAGTACCGATCCCAGGCCCAGCAGTACCGCCGCAAGCACCGCGGCTACGACCAGAAAAATCAGTATCGGCAGATAATTGGTCAGCATTTCCACAGCGTCAGTAAAAGGGGCGGCATGTTGCGCTTGCGCGTACATGGATCCGCCCCTTGGTCTGCATATTGTATCAGGCGATGCGGTCTTGTGGTGCCGACGGGGAGATTCGAACTCCCACACCTTGCGGCGCTAGCCCCTCAAGCTAGTGTGTCTACCAGTTCCACCACGTCGGCGTAATTTATTTC
>Ga0182030_10015644_pt1 | contig 14853 bp, 12 predicted proteins | sample 812S3MmetaG_FD_121299 | JGI IMG/M metagenome (GOLD analysis project Ga0182030, IMG submission 121299) | Permafrost microbial communities from Stordalen Mire, Sweden - 812S3M metaG (Illumina Assembly) | ecosystem: Environmental > Terrestrial > Soil > Wetlands > Permafrost | place: Sweden... | reverse complement strand
GGCGGCTTTTGATCCTTGGCGTACCGAATCGTGCCCGAACGGGGCTGGAGCTTCTGGCGGCTGAGTTCCTGACGTTGGGCGTCCAAGGTCAAGGGGGAAGAAGCCAGATCCCCCTGGGTAAGAGAGACATAGATACCCTTCATGCCATTCCCGGTCTTCTCGGCGCGGAGCAGCACGCCGGTCCGGCAACTGCCGGTGCAACGGAAGGAAGCAAACAATTGGACGTCCTGATAAGACTTGTCCAGCACCAGCCAACCACCGCCGGAGTTCTTGGGCGTGCCGATAAGCTCGCCCTTATCCGCGCGCCAGTCGGCTTGGCCCAAAACCCGCCAGCCCTTGAGACTCGAACCTTGAAACGTGGCATCGGGAACAAAAGCCGGTGGAACCGCGGCGAAGAGGGCGGCCACCAGCAACGCGGCAACCCCCGTAGTCCAATACGCAAGCTTCTTAGCCATTGACTGTCATCGCTCCACATACCTGTAACGCTGAATTCGCTTACGCGGATATTAACACCTCAATAAGGATAGGTCAACGTGAAACCATGCCCTGCATGCGCGGGCCTCGGCACTGACCAAGTTGTCACAGTTTGGGTTCCACTCCCGGGCTGAACGGAAGCTGCGGCATGCTCGCAAAACCGGAAATTTTGACGTTTTGACGTGGTTGACACGCCTTGTGCGCTGGGATACGATGCGGCGGTAGGCTGGCCTGTGAGGCGGCTGGATCGCTGGTTCGGCTTGACCGGCGCGCCGCTTTCAGGAAAGGAACAGGAGAAGCACGTGAAACTACCGCTCTACATCTTCACAATGTTCTTGGGAGTAGTTCTCGCCGTCCATCTGGCGATGAATGGGAAGGTGGGAAGCGTGATGAACAACGCCCGTGTGGCCAACGCGCTCTTCTGGTGCATCGGCGCGCTGGGGGCGGTGGCAATCGGGCTGACTGGTTGGGAGTCCGGCGCACTGAGTCCTCTCAAACAGGTGCATCCCGTGTTGCTGCTGGCCGGTATTCTCGGCGCCTCACTGGTCTTTGCGATTGCGTGGCTCATTCCGCAAGTCGGTGCGGGATCGGTCATGATCACCTTGCTGGCCGGGCAGGTGGTCGGTGGACTGCTGATGTCCCATTTTGGGTGGCTCGGTTCGCCGGTGCAGCCCATCACGACGCTGAAAGTAGTGGGCGTCTTAGTCATGATCGGCGGGGTCGCGCTGGCAACCTACGGACAATGAGAGGCCGCGGGCCGGCGCCGCTTGAAACGCTATAACAGGGAGCTTCTATGTCTATCGATACGTTTGCTGATTTCCAGTGGCCCTCGTTCCGATCGCCGCTCGAAACCTACAAACTCGACTATGGCATCGCCATAGTCGGGTATGCCAACATCGTTCGCGCTCAACATTTGCCCGCCTACCGTCTGGCGGGGTATCGGGTCGTGGCCGCGGCGGACATCGACCCCCGCCGCAGAGAACTGGCCGAGCTGGATGGAATACCGCACGTGTACCAGGATTACCGCGAGCTTATGGCGCGCGATGACGTGCAGATCATCGACTGCGCGGTCGATCACCTGCACATGCCGGCTCGCATCCAGATGCTCAAAGATGCGGCCAAGGCAGGCAAAGCGGTCCTCATGCAAAAGCCGGCGGCGATGGATATCAAAACCGCGGAGGAGATGGTTCAAATCGCCGAGGAGCATGGGATTCCGTACGCCGTCAATCAAAATCTCCGCTTTGATCCGGCCATATACACGACCAGGCAGTTTTTGACGCCGGAACGGTTCGGAAAACCTGCCTTTATTCAATTTTCGAACATTTCGAACGAAGGTCCTAAGTTCGATTTCGGCCCCAACGGGGTCATTTTGGAGTGGCAGATACACGCCATCGACTCCATCCGGTGGTTATCGGGGGGCGACCCGGTTTCGGTCTATTGCACCAATCGCAACAACGTATCCATGTACCAGCTCGAATTCTCCAGCGGCGCCGTGGCGAATTACTTTGAATACCACAACGACGAGAATTTTCATAACGAAACGCCGTTCCGGGTGTGGGCGGAAAAAGGCGCGGTCCGCGCCAATCACCGCTGGAACCCCGGCTCGCGCTGGCAACGGGACCTGGTGGAAGTCCGCGGATACGATTGGCCCAAAGAAATCGGCTGGGTTACGTATAATCTTCCGGATGAACTGACTAACCGCGATATCTTTGTCAAGCCCACTTATGACATGTGCGCCTCCATCGCCGGCTTTATCGGGTCGATGGGCGAGTTTATGCAGTCGATTCATGAGAAGCGCCCCGCGCTGACCAATGCGCGTGACAATCTTATGTCGCTGCGGATGTTCTTTGCCGGCCAGCTCTCCGCCGGACAAAAACGGCCGGTGGATCCGCGATCGATTTAGGCCGTCGCGGCCGGCTCCTTCTGGAACAGGCGAATCTTATGAAGAAGTGGTTGTGGTTCGTACCGGTGGTTTGCATTTGCATCTGGTGCCTGGTGCCGCGTTCCAGCGCCACGCCTCCCGCGGCCGCGGTGGACGAGCCGCCAAGGGAACTGTTGTTCGTTCCCCAGAAAATCGACGGGCCGGTCCACGACCCCGCCAAACACACGTACTGGTTCGGGCCGTTCGCGGAGTGCTCCTCCATCCTGGATATCAATGGCGACGGGAAACTCGACATTGCCGCCGGCCGGAACTACTACATCGCTCCGGACTGGAAGAAATACCCGGACTACCGTAATGGCGCCGAGACCAACGGACCGGATGTCGACGACAACTATGAAGGAACGCTGGACGTCAACAATGACGGGCGCCCGGATGTCGTCAGCTCGGGCTGGATGCGGCGGCAGGGCATTTGGTGGTATGAAAACCCGGGCAAGCTTGGCCAGAAGTGGAACGACCATCCGCTGCTTCAGGAAGATGGGCTGGAAGGCATGGTCATCGGAAATTTGTCCGGACACGGCCCGAAAGACATTCTGGTGAATTTTTTCGCCAGGAAACCCGGCCGCGGCCTGGTCTGGTTTGAGCATCTCGACCAGGCTCCCTGGTTCAAGAAGCACTCACTCGGCCCCGAGAACGTGGGTGTCAGCCACGGCAACGGCATCGGCGATATCAATGGCGACGGCCGCCAGGATGTGGTCACCACCAGCGGATGGTTCGAGGCGCCGGCGCATCCCACCGAGGATCCATGGATCTGGCACCCCGACTACCAGTTCACACCGTACGGCGGCGCGCCGGGCGCGGTTTCCGGCGCCGGACTCCCGATCCTGGTTGCCGACGTCAACGGCGATGGGCTGAATGACATCATCATGGGCTCCGACCACGGCTACGGGCTGGCCTGGTTTGAGCAGAAGATGGAAAATGGCAAGCGTACTTTTACCCAACACTGGATCGAGACGGACTATCCTACCATCCACACCATGATTTTGGCCGACCTGGATGGTGACGGCAAGCCGGAACTGATCACCGGGAAGCAGATGTTTGCGCACAACGGCCTGGATGTCGGTTCCTTCGATCCGCAGTTCATCTTCTATTACAAATTCGACAAAGGTCGTTTCGAGCGGCATATCCTGACTTATAGCCATGTCGCGCCTTATTTCCCCATCGAGGGAAATAAGGAACCACCGCCGAGTTATATCGTCGGCACGGGCATGAAACTCAGCGCGGGGGACATGGATGGCGATGGAAGAACGGATATTGTCGTCGCCTGCAAGACCGGTCTGTACATATTTTTTAACAAAGGCTATCCAACCAGGGTCCGCGGGAAAAATTACCTCCCGGAGCGGGAGACCTATCCCTCGCACATACCTTGGGAGACACCGAATCCGGCGGGGAAAAAGAAATAGCATCCCTTGATAGGGAAGTCATCGCGGGCCGGGAGGCAACATCCAGCCGGCCTGCTTCTCTTACCCTTGTAAGTTTTGGATCGCCGCTCGTACCCGCTCGGGCGTCATCGGCAATTGCAATAGCCTGATGCCCACGGCATCGAAGATGGCGTTGGCGATTACCGCCCCCATGGTGATGGCCGGCGGCTCGCCGCATCCGGCCGAGGGTGTTGCCGGGTTGTCGATGAGGAACGTTTCGATCCTGGGTGTCCATGAAAAGCGTGGAATGGGGTAGGTGTCGAAGTCGCGGTTCAGGATATCGCCGCCCTGGAAGCGAATCTCCTCGGTCAAGCTGTACCCCATTCCCATGACGATCCCGCCCTCCAGTTGGATTTGCGAGCCTTCCGGATTGACCGTGAGGCCCTGGTCCATCACGCAGACCACACGCTTCACCTGCACATGCCCCGTCCGCTTATCCACGGCCACCTCAGCCATGGTCACCATACGGCTTTCGTTCTTGTAGGTCCCACACGCGATCCCTACGCCGCGCCCGGTCGGCGCCTTGGCCGGCTTCCAGCCGAACTTTTCGGACGCGGTCTCCAGGGCGCGCCGCAAGCGCGCGTCGGTCAGGTGATTCAGCCGGAACTCCACCGGGTCCACGCCCGCCTTGGCCGCGAGTATGTCGAGGTGCGATTCGCGGGCGAACGTGTTGGTGTTGGCTGCCGGACCGCGCCAGGGCCCGACCCGAAACGGGTGCATGCCGGGAGGATGGGACGAGTCCGTATAATTGCCGGCTGAGGTCGTGCGCTGATTGGGGATATCGTAAACCGATATGGCATCGCGGGGGCCGGCGGCGCACACCTGGTATACCCACGAAACGATCTTGCCCGCGCCGCTGAGGCCGGCGCGAACCTTCACCACGGCCGCCGGCCGGAAATTGTTATAGAAGAACTCTTCGCCGCGGTCCCACACCACCTGTACCGGCTTACCCGTGGCCCTTGCCAATCGCGCCGCTTCATGTGCCTGCTGCGCCCCGGTCGGGCTCGTGACGCTCTTTCCGCCGAAGCCGCCACCCACAACCGGCGTAATCACGCGAATGCTTTCCGGCGAAACGCCCAGCGCGTCCGCCAACTGCTGCTTCACCTGGAAGGGCCACTGCGTGCTCACCCATACAGTGAATTTGCCATCTTCGAAAGCCGCCACCGCGGAATGCGTTTCAATGGGCGCGTGCGCGACGTAGCTGTTGAGGTACGTCTCCTCGACGATGTGGGCGGCCTGCTTCTCACCGTCAGCCGGATCGCCTTTTTCCCCCAACAGGGTGGCTGGCGGTGCGTTCTTGAGCAGATGGTCGAATATGGTTCGATCGTCCGGGCCCGCCGCCGGCCGGTCAAACCGCGCCTTGACGAGCCCCAGCGCCGCGTCCGCCACGTCGCGCCGCTCGTGGAGAACGGCGATCAGGCCGTCTGTCCGCACCACCTGCGCGCCGGCTTTCTCGGCGGCCGTGGTATCCACCTCGCGCAATGTGGCGCCGTGCACCGGCGGCCTCAGGATCCGTGCGCAGAGCATCCCGGGAACGGAGATATCGCCCGTGTATTTTGTCTTGCCGGTGACCATTTCCACCGCGCCCTTCCACGGCTGTGACCGGCCGATCAGGCGGAATTCCGCTGGAGACTTCAACGGCACGTTGCCCAGGTGGCGCTCGATGCGCTTGCCCTGGACCATTTCCGCGTACGTGATCCGCTTGTCCTGCGCCGGGTCGCTCACCACCCCGGCGGCGACCTTGAGGCGCTCCACCGGCGCCTGGAGCTGCTCCGCCGCCATTTGCAGTAAAACGGCCCTCGCCTCCGCCCCCGCCCGCCGTAGCACGAGGCTGAACAACTGTATGCACGTCGAGCCCCCTGTCCCCGAGTCCCACGGACAGAGTTCCGTGTCGCCCATCACCATGTCCACCGAATCGTAGGGCACGTCGAGCTCGTCGGCCAGGCATTGCGCCAGCGCCGTCATCTCGCCTTGCCCCATCTCGACCTTTCCGACCAGACCGGTCACGCGGCCATCTCCGCCGATGCGTAGAAACGCATTGAAATCGGTGGGGTACGAAGGCCGCCTGGCGGCCGGCGGCTGCTGGGCGTCCAGCCATTCCGCCCGGGCGAACACGAACAGGCCCGTTCCCGCCGCCATGAAATCGCGGCGGTTCAGATCGTCCAGTCTCATCGGGCGCCTGATTTCGTCCCGGCCGCGGCTTCCCCGATGGCCGCCACGATGCGAGGATACGACCCGCAGCGGCACAGATTGTCGTCCATGTGCCGGACGATCTCGGCCTCCGTGGGCCGCGGGGTCTTCAATAGCAGCGCGTAGGCACTCAGGATCATCCCCGGCGTGCAGTACCCGCACTGCAACGCGTGGTGTTTCACAAAGGCTTCCTGGATCGGATGGAGCTTGCCATCATGGCCGAGTCCCTCGATCGTCAGCACCTGTTTACCGGCAATGTCCTTGACCGGGACGGAACAGGAACGCACGGGTTCCTTGTCCACGATGACCGTACAGGCGCCGCACACCGCTTCGCCGCAGCCGAATTTGGTGCCGGTGAGGCCGAGATCGCCGCGCAAAACCCACAGCAGCATGCGTTCGTCGTCCACCGTCACACGTTCGGGCTTCCCGTTGAGCGTAAACGAAATTGTTCGCTGCATCCGATCCTTTATTTACCAGGCAAATAGCTATCTAGAAGTTTAGCTCTGAATATCCGCAATTACAGCGATGGCCGGCGAACGCTGTCCCATTTCAGAGCATAGGAGCTAGAATGATCATAGGCGGCGATATGACGCTCGCGGAGGCACTTTCGAGTCGCACACGCCCGGGCGAACTGTACGAGTCGCTGGAGGGAAATCGTATCCGGTGCCTCGCCTGCGGACACCGGTGCCCGATTCCCGCCGGGTTTGCCGGTGTTTGTAAAGTCCGCTTCAATCGCCAGGGCACGTTGCGCGTCCCGTATGGATACGTCAACGCTCTGCAGTGCGATCCCATCGAGAAGAAGCCCTTCTTCCACGCTCTTCCGGGCTCTACCGCGCTGAGTTTCGGCATGCTCGGGTGCAGTCTTCATTGCGGCTACTGCCAGAACTGGGTGAGTTCGCAGGCATTGCGCGACCTCCGCTCGACGCTGGAGTTTCGGGCAATCGCCCCCGGGGAGATCGTCCGGCTGGCCGTGGCGGGAAAAGCGGCCGCGGTGGTGAGCACGTACAACGAGCCGTTGATCTCTCCCGAGTGGGCCGTCGCCGTATTCCGTGAAGCGCGCGCCGCTGGTCTCGCCACAGGCTTTGTCTCCAACGGGAGCGCAACCCCCGAGGCGCTCGCCTACCTGCGGCCCTGGCTGGACCTGTTCAAGGTTGACCTGAAGACCATGGATGACGGCCGCTACCACCAACTGGGAGGCCGGCTGAAGCCGGTGCTGGACTCCATTGCGGCCATCCATGGCATGGGCTTCTGGCTGGAGGTGGTGACGTTGCTTGTGCCGGGCTTCAACGACTCCCCGCGGGAAATCCGCGCGCTCGCCGGGTTCCTGGCGGGCATCTCGCCGGATATTCCGTGGCACGTTACGGCGTTCCACAAGAGTTACAGAATGACCGGTCCGGAAAACACCGGCGCCGCGGCGTTGGAGCGTGCGGCTTCGCTCGGACGCGATGCCGGATTGCGGTACGTGTATGCGGGAAACCTCGATGGCCGGGTAGCCGATCTGGAGAATACCCGGTGCCCTGGCTGTCGCGCTCTCGTGATTGAACGGCGCGGGTTCCGCGTGCTCCAAAATCGCCTCACGGCCGAAGGTGGCTGCCCGGCTTGCGGATCGCGTATCCCCGGCTTCTGGCGGACCGCCCCCGGACCGGGCAATCCCGGCGATTTGCTGATTCACAGCCGCTGCGGGTGAGCGTATGATAACTGCGCATATTTCGCCGTATAGCGGATCCTGGTATCCCAGCCAGGAGACGAAGCTGAACGCGCTACTGGATGAAGTCTTCGAGAATTCACGCCGCCGAAACGGTCCGCACGTCCTTCCCGGGGCGCTCGGGATCGTCGCCCCTCATGCTGCTCCCGGTTATTCTGGAACGGTCGCCGCCGGCGCCTACCGGCACTTGCAGGCCGCCCGGCCGGCGCGCGTTTTCATCCTCGGCTTCAGTCATCGCGCAGGCAAGCGAGGCATCGCCATCCCGGACGTGACAAGCTATCGAACTCCCCTCGGCGACGTCGCCATTGACGAATTCGCCGCTCGCGCGTTGTGTTCCGCCGCGCCATTCCACTTCGAAGACGAGCGCGACCTGTGCGATCACTCGGTGGAGATCCAGCTTCCTTTCTTGCAGCGCGCCGCTCCGGCCGCCGCCGTGATTCCTCTCTACGTGGGTCAATTGGAAGAAGCGGAACGGACGGAAGCCGCCGAAGCGCTGGCGCGCGCGTGGCATCCGGGAGACGTCTTTGTGGCCAGTTCCGACCTGACTCACTACGGCCGCGGTTTCCACTACGTGCCGTTTCCCGTGGACCGCCAGACCGCCGCCCGCCTCAGAGAACTGGACCGCACCGCGATCGATGCGGCAAGCTCTCTGGACAGCGCCCTGTTTTTCGAGAGGCTGAGTGAATCCGGCGCTACGGCTTGCGGCAGCCAACCCATAGCATTGCTGTTGCGCACGCTCTCGCTGATCGACGGTGAATCCATCTTCCAGAAGGAGCTGGATTATCAGACCTCCGGAGAAATCACCGGCGACTTCACCCAAAGCGTCAGTTATGCGGCGCTCGGATACTTTCCCCGAAGTTCGTTTGAACTGAACGAGGCGGAGCGCAGCGAGCTCCTGTCGAGCGCGCGGGCCACCCTTCGTCATCTGGGCGAGACCGGCAAACGGGCGCCCATGCCGGCCCGAAGCCTGCCGGCTCTGGCGATGCGCGCGCCGGTCTTCGTGAGCCTCCATCATGCCGGGCGCCTGCTGGGGTGCATCGGACGCGTGTTTGACCCGTTGCCGCTCTCCGACGGAGTCCCCGAGATGACGTTGGCCGCCGCGCTGGACGATCCGCGCCGCTCGCCGGACGAGGGGCTCCCACCCGGCGCGGAGATCGAAATCTCCGTGCTCACGCCGATGAAGCTGGTCCGCGGCGCCGGCGCGATTCGGATTGGCGCGGACGGCGCTTATGTGAAATGCGGCGCCCACGCCGGGCTCCTATTGCCGCAAGTTGCCGGCAGCGATTGGACTGCCGCCGGATTCTTCGACCTCCTCTTGCGCAAAGCGGGTCTCGGGCCTCGCGCGTTCGGCGCGCCGGACATGCGGCTCTACGTGTTTCAAGCGCAGGTATTCCAAGGTTGACCGCATCGGCAGAAGCCAGCTTATGAGCAACCTGTTCGGCGATATTCTGTCCGGCCTCTGCTCCCACTGGCCGCCATTCTCGCCGCCAAAATGATGGTGGAGTGCCTGGGCGAGCGCGAGATCGCTCATAATATCGGGAGGGCCGTGGCCGGCGTGGTGGAACGCTGGCGCGGTCCGGACCTACGATCTGGGCGGCAGCGCCTCCACCATGGACGTTGCCCAAAGCGTCGCCGAATCCCTGCGGTTCGCGCATACAATGAGGTGAGCTACATGATACAGATTCACACCACCCAAGGACTGGATCAAATCGAAGTGGGGTTGCGCCTCGCCGCCGAACGGCACGGCGGCCGCATCCTGGCCGTCAGCCATGTCGGCCAGTTGCTGCAAGCGGAGATGGACCTGAACGGAGCGGATGCCATCGTCTTCACGATGTGCTTCCAGGAACTGTATACTCCGCTGCTGCGCTCCGACATCCGTTTCGCGGCATTTCTGCCCAGCCGGATCGCCGCCTGCGCGGTAGCGAGCGGCGTCTTTCTCGAAACCATCTCTCCTAATGAGTACTGCCGCCTGCTCCACCGGCCGGAACTCGAGCCGCTGGCGGCGGCGCTGGAAGATACTCTGCGCATGGTGATGGATGAAGCCGCGCATGGCGCGCACACGAGCGCCGGGCCGGGCGATCACGGCTCCACCGAGGACCAGGTCAACATGCGCGCCACCCTCCCGCAGCGCATCGACTGCCTCGGTACGAAGGTGGAAGAACTGGCGGGCACCGGCGTGCCCGATACGCAGGGAGGGTAGGCGGCGGGTGATCGAAAATCCACGCCTATACAAGAGCTAACTGCTCTTCCGTGGGCTCCGCTCAACAGTACCAGGGCTCCGTCAGATAAGGGACGGTCGCCCGCGCGGCCAGCGGTACGTCGGGGAACTCGCCCGTCTCTGACAGGTCCCAGATCTGTCGGAAAATCTCGCCCCGCGGCGTGCCGCGCTTTTCTTCGCGCTTGATCGTCTCTTGCAGTTTGCCGCACAGCGCGTCCAACGCCCCGTCGGAATTGCGCCACGGGTAATACAGCGCGCCCCCATCGAACGGGCCCACCAGCCGCCGAATTTCCTCCAGTTCCAACAGCAGCGAGCCTTCCGGGATCAGCAGGCGGATCGCCAGTTGGATGGGCGCGATCTGCGCGGCGAGGTCGAGTTCCGTCACGGTCCGCAGGAACGCGCGGTAACTCTCCATGGTCGTCCAGGGGTGGAACGGGATGAAAGTCGGGGCCAGCGGCAAACCGATGGCGCGCGTCAGGGCGACGGCCTCCAGGAAATCGGCGCGCGTGTGCCCCTTATCCAGCTTGCCGAGCACGGCGTCGTCCAGCGATTCGATGGCGCTGGTGACGAAGGCGCAGTTGGTTCGCTTCAGGACGGGCAGGAGGTCGCGCTGCTTGAGCAGGTGCTCCACCTTGATGGTGACATCGTAGCTGACCCAGGGCCATTCCTGGTGCAGTGCCTCCACGATGGGGATGGCGTGGCCCGGGCCGTTGAAGAAATCGGGGTCGCCGAAAGTAATGTGCGCCGCGCCGGCGGCCACCTGCCGCCGGATGTCCTCCAGCACGATTTCCCGCTGCACGATCCGAAAAAGGCCGCCGTAGACCGGGACCACGGGGCAGTGCCGGCACCGGTGCTTGCAGCCGCGCGAGGCTTCCGTGTAGCCCACCCGCCGGGTGCCGTCCTGGACCACCAGTTGGGCGTACGCGCCCAGCGGCGGCAGCCCTTTGCGGTCCGGGACCAGAAACTGCTGCCGGTCCGTGGAGATGACGGGCAGCTTCGGAACATTCGCCGGTGCGTCCGCCGAGAGCCGGCGGGCAAGGTCGCGCAGCCCCGATTCGAATTCGCCGCCCAGGATGGTCCCGATGCCCGCGCCGCGCAGCAGGCGCTCGTTGAGAGGCGCGTACAGGCCGTAGGCACACAAGTGGGCGCGCGGATTGACGGCCCGTACCCGGTCCACCAGGCGGAGGAAGAGCCTCGTGGCGGTGTGCATGGGAAGGAAGAATGCGATCAGGCCAGCGCTTTCCACGGCGCCGCCGGGCATGGGGGCGCGGGACACGTCGGCCAGCGTGACCTCGTGGCCCTCCGCCCGCAGCCACGCCGCCGGAGAAGCGAGACCGAAGGGCTGGCGGCCCATTTCGTAAGTGGAAACCAGCAGGACCTGCACGTTTCCATTATGGTACCGGGCGCCCGGACCGCGCGTGTCGCGTAGGTTGGTAGACTGGTGGGAGGAGCTCTCTGACTCCGCTTCAGGCCTCCATGCTGTCAACTACTACCATCAGCGACGAGATTCTGCAATTGAAACACCAGCGCCGCGCCATCCTGCTGGCGCATCACTACCAGGTGCCGGAGATCCAGGAACTGGCCGACGTCGTCGGCGACAGCCTGGAGCTGGCGCGCAAGGCACGCGACTTCTCGGGCGATGCCATCGCCTTCTGCGGCGTCTGGTTCATGGCGGAAACCGCCAAGGTGCTGAACCCCGGCCGGACCGTGGTGGTGCCCGATCGCGAGGCCGGCTGCAGCCTGGTGGATAGCTGCCCGGTGGAGCCGGTGCGCGAGTTCCGGCGGCTCCATCCGGACTACGCCATCGTCAGCTACATCAATACCTCGATCGAGGTGAAGGCGGAGAGCGATATTCTCTGCACCTCGCGCAATGCCGTGCGCATCGTGAACTCCATTCCGGCGGACCAGCCGGTCCTCTTCCTGCCGGACAGCAATCTGGGCAATTACGTCAAGAAGCAGACCGGGCGCACCAACATGAAGATCTGGCAGGGCACCTGCATCGTCCATGCCACCTTCCCCGCGCGCCGCCTGGCGGAGGCCAAGGCGGAACACCCGCGCGCCCAGGTGGTGGCCCATCCCGAATGCCCCGAATCGGTCCTGGCTATGGCCGATTTTATCGGCTCCACGTCGGCGCTGATCGAATGGTGCGTGGCCAGCGGCGCGCCCGAGTTCATCGTGATGACCGAAAGCGGCGTCAATCACTCGCTCCGCAAACTGGCGCCCGAAAAACGCTTCTACTACGTCGCCAACGAAAACTGCAATTGCAGCGAATGCCCCTACATGAAGCTCAATACCCTGGAGAAACTGCGCGACTGCCTGCGCGATCTGGAACCGCGCGTAGAACTGTCCGCCCACGTCATGCGGCGCGCCCTGGCGCCCTTGGAGCGCATGCTCGCAGTGAGATGATGAACGCCAAGTGATGAACGCCAGATGATACACGCCGCTCCACTCGTGGATTCCTTCGGGCGCCTGCACGACAACCTCCGCATCAGCGTCACCGATCGCTGCAATATCCGCTGCTTCTACTGCATGCCCGAGACCGGCGTGCAATTCGTGGAGCGCGGCGAGATCCTCCGCTTCGAAGAGATCGAACGCTTCGTGCGCGTCGCCGTAGGCTTGGGAATCCGCAAACTGCGCATCACCGGCGGCGAGCCGCTGGTCCGCCGCGATCTGCCCGTATTGATCCGCCGGCTGGCCGCCATTCCGGAGATTGAGGATCTCGCGCTGACCACCAACGGCGTGCTGCTGGAGGAACTCGCCCAACCCCTCTACGATGCCGGATTGCGCCGCCTCAACGTGCACATCGACACCCTCGATCGCGCCCGCTTCGCGCACATCACGCGCCGTGACGACCTGGAGCGCGTCTTGAGCGGCCTCGCGCGCGCCAAACAAATCGGCTTTACCCGCATCAAGCTGAACGCCGTGGCGGTCAAGAACCTCCTGGAGCCCGACATCGTGCCGCTCGCCCGATTCGCGCGCGAGAACGGCTTCGAGGTCCGCTACATCGAGTTCATGCCGCTCGATGCGCAGAATCTCTGGGACCGCGGCAAGGTGCTCCTGGCCGATGACATCATCGCGCTCCTGTCACGCGAGATTTCGCCGCTCGCTCCCGTGCCCGACCCCGATCCCCGCGCGCCCGCTTCCGAGTACGTTTACGCCGACGGTGGCGGCATGGTGGGCTTCATCGCGTCGGTGAGCCGCCCGTTCTGCCTCAACTGCAATCGCCTGCGCCTCACCGCCGATGGCCATCTCCGCTACTGCCTGTTCGCTATCCAGGAAGACGACGTCAAGACGCTCATGCGCTCCGGCGCGCCGGACGAGGAGATCGCCGCCCTGGTCCGCCGCAACATCGCCGCCAAGTGGGAAGGCCACGAGATCAATTCCGCCAAATTCGTCGCGCCGCCCAGACCCATGTACTCCATCGGCGGCTAGTAGGACAGGCCTCCTGGCCTGTCCCCTCCAGGCGCCGCGCGGGCGTTGAATAACAGGAAAGAGGAGACGCCGATGTCACTTCCATCGAAGTGCCGGACGACGTCCGAAACGTCCTGGAGGGCCGGTGTGCGACCTCTCCGCCATCTGATCGCAATTGGCAAAATGGACATCCCAGTGCACGGCATCTGGCGTGAGAAAACTATCGCGGGTATGCGGAGGGGGAAAGCAAGATGCTCGCGGGGCGCGAGAACGTGGAACTGCCCTACACTCGGGCGCGGGGGACCGCCTGAGCGACAAGCGTGCGGACATTATTATTAATCGCCGTCCACCACCGCGGTGGTTCGATTCGCCGCCGCTACGAAGCCGAGGTGTTGGCCGCCGTCAATTGGCTGTTGGAAGAAGACCAGATACCCTTAACACTGCGGCCGGCACCGGCGAAGAGAGCCGCCGAGGCCAACGCCACGAAAGACATCAACAGCGTGTATTCGATCAGATCCTGGCCGGATTCATCCGCAAGGAAATTCTCAAACTGTTCCATGGAGAAAGCATGGAACAAAGCCGCGGCGCGTGGAAATAACTCAATGGATAGCAGTGGTGTACTGCCACCCCTGCCCTGGGCGCGGCGGAAATCGGCCAAAACCTTGGTCGCTTGCTGGACAGCCTCAGGGAGACACCCGATGCGACGCCGCGAGATGCCCGCGGTGTACCCCGCCGGCTGCATAGTCTGCCCCCGATGAATAGGCCTCAGTTTCCCGTGGCGGCGATCGCCCGCAAAAGCGCGTCCACTCTTTCCGGAGAGCCGAGAAACAGGCCGCGCGGCACCCGCCGATACTTCAGCAACTGCCGGTAGATGGCGTCTTCCATGGTCGAATTGATCCCCCAGCCACCCAGGTACTGCAAGCGCAGGTCGTTATCGCGATTGATGTCGGCGCCCGCGCTCCACCCGCCCAGATCGGCATTCTGGCCGGCGTAATTGGAAAGCAGATCGACAATCGAAGTGACGCCGATATCGTACAGCGATTGCACCACCGGCGCGTAATCGGGGCGGTTGAGCCGCTCCTGAATCTCGTCCAGGTTGATCGTAGGCGCTTCCAGGTGGCCCATGAACACCATGTCGTAACCCGCGCCGTTCACCGTGTTGGCCCAGATCGTGGAGTGCGGGAACGCCGCGAAGAACGTCGCCAGTTCGCTCTTCACCGTGCGCACGTCGCTCTCGTACAGCGGCACGTAGAGCGTGAACAGGCCGCCCGGATTGAGGTGTCTCTTGACCGATTCGAAGTACTCCAGCGAGTAGATGGCGGCCGTGCCCTTGGCGAAGACGTCGAGCGGATCGCTGGCGATGATGTCGAACTTTTCGGTGGTCGTCAGCAGGTAGTGCCGCGCGTCGTCGAACACCACGCGGGTCTTGGGATTGTGGTAAACCTCGTAATTCTGCTTGCCGAAGAAGCGCGTCGACGTCGGCGGGATCACCGGC
>Ga0182030_10015643_pt1 | contig 14853 bp, 12 predicted proteins | sample 812S3MmetaG_FD_121299 | JGI IMG/M metagenome (GOLD analysis project Ga0182030, IMG submission 121299) | Permafrost microbial communities from Stordalen Mire, Sweden - 812S3M metaG (Illumina Assembly) | ecosystem: Environmental > Terrestrial > Soil > Wetlands > Permafrost | place: Sweden... | reverse complement strand
GCTCGCTTACCAGCTTCCGCCACTTCCCCAACGCCGGCTTGATTCTTTCTCGTTGCCTCATCCTGCAACCTTGCTACACACTCCCATCCCCGCGCAAGATGCGCTTGGCGCACCGCTCACAAAATTTGAAACCGCCAGGGCCACCTCCTGAACGGTTCTCTAAAGACTCGACCCGCGAGTTATCGTGGAAGTTACGCGTGATACGGCTACGGCGTTGTAAGTTACATAGAATCAGGTGATTAGCGTCGACTTACCCGAGATGTCCCCCATCCCTTGGGGGAATTGGTTCAAGGCCATTTGACAGGTAAAAAAATCTGCTCTTAGATAGAACTCGGGGATTCCCGCACCAAGCGCTGATCTTACTTCCGTCCAACATGCACGAGCTCAGAGTAAGGACTCGTGACGTGAGCCACTCAGTAATCGTCTGTCCCTTCACACAGAAGAGGTGAGTGCGGCTCATGTCATGCCTGGCTCGATATCGCACTCAGAAGCGGTGGCGTTCCAATGCCGTCCGATTGCAGACCACTCCGCCGCCGTCGACTGCGGCGAAGGGTCGCAACTCCTTCTCGGGCTTAGCGAACGCAAGCGGAGAGAGTCATAAATGGATGAAAACACTCACAGCACGATCATCGAATTTGATATCGAAAGCACACTACTGCCAAGTCGGACCGGCAGTCGGCAGGACATAAAGCAGAGTTCAGGCTCGTCCAAGTTGCCCGGGGACGAGCGAAATCCTCTACTCGCCCCGGAACCAAGCACGGGAGGTAACGGAATGAGTCGTCTTCTCAGTGTCGAGGAAGTGGCCTCGCTGCTGAATGTTCCGCGGAAGTGGGTTTACCGGCGAGTCGGATTGAAACCACCTGATGGCATACCGTACTTGAAGGTCGGCAAGTACCTCCGTTTCCGGGAAAGTGATCTTCGGGATTACGTTGAACGCTTGCGAAGGAATTAGCAGAGGCGCTATAGTGCAAAGCGAGCAGCCAGCTGAGAGCCCGAATCAACACCGCAAATCACTGCGGAGGATCATATGATTCGGCGCTACCAGCGAGGAAGTGTAAGGAAGAAGAACGGCAACTATGTTTTGCGGTATCGCGAAGATTCCATCACGCCGACGGGCAAAGCGGAACGGCCTCAGAAGACCGTCATTCTCGGAGCCGTATCGGCATTTCATGGAAAGAACGAAGCCAGGAAAGCCGCTGATCGGATCATGCAAGAAGTCAATCAGGCGGCCCCCAGGCCTCAAGTCACCGTAACCCTAGGCGAATTTTGGGCGGAGCACTTTAAGCCCAACCTCGTAGAAAAGATGAAACCAAACACGCGCGATATGTATCAGCTCTTGTGGAAGAACCACATCGCGCCTGCGTTCGAACGAGAAAGGATGCGGGACATCACGGGACTCCACATCGACCGGCTTCTCAGCAACAAGTACAAACAAGGTTACGCATCGCAAACAGTCCTGCACCTTCGGTCAGTGTTGAGCAAGATGTTCAAGACAGCAATTAAGTGGCGCTGGCTGGTCGAAAATCCGGCCAGGGAGATCGATGCCCCTCCGACAAGGGTCAAACGACAGCAGCGGGCTTTGTCGGTGGAAGAAGTCAGTCTTTTGTTCGAACATCTCGTGGATCCGGCCCGGGTCATTGTGATGATTGGCGTCATGATGGGCTTGCGGATCGGCGAAATCCTGGGGCTTCGAGTAGAGGACTTGGATTGCGGTACCCTCCACGTCCGGCGCTCTTGGTGCCGTGGACACGAGGGCGGAACCAAGAACGGAAAGGATCGAGAGCTTCCGGTCCCATTGTTCTTGGGCGAGGCAATGCGAGACTACTGTGCGCAGCGCCCGACTACCGGTTGGCTATTTACCGGCGAATCCGGCAAGCCGCTTAGCGACCGCAACCTGATTCAGCGCCACGTCTACCCGGTTGCCAAGCGCTTGGGTGTGTCGCATTTCTCTTGGCATTCGTTAAGGCACACCTTCTCGACGCTCGGAGGAAACGAGGGCAGCATTCCGACACTCGTTATGAAGCAATTACTTGGTCATTCGAGGCTTAGCACCACCGACCGCTACATGCACGAACTCGCAGGTCCAAAGCGGGAGGCGGTGCAGAAGATCGAAAAACTGATTCTCTTTCCGCGCAAAAAGGCAAGTGGAGAATGAGATTCGTAACTCAGATGTGGCCCAGTGTGGCCTACCGCTCGGTAGGTCTTGAGGCTAACTTACTGAAAGAATTGGTGGACCTGGAGAGGTTCGAACTCTCGACCTCATGACTGCCAGTCATGCGCGCTCCCAACTGCGCCACAGGCCCCCGGTGGAAAATTGCCTACCTTCTATGTTGTAACACGCGCTCGCTAGGCTGTCAATGAAGGGATGCGTCTGATCTCCATTTCTACGTCGCCACCCATGCGTTAGAAAGTGATGCGTCGCGTGGCGGGTCAATTTGGTTTTCCTGCAGCAGCGGTCTATAACCGCCGGTTCTTAAATCAGTTGATCCCGACGCTGCCGGCCAATGCGGTGCCGTCGCCGAGCGCCGCTCCAGCAAATTGACCCACCACCAAACCCTGCGTAATTGGCATTCGGAGGCGCTCCGGTGTATGTTATCGGTCGGTCGAGACTTGAAGACGGATAGTCCGGCTCGCAGGGGTGCGCCCTTTATTATGAGTTCCAAATTCATTTATGGCCTGGTGATCTTTTCCAGTGCGTTCCTCTTATTCCAAGTGCAGCCACTTCTGGGAAAAACGATCCTGCCCTGGTTTGGCGGCTCCGCCGGAGTTTGGATCGTCTGCTTATTGTTCTTCCAGATCGTGCTCCTGCTCGGATATTTTTATGCTCATTTGTTGACGCGGAAATTCCGTGTGCGCACTCAGGTCCGAGTTCATGCGGCGCTTCTTATCGCCAGCATCATGGTATTGCCGATTCTGCCGAAGGATTCGTGGAAGCCCTCGACTCCCTTCGATCCGGCGTTCCATATCCTTTGGTTATTGGCAGTCACCGTGGGCCTTCCCTACTTTCTTCTGTCTTCTACCAGCCCGCTGTTGCAAGCGTGGTACGCCCAGAAAGACGCGGACGCCGCTCCTTATCGCTTCTATGCCGTCTCCAACATTGGCTCGATGCTGGCATTATTGAGCTACCCGATACTGGTAGAGCCCTGGTTTGCCACATCGCATCAAGCGCTGGGTTGGTCGTGGGCCTACGCAGCCGTCGCTCTTTTGTGTGCGGCGGTGGCACTTTCTACTGCCCGCAAAGATCCTAGCGTTGGGCGAGCAGAGGGCGCGCCTCCGCCTGATTGGAAAGTGCAAACTCTGTGGATGGGTCTGGCGGCATGTGGCTCAGCGCTTTTGCTGGCCATCACCCACCACATCACCCAAAACATCGCTTCGGTTCCCCTTCTTTGGGTGATTCCCCTCGCTTTGTACCTGCTGACGTTCATCTTATGTTTTGAAGGTCGAGCCTGGTACCGGCGAGACTTCTTTCTCCGGCTGCTCGGCATGGCTTTGGGCTCCATGGCCTATGCCCTGGCACCCTCGTTCGCGGGCCTCCCTCTCAGCCTGTCGATTCCCCTCTACTGTGGTTGTCTGTTTGTATGCTGCATGTTCTGTCATGGCGAGTTGGCCCGGCTGAAGCCCCACCCCGCGCACCTGACATCGTTCTACTTGATGTGTTCTCTCGGGGGTGCTGTCGGGGCGTTTTTCGTCGCCCTGGTGGCTCCGCGGGTGTTTTCTGGGGATTATGAATTGCGCATTGCCATGGGATGCTGTGCCCTCCTGGTTTTGGTGGTCCATCACCGCGACCCCGACAGCCCGTTTTACCCCGCACGCTCGAAACCCGCCTGGCTGCTCATGGTTGCCCTGGCGCTCGCCGTCATCGTGAGCCTTGGTGTGACGGCTCGAGAGCAGGCCAAGGGCGCTCGCGTGATGGTTCGCAATTTCTACGGCGTGTTGCGCATCATCGATCAAGTTGCGGCGAACATTGTGGTGGTGAAGGGCGATGCAGCGCAGCCGCCCGATGAAGATCCCCGATTCGAGAAGCTGATGAACGGCACCATCGACCACGGGCTCGAATTTCTTTCGCCTGCCCGCCGAGACCAGCCCACCACCTACTACGGCCCGGACTCCGGCATAGGGATTACCCTGAGGGCGGCGGCAGGGACTACCCCTCTGGACGTGGGAGTGATCGGGCTCGGGGTGGGCACGCTTGCAGCCTATGGAAGACCGGGTGATCGCTATAAGTTTTATGAGATCAATCCGCTGGTTGTCCAGCTCGCGAACCAGGATTTCAGCTTTTTACGCGACTCGAAAGCGAAAATCGAAACCGTCTTGGGTGATGGACGACTTTCCCTCGAGCAGGAACGGCCACAAGGGTTCGATGTGCTCGCGGTGGATGCCTTCTCCGGCGACTCGATCCCGGTTCATTTGCTGACTCACGAAGCCTTTGAGTTGTACTTTCGCCATCTCCAACCCGACGGCGTGCTGGCTGTACACATTTCCAACCAGTTTTTGAACCTCGCGCCCGTGGTGGCGGGTGCAGCAACTTCGCTCAGCAAAGAAGCGGTGATGATCAAAAACGAGCCCAACGGCGCGCGGGGGATCTCTGGGGCGACATGGATTCTGGTGGGGAACCCTCAGCGTTTCCTCGGCAAGGTTGAAATCGAGAAAGCTGGAACCCTTGTCGCGGCCACCAGCCCCCAATTCCAATGGACCGATGATTACAGCAGCCTGTTCAATATCCTAAAGTAGCCCCAGAGGGATTCTGCCGAAGCCGCGGTAGCGGCGACATGCTTTGGCTCATGCCGAAGAGCCGTGGGATTGCGCAGTACAGAGTACAGCGGGAGCCACGGTAGCGGCGACATTGAAGGAAGTTCGGTCCGTCGTGATGATGTCGCGCCTGCCGGAGCTTAGGAAATCGTTACGTCTACCGATTTTCCCACGGCTGGCATCGTGGGCTAAATGATGTCGTTCGCCGCGCGGGCTTGCGGCTGAAGAGCCTGCGGAAAAGCTTAAAGGCGCTGTCATTCTGAGGAGGAGCGGCGACGAAGAATCTCGCATTGCCTTGAAAATACTCAGGGCGAGACCCTTCGCGTAGTTTACCCTGAGCGAGCAGAGCGAGATTCTTCGCTGCGCTCTGCAGAAACTCGACAGGTAAGTCCTTGAGATTCAGCACGCGTAGCGCGGACCTGTTTTTTAGGTCCGCGGCTCGTCCCCGATGGACAAGGAAAAGCCGCGGACCTAAAAAACAGGTCCGCGCTGCCCTTCGTCGGCCCGAGTTTCCGCCTATCATGGGCAGCCGCAAGGCGGTCAATGCTCAGAATGACAGCGAACGGGCTCAGGATGACAGCATTGGAGGGTTTACCCGCAGCCTGTGAAGCCCTTGACTCCTGCTCACTGACAAGTTATTCATACTCCCCTCAACTTTTTGGAACAAACCTTTCGTGTGCGGTGTCAATCTAAACAGTAAGAGGGGAATGAATGCAGGCGTACTATTGAAGTTCGGGCCTGAAACTGATATCGTGAGCGCGTCATGGGAACCGCCCGATCGGTAGGCATCACGCTCGAGCAAACGTTGCCGGCTGTTAACGAAGAAGCGGCATTCATAGGGGAGTTGTGTGCAGGCTCGCAAGAGGCGTTCACTTACCTGTTGGCGGTTTATCAGCATCCGGTTTTCAATCTGGTCTCGCACATTGTTGAGAACGCCGCTGACGCTTCCGACGTTCTGCAAGACGTTTTTGTGAAAGTCTTCAAGGGGATCAAGGGATTCAATGGCGAAAGTAGCTTGCGAACCTGGATTTACCGCATTGCCGTTCACGAAGCTTCGAACCATCGCCGGAGCTGGATGCGGCGCCATTGGCGAGAGCCCATCTCCATGGATGACACGGAGTCTCCCTCGGCTGCCGTAGCGTCGGAAGCGGCCTCGAACGAGCGGAGTCCTTATCAGGTCTTCGAGCAGGCGGAGAGGGAAGTGGTGATCAAGCGAGCTCTGGCGAGCCTGGCCCCTCCCTACAGGGCTGTCGTAGTCTTGCGCGAAATCGAGGAATTGTCTTACGAAGAGATCGCGCAGGTCCTGGGGGTGGCTGAGGGAACCGTCAAATCGCGCCTGTTACGCGGCCGGGAACTGCTCCGCCGAAAGTTGGCGAGCTATGTGGGCAAGGACCATGTTTGAGACCTGCGTTGAAATTCGGAATCATTTCTCGGATTACCTTGACGACTTGAGTGCGCCGGAGGCAAGGAAGTCAATCCGCTACCACTTGTCGTTCTGCGAAGTCTGCCGGGAACAACTCGAGCAATGGCAGTCCATCCGGGAGGAGTTGCATGCGCTCCCGCGCCGGCAGGTGCCCCCCGAGTTGGCGTTGCGTTTGCGCGTGCAAATGTCGCAACGACTCCACAAGAATCTCCTCGCCCCTCTCTGGGTGCGTCTGGAGGATGCCCTCAAGCCGTTGTTAATCCCCGCCACCGGCGGAGTGTTGACGGCGGTGATCTGTTTTTGCCTGATCATGGGGTCGCAGGTGGTTCCCATCACCAACCTCCCCGACGTTACCGTGCAGTTGGTCACCCCGGCGCGCGTGCAGGCGCTGGCGCCCATGGATTTCAATACCGGGGATAATAGCCTGGTGCTGGTGACGCAGATTGACGCCGTGGGCCGCGTGAAAGGGTATCGCGTTCTTTCCGGCGAGCATTCGCCGGAGCTCATGCACCGCCTGGACCGTATGATCTACTTCAGCATTTTCCAACCAGCCACCATGTTCGGCAAGCCAACGGACGGGGAGGTGGTTCTGTCCCTGCGAAGAATCACGGTCCGAGGATAGTCCGTTTGCCTTTGACTTCCATCCTTTCTTGGCATCTCCGCCCCCGTGGGGAACATCCACCCATTTCCTTCTCTGTCATCCTGAACCCATTCGCCGTCATCCTGAGCGCAGCGAAGGATCGCGCTCTGCTCGCTCAGGATCTACTTCGCAAGGATACTCGCCCAGCATATTTTCAAGGCATTGCGAGATTCTTCCATCGGTACGCTCCGGACTGCCTGCGCCTCCTCAGAATGACAGTCCCGGCGGGCAGCCCCGGCGGACCGGCGCGCCCCGGGGCGTGGTGCCTCATCGTAGCGTTCCTGGCGGTGCTGATGGCGCCCGCTCCGGCGCGTTCGCAGTCGGCGGGGAACGTCCTGCTGGAATCGAACGAGCAGCTCTTCTGCGTGCTGGCCGCATTGAATGCCGCCGGGTACGACGCGGGCATGGGCACGAGCGATGCCGGCGACACGCGGCGGATGGTGCGTGAATACCTTCAGGCGCAGAATGCTCCCATCCTGCCGGAACTCAAAAAGTTCTACGCCCAGCATCGGGTACAAGATGATCCCAGCAAGGAACTGGGACAATACATTTCCCTCGCTCTGCTGGTGGGCTCGCCTCCGGACTTCAAGCTCACGGTGGCCGAAAATGAACTGCCTCCCGACGCGCGTGATGTGGCGGGTTTTCTTCCCCTCCTCCGGACCTTCTATGCACAAGCCAAAATGCTGGTCATCTGGTCCCACGTCCAGAAACAGTACGACGCGGCCGTGGCCCGCTATACGGACGCCGTGCGCCAAAGTTTTGTGCTGACAGAGGCCTACCTGCGGTTTCCTGCGGGCGGTTATCTGGGCCGGACTTACGCCATATACATTGACCTGATGGGCGCGCCGGAGCAGGTGCATGCGCGGATTTACGGCCTGAACTACTACCTGGTGGTGACGCCTTCGCAGGACCTTAAGCTCAGCGAGATTCGCTTTCAATACTTGCACTTTCTCCTGGACCCGATGGCCGCCAAGTATGGCGGCGAAATCAATCAGAAGTCCATGCTCACAAGCTACGCTCATCAGGCGCCCATGCTGGGTTTGGACTTCAAGGATGATTTTGGCCTGCTGGTCACTGAATGCCTGATTCGCGCCATCGAACTGCGAATGGATAAAGTTCCTGCGGCAGAGGCGCAAAAGAAGCTGGATGAGATGACCTCCCAGGGGCTCATCCTGATTCACTACTTTTACGAAGCGCTGTTGGTTTTCGAGCACCAGGAAGCTTCCATGACGGTTTACTATAAGCCCATGATCCTCGCGATTGATCCCAAAGTGGAGAACCGGCGGCTGTTCCCGGTCCACTTTGCCACTCGTCCGCCCGCCCCCGTCACCAAGGCGGCGCCGGCCAAGTCGGAGGAAGAGCAGCTCCTCGACCAGGCTGACGACCAGTTTTTCCAGGGAAAATACCTGGAGGCGAAGACCTCATACCACGCGGTTTTGGAAAAGGATGATCCCACTAGCGAGCGCGCCATCTACGGCATGGCGGTGGTCTACGCCAACACGCGAAAACCTGACTTAGCGGAAGAGTACTTTCAGCAAGCCCTCTCCACCGCCCACGACCTGCGCATCGTGACCTGGTCGCACATCTACCTGGGACGACTCGATGATTTGAACGGCAAGCGCGATGCCGCCCTGGCCCAATACCACGCCGCCTTGCTGACCGCCGCCGCCTACCCCATGGCCCTCCGCGCTGCCCAAAGCGGAATGCAAACCCCCTTCGGCTCGCAACCCGAGGAGAAGCAAGAGAAGCAGTAAACCAGCCCTCCCCGCCCTTCTTCACGACCGCCGCCCCAGTAGCTGTGACCCTTACCTCAGCACGAGATGACACCACCGGTACTGGTATCATTTGCGGGACACAGGTGGTCCGAGGCGCAGCGCGGAGCTACCCGCCCATGAGCCCGGTACCAAAACTAAGAATTCTTCTTCCCTCACCCCTTGGGGGGAGAGGGGAATCAGTGAGGCGGGGGTCCGCACGTTTTGCGGGCGGGGGGTGAGGGGCATAGGCGCAGAATAAGCCACCCAATGATTCGCCGCCTTCATTCCCGCGAAGCGGGACACCATGAGTAGCCGTAGGTGAAACCTACGGAAACCGCAGGCGAGAAAGGAATGCGGCCCTGAAGGGGCCGACCTTTCCCACGGTCAACCCCGTCGGGGTTGAAGGGGCCATGGGGTTCTGCGAGCCGCAGGTTAAAACCTGCGGCTACCCACGGTTAGCCCCTTCGGGGCCGGACCGAAAATTGCATAGTCCAGCGCCTAGGGGGGTGAGGGGGGCAGCATTACATTGCCCGCGCCAAGTCAAATTTGAATTGGGCGGCGCGGCTTCGCTCCCCTCGCCCGGCCCGCCGCCATCATGAAAAGACAGGCCTATTCCCTACTTCCCCAGGTCCTCCGGCACATCGGTAAGACGGCCCAGCATTTCGTATACGCGCACCAACGCCTGATTCACCATGCGCTCGCCCGCGCCCACTTCCACGCGCGTGGCGGTGCTGGCGGCCCCGTAGCCGCCCAGAGAGGCGGCGTGGACCGTGGGGAAATAACCAAAGTCCCCGTTCGAGTAGCCCATGAAGAAAGCGTCGGGCACCGGGCAGCGATTGCGCCAGTCGGTTTGAAAATCCACGAAAGGCTCTCCGGGCATGGTCATGAACGCGATGCGCTTATTGATGAGAATCGTGCCCACCGGCAAGCGCATCGGTTCGTTGCGGTGGCGGTCGAAGTTCTCCGCCTCTTCCGCGCCCCAGGAGGCCAGGATGGCGGCGCGGAATTTGTCCGCGTCCCAACGCAGGTGCACATCCAGCAAGTCTTCGGTGAATTGCAGGCTCGCCTCGGCTTCCGGCTTGGTCACAATGTCTTTCGCCACCCGCGCGGCTACCTCACCCAGGCGATTGCCGGTCCAGTCGCGGCGGCCGACAGCGTTCTGATCGAGCGGCGTGACGGCGAAAAACGGATTGATGTCGCCATCGCCGCCTTGCAGGAAGAAGCAGATCGGTCCGGCGCCGGGACCTTCGCCGGCCAAGGCGCGGTCGACGGTGGCATCCATCACGCCGGGCCAGTCGGCGGAGTATTGCCGATTGTCGGGGCCGAAGACCACCGGGTGACAGGCATAGTTCACCAGGATGGCGATGGGTTTCCCCGAGGCGTTATCGATGCGCAGAATGGAAACCGTGGGATCGACGGGCGCCGTAGGCACCATGGTGGGGTTGACCATGAACCAGCCGAACCGTCCGTTGGCTTGCTCGCGCAGGCGATTGTGGCCGATGTATGCCACCCCGTACCCGGTCCCCAGGCGTGCTTCCACGGCGCCGTGCTCCGCCTCACCGACGGCGCGCTCGATTTTTTCCAGTGCGGGGGTTTCCCAGTCGGGGCCCTGGAGCGGGGGATACTCATCGGGAATATCCGGGCCGGCATGCGTGTGAATGGCGGCCTGCACAAGGTAGGAAATACCATACTTCTCCTTCGCGTCCCGGCGCAGGCGCTCGATCCATGCCGGGGCAAAGGGGCGGCCCAGGTCGCAGACCACCATCGCTACGCGCTGGTCGCCGGCCTCGAGCACCAGCACGCGCGCGTAAAGCGGGTCCAGAATGCCCGTCGCGCCCTCCTTCCGACCACCGTATCCGTACATCGTCAGGCCCAGCGGCGGAGTGATGTCCACCTTGGCGGCCCCCGCCTTCATCGTGGCGCTCCGGCCAATCATTGGAAACATGCAAATAGATATATACAGACTGAAAATCATTCGAATCAGGGTGCGCATCACATCTCCTGGGAATCTCAGGGGCTAATAACGAGAGGACACTCTACCAGTCCCCGCGGCAAGCTTCAAGTTTCGCCGGCAGCGGTGCAGTTTGTTCCTTCGCCCTCCTTGTCGCGCAACGGTCACAAAGGTAAGCCCCTGGTTCGTGCCGTGAGACTCGAAGAGGCTTGACCGTTGCCCGGTTCCCCGCAAGAGGAACACCTTGATTGGCCGTAGGTGAAGCCTACGGTCCCAGCGCCTAACCCGGACTTCTCACCACGGATCTGGAACGTCGGGGCTTTACAGGCTGCGGAAAAACACCCCACCGCAAATAACCACCCCGGCGCCCAAGGCGTCACCCCTCCTGAATCGGGAGGGGAGCGATTAAGGAACTCCCCTCCTCAGATGAGGAGGGGTGGCGCGCCGAGCGCCGGGGTGGTGTTGAACAGGAACTCAGGGGTGGTGCTGACAAGGGGAAGAGGGGTGGCGTTGAGAATGACAGTGCCGACGAGTTTTTCCGCGGCCTGTTTAGCCCCGCCCTTCCAGCATCGTCCAAACGTGGTGAGTAGTCCGGCCTAAAAGAGGACGTCACCTGTCTTCTCACGTGGGGAGAAGGTGGCCGAGGGACGAGGCCGGAGGAGGGGTTTCGCCAATCAATGCCCCCTCCTTCGGTCCGCTCAACTGCACGAAAATCTTGCTATAAAAACAGAGTTTTACAGCCCGGTATTGCCGAGTAATCGCGTGGTTCGAGGGATAACTCTGCGCTTCGGTTGCGGCTGCGCCGCGAGGTGCTACCCGCTAATGCCCCAGTTGGTTACTGATTGCTGCCAGCCACCTATCGAGGCAGTGTTTTGTCAATTCCGTGTAAATCTCTTCGATGGCCGCGGCTTTGGCGATGGCAGGGATGTCCCCCAAGAGCGCCTCATCAGTGGAGCCGGGGCAAGTGCTGTAAAGTACAAAGTAAGTTCCACGGCGGCCGGCCTTGCGGCATGCCTCGTCCCATTCGTCCCTGTTGCAGCGGGAATCGGAAGAGAAAGGGACCCGTTCATCGCAGAGGACAACATCGTGTTGGGGGAGAAGGCGAAGCGCCGTATCGAGGTCACCGGCCAGCGTGATCGACTTGATGCATCGCGCCTGCTGGTCGGCCCCTTTCAAGAGCTGCGCCGTAAGTTCCGCCAGCCGCGGGTTGTCATCGACAATCAAAAGCCGCACATCCCCCTCCATAAATCTTCCCTTGAGGAATGCTTTGACCGTAGGTAATCATAGGCCGGCCGGGCCCAGACATTTGCTTTCTGGTATCTCCCGAAACTTTTCCTAGCGTCCGGCTTTTCAGGTTGCGGAAAAACTGTCCTCGGCGTACAACCACCCCGGCGCCCAAGGCGCCACCCCTCCTGAATCAGGAGGGGAGTTGTTGAAAACGCTCCCCTCCTCAAATGAGGAGGGGTGGCGCGCCGAGCGCCGGGGTGGTGCTGACAGTGCAAGCGCCAAGCGCCACAGGGTTTTTCCGCAGCCTGTTCAGCCCCAATGCTGTTCACTTAAGCCGACCTTCCCCAATTCGATCCCCTCACCCCCACGGCCCGCATAACGTGGGGGTGAGGGGGTCGCTCTCGGGAAGATGGGGGTTGAATAATTTCCCCAACCACTTATCTGAATCGTATCGCCCTTAGCCCGCATTTCTCACCATGCTTGTAACACGGAAGGGCGGGGCTAAAGCCCGCCCTTCCTAGTTCCGGAAATTGCCGACCCCTAAGAACAGAAGTCTGCCCCCGCCGACCTATGCATTCAGATCGTCCTATTGGTCGTTACCCTGAATCTTCTGGATGGCGGTAAGGGTGCCGAACAGCCCGTTGGATTGTTTGTCCGGCCCCGCCGTGAAGAACAGAGTGGTCTCGGGACCGGCGGTACCCCCATTACCAAATCCGAGCGCCCAGAGTCCATCAATGGCAATTGGCTGGTTACTGGGGTTGAGGAGCTTCCCCTCGAAGTGGCCGGTCACGGGATTAAACGCCAGAATCTCACCGCTTCCAAATTGCCCCACCAGGACGTCGTGGCTGAACAATCCGAAGTCACTCGATGCCAGGGTGAGTCCCCAGGGGGCATTCAACCAAGCGCCATGCTCGAACCGCTGGAGAAGACGACCCGAAGGGGAGAAGACATCGACATGTCCGAAACCCGGGCCATCAACCGCATTATACTTTTCGGCGTCTTGCTTCGCATATGCCACGTAGAGGTTTCCACCGATATTCTGGATGTTGAAAGGAGCGTACCCTTCGGGCAGCCAATCGTCGTCAAATCGCTCCTCCCCCCACGACACGTGATGGAAACTGGTATCATAAACTTGCACGCGCCCCTTGCGAAAATCCGCAACGTACAGATAGGTTGTGCTGATCCCGCCCACGTTGACCTGCGCAACCGTAACCCCTGTGAACACCGATTTGCCCTTTTCGTTCACTTCGATAACCGCTTCGGTGGGATTAACGCCGGGATTCCAACCGGAAATGGTGCCGTCTTGGGTGACGAACATGAACAGCGCCGGTTCGCCGGGAGCCAGCAGGAAATCGATGCTGCTGCCATTGTAAATAGTCCCCGTCGGCGTTCCGATGGGGCTGACACTGGGATCACCGCTCGGGACGGTCACAATCAGTCCCTCCTTGGTCCCTGCGCTGGTATACAGGGTGGATTTTCCGGTGCCGTTGTCTGAGACCCACCAAGGGCTGCCCGAACTGCGTGACACTCCCCATGAATTCACCAGGTCTGGGTCGACGCTCAGGGCCACGCCCGCTTGACTGGATACCAGATTGGTTTGAGTGTATTGCTGTAATGAGTCTTGTGCGAAGGCACTGACGCCCAATGCCAGAGACAACGAGACCCATACAGCCAACCGCCTGACGAGTTGGGAATGGTAAGTTGCTTTCCTCACTTGTTTCCTCCTATTTGCCGAAGTCGAAGCCTCCAAGGGCTTCTGGATGTCATTGTTGACGGGTCGATATTAATGGGAGTCCTCGCCCCAAGTGTCATTACTAGGTAACAGATATGTCAATTACGTGTCTGGTATGGTAACCCGGATTTCCCAACACGGTTGGACGCTGCCGGAAGGGCGTTCCAGCCTGGCGAGAAATGCGGGCTAGACTTGTGGTCGCGACGTGTTGTCTTGTTTACAGATTATAACGTGTAGCCTCATTTTAATCTTGACAAATCGAGAGGGTATGGTACGCTAGATAATGAGGCCAGTACCCGCTGGCCGATGAACGCGCTCCTGCCGCTGCCGAGCGCTCCCGGTGAGCCCCGTCCGGGAGGAATTGAAACGAGATGCTCATGTCCGCAGGGGAAAAACCGGGAAGGGCAGAAGCGCCGGGAGAGATTCTTGCGGAGTTTATCCTGGAGCGGCAGGGCGGCATTCCTCACGGCGCTCTGCCGAAACTCGACGCGTAAGTCCTTGGAATTCAGCAGGCGTAGCGCCGACCTGTTTTGTAGGTCCGCGGCGCGTCCCCGATGGACACGGAAAAGCCGCGGACCTAAAAAACAGGTCTACGCTACCCTTCCTCGGCCCAAGTTTCTAACCATCATGGGCAGCCGCAAGGCTGGCAATGCTCAGAATGGCAGAAAAGAGCTTGGCGGCGCAGACCCCAATGGACGGCCCATCACAGGGCCGGGAAACGCCCAGGGTGTGGGCAGGCTTCATCTTCGGGCTTGGGACAGCGGGCTCCGGGAGCAGGAAGTTGTAAAAAGCTCCCCGCCACCCGATTATGTTCATGAAAAGGCTGCATGTTAGCGAATAAGTGGGAGATTTCTAATGGTCGGCGAAGAAAATAAAATGACTGAAAACAAGGAAGTTAAACCGAAAAGAGTCGAAGCCGTGGGGCTGACTCAGAAAAAATAAAAATATTTTACATGCAAAGCCAGAATGTGATTGAAAACAAATGGACGTCAATTCTCGAAACATGATATTCCGGATAAGTTAATGAAGACAAATAGGTTATTAATTTTGTCGATATGTTGATGAAAAGACAAGAGATAGCGGGAATTGAGGGCATCCAATTCGGCAAGAAGGACCCGAATTAACGATTTTCGTTTATCTTGCAGAAAATAAACAGCTTATGATGAGGGGCGGATTTCTCACCACGGGTCCGGAAGGGCGGGGCTTTACAGGCTGCGGAAAAGCTCGAAAGAGCTGTCATTCTCGACGCCACCGCTTAGTCCCCTAGTCAGCACCACCCAGCGCTTGGCGCGCCACCCCTCCTCATCTGAGGAGGGGGAGCATTTTAGGCAACTCCCCTCCTGATTCAGGAGGGGTGGCGCGTCGAGCGCCGGGGTG
>Ga0182030_10015642_pt1 | contig 14854 bp, 22 predicted proteins | sample 812S3MmetaG_FD_121299 | JGI IMG/M metagenome (GOLD analysis project Ga0182030, IMG submission 121299) | Permafrost microbial communities from Stordalen Mire, Sweden - 812S3M metaG (Illumina Assembly) | ecosystem: Environmental > Terrestrial > Soil > Wetlands > Permafrost | place: Sweden... | reverse complement strand
CATTAAAGTCGATACCGTATTCATTTCCCATATATATTATATAAACATGTATATAGTTTTATGTCCACTTGGCGGATTCAACCGGATTCGAACTACTTGCTTTAAAGGTATAATCGCTGACAATTCTTATTGACTTTATATATGAGGTCTTTACGTATTCTTCCAACGTACCCGATCTGCTCCGGCAAGATAATAACATCTGAGATTAGTAAGTAAATTACCTTCTAGGCTAGTAAGTAAAGTTGTAGATAAATTTAACCCCAAGACTATCAGAGAATAGACTAAACTCTCTTAAGTAGCCACCTGACGCCCAATATAGCGCCTGTCACAAGCGATATTACAGCTGCCAGGCCTAGCACGACTGAAACTAAATTCAAAATAGTTGATATGGCTGTCCTGTTGCCGGCGTTAGAAAGTTCTGAATTATGGACGTAATTTCCCAATACTGCCACTATGATAAGCAATATAAATGCTGCCACTATCAAGACTATCGGGTTTCTTAGATACTTTTTCATGTGGTGCTCCTTAACTTATGACTATTCTTTGAAATAATAGTATGAGCATCTTATTACACGTTCCACGGCCTGTCAAATATAGTCGCATTAAATTTTCGCATAGATACTAAATAGCAAATTTTTATCTTTACGCGATATTTCAGTGTACATCGGTCTGCTCCGGCAAGCACAACTTTAATCTGGCATTTCTAACCCAGTAGTCACAGAACCTAATAACATCTGATCTAGGTGGACGTGTTCAACCAGGGCCTGAGTAGTATCCGGGAAAATTAACAGACATTTTTTAGTTAAGACGTCATAGGGCTTCCGCCACGAGCACACCTTCGGCTTGTTCAGTAGCTTTCGTGTAGCTTTTGGGTTGTTCCGAGATAATTAGGTGGTACGAAGTGCTAGTCAATATGGACGAACTAAGGCCGAGCGAAAAGTACAGGATACGCTACGACTATTTTTTAAGATTATGAAATAAGTTTGATATCTGGGATAACTTTGAAGTCCTTGTCATACGAAGCAAGCGTTCCTTCATATTCAATTGTTAAAGCGGCTATCCATATATCATTTGTCGGAATCATTTTGCCGCGCCTTTTAAGATCTGCATATAACCGACCATAAATTTTTGCGGTTTCCATAGTAGGCATAAGAATTCTGCATGTTGGTTTAGCGAGAACCCTCTTTAAATCGCTATAGTTTTTATCAAACTGACTTCCATAATAAAACCCACCAAGTAACTCACCTACTACAGTATGAGGTAAGGCGACTTCTTCTGAGCTTCGTACTAGTAAACTAACTCTAGGGTTATTTTTCGCCAAGGCTGAATAATAGTTTGTGTCTAAGACCAGTAGGTCCAAGTCCATATTATTGCCAGTCTCTAGGATCCACCACCCGCTGAGAACTTAAAGCTGCTTCTACTTCTGGCTCAAGAGGCGTAATGTTACCAAACAAATCATCAAAATCTGTATTTACCTTGGATTTAGCAATGTGTGTTGATTTTTTGGGTGAATTTAACTTATTAGACGATAGTTGTTCAAGGACAACCTGATTAAGACTCTGGTTTCTTAAGTTGGCTAAACGACGTAGCTTAGAGTCGATTTCGGGTGGAACCCCACGAATTGTATATTGAATAGTTGACATACTTCTATTGTAGGCATGTAGGCACTATTTGTCAAGTAGTTATTACAGAAATTATTTCTGAAGATGTAGTGAGCTAACTGGGGCTCGAACTTAACGCGACCCTTCCTTGTATATTCCATCTAGCCCCTAGCCTCTGTTAAGGGCTACACTGAATGGTGGCACGGAGGACAATCTACACTTGTATATTCCATTTTACATCCCGATCTACTCCGGCCAAGATCGGCTATTTTCCTTACGAAAACCAGCCAAATCCATAGTCGCTTACGCTCAATGGATTTATGGGTATTCTGTAAATTAAGAATAGCTTTTTGTGCCTATTAGCTCTCGCTCGGTGGTTCCGTGTACGCGAAACGGGTACCTTCTGCCGATCTCACTGTCGATCCAGGCCGGTCGTTCTGTAGTTGGCGGAGGCGCGAAGCTTTATCCTCCCTTACAATTACCGTTGGACTTTCGGCCAAATACTGGGCACTTGAACCCCCGTTTGTCTCATTTGGCTGAGTAGCATGCCACCTGGCAAAGTCTTTATAAAGTTGTGCTTCATCAATGACCGTTCCATCGTCAATTCCTTCTATTTTAGGATAGGTTTTCCATGTCTCGGACGAAGAGCCGGCCAGATATAACGTTCCTGTCAGACATAGTGCAGCAACACTCTTAATAACCGGGGGTAGCGATTCGGTTCTTTCTCTCGATTCTATCCACGATTCTCTCAAAGAAATGGCATGTGTCACGAGCATATATTATACAATGTTAAGCTGGATATCGTGCTACAAAATCCCCAACATCACGTATGAGGCTAGCAACTTGCTTGTGGTCGTAAGCTGAATAGTTACCGTGCGCGGCATCATTACGTAGAGCGACCCAAGCAAGTACACTCTTTTGTTGCGAGGAATTATATACACTAGCCGTCGTAAGTTCGTTATTTAGGGTGTCTGTCTTCTTCGAAGGACCATCGGCCTTTGCTGTGGATAAGCCATTTTTCGACGACAGTTTACGAAGATGACCTTCAAGCACGCTACCCGCAATTACAGCAGCCGCATCCTTGTGTCCCTTTTGCTGGAGCTCATCTGCTCTTTCCAGGAAATCCATAAAGACTTCGGCACGAGCAATCTCATTCAGTGACTGTATATAACCCGCGTCAATATCCGCACGTAGAGCACGCAGTATCGCGCATTTAGTTGAGCGCGGCACGCGTATTACTAATCGGATAGCTAAAAAGTTATTATCGGGTTTCTCAAGGTTTTGTAAATTTACCGGTATGTATTACTATTAAGCTAACCACTTAAAACAAACAATGACTGACGTAAATCCTTCAAACTCTGCCAATAACCACCAACCTGCTAACTTGAACACTTCAAAGATAAGTCCGGTTGCACCTGATTTTACCGCCAGCTCGCCAGGCAGTCAGCCGGCATCGACCGATTCAAAACCACAAAAACCAACCGGTGGGCTATATAGCCGCCATTGGCTGTGGAAAGTCCTGGCAATTACATTTGTTCTATCGTTAGTCTCCTGGCTCTGCGCCTGGTTGTCAGTGAAACTGCTGTTTAGGTTTTGCAATACTTCAAACGATTGTAACTCGGGTTTCTCGGTTATCTGGGTTTACGAGCTCTGGTATTACGGCATGATAGTGCTGCTGGCTGCCATTGGCGCCTTTTTACTTAGGAAATTTGTGACTACGAAATGGCTGATTGCCGGGCTGGCTATGGTTCCGGCGTTGGCACTGTTTGTCACACTTAGGTCTACCCCTACTTACTATTTGTTACCGCATATCGGTTCGGGTAATATTGCGCTGGAATATCTTTGGGGCATGCTGATTAATACGTTATTCTTAGGCGGTCCGTTGATTGTCAGTCTGCTTATTTTCAGGCTGACAAACCGGGTAAATTGGATTTGGAGCGTTCTGGTCTGCTTGGTGTTGACGCCTCTAGCCTATGTGTTGGTCAGATACACATCGAATAGAATCTATACAACTGTCACCACCGCCCAGGTCAATCACGCCTACGCAAAAATACCCTTTACGGTTTATCAGCCGTCATTTGCCCTACCCGGTTATACGGTCGTTCCGGCCGACAGCGGACTGGTACCGCCGGTGGCAGAAATCGCTGATCCGGAGTATATGATGATTGATTATGGTGACTATTATCAGCAGATGGTATTAAACGATTATTCTTTATACGAGTATAAGCTGGGCAAGGACTATAACCCGCCGGGTGACTGTGGCGGGACTTTTAATCAAATTTTATATGGTAGCAGTAAGTCAACGCCCTGTCCGTTGGTCGGTCAAACCAGCGGCGGCGTGCCAATATACTCAGTCAATAGTTACGGCAGTCTGTTTGCTTGGACTAAGGTCCATAACACCGTGGTAGTATTCGATGCTGACACGTCCGCCGGAAACAGCGCTACGCTTCAAAATGATAGTTTTGATCAGACCTCTGATATCAATACTCAGTACGGCTTAATAACCCAGATATTCAGCTCATTACAGCCAATCAGCGACCAGAAAGCTAAAACCCTAAACCAATAACTGGCTTACTTATTCATTTCTTAGCCAAAGTAAATTGGCAGGAGGTTACCCAAGAATAACTAGCGCTTTATTTGTCTGGCTGAGGTGGGTCAAGAACTTCTTCGCCAATAACAACGCCACCTTGTCTCTCTACCAGCTTACTCACAAGATCATAAAACTCTTTAGGCCCCAAACCGTTTCTCTCTTCTTCGGGGTCTAACCCAGCTGTCGATCCAGCTAGCACTTCACTTGCTGGTATGTACCACCCCGTTTCAAATTCTGATGTCCTAGATTCATGTGATATATCTTTTTTACCCATAATTAACACTAATGTTACATTAAACGAAACAGATTACAAACTTAAGCGTTAAGGTGGGCCAGCTGGTACCTGAACCTAATGCGACCCTTCCTTACGTAATCCCCCAGTGTCCCGGTCTGCTCCGGCAAGGTTGGGCCACAGCAGATGTTATCGCAGCTAATATTTAACTACAAACCGAAATCCTTAGGATCTAAGCCCGCAAGTTTTGAAATACTTCGAATAGTGCCCCTCTTCAATTCTTTATGGTTAGGCACAACTGTAGTATATTTAGTACCTAATTTCTGCATTGTAAGTACCACATGAGATCCACGTTGACGAACAACAACAAACCCATTTTTCTGAAGTATCTTTATAGCTTCTTTGCCGCTAATAGGCATAAGTTTTATATAGTTATTGTTGTTAAGAATGTATTGCTGGGTATACTAATTGGTCCAGTGCTTGATACTTCTTCTAGGTAAAGTTCTAAAGCCTCTTTCAAGTTTGCAAGTGCCTCATCGAGAGTGTTTCCTTGGCTAGCTACATCAGTATCAGGATTAAGAGCTACAAAGCCCCCATCTTCTTCGGTAATAATTGCGGTAAATATCTTACTCATAACACCTATATTATATCATGTTTGAAAGGTTTGTATCGATCCGTTATGCGATACCCTTGCATTATTTGTTATTATGGTATATAAATATTTTATAAGGAGTTAGATTATCATGACAGGACATGAACAGAGTGGTGGCGTATCTAAAGTTGAAGCCAGAACAGCCCGTTTTGCTGAGCAGTGGGGTAAGTATGCGGCTGATAAAGCTGAGCGAGCGTTACGAGAGCATGTAGATGCTGGCCGGTTAAGTCCGGATCAACTGGCAGCTATTAGACAAGCAGAACACGATAAAGAGGTGGCCAAGTGGAAAGCTGATAGAGAAGCTGGCAAACACAATGACCCGAAGAGCCTTAGCCCTGGATTGACCGCGATAGTTACCGATTTTGGGAAGAAAGTCACTAAAGAAATCATGCACCGTCGTGGCATCCCGATGGATCTGAATGCCCCGCAGTTTACAGTACTATTTCAGCATGCTTCAGATATAGAACTGTTATACCAGATGAGTTTACCGTCTGGCATGTATACTACATTGAGGGAAAACTTCATGTCAGGACAAGGCCAGGAACCAGAAATAGACGATCCGAATCATGTAATCTTCTATACTCTGGCTGCAGGCACTGACCTTCTGATACGATCAGACACCGACAATTCAATACCAGTACCCAGACATGGTGTTATCCGGGTTGAGGGTTCGGAAGGTGAACTCTGGCAGAATCCGAACTATTCTCCTGAAGGCCAATTATCCGGCAGAGGCCCAACTCCAGTAGACCTATAATCCAAAACCAATATAACCGATTACAAAACGAGTGCATTTTATAGCACCGTTTAATCTTATAGCTATCTGCCATATATCAAATATAGCTAGCACCTTAATGCTCCGAGCACGACGTTAAAACGCTCAACCGCCTAGTATCATAATCGAAAGTTATCTTTAAAAGTCACTATTATATTTAGGGATATTAGCACCGCAATGCTTTACGCCCAATGCGCCAAGTAGACCTGATCGCTTTGGTTTTATACATTCTCGCGTTCTTTTTGCGGCATCAGAATTCAGTTTATTGGCTATTTCACCCGTGTAAATATTACCAGGCCTGTTGCCAAGCAGAATCTCGTGGGAAGTTTTACCGGTACTGGGTGCTACCAGCCGGGCTGCCACAACGGCGCCGTCGCTAGTATCTAAGAAAACCCCGCCGTAGCTAAGTCGTGCTTCGGCGCGTTCTTCGGGCGTAAACCCCTTATAGTGTGGACACGTATCACAGAAATCAAACGTCGGGTTTTCATCGTATGGTCCGAGTGCAGTGTTAGCAGCTCGAAACTCTTGATCGGCTTGTGCTTCGAAAGCATCGTAATCAAATCCATCTACACTCATGCGGTTATTTAAAGTCATCGGCCTGATATTTGCAAGCACTAGTAATTTATATTCTCTCAAGCGGATTCATAGCTTCTGGCCAGGATATATCATTTCGTACTTTATTGCCTGAGTACGGCCCTAAATGGTTCAAATAAATATAGTGAGTTAGGTCTACTCTGTCTTGGCGGTGTCTGCATCCATTGACTGTTGCAATAACATGCCGGCAATCATGCCCTCGCCGTACATCACGGCTTCATTGCGCGGGATCGCCTGGCTGATATTACCTTCAACAGTCTCTACTATCGATAAAAGGCCCGGGCCTTGCAGATCAAATCTGAACTGTAGCTTCATGTCCACCAGTTTTGGCCACAAACGAGAGAAGGCTGTGACGACTTCATCGGCCCGCCCATTGACGCCACTCAGCATTTCTTTAATGTCGCCATGCTCGATCATGTGGCATATTAAAGCAGGCCTTCATTGACTATGCAAGAGCAGCACTATTACTTAAAAATCAGAAAGCCAAGCGCGGTGGGCGATATCTCCCCTGATTAGGTATATATGCCGTGCCAACTTGAGTCAGTCTGTTATAACTGGTTCTGGTGACGGTGTCCGGGGGTGACATGACAAGCGGTTTCTTTAAAAGCCTCTCGTAATTAAGATTTCAATAAGGTCCAGTAATTCTCTCTGGTAACTCCAGTAACGGGTATATCGGGATGTTGGGTCCTAAAGCTAACAGGTACTTGTGGAGCCTTTTTCCATTTACACTCAAAGGCTTGATATTCAGCGGCTGATTCTTCGACTAAATCAACTTCTTGCCTGTCACGTGACCGCCAGTAATAACTTCGTACGTAATGCTCGGCCCGTTGGTGTTTTTTTAGCCTTTCCGTTATTATAAAGTTTTCCCAGAGCGCTCCGACGTCTCCCCTAAGTTCGACCGCTTTAAAATCATCTATCAGCGCGTTCCTGATGCCCAGGTCATAGAAATATATTTTTCGTAACCGACCGACTTGCACCCGCTGATTCTTACGGAATTGGGGTAGCCTGAAAATAATAAAGGCTTTTTCCAGCAAATCTATATAACGCATAACCGTGTCTTTGCTTACCTCAAGGCTACTTGCTAGCTCGCTGTAACTTACTTCACTACCCACTTGATGTGCCAGTAGCCGAAGCAAATTATCTATTATTGACTGGTCATAGATTGTGCCGAGAGCAAAAGCATCACGGTAAAGATAGCGGTTGGCGAGTTCGCGGGCTTGACGAGCAGCTTCAGTTTCTTTCAAGCTCCAAAGTCCAGGGTATCCACCGTATACAAGTAACCTTTGCATATAGCCATCGGCTTCAACAATGCTACCCGTCAGCTCGGTCAAAGCCAAAGGATATAAAAGGAGCTCACGTGAGCGCCCAGTCAACGGCTCTTTTATCTTATTGGCAAGATCTAGACTCGAACTGCCTGTCAGAAGGAGTTTCTTATCGGGTAAATTATCATGAATTAACTTAGCAGTTATACCAATATTCTCAACCCGTTGGGCCTCGTCTATTACTATAAGTTCGGCATCACCAATTAGGGCCTTAAGTCCAGCCAGGGATTGGTTGCGTAGACGTATTGACACCGCCGGGTCGTCACAGTCCAAATATAAACCGTTTGGTACGTTCGATAGAATTTTGGTCGCCAGCGTAGTTTTTCCAACCTGTCTGGCACCGTATAATATTGTTACCAGACCTGCATTAAGCGCTTTTGTAATTTGTTTTTCTAGGTATCTTTCAATCATATGCTATATTATAGTTACGTTATTATTGCTTGTCAAGTAGCAATAATTACGTTGTTAACGAAACTGATTGTGTTTATAAGTCCTTCAACATAGCTAGTCTGTAAACTTTATTGACAAGTATGATAACATATCAATCAGGCAGCCAAGCGCGGTGGGCGATATTAGAATACTCTATGCTGGCCATAGGGGACGATTCACGAACCCTTTTAACCCATTTAGCACTACTTTTAAGAAAAATGATAAAAAAGTTTTTGTTTTTTTATTCTTCATTCTCTAGATACTTAAATATATATTTAAGGTTGCTGGGGTGAAAAATTTGCACTCCTCGGAAAGTTTTCAAACGTATTAAATCTTTATCTGCAGAAATTATAATATCAGCCTTAGCTTCAACGGCACATTCTAGAATGCGATTATCAGCCTGATCAGTCGGCACTTCATCTAATGTAAGCTTGGGGTTTACTACTGTTGCTATAGTTTTAATGGCTTCAATATATTCTACGGCAATAGGTCGATCAAACTTTACCACTTCTTCTAATTTTCTTTGCGTCTCTGAGAGTATCTGGGGTGAAGTGTATAGCCGAAATCTGTTTTTGGGTGGTTTTGCTAAATCGAGCCAGTAATCAATGTAGCCACCAGGCATACCTGCCGCCATCACGAAGATATTAGTGTCAAAAACTAACCTTAGTGGCTTCATGGTTTAATTAACCTAAGAAAGCCTCTGCATCATCAATGGACTCAATGCCAAGAGCCAGGAATTTATCTTTTCCTATTTTTTGTATTTTGGTAAGCGTTCGATTAAAAGTATATGTTTTATACATATCACGAAAAATATCACTTTTGGAACGACGTTCTTCTCGCGATAGTAGTTCTAGCTCTTTTTTCGTATCTTCATCAACTGAAAAACTAACTACACTCATATTGCACCTTTCATATTTAGTTACATATTAGTTATGGGCACATTATACCATATCGATTAATAAAAACTACACAAATATTTATTAAGTTTTATTAATTATTTTCTAACATAGTTACAGATACCAATATAACTAAGATATAAAGATTTATCTAAATATACCCCTGTTGGCACCCTATATGGCTGGCTCGACTTGATTCGAACTACCTGCTTTAAAGGTATACTCGCTGAAAATTCTTATTGACTTTATATATGAGGTCTTTACGTCTTCCATTGTCCATCCCGGTCTGCTTCAGGCAAGGTAGTTCACAAACATCGATAAAAGTACTAATTACGAATTCTGGCATCTTGCAATAAGAAACCAGCCGGTTTGATAATCAATAATTTTTGCGTGCCACCAAGTTCAAGCAAATCTTTATCGTTGGTAATTAAAAAGCTGCAGTTGCTACTAATGGCAGCCGACAGTATCGGGTCGTCATTAGGGCCTCTGCTGATACCGGTCAAATCTGGTGGCTCGATAGATAAGGTAACTTGTTTTAATACTTTTTCTAAATTATTACGCCATTTATAAGGAGCTCCTACGTCCTTAAGAAGTCCTAAAAGCTCATTAATTAAATATTGTGAACTAGTTATCTGGTAGTTCTGTTTACAAACTCTGACAACTTGTTCCGGTACTCCACCGTATAATAAGGCGCTGTACCAGACGTTTGTGTCTATAAAAACGCGCTTACCAAGCTCGGTTTTGGCGTCGTTTGGCTCTAATGTCTTCAGCCACTTCTTCCTCTGCCCTGCGTCCAATTTCTTGGCCGATTTTCTTGCCATAATTCATTAGCTCCTCAAACTCCTGTTCTTCTCGCAAGTACTTTTGAGCAGCGAAACGCAAGAAGTCGCTTCGACTGCCAAATTGTTCTTTCGTTTTCTTATCGATAGCATCGGCGAGCGGTGCCGGGAAAGATATATTAAACGTCTTAGTTGCCATTGTATACTTTCATATTAAATTCTAATACTATTGTATGAAAATTGTATGAACATGTCAATAGATCTTTTACGATTAGTGGCCAAGCTGAGTGGCTTAAGCCCCAGCTAGAAGGCTAATGTATGACTTGCCGCTTGAAGCCAGCCCGTGGAGCGACTTACTTGGTACGTCCTTAGCCAAAGTTAACTGGCGAGAGGTTATCAAGAATAATCAAGAATAACTAGCTCATTAAGCCCTGGGCACGGCGTAAAACTGCTCTCGGCATAACAGTATTAATTTAGAATTAAATAACCAACGGCTAGTTATTTTTAAATCTAATTGGATAAGCCGTAGCGTGGTCTACTATATTGTCGACGTGAGAATTCACTTCATTCATGACCGGTTCAGTGGCACTGTTAATATCATGTAGATAATGCTCAAAGGCATGGTCGTCTTGGTCAGGTTGCCGTAAAACGCCGGTCGTAACGGCATCTTCAAGAATCTGGTTTTGTTTATTCTCAAACAATCGGACTTGCCTTTCTAGATCTGTGCCTGTTACCCCTTGGGCTATCAGGTGTTGCCCGTAGTAAAATGACATTTCAGCAGCTATCTTCCTCCGGCCGTTACTTTCGCAGTCCTTAAAGCACTCTACTAGTACATCCGCCAGTCCTTGTTGGGCATCTTTTTGTCTTTGGTTGAAGCCGTCTGGAGGCGTACATTCCGGTCCATCAAACGGTATATATGATGGAACATCATCAGTAATCACATCTGCAACTTCTGGCCGAGCTGCTAAACTGCCAGTAGTATGCAGTCGGATAAGCGCGAGATCAGCCCTAAACTTCAAACGATCAGCAACATGCTCAGGCTCCCTATAGAATGGTGATGCTTCAGTTTGAGCGTTGACACCTGCTTTGTAAGCATTAACTGCCACGGTTGATATTACGTATCTTATGTCAGCCCGGTAACTTTGAGGTACCGAGTCAATGCCCTCGGCGTTACCAATAACCGCCTGCAGGGTCGGGGCTAAATCGACGAGTTCACTAGGTCTTTCTCCGGATAAGGCCATATACATTCTCCATATATTAAACTGGGCTGATTATCCCACCCGGACCCTGGATACACAAGCATCAGCGTTTTATGTTCTCAAAAGCGAATTTAGATCTTCCGTCATCAATATATCACTTCAGATTATATTTCCTGAGCACGGCGTAAAACTGCTCAAGTACGGCGTGCAAGCAAGAGTATTAATATATGGCCTCTCAATATGGAATAACGTCTGACAAAATCTTTAGCTTTTCCGCTAATATTTCACGACAGGGCCTGTTTTAGCGTTTCCTTTCAAAACGATAGTAGAAGTCATAATCTGGTTGGTTCTGATAGTGTTGTTAGTCATCGAACCGATATAATTAACAAAAATTTCATCACCAATTCCTATTTTAAAGTCATAGCCAGCAGCATAATTCGTATTGAAATTTGCAACGGGATCAAGCGGATAGTCCACAGCGATAATTCGCCCTGAACTGGTTTTTAGTTGAATTGTATCGGATGCGTCATTGATAATCCGACCCATCTCTTCATTCGGTGAACTGGTAGTGGGATACTTCAAGTAGGGATTAGTAGCGCCCTCGCTGCCAATTGGCCAGAAGTCAGCCGAGGGAGTTGAAATACATTGATCAATGGGATTACCGACGCATGGATGTAGGGCATTTTCATTGACCGGGTGCAAGAATGCTTGCTTCTCTGCAGCGGTCATCTCATTGAAATTATGACGGCTCATGGTTGCCCCTGAACCATCTGAGAAATGAAAAGTTAGATTCTGGTATTCATAGTGATGATAGAACAGCCCACCAGCTACAACTGCAACTATAACGATTAGTACCCCGACAATGTATAGCCGTCGTGGCAGCAGTTTTTTCTTAGGAGGTTTCATGGAGTATCTGCTAAGAATTGGTCGTAAGCTTCAACTTGCTGTTGAAACGCAGCTCGAACAGCAGGGTTAGTGGCTACTAGATCCTGTAGCTCAAGCTGAACGCCCTCTCTAATGTATTCGGCAACCGGTTTACCTGATGTTACTGAAGCAAGACGCAGGGCTTCTAGATCAGTCGCTACAATTTCAGTATTTATTAATTCCATTGGCGTTTCATGATTTGTCATAATTCTATCCAGGTTAAATTAACAAGTTTACTTTATCATCTTGAGTGAAGATTAGCAACAGGGACCACGATGTTATTTACCTTCGAAAACCAGCCTAGTGGGTTAAAGTCAAGAAATATATATCCTAAAAGCACGCAGTATGATTTTAGCCAATTAAGGATTGCGTAAACGTGCCCTGCAGTAGATTTATTCTGTACCGGCAAACGCTTGTTGCCTGTTTCGATACAATTAATTTGGCGATAAAGCGTAGTAAGCCTTTGAAGCGTCGGCGCCACAGAATAATTGCATGATCACCTCGCCAGATACATGCCTAACGGGCAAACCGTTGCCTATACTTCCATAATATTGGTTATAGGGCCAGTAAATCTCATAAGAACAGTATGCTTGATACTGAGTAGCTTTTGTATCAACCAATTTAGCAGTATCGGTAAATCCAGCAGCCGGCTGGCCAACATCTTCAACCCCGTTGGCGGTAAAAATGTTTTTGTCGTATGCAAACTGCTGGTCGGAATTATCATAACGAGATGTCGGAAATGCCGAATACACGGCTGATGTAATGGCTTGGTCTATAACCAGGGCAGAACTTTCGTTATCGGCCGTAAAGTAATAGGCTCTGTTAATGGTGCAACCTAAAGGTCCGTTAGATAATTCAGTATGGTTCCAATAGTAGCAATCGTTAATCTGGTCATAACTGATTTTATCTTTGGTATTAACCGCTAAGTTGGTATCAAGAATAACTACTCTATTATTCAGATAACTAAAGTAGGCAACGTTATCCCTATTGTTTGTCGAATTACTGTTTTCTGATATAGCGTAGACAACAACCCCGAGGATAATGGCCAATATTGCAGTAGCTATTTTTATTTTTAGTCGGTTAGATTTTCTTTTGTTTTTCTTTTTTTTCTTAGTTTTCATACCAATCTAAGAGTATCTTAACTACTGACTTATTTCAAAGATCAAATATCCTGAGGTTAAACTAACCTTATCGCTACCGTTTTATGTATGCCGTCCTACGCTCTAGTACCGCATAGATTCGGCAACACAGCTTTCTGGTAGTTGCTATAGTGGCAACAGTAAAACTTTTATCTTCATTTCGTTTCTTCTCGTAGTAAGCAGCTAGATCACTGTCGTATTGCCTGGGAAGAGAAAGTTGAGAAAGAGTGAATCTTGCCCTGAGCACGACGTAAAACTGCTCAAATTTCTTTCAAGGAGATAATCTTATAGGGCCCTTCGAGCGAAGTAATCCGCTAAAGCGAGTGAGCGTTCATGCTTACCCAAAATTCAGAAGGTTTTAGTATCCGACTATTTTCATCCAGTGCTGTCAGTTTAGGCTGTTGGCCGTACATGGAATCACTAGCAACTCTTAGCCAATCAGAACCGGTATAAAATACACCATCATAAAAACGGTAGTCCATCCAAAGCCATTCCGTTCGCTTTTCTAATGATCTTGGCACATCCTGTAACTCTTCACTTGATAAAAAGTATATATTAGCCCTGGTATCTGTCGGCCATGCGTCTTGCTGCGGACCCGGTCTTGCTCTTACGCAAAGTATGGCGATACCCATTCCGGTTAATCGGCTTAACTCTTCCCAATAAGACGGATCAGTAGTTTCGATGTGTTCAATTGATAGATAGTGAATCTCCGTTTTCTCATCAATATGCTGAACTAGTGCCGTAATTCTCGAATCAAGTTCCTGGCGCTTTAAATTGCTATCAATATCTTCAAGTCGTAATTGTTCGTTAACCATTTTTACCCGCTTTCGTAGTAAATAGATTAACTATTATGAAATTAAAAAGAAATCAATATAATTTGAATATGGATTGGATGGAAAGATCAGCTCTAACGGCTTTGACTGAACATGAGAGCCTGCGTTTAAAACAACTACTGCCAAAAGATGTCCCAAGTAATTTGTTTAGTTACCACCTGCAAAAATTGCAAACTACCGGCCTAGTTGAGCGCAGTCACGGATTATATAGTTTGACCCCGAAAGGTAAACAGTTAGCTGGTCAAATTAACGTCGATACGGGAAGAATACGTTTACAGTCAAAAATTATAGCTATGTTTTATATAACTAATAATTTAGGTCAGGTTGCGCTCTTTCGGTGGAAAAGACAACCTTATTACGGCTATGCTAGTTTGCCTTACGGTAAATTTGATTTTGGTAAAAGTCTTCAAGAGAACGTTAGGGATGAGTTATATAAAAAGACATCCCTAAAACTGACGCCTAAGTATATTACTGACTTTTATATGACTATTTCCGATAATGGATTTATTATTTCGCACATGCTGGTTCACTTATTTAAAGCTGTGGTAAACAAGCTAGAAGTACAGTCTATGGTTAGGACCGGTGATTGCTTTTGGGGATCACTTGATGATAGAAAATTAAAGTATTTTCCAGGTATCAGTGAAGTTACCGAAATGGCAAATAGTAAAAAACCCGCTAATTTAAGAGATTTAAGATACGATTTGTCGTGATATTAACGGAGATGTGAGGCCTTTGACCATCGATCTAAAGAAACTTGCTTTGCTAAGTTAAGCTACTTGCCTCAAAGAGATGGCCATCTCTAATGTATGACTTGTCGCTTGAAGCAAGTCTATGTAGCGATTTGCTCGGTACAGCATTAGCCAAAGTAAACTGGCGAGAGGTTATCAAGAAT
>Ga0182030_10015641_pt1 | contig 14854 bp, 13 predicted proteins | sample 812S3MmetaG_FD_121299 | JGI IMG/M metagenome (GOLD analysis project Ga0182030, IMG submission 121299) | Permafrost microbial communities from Stordalen Mire, Sweden - 812S3M metaG (Illumina Assembly) | ecosystem: Environmental > Terrestrial > Soil > Wetlands > Permafrost | place: Sweden... | reverse complement strand
CATCGATGCCTATATCGGTCTGAAGATGCAGGAAGTCACGCGCTTCCGTATGTCCACTCACCCGGTTGAGATGGACATGTACTACAGCGTGTAGAGGTATACAGACACGTGACGCCCGGGGCGAGGATCGCCCCGGGTATCACGCGGTTGAGTTGGCAATTCGAGCCGGTACCTTAGTCCTGAAGGCTCGTGCGGTGTGAGGCGAGCGCTCTTTCAACGTCAGTCAAGATCGTTCCAGCACTCTCGCTATCACTGCGCTGACAGGCCGCCGATACCTGACGCAGTTGGCCCTTCAGCCACTGCGTTTCGCCAGCGGTATAGACCGAGCCGTCGAGGGCAAGAACCCTCATCTGACTCGGCTTGTCAGCGTGAAGTGACGCCACAACACGTTCTGCCTGACCGTAGGATGCCAGCAGCGCAGAATCGCAGCCGGCACCGGCACTCGCTGCAGCAGTAATCGCCAGGACACCGCCTGCAAGCAACCACAACCGTGTAGTCGTCAGTTTGCTTTTCATGTTACATCTCCTTCAGCAACGGATCTAAATGCGGGCGAACAATTCAAGGAATCCGTCCGTTGCGTGGAGAGTTAGCTTACGCGCGCCGCCTTTTCTGCCTACATCAAGAACTGTTAAAAAACGATCCGCGCCGTGAATTAACCGTTATAAAAACGGTGCAGTAAATGGAACTGCGAGGCACCTTGGCGGCCGGTTCTGTTCCCCTGCCGAAGCAGAGGCTTGCGACTTTGCATACCTGCGGCGGAGGCAATGCTGTGTCCGGTCAGTTGCATTTCTGCGCTGCCAAAGTGCAGTCAGACAAAGCTTCGTAGAGTTTGTGGAATTAGGATTGGCTGTTTGACCGGGTGTCTACGGCGACCCAGACGTTGATTCCTGCGAGAAGCAGCTCCATGACATCCACCTCTTCGGCGCGATGCCAAATCTGGGTATCGATGCCAGAATAAGCATCAAACGAATGGGACACCGTAAGCGGCGCTTCGATCAGCACAATGTCGGGAGCGCGAGTTACGGCAGCGGCCACGTCGAACCAACCCTTGACGCGCCCAACCGCAGTACCCGCGAGCGGTGTCAGGCACTCGAAGCCGCGTAGCAAGTAGTCCTGCTTGTTTGCGCTTTTCTGCTCAGGCTCCGTTGGCAGCGAGGCCTGAGAGGGAGCCACAAAGCCGACGGTCACGTCCGCTCCACCGAACTGTGCCTGATAGGCAGTCTCCAGCATTACCAAGAAAGCGCTTTGATTGCTGACCCCTGTAGTGAATATCCGAACAGACCCACGTGACGCACAGCGTTTTGAGCGGAACGATCGAACCTGCAGATGCGCAACCGACTCTTCCACTCTTTTTCGGAGCCATTGGGCCTGCTGACTGGTGTCTTCTTCCTTGACTTGGAGCATTCGCATAAGCAGCGGGTTCTGCCAGTCCTAGCGGGGTAGCCAGAGGCTCTCGGAGTGAGGTGCGATCACTTTAGGCGGCTCGGCCGAATGCGCCGAGGAGCGATCTCGAGTGACATGCCGCCGAATGACATCATCGACAACCATAGCCGGCCTGCACCACGCTCAGTTAGGTCTATGAGTCAAACGTTAGCGCGCCGGGTGTTACGAAGTTGCTAAGAAATCGCACGCGAAACGACCGCATCTGGCTGACCCGACCGGCCGCTCGCCGGCCTACATGCCAGCGCCACGATTTACCGGGGAAGCGTCTACTCGATCAAACTGTGGAGGCATTCACCCTTTGGCACAATTGTCACGGGCTTCACTGAGGCGCGAGCGTCGCTGCTTGAGCTACCGCCCTTGAGCCAACCGTCCCAAGGTGTAGCTAATCGTGATCGGGCTAACCCTGTGCCCGGTACGCCTGTATATAAGAATCGGCCAATCGGCCCCGTCTCCTCAGGGCAGCCAGTGCGCGCTTGCGAGTCTGCACGCAGCAATTCCCGGGAAGCGCTGAGCACACCCTGAGGCAAGCATCGACCAATCCACCACCTAAGATTTTGGGGCGACACTGCGCGCCGTGTTGAAGAACGCACGCTGGAGGCGCCGAGCCCGAATTTCAGTGTTCCGATTTATGTGGGGAAGCTGTCCGGTTTCGGCGCTGCATATTTCACGACGGCCATTGTAAGCCTGGCAACGCACACCAGTTTATCGTCCTGATTCGTGATCTCGATCCCCCAGACCTGGCTGGAGCCACCGATATGAATGGCTCGTGCTACACCCGTGACACTGGCGCCTTCAGCAACGGGCCGCAGGTGGTTGGCATTGATCTCCTGGCCGACCAGCCGGTGGTCAGGGGATCTATTCACGGCATTCGCCGCCAGGCTACCAAGTGTCTCTGCCAGTGCGACCGAGGCGCCACCATGAAGTAGGCGCATCGGCTGACATGTCCGATGGCTAACAAGCATTGTCCCACGCAGGAAGTCCGGGCCGAGCTCAGTGAGCTCTATACCCAAGTGTTCGGTCATTGTATTGCGACAACGCTCATGCAGCGCCGCCAGCGTCACTCCCGATCTCCAAATACTCACGATCAATGTTCCTCCACAAAAGCTATTGAGACCCTTCTGATTCTGATGTGGGCAGATCAGTTCAAGCAAGGGGCCGGAGAAACACCCCGAACCAACCGCGTGGAACCCCTGCCTGTCCGACGCGCCGGCTGCGCGGCGGATTAGTGAGGCCCTATAGCGTAGGCGTTATGACAAGCCTACTGTGATGCATATCGCACTGGTGCAGCGCCGCACCACTCTGACGAAAGAAATCGACACGAAGATTTGCCCTCAATTTATGCGCAGAGATCTCGTCGATATGCGCGGTACCAAACTGTGCGCCGTGCCCGCGACCGGCTCGATACAAGCCTCGAGAATCAAGTAAGTAAAATCCGTTAGTGACGAATCCGCCTCAATTATAAGCTTGGTATGCAGGACACAGACATAATGAACTTTTCTGCGGCGGTGCACTCGAGCCGGGTGTCCTGATGACCGGCATGGCCCTCTTCACGGTCGCTGTGATGTCGATAATTGCCATCGCCGCCGTGGGGCTGCTCAGCTTCTGGCTACTGACCTATCGGACACGCGCCGTCCGCGGCGGCCGATACGGCGCGATGTTCGAGCAGTCCCCTACCGGCACCCTTATTGCGGACGCCATTAGTCTGCGCGTCGTCGATGCTAATCTCGCCCTTCAGCAAAGTTTCGGCTATACATTATCCGAGCTCCAGGGTCTGCTGCTGACACAACTGTTTGCAGACAACCGTTCAGATTCTGAGGGTCTCGCGGAAAGACTGGCTAATCATGATCCGCGGGTACCGCTGCAACTGAGGCTTCGTCAGCTCTGCAAGTACGGCACCTCTCCTGAAGTGGAGGCGGTCGGTCACTGCTGGCTACTTGGCGGGCGCCCCATGCTAGCGCTTACCACCTGCGACGTGACGCTCAAGAGCAAGATCGAAGCGCAGCTGCTTGAGAAACAACTGCGCCTGGACCATCTAGCGCATCACGATCAATTGACCGGCCTCCCTAACCGACTTTACCTCGCGCATCACCTACCGATGGCCCTTGAAGAGGCCAGGACGTCTGGGACGATGCTGGCCGTGCTGTTCCTGGATCTTGATCGATTCAAACACATTAACGACTCACGCGGCCACGAGATTGGAGACCGGCTATTGAGGACGGTGGCGGAGCGGGTTCGGGCCACCGTGCGCAAAGAGGACGAGGTTGTGCGGATGGGTGGCGATGAATTCATCGTCGTACTCAAAGGCATCAAACGCATCGAATTCGTCAATGAATTGGCTGCACGAATCAACGACGAATTAAGCGCGCCGATATTGGTGGATACGCGCCCCCTCGTGACCACAGTCAGCATCGGCATCAGTCTATTTCCACGAGATGGCGCCGACATGGGAGAGCTTCTGCGGCACTCGGACACCGCGATGTATCAGGCAAAGGACCGCGGTCGCAACAATTTCCAGCTCTTCAGCCCCGGTATGGCGCGTAAGCTACGCGAGCGCGTGGCAATTGAGGCCAGTCTTCGCGCCGCGCTTGAGGGCGGGCATCTCGACGTTCACTATCAACCGATCGTCGATATTTCATCTCAAAAGGTCATGTGGCTCGAAGCGCTTCTGCGCTGGGAGCACCCTCACCAGGGCTCGATTCTTCCGGGCCGATTCATCGAGTGCGCTGAGGAAACTGGCCTTATTGTGCCGATCGGAGAATTCGTTCTAGAGCATGTTGTGCAGGACCTTAGGAACTGGCGTCGCCCGGGAATGTCACCCGTGCCAATCTCCGTCAACATATCCGCGGTACAGTTGCAGCGCTCTAATCTCCACGAGAAGATTGTCGAGCTCACGCGTAAATACGATGTCAAACCAGGCCTGTTGCAGCTCGAACTCACCGAGAGCGCAATGTTCGAGCGTCGCGAGGGGCGCGACGGCTCAACGCGACGTGACGCACTTTCACGCCTCCGTGATTTGGGCGTCGGGATGGCTATCGACGATTTTGGCACTGGCTACTCCAGCTTAAGCTATCTGAAGCAGTGGCATGTCGACTATCTGAAAATCGACCGCAGCTTCGTGCGCGATCTGGTCACGGATATGAGCGATCTTGCGATCGTGGGCGCCATCATTGCGATGGCACGTCACTTGAACGTTAAGGTCGTGGCTGAAGGGATTGAAGGTTGGCAGCAGCTCGAGAAGCTCCGGGAGCTCGGCTGTTCATTCGCCCAAGGTTTCCTATTTGCGAGGCCAGCACCGAGCGCTCAATGTGGAAAGTTTTTAACCGGTCAACCTCTCAGTCTGACGGCTGGCGCAGAAGAACCTGATTCTACTGCCGTCTCGGGCATCTTCCGCGCTATGGGAATTTAGGGCCGTCGCTGCAGCGGAGATTTGCGGTGCGCCGCCCCTTGACCCTACGCGCCAGGTATTGGGGCCAAAGGTGCGGCGCTGTCGAGGTAATTGCGATGCTCTACCGTTTCATAATGTGAGGTGTTTCGACAAAATCGTCGGCACCTGTCGGTGCTCCTGCGTCGCTGCCATAACGCCCCACTTCCTGATCTAGACAGTAGGAACACGCGTTCCTCGGCCACCGAGCAACAGAATCAGCACGAGGACGGCGGCGATTGCAACGAGCGCCACGATCGATTCCAAGACACCGCGCGCACCGTAGCTCCCGGCCAGGACAAACCCTGCGTAGAGCGGTCCCACGACAGAGCCGATGCGGCCCGTACCTACCGCCGTGCCCACGGACAGCGTCTGCGCCTCGGCCGGATAGAAGTTCGGGATTACGCCGTTGAGGCAATTCTGCCCACCCAGCAGCAGAAAACCCATTGCCGTGAAGCCCGCGAGATAGGCGGCATAACTGTGTGCTACTGCGACGGTGGCAGCGGCGGCAAGCATCAGGAAGTAAGCGAGCGGGATCGTGCGAGTCGGCCCGAAGCGATCGGTCGCCGTGCCGAGCAGGACGCTACCGGCGGCGGCCGCCAGGTTGAAAGCCAGCGACAGCAGCTGGGCCTGGGCAGGTGCAAAGCCCTGCCTGATCATCAGAGTGGGCAGCCAGTTGAGTAACAGATAGATGATCAGCAGGGTGATGAAATAGACCACCCACACTGACAGCGTCGTCAGGGTTCGCCTCTCCTCGAACAGCATGGCGAATGAGGGGCCCTTGCGTTGAGGCTTGGGCGATGCGGTCCGGGAATCGGGCAGCAGCAGCAGAATCGGCAGCGTCAGCAGAGGCAAGAGGCCGCCAATGTAAAAGATCGTCCTCCAGCCCCATCGCTCCAGGGTCGCAGCGGCTACCGCTGCCGCCACCGCTCCACCGATAGGCAGGCCGGCCATGATCCGGGTAACCGTGCGGACCCTCCGTGCCGGAGAGGCGAAGTCCAGGGCAAGCCCTATCACGCACGGAATCGCCGCGCCGAGGCCCAGCCCGGCGGTGAGGCGAACAGCCAGCAGGGCTGCGAAGCTGCCGGCGAGCGCCGTTGCCAGAGTCATCGCCCCGAAAATCGCTACCGCCACGGCGAGGGTGTTGCGGCGGCTCCAGCGATCGGCGCAATAGCCGCCGGCCACCGCACCCAGCACCACGCCCCATTGCCCTATGCCGAAGAGTTCGCCGCTCTGTGTCAGTGCGATGTGCAGGGCCGGCATGAGCTTCGGTGCGGCGACTCCGATGGCCTGCACGTCGTAGCCTTCCGCCAGCATCAGGATGAAGCAGACGGCGATGGTCAGCGCCAGGATGGCGGGACTTCCGAGCGCTCCGGGGGTCGTCGGAGCACGGTGATCTTGCAGGTCCATGGCGTTGTCTCCCAATTTGATCAGTTGCCGGCCCGTGTCCCGGGTCCTGTGCTCTATATTCGTGTTGCTTGCGCTCTAGGCGTGCCGCGCGGCTGCGCGAATCCACTCCGCGATCAGGTCGTGCGCGTCGGCTGGGTGGTTGTAGAGGCAGTGCTCTCCGTCAGAGTAGACAACCACCCGCACGTCATCGGCACCCGCCCGGGCCGCAATCTCCAGGACCTCCGCTTCGGTCACGAGCGGATCGGCACCGCCGTGCAGGATCAACAGCGGCTGGGACGAGCGGGCCATTTCCCGTCCCGAGTCCAGGGCGCCCCAGACCGCGCTTGCGTTCGCTTCGCCGCAGAAAACGACGAACTTGCGCAGCTTGCTCGGCAGATCGCCGATGAGCGGCGGCGGGCGCAGTGGGCCGCCATTGCTGCAAACCGCACGGATGCGCGGATCGTGCGGCGCATAGTTCATGGTCATGCATCCGCCCATGCTGTTGCCCACCATGACCAGCGGCAGTCCTGGCGTCTTGGCTTCGACATGATCGACCACCGCGCGCCAGTGGACCTGCCAGTCGGGGCTGAAATAGAGACCGTGTGCGAGACGAGTCTCACCCTGTCCGGGGCCGTCGATCAGGTAGGCCTCGATCCCGCGCGCCGCGAGCGCTTGGCCCATGGTGGCAAAGTCCATCGCCCAACCCTCGATCCCGCCCCACACAATCGCCGCAGCGATCGGCGCCGGGGCCCCGAAGCGCCAGCCCGCCAGCGTCATCGCGCCCGCGCTGCGCAGAATCAAGCGCTCGCGGTCCCCAGCGATCGCGCTGGCGGTGGCATAGAGGTCCGCGGCCGCGGCGAAAATGGCCCGGCGCTCCGCGGTGTCCTCGATCATCATCATCTGCGAGGCGCGCACCAGGGCCGCCTTGCGGAACAGGACCGCGGCAGCCGTCGCCGGAGCGAGGCCAAGCGCGGACGCCGGCAACCGGCCGCCCAGCTCGCATGCTGCGCTCCGCCAGACATCGCCCTGCGCCGCCCGGCTCAGGAGTTCTTCCGCGTCCTCCCGCGCCAGCCCATAGGCGACCAGGCGTTCCGAACTGAACTGGCGCAGGGCCGCCTGGGATTCCGGCGACAGCTGCTCAAGGCCGTCTGGCAACGCGGGCGGTCTGCGTTGGAACGTGTGACGTTCAATGATTGGAGAATGCGTCATTAGCCGATCAGACACCGCAGATAGGACTCGACCGCTGTCGCCTCGGCGTGGTCAGTCGCCAGACCGAGGTACTTGTCCGGGCGAACGACGAGCAGGGGCGCGCCGGTAATCCCCAGGCCGGCCGCCAACCGGCCCTCGGCGTCGACCACCTGGCCACTCGGCCCAACCTGAATGATCGCGAGTTGCGCCTCGGGGAAGCGCGCGCGCAGCGTCGCAAGTGCCTCTTCCCAGTTCTCGCCGATGGCCATGACGGTCGGACGTGGCCCGCGCAGCACATCGAACAGCCGCGCGGCGGGCCTACCGTTCCACACGAGGTCGGTGGCATCGGGTATGCGATCTCCAGCCACGACGCGGCCCGGCGCGGGGCGCTCCTCCCGCGCAAGAACGCTGTCGCGATAGTTGAGGCTCAGCTGCAGCATGCTCTCGTCGCGGTCGGTCGGTAGCCCCTTCATCGCGAATGACTGCGCCTCCAGCGCCGAGGTCATGCCCAGCATCCGAGCCGCGACCGGTCGCCGTTCCGCTTCATAGCTGTCGAGCAGCGCGGTGCAAGCGCCGCGCAGCGCGCCTGCGATTTTCCAACCGAGGTTGTAACTATCCTGGACACCGGTGTTGAGACCCTGGGCGCCGGCTGGCGAATGCACGTGGCCGGCGTCACCGGCGAGGAACACCCGCCCCACGCGATAATGAGCGGCCAGTCGCACGTTCAGCCGCCAGGCCGTACTCCAAGCCATGTCCAGCAGACGGATGTCATCGGAACTCGTGCGCTCGTCAATGATCGCCTGAAGCAGCTGCAGGGTCGGCTGCTCGGGCGCCTGCGGCGGGATGGCCGCCTGGACCTGGAAGAGATCCGTGGTGGCCAGCGGCGCGATGTTCAGCATGCCGGCCGGACCGCGGAAGCTGTGCCAGGTCGTATGATCTAGGCCCGAGAGGCGCACGTCGGCTACGTAAAGCCGGCGCGTTTCGTCGGTGTCGCCTTCGAAGGACACGCCCAGCTGGCCGCGCACGGTGCTGCGCCCGCCGTCGCAGCCAACGACGTAGGACGCTCGTTGACTCTCTTCGCCCATCGCCGTAGATAAGGTGAGTACGACCTCCGCGGCAGATTGCTCGAGTGAGATCAGTTCCACCCCATACTCAATCCGGCCGCCGAGCTCGGCCAGGCGGCTGCGCAAGATTTCTTCAGTCAGGTTCTGGGCGATGGTGAAGGCCCGTGGATAGGGCGTGTCGGGCGTCGGCAAGCGGCCGCCAAACAGGTGCTCGATCGTGCTTTCGCTACCCTGCTGGTAGGTGCGGATCGGGGGTGTCCATTCCCCGCGTGCCAGGATCCGCTCGATCACGCCCAGATCTTCCATCAGCTCAAGCGTGCGCGGCTGCAGCGTCTTGCCCCGCGAACCCGCGAATGGCCTTAGGGCGCTGTCGATGAGCCGGAAGCCGACGCCGTGCCGCGCCAGCTCGCAGGCCAGCGTCAATCCGACGGGGCCGGCTCCCACGACTACTACGTCCACTGGCTTCATCCCGACGATTTCTGCACGTGCGAATTCGTGGTCACACGCTCATCCCGATCCGTGGGATGCATTCGTTTTAATCCCGTGCCAGTGTAGAAACGCCTCGCCCATGATCAGGGCCAGATCGGCGGGCGGCAGCCACGGCATGTGCTCGGTGTAGACCGTGATGCAGTCCCGCCAGCTGAGCTTCATGCGGGTGATATCGGTGCCCCAGAACAGCCGCTCGGGGCCGAAGCTCTCGTAGAGGCGCCGCACTTCTTTCGAAAGCGACGGCACCGGATAGTCTTCATTGAAATATCCGGGGCCGCCCGTCAGCTTGACCGCCACATTGGGCAGCTTGGCGAGATCAAACAGACCAGCGAACTGCGTCAGGCCCGGGCCCATCGTCGCGGCGCCGAAATGATCGATGGTGATCTTGAGGTTGGGATAAAGCCGTGCTGCCTTCTCGATATGCGGAAGGATGGCTCCGCCACAGACCGCGAGCGGCAGCCCACTGACGGCCATGGCCCGCCAGAACCAGTCGAGGCTCCCATCGCTTGGCCAGCGGATCCTGCTCATGGTCGAGGTTTCGCCGGGCGGCGCTTTTGGCGAGGCGGTGATGAAGCGCATGCCAATCATCCCCGGCATGGCGGCGCAGGCGTGCAGCCGTTCACGCGCGTCGGGTTCGAGCAGATCAACCCAGCCGTGCGTCAGGAAGCGGCCGGGATGGGCGCGATGGGCCTCGATCGCGTAGGCCAGCGAGCTCTCGTCCCATACCGGCGGGCAGTCGATGGCGATGTCCACGCCCGCCTCATCCATGCGGGCGAGGGCTTCGGTGTACGTGAAGCGCTTGCCGTGCACAGGCGGTGCCCCGGGATTTTCCCAGAGGTGGATCTGGGCGTCGACGATCATCATGCGGCGGTATCTTCCTTCTCTCGGTTGCAGGTCCTATTCAAGGCGCACCTGAAGTTTGATGAGACCTTCGATGGTCCCGTCCAGTCGGTCCCCCGAGCTGACTGGACCCACACCTGCGGGCGTTCCGGTGAAGATCAAGTCTCCGGGCCTGAGTTCCCACGCCCTAGACAGATGCTCGATCGTCTCACCGATACTCCAGATCAGTTGCGAGATGCTGCCGTTCTGGCGAACGGCCCCGTTGACTGCGAGCGTGATGGCTGCGGCGCCGATGCCCGGGACTTCATCCCTGGGGGTGATCGGCCCGATGGGCCCACTGTGTTCGAAGGCCTTGCCGATTTCCCACGGGCGACCTTGCTGCTTCATCTCGTTCTGCAGATCGCGGCGGGTCATGTCCAAGCCGACTGCATACCCGAACACGCATGCCATGGCCTCAGCCGCCTTGATGTCACGGCCGCCCTTGCCGAGTGCGACGACCAGTTCGATCTCGTGATGGAGATTACTGGTCAGCGTGGGATAGGGCATGACGCCAACAGCGCCCTGCTCCACCACGAGCAGGCTATCGGCCGGCTTCATGAAAAAAAATGGAGGCTCCCGCCCCGAGAATCCCATCTCTTTGGCGTGGTCTTCGTAGTTGCGGCCCACGCAGTAGACCCGGTGGACGGGAAACAACTCCGAGCAGCCTGCTACGGGCACCGTGACGGGCGTCGGCGCGGCGAATAGGAGTTGCCCCTTCGTGAGGGCGGCGGACGCTGTGGATGGCATGTGGCGAAATCCTGTCAGAAACTCGAAACGGGGATGGGCGGTTCGTCGGTCATTACCTCAGCGGCAGGCTTGGCGTTGCTCCCCGCATCCGTCCAGGCCGGCACACGTCCGATGCGGACGGCCTCATGCCAGGCGAAGTTGAGTTCGACCTTGATCCCGTTGATCGGCTCGCGCATGAACAACTGGTAGAGGTTGGAGTTGTGCGCCTTGCGTTCGTTGAATTGCACGCCGTTGCGCGTCAGACGCTCGATGAACTCCTCGATCCCCTCGCAATTAAGACACAGATGGTCAATGCGTCCCGAGCCCAGGGCACCACCCGCGGCATAGTCCGTTCCCTGCACGTCGTTAGGCGTCTCAAGATAAGTGTCCTGATGATCGGAGAAGTGCGCCTTGCCGATGTGGATCACATCCTGGTCGCCGATGTAAAGCCAATAGACTGGGAAGCCGAATTCCGGATGATAGCCGTCGCGGAAGCCCAGATTGTTCACGAACCAGTCCCGCGTGCCCTCCGGGTCATGAGTAAGTATCAATAGATGTTCCAAAAAGCGCAGGCCCATGGCGGCGTCCTCGATGTCGAGCCTAGGAGGCGTGTTCGATGGCGATGGGGCGGGTCTCGCCCGTCTCGGTGAGCGTGCGGGTCGCATCCGGCCGCGAGTAGATCCAGAGGATTTTCATCGGCTCGGTGGACGAGAGGTTGCGGAATCGGTGCGAGACGTTGGGCGCGATATAGGTGGTGTCAAAAGCTTTGAGCTCGTGGGCAGCGCCCGCGACGTCCAGGCAGCCTCGGCCGCTGAGCAGCACGACACTCTCGGCGCAGTTGTGGCTGTGGAAAGGTACAGCCGCTCCGCCGGCGAACTCGGTAATGCCGTTGATGAACGACGCCTCCCCCACCGAAGGAACCACCAGGGGTGTAGTCCGCGCGCCGCCGCCACGGTCGTGGCTCGCCATCTGCTCCGGGCGGAGCACGGCGTAAGAAGTCCGCTCTTGAGTCCCGTTGACGACATCTTGGGCAGTCGGGGCGATTGACATGATCAGAGCCTCGCTGGTCCGGTCCAGATGATCTTTGTATTGGCGAATCCGCACCCCTGCGCCGCGAGTTCGCGGCCGAATCCCCACTCCTTGACACCACCGAATGGCACATGCGGCTCGGAGGTCGCCGCGCGCTCCTGGTCTGCCGTCGAGACGTAGGCTCCCGGGCCGGCAGGAGCGCCGCTCGCGGCCCGCACGGCCGCGGCTGCGTTTCGCTTTCGCAGTGTAGAGGCAGCGGGGCCAAACGTCTCCTCGCGCGCTGCGGTCACCTCGGGCGTGCCCGCGGCAAGCACCGTCGGCGCGTCGATCAGGCCCGGACTTTGCGGGCCCTTTTCGCGGCGCAGCGGCCGGGCCCGCTTGCACACCGAAGCCTGGATCTGCGTCGGCTGTTCGTAGCGGTTGATCATCTGACCGGCAGACGGATTGCAGGATGCGATCAAGCGGCCACCATCGGGGTAAGCGGTGCGATGCGCAGCTCCAGCGCGAGGGCATTCAGTTCTTCGAGCAGGCCCTGGGAAACGGGAAAGCCGCCGGCCGCGTAGCGGGCGTGTTTCTCGAAGCTCTGTTCGCCGGGCAGCCAGATCCTGTCCACGCCCGGCAACCGTTCACTGGAGCGGATGTCACGCACTACCGTATCCGCGGACTTGCGAAATTCTTCAGCATCCCCGAAAGCGGCCGGGTCGATCACAGCCACCGCCTGGCCGGTGTTGGTCAAGCTCGTGTGATCGGCGTTGAAGTCAACGACCTGCCGGCCCATGGCAGCCCCGCCCAGTGTCCCCGCGAGGAAACCCACAGCCAGCGCCAAGCCGTAGCCCTTGTAGCCGCCGATCGGCAGCAACAGGCCCTCGGCTGAGCGGGCGGGGTCCAGGAGCGGTTGGCCCTGGCGATCGATCATCCAACCGGGCGGCATCATCTCACCGCGCTTGGCCTTGGCTTTCACCTTGCCGTAGGCGGCCATGGCCGTAGCCATGTCCAGAATGACCGGCGGCTCGTCCCGCGTCGGCAGGCCCACCGCAATTGGGTTGGTCGAGAGCATCAGCTCTGAGCCGCCCCAGGGCGCCAAGTGGTTGGCGTTGCCTACGGCGAAGTAGAGGCAGATTAGTCCTTCAGCCACCACTTGGCGCACGTACAGTGATGCGGGACCGGCATGGTTGCTCATCCGAGTATTCACCCACGCAACCCCGCTCTGGCGTGCCTTGCCGATCGCCAGTTCCGTGGCGAAGGAGACCACCAGGTGACCCATGCCGTTGTCGCCATCCACCAAGGCGGTCGCGGCCTGTTCGCGGATCACTCGAATATGCGGATCCTTGTTAATGCCGCCGGCCCGGATCCGCTTGATGTACTGCGGCAGGCGGATGATGCCGTGGCCGTCGGACCCATGCAGGTCCGCCTCGACCATTAGCGCAGCAAGCTTGTCCGTTGCGCGGGCGTCGAACCCCTGGCTCTCAAATGCCGCACGGATGAACCGCCGCGCCGCAGCGGCTGGGATGGAATGCTCGGTCATACCCATCATTCTTACGTTATCCTCGTTGTCGCCTTCCAATGCTCAATTTGCACTCCTCCATATCACTTGGGTATGCTTTTGATCGCATCTCCCGGAGGAGTCCACCAATGAACCTGCGGACTCTCAAGTACTTTGTCGCCATTGCGGACGCCGGCAGCTTCACTGGCGCGGCCTCCGCCATCCCCATCGCACAGCCGGCGCTTACCCGACAAATGCGCGACCTGGAGGTCGAGCTGGGGGTGCAGTTGCTCGAGCGCCGGCCGCGCGGGGTGGTGCTCACTGCGGCCGGCGCCACCTTCTACGCCTCGGCCCGGCGCATTCTGGCCGAAGCTGCACGCGTCCGCGAGAAGCTGGCCCACAGCCAGTTTTCCGGCAAGGCCGCGGTGACCATCGGCGCTCCGCCTACGCTGGCCGGCCTGCTTCTGCCCGGCCTCCTGCAGACCTGCTCCCACACCTTGGAAGGCATTGAGCTGAAGAGCCGGGAGGCCTTCACCCCCGTTTTGCTGGAATGGCTTGAACGGGGGGTAATCGACATGGCCATAGTGACCAATCCCAGCGGGGGACTCGGCTTGTCATTTCAGCCATTACTGAGTGAGCCTTTCGCCTTGGTGTCGAACCGCGACATGGGCTACGGCGAACTGGTACAGGTCCGTCAGCTTGCGCGCATCCCGCTGCTCATGACCAGCCTGCACAGAGGCATCGTTGAGCAACAGCTGCGTATTCTCGGCCAAACGCTTAACGTTCACTGGGAAATCGACTCAGTCGACGCCATCCGCCAGCTGGTTTGCAGCGGCCACTGGGCAACCATCATGCCGATCTCCGTATTCAAGGATGTCGCGGAGCCAGCCCGGGTGACTGTATCGGAAATTTCTTCTGTCCAGCTCAACCGTCACCTCGCTTTGGCCACCCGCGCTGACGCCCCCACTACCCCGGCTATGTCGCTCGTGCAGGAGCTGATTGAGGGTGAGTTTGACCGGCTGTCGCAGGATGGCCGTTTCAGCTTCAAGGCGAGCCCCACGCCACAGGCTCCCGCGGCCGAACTATCTCATTCTAATATGGGAAAACTCTAACTAAGCATTGGTGCCGGTGACTCGTCACGGCCATAGTAGCCTAGGATCGCTCAGCGATAGATTGCCGCGTAGGCGGTGGCGCGCATGTCGGGCGAGGATGAGCCGGTTTGGACGACATACAGGGGTAGGCGAACGTGTCGATTCGTAATGCAGGTGTGGTGCTGATCGTGTCGTTGCTGAGCGGGATGGCGTGCTCGGCCGAGACTGCTGGGGGTCCAAGCGGCGCCTTGGGTTCAACGTGGGCCGACGCGGACCGGATGCCGGATCTGTTCAGCGGAATGTGGATGACTTTTTCCAACATGGTCGAGAGCGACGAAAAGCTGAGCGTTCCTTACACCGCAAAGGCGCAGAAATACGTCGCTGCCTACAAATTCAAAAGGGATATTCCCTATGCCCAGGAAGGCTGCCGATCGCCTGGGCTGCCGATCTCGATGCGTTCGGGTCCCGTTAAGTTCACCTACGCACCCGGGTTGATCAGCATTTACATGCAGGGGGTCGGCCACACTCGGTTTATTCGGATGAACCAGCCGATGGGCAAAACATCGCCCAAGTACTACGGCAATTCGGTCGGCCACTGGGAAGGAGATACCCTGGTGGTGGAAACCGAAGACTTCCTGCCTGAAATCACCTT
>Ga0182030_10015639_pt1 | contig 14856 bp, 14 predicted proteins | sample 812S3MmetaG_FD_121299 | JGI IMG/M metagenome (GOLD analysis project Ga0182030, IMG submission 121299) | Permafrost microbial communities from Stordalen Mire, Sweden - 812S3M metaG (Illumina Assembly) | ecosystem: Environmental > Terrestrial > Soil > Wetlands > Permafrost | place: Sweden... | reverse complement strand
TCGTTCGCGATGAGGTCCTCGATGGCCATTTCGCCCTCGTCGGGGACGATCTGCGTGCGGCGTTCGTTGCCGTGCTTGTCGCGGATGGCGATGAGTTCCTTCTTGATGATGGTCAGCACGCGGATTTCCTTGGCCAGGATGTCGCTCAGGTCGGTGATCTTCTTGAGCAGGTCCTGGTAATCCTCGACGATCTTGTCCCGCTCCAGGCCGGTGAGCTGGTAGAGGCGCAGTTCGAGGATGGCGGTGACCTGCTCGGCGCTGATGAGGTAGCGGCCGTTGGCCAGCCGCCGCTCGTCGTGAATGCGGATGCCGAACCGTTCGACTTCGATCCGGGTAAAATGGTAGGCGGCGAGCTTGGCGCGGGCCTCCTCGCGGTCGGCGGCCCGGCGGATGATCTTGATCACCTCGTCAAGGTTCGCCAGCGCGATCAGGTAGCCTTCGAGGACTTCGGCCTTGCGCTGGGCTTCCCGCAATTCGAAGCGGGTGCGGCGCATCACGACCTCGCGGCGGTGCTCGATGTAGCAATTGATCAGCTCCTTGAGATTGAGCGTCTTGGGCCGGCCCCCGTCGATGGCGAGCTGGTTGACGGCGAAGGAAGTCTCCAGCGCGGTCATCTTGTAGAGCTTGTTGATGACGACCTTGGCGATGGCGTCGCGCTTGAGCTCGATGACCACGCGCGTGCTCTCGTCCGATTCATCGCGCACATCGGTGATCTCGGTCAGATCCTTTTCGTTGACCAGTTGGGCGATGCGCGAGACCAGTTCGGCCCGGTTCACATTAAAGGGAATTTCGGTGACGATGATCTGTTCCTTGCCGCCCTTGGGCATCTCCGTGTGGAGCTTGGCGCGGACTTTGACGCCGCCGCGTCCCGTCTCGAAATAGCTCTTGATGCCCTCCAGTCCGATGAGCGTGCAGCCGGTGGGAAAATCGGGGCCCTTGATGATCTTCGCCAGTTCCGTGATGGTGATGCCGGGCTTGTCGATCTGCGCGCAAATTCCGTCGATGACTTCGGTCAGGTTGTGGGGCGCGAGGTTCGTGGCCATGCCGACCGCGATGCCGGTGCCGCCGTTGACGAGAAGATTGGGGAACGCGGCGGGGAGCACGACCGGCTCCATGTTTTTCTCGTCATAGGTGGCCTGAAAGTCGACCGTGTCCTTGTCGATGTCCTCCATGAGGATGGCGCCGAGATGGGTCAGGCGCGCCTCGGTGTAACGCATGGCGGCGGGCGCGTCGCCTTCGACGGAACCGAAGTTGCCCTTGCCCTCGATCAGCCGTTCGCGCATCGACCACGGCTCGGCCATGTGGACGAGCGTGGGATAGATGGCCTGGTCGCCATGAGGATGAAATTTCTTCATCGTTTCACCGACGATGCCGGCGCACTTCGACGTGGCGCGTCCGGGCAGCAGGCCCAGTTCGTGCATGGCGTAAAGGATGCGGCGCTGGGAGGGCTTGAGGCCGTCGCGGACATCGGGCAGGGCGCGCGAGATGATGACCGACATCGAGTAATCGAGGAAGGACCGGCCAATTTCTTCCGCGACATTGACGCGGTCGATGCGTTCACTGGGAGCAAACAAATTATCAGGCATAGGTAGAGGAAAGAGAAAGCGTAAACGCCTAAATTAGAAAGCCTGCGCGGACGCGGCAAGAGAAAAGGTCCTGCGGACGGCAGTTCTTGCGGACGGCAGTTCTTGCGGACGGCAAGTAAGGCTGAATGATAAGTTATTGCCGTCCGAGGCCTCATTTTATGCTTGTGACCCGAAAAACTTTCGTTTAATGCTCAGGGTCTAATTCTTAACCAACCTCATCAGTCTCAATCCCCCCCACTCCATGAATCGAATTCAATTTTTTGTACTGACCGGCCTTAGCAGTCTGGTTTTGTTACTTTTGCTCGGCCATATTTTGCTGGTGCGCCAGACCAATTTTGAACAGAACCGCCTCGCCGCCGCCCAGCAGGTTATTAACCAAGCCCAGGCGTTTCAGGGGAATCTGAAACAGTTGGCCGTGCGTATTTATCAGGACAGCCAGAAGACGCAGGATCCGGGTCTCAAGGAATTGCTTGACCGCAACCAAATCAAATATACTCCCGCGCCGGAAAGCACCAACGCGACCGAATCGCCCGCCGCCCCCGCTCCCTCTCCAACCCACTAACCCAACCTTTTCCATCTACGACCATGTCTGACGAATTCGATCACAATCCCGAGAACAACTATTCCACCTTTTGGCCGCTGCTCATACTCATCATCGGATTATTGGGCTGGTCGGCCTACCAAGTCTATGCGGCGAACAGCCAGCGGAGCGTTTACGATAAACAATTCCAGGCTGCGCTCCCGACGATCACTGACGCCCAGAACGTGTCGGCCCGATATGTGGCCCTGATGAAGGACCTGGTTCAGACCAGCGCCAAGGATCAATACGCGGCCCAAATCGTGAAGGATGCGATCAAGGCCGGTTTGATTCAAGTCCAGCCGAACGCCACCAACAGCGCCGCGAATCCCACGCCGCCGACACCGACCAAGTAGGTTGTGGTAGCCGGCGCAGGCCCTGCGCCGGTGCTGCGCACGGCAGTAAAAACCGTCGCGCGGCGCGCGACGGCCACCTTACAATCCATCCGCCCAGAACCGGGCGAAGGCGCTGTCCCATCGGCGCTCGCTGCCCGCTTGTCGCGCCAGGGCGTGCTGTTCTTCCGCGGAAAGCGGCTTGGCCAGCATCTGCGCCAGGCCCTCCACCCAGGCGGAAACATCGCGCGCCGGCAGGACGCGCCCCATCTGCGAAGTTTTGACCAGTTCCCGCGGCCCGCCGATGTCGGAAACGGCCACGGGCAGACCGGCCGCCATCGCTTCCACGACGACATTGCCGTAGGTGTCGGTGGTGCTCGGGAAGACGAACAAATCGGCCGAGGCGTAGGCCACGCCGAGTTCGCGCCCGCTGAGCATGCCGGTGAAAATCGCGCCGGGCAGGAGTTTTTCCAGTTCGGCGCGGTAGGGACCCTCCCCGACGATGGCGAGGGTGAACGCGCCCGCCCGTTCGCGCAGGGCGGGCATGACTTCCGCCAGGAGGTTGAGGTCCTTTTCCTTGGAGATGCGGCCCACATAAAGGAGCACCGGCCCCTTCGCGCCGCGTTTCGTCCAGAACGCGGGCTCGCGCAGGGAGGGATTGAAGAGTTCCGTGTCGAGACCGCGCGGAAAGATGCGCAGCTTGTCAGGGACGATGCCGCGATCGATCCAGCGGCGGCGGTAGAACTCCGAGTTGACGTAGACGAGATCGGTCTGGCCGTAGAACCACTGCATGTAATTCCAGACCAGCGTTTCCATGAACGCGTCGTCGCTGAGGAAGCGGGCGTACTGGGGGAAATCGGTGTGGTAGATGCCCGAGGTGCGCAGGCCGAGCAGCTTGGCGCAACCGAGCGCGCAAAGGCCGATCGGCCCCGGCGTGCTGATGATCAGCTCCGTGAAGCGTTCGCGCTGGACATAATCGAGCATGTCGAGAAAGGGAGGGAAGCTGAGTTTCTGCAATTCGTACTCGGGGATTTCAAATTCGCCCACGGGCGAAAAATTCTTGATTGGGATGTCGGTGATCGAGAGCTTCGAGCGGGACGTGACGACGGTGAGGTCGGCCCCGGCGTGGCGCGCGGCCTGCACCATGGCGCGAATTGTCCGCGCGACGCCGTTGACGTCCTCAAGCGTGTCGGTGAACCACGCCCGCTTTTCGTTGCGCAAAGGCTGGGGCACCGTGCCGGTGAAGCGGCGGGCGACATGCGTGAGGAGCGGACGATCGGGCGCCTGCTGGCCAAAGGCGACCAGGTAGGGCGTCACGCTGAAGCCGACCGGCAGCAGGCCGGTGAGCGATTGGAAGGCGTCAATCAGGTTGCCCCGGGCCACCCGCCGTTGGAATTGCGTGATGAGGCGGTAGGAAAGCTCGTTGGTGATGTGGGAGGCCATGCGGAACGAGCGCCGCTGCGCGTTGGGCTCCCCGGCGATGATCTGATCGAGGGCCTGCTTGAGTTTGGGATTGGAGAGGAACGCGCCGACTTCGCGCGCGAAAGTCATTTCGCCCGGCTTGACGAAGTCGAGCGCCTGGCCGGTGCGGATCGCCTCGGTGACGTGGCCGAAGCGTTCCGCGAACGAGAACGCCGTCGGATTTTGGCCGGCGAGGAAACGTTCCGCCATCTTGCCGAGCAGGCTCGCGCCCACCGGCGCGCCCCGCTTGATCTTGTCGCGCGCGAAGCTGAAGACGGTGGTGTAGAGGCTGCTGGAAAAGGTGAGCGGATCGCCCGTGGGACCGTGCAGGGTCGCCGCGCCTTCTTCGAGACCCTGGAAAAAATCGTGCACGGTCGCCCCGCCTTCGATGCCCGCGCGCTCGACCTCGGTGTAGGTCGCGCCGGTGTGCAGGCCGCTATGATCGTCGGAAGAGGCGAAAAGGATTTTGCGGTGCGCGTCGGCGTGCGTCGGTTCGAGGTTGTGGCGATGGGCCAGCTCGCTGATTTTTTCCGGCGTCAGGGCGGCCAGGCAGCGGTTGCTTACCTCCTGGGCCAGCGGCTCGCGATTGCCGTTGCGGGCCTCGAACCAGCGGAAGAGAAGCACGAGGCGCTCGAAGTGCTCGACGGTGAGAAGCTTGTTGATGTTGACCAGCGGATGCGCGACGCCGTGGGGCAATCTCTGCCCGCGCAAGTAGCCGGCGAGCTCGTAGATGTTCGGCCGCAACTTCTGGATTTCCTCGTGCTGCGCCTCCTTGAGATTCCAGACGAGGAGATGGATTTTGCAGCCGTCGGGAAAGTAGGTGGTCACTTCCTCGCTCAGGAAAACGTCCGGGTAATGGGCGATGGCCTTGCCGCCGTCGAGCCGGTTGTGGTCGGTGATGGTCTTGAAGGTCATCCCGGCGGCGGCGAGCTTGCGATAGAGCGTCTCCGGTTCGCTGTAACTTTGGGGCATCCCGAGCCGGCGCAGGATCCACTCGGTCGGCCGGTCCGAAAAGCGGGAATGGAGTTGAAGATCAACGCGCAACATAATCGCCGTAGGTGGTGGGTTGGAAGCCGCGCTTGAGCGACGCGCGCAGGATTTGATCAATCTGGCGCCGCATCAGCGGAAACTCAAGATCGCGCGGATGGAGGCTGAGCCGAACCAGGTCCGTCCCGCGCAACCGGCCATAAAGATATTTGTTCCAGACGCCCGAGGCCACCCGCCGCCAGCCCGCGCGCGTGCTGTAGCAGAGCGACTGGGAAGACTTCACGCGATTGAGGCCGGGCAGGAGCGGAATAATTTCCCCGACCCGCGTCGTGTAGGCGAAGCCCATCTCGGCGAGAAGGTTGGCGAGACCGCCGGCCATGAGCCACGCCGGAGCGACGAAGCCGGTCGCGCGCCAGCCAAGCGATTCGAAAAGCGCGCGGCCCCGTTCCAGCCGCAGCCGGGCGGTTTCGCGCGGCAGGTCGAGAAACTCGGCCTCGCGGTTGGTGTAGAGGCGGGTCCAAAAAACGGTGGAGAGATTTTCGGGCGGCGATTCGCGGCGGTCGTGGAAATACCCGTGCAGGACGGTTTCGTGCCCCTGGGCCTGCCAGCCGGAAACGGCGTCGCAGAAGGCCTTGTCCGCAAGCAGCGAACCGCCGTGATGAAACTCGGGCACGACAAGAATGCTGGTGCGCGTGATTCCGTAGGTCGCCAAAAACGCCACCTGCTCCGCAATGGCGGCGTGCGAGCCGGGATGGGCGTCGTGCAGCGAGACGATGAGCGATTTTTGGGCGGGTGATTCCGGCACGCCGCCATCTTAACACGCGCCGTTCCAAACGTGTCGAGGAATCGGTTCCTTGTCCGCCAACTTTTAAAGCAACCGCCGCGAGTCGGTCATGTGGCGACCGTCCATGCCCGCCACAAAAAGCTTGCGGCACACGACCAAGCCGTCGGCCATGGGGATCAGGACGGACTGGACCCGGCTGTCCGCGGCAAGCTTGCGGTTGAGGTGATCGATGGCGCGGTTCACCGGCGTGTTTCGCTCGACGGGGTGTACGACCGCCCCGCCTCTGAGCATGTTGTCGAAAAGAATGAGTCCACCCGTGCGCACGTAGGGAAGCAGGGTTTCGTAATAGAAGTCGTAGGACTCCTTGTCCGCGTCGATGAATACAAAATCGAGCAGATTCTGAGGTTTATAATGCAGGAGCAGGCGGTGCGCGTCGCCAAGTCGCAGATCGATCTTGTCTTGCACGCCGGCCTTTATCCAGTAGCGGCGGGCGATACTGGTGACTTTGAAGTCCTGGTCGAAACAAACCAGCTTTCCGCCGGGAACCAGATGGCGCGCGATGCTGATGGAACTCGTCCCGGTGAAGGTGCCCACTTCCACGGCCCATTTCGCCCCGATGAGGGCCACGAGCAGGCTGATCAGGCTCGCCTGGTCGGGGCTGATCATCATCCGGCTGATCTCGCCCAGATTTTCGGTTTCGATTTGCAGCGCGGCCAGCAGGGGATCGTCCGCGTTCGATCGCTGCGCGATGACGTAATCATAGATGGCGTCCGTCAGGGGAACGTATTTGGCGGGCATAAAAGTCAGGTTCGTGAAACAGGCCGGTTCGGCGCGGCGGAGCGGGGGAACGGATGTTGCCGCAGATGGGCCGCGAGTTCGGCAAAACGGCGGAAGGCGCGCTCGCTCAAATGATGCTCGATGCCTTCGATGTCGGAAAGATGATCGCGGTGATCGAGGCCCATCAAGTGAAAGAGATCGGCCAGCATGGCATGGCGCTTGCGGATTTTTTCCGCCACCCGGCTGCCCTCGGGGGTCAGGGCAAACCCGCGATAAGGCTCGTAGCGGAGAAATCCCAGCTTGCCGAGCCGCTTGACCATGATGGACGTGCTGGCCCGGTTCAGGCGCAGGGCTTCGGCGACGTCGGACACGCAGGCGTAGCCCTTGGTGCGTTCGAGATCGAAAATGCATTCGAGGTAATCCTCCATGCTCTCGCTCACTCCCGCGCGATCATGGGCGCTGCGCTTGCGGGGAGCCGCCGGACTGGGACGGGCGGGCGTTTTGGCGGTCAACCTTGCCATGCGGAAAAGTTATGGCCGCCGTGAACATGTGTAAAGCGGATAAAGGTTGTTTGTTATAACTAACTTTTCTTTCTTACTCGCAGTCATAATCGCCCTTGTCGGAAATGAGGCTTAAGTTCATCCTGAAAAGGTGAGCCCCTTTCCGGTTTTCATGTTTTTCATGCTCGCATCGCCACTCGTCCTTGCCGCCGATTTGCCTTCATCCAATCCTAAGCCAACGGCCCCTCCCGCCTGGTCGCAGATGCAGCGAGCCGTTTTGGTCGATCATGATCTTGATAAGATCAAATCCCTGATCGCCGCTGGTCTGGACCCGAACGCACAGATCGGCTGCGGAACCTATGCTCCGCTCGACGGCGCGGTAGACCAGAAAGATGTGAAAATGGCGGCGCTCCTCATTTCACTGGGCGCAAAACCCAATGAAAGACAAATGGTCGATGCCGCTTTTATTGGCAATCAAGATACCGCGCTCAATTTCGTGAAATTGTTTCAAAAGGCCGGAGTATCGATCAACGCGCGCAGCTATTACGGCAAAATCCCTGATGATACTCCCATCGGCTCGGCTGTTTATAGGCAAAACAGGGAGTTGATTACCTATCTTTTGAGCCAGAAAGGAATCCAGTTGGATTTACCGAATATCGACGGTAACACCCCGCTGATGACTGCGGTCGAACACGGCGACGAAGACATCGTGGATATGCTTCTTGCCGCCGGAGCCAACCCCAAGATAAAGAATAAAGACGGATTGGATGCGGCAGGCGTTGCCTCACGGGTCATCGAGAAACAAAAATCGATTCTGAAAAAACTATAAGACCGCTTGCGCCTTGGTCAGCCGCACCAGCCCGATCTCGGCGGGCGCGCCGATGCGGCAGGGAAACCAGTCGCCGCAGCCATTGGAGACGATCATCGTGGTGTTGCCGCGTTGATAACGTCCGCTCCAATATTTGAAACGGAGCCGTCCCAGTCCGATGTCGCCAAACATGATCTGGCCGCCGTGGGTATGCCCGCTCAGAACCAGGTCCGCCTCTTGCGCGATGTCGAACAGGTGGGGATGATGCGCGAGCAGGATGCGCGCGTCGCCCTCCTGGCGCGGTGGAAAAAGGTTGCCGACCATTCCCGGCCCGATGTCCATTTGGTAGACTCTCGCCCAGGACAGGCCGCCGAGGAGGAGTCTGCGGCCGCGAACGGGGAGGGCCGTGCAGGTATTGAAGAGCATCCGGAGCCCGTTCCGCTCGCACTCGGCCACCAGCACGCAGGGGCCGGGAATCGTGTCGTGATTGCCCTCGCAGAGGTAAGTGCCGTAGCGGGATTCGATGCGCTGGATGGCGGCGAGCGCCGCGGGAAACTCGCTCATCTCCCGGTTGATGATGTCGCCCGGGACCGCGACCAGATCGGCTTTCAGGTCGTTGGCCGCGTCGCTGATGATCTTCAACCGGGCCGGACCGACAAAGAGGCCGGAATGGAGATCGCTGACGTGGGCAATGGTGAAACCTTCCAGTTCGGGCGGCAGGTTGGCGATCGGTATCTGGAATTCGCGCACGCGCAGGTCTTCGCGCGTCAGCGCGCCGTGCACCCCCATGCCGATGGCGGTGGCCGGAACGGCTCCGCAGCCGAGCAGATAAAGAAATTTTCGCCGTGACATTCCATCGGGAGCCATCGGTTGGGAACGCCTGATCGGGCCCAGGCGGCGCACGATCAGCACCACGAGGATCATGCCGGGAAAAAGAACCTGCAGCAAAAGGACGTTCCAAACCATTTCCACCGCCATGGGCAGGTAGAGCCATTCCCGCATGAAGGATTTCCACTCGGGCGGCTCAAAAGCCTCCAACAGGAACAAGCCGCTCATCAAAAAAGCCCAGAGAAAGAGCGCAACCCCCATCCATTGGGGCCGGGGCTGGTGTCGCCGAAGCAACCACACCTGGAGCGCGGCGCAACCGAAATTCTGCAGAATGACGTAAGTCGAGATGAGCGCAATCCCAATGAGCATGTGAAAATTGATTATGATTCAGTCGCCCCGTCGTGGCAACCCGCCGATGATGACAAGGGTGTTAGGGGGATGACGGATCGTTTGGAGAACGGGTTTCTCAGAGGTCTCATTTGAGGATGGCTTCCCCCTTGGCCTTGACGCGACCTTGACCTGTTTTGAATGCACGCCCTAGCCTTGTCGGCATCTTGTTCGCTCCCATGCCCGCCATCTTCGCCGACAATAACCAGATCCAGCAGATCGGTCCTTTTTTGCCCTGGATCGGGTTGGCCATCGCGGTCTTTTCGCTCTTTGCCTCGTTGCGCGCCTGCCACAGGAAACGGTTGATCGACAACCTGCCGACCTCGAAGACCCAGGGCGTTTTCATCGGCCTGGTGGAATTGAAGGGCGCCGCCCAATGCGAGCAGCCGCTGGTCAGCTATCTTGCCGCAACACAATGCGTCTGTTATTCCTTCGACATCGAAGAGCGCTGGTCGCGGTGGGTGACCGAAACGGTCAGCGACGGAAAGGGCGGCACGAGAACGGTCACCCGGCAGGAAAGCGGCTGGACCACGGTGGCCTCGCAAATCGAGTCGACGCCGTTCTACGTGCAGGACGATACGGGCAGCCTGCTGGTCCGGCCCGAAGGCGCGCGGATCGAAGCGCTCGGCGTGTTCAATGAGACCTGCTCGCGGTCCGACCCGCTTTATTACGGCAAAGGTCCGGCGGGCGGCATCATCGATTCGGATCATGTCCGCCGTTTCAGCGAGAAGGCCGTCCCGCTCCAGGCGCCGCTCTTCATCGTCGGCCAGGCCCGCGAACGGCAGGACATCGTCGCGCCCGAAATCGCCGCCGATCCCAAGGCGTCCGACTATCTCATCTCCGTGCGCACGCAGGAGCAGGTCAGCAGCGGGCTGGGCTGGCAAATCTGGATCTTCTTTTTCCTCGGCGCCATCGCCGCGCCGGGCGGGCACGTCCTTGGCGATCTCGCCGCGAACCGGGAGATCGCGCCGCTCGCGATCGGCATCTATATCGGCGAATTTTTTCTCTATATGATGCTCTGGAGCATCGGGTGGATCGTCACGGTCTATAACAGCCTCGTCGCGTTGCGCCAGCGCGTCGAGCAGGGCTGGGGCCAGGTCGATATTCAGCTCAAACGCCGCCACGATTTGATCCCGAACCTGGTCGATACGGTGAAAGGTTACCGCGATCACGAAGCCTCCACGCAGGAGGCGCTCGCCGCAATGAGGAACCAGCTTTCCGCCACGCCGCCGGGCGAGCCGGGGGACGATTTCCGGTCCGTGCAAAGCCAGATTAATATTCTCAAGGAGGCCTACCCCGACCTCAAGGCCGACACGAATTTTCTCGCGCTGCAACAAAGCCTCGGCGACACCGAGCAGCGCATCGCGCTCGCGCGCTCCTATTTCAACAGCATCGCGACGTTCTATAACACGCGCCTGCAAGTCGTCCCGGACCGCTTCATCGCCGCGCTCGGCGCGATGAAGCCCCGCGCCTTGATGGAAGCCAACGATTTCGAGCGCGCGCCCGTGCAGGTGAATTTCGCCGCGCCCGATGCCGCGCCGAAAGTGTAGCGACTTCTTAAAAAAGATTGTCATCCTTCTGTAGCCAAAACGTAACGTAGCCTGAGCCTGCCGAAGGGTCAGTCGAAGGATCAGATGACGGACCGCTTACACCCCGAAGATGCCCCAACTTAAACCAGGAGCTTTGCAAAATAAGGAGAACAGGTTATCTTCGCCACATGAGCTTTGCCGAAGTTCTGGAAGAATTGCCCGCCCTGACATTCGAGCAGCGCCAACTGCTGATCCGTCGCGCCGTGGAACTCGACGGCCCATCGCTTTCTCAGGCGGATGAGGCGTTGGTTGAGGAACGGCTGGCCGCCCATGATGCGAACCCCAGTTCTTCTCTTCCACTTGACGAGATCAAAAGGTAGCCGTCGACCTCCGGGCGACGGTTCTTCTGGTGTAGCGGCGGTCTATGACCGTCGCTGATTCTTGCTTTAAGAAGAAAAATATCCAATCATCATGCAACCCAGCATGGACCTCGAAGCATTCATCGTTGAATTCCAAGACCATCTTGCCCCTCGGCTCGACACATATGAGCAAGCTATTTATCTCTATATCTTCCGTCACACGCGGCTTCTCGGCATAACCGAAGCTACGATAGGCTTCAAGTCAGCTCGTTCGAGAATGGCTTGTGGGATTGGCGAAAAGGGTAAGCCCATGTCCGAGAATACGGCATACCAGAAGCTGAGTTCATTGCAGCAGAAGGGTGCAATTAAAATTCTCCGCACGGAACACACGGGGCGCCTTATCAAGCTGAACCTGCCATCTGAAATTCAGGGTATAATTCCCAAGCCAGTGCCAGTTAAGGAATTGGATCTTGAAGAAATGGATTTCTTCGAGGTGCCGGAAAATCGGCAGAAGATTCTTGAGCGTGAGAACCGCCGTTGTTTTTACACGCTTCGTCCTATCGACGAGAAAAACTTTGTCGTAGAACATATCGTATCCAGACCGACAGGCGATAACAGTTACCGTAATGTGGTTGCCGCATCCCGTGAGGCAAATAATCGTAAAAGCTCAATGTCAGCAGAGGATTTTCTCCGAAAACTGTTTCGAGATGGCTTCTTAAGTGATGCCGAGTTCGAAGGCCGTATTAAGATGCTCTCACTCATAAAAGCAGGTGAGATAAAGCCGAAAGTTATTTCTTAGATCGCTTCCTGTCGCCTGCGGCACCCCGGACAACAAGTTGTCCGGGCCACCGAGGAAGGCAAGGAATGCGACGGTCATAGACCGCCGCTACATTAAATCGTATAGAGATAGGGATTCGTCTCGCACTCGTGGCCGATGGTCGTGCGGGGGCCGTGGCCGGCGTAGACGCGCGTCTCGGGCGGCAGCGGCACGAGATGTTTCCTCAAGCCTTGCAGCAGCGCGGCGCGCGAACCGCCCGGCAAATCCCAGCGGCCCACCCCGCCGCAGAAAAGCGTGTCGCCGCTGATCAGGACGCCCCAGCCGGGGTGATAAAACGCCACGCTGCCCGGCGAGTGGCCGGGAATGTGGAAGATTTGGAACTCCTCGCCCGCGCAGGCAAATTTCGCCGATCCCTGCTCGGGCACCTCATAATTTCGCACCTGGGAAGGCGCGCGCATGGGCGGCACGACGCCGAACATTTTCACGTAGGAGGTGTCGAGCACCATGTCCTGGTCGGCCCGGTGCACATAAACCGGGCAATGATGATCCTCCTGGATCAAAAACGAGTCCCACATGTGGTCGAAATGGCCGTGGGTCAGCAACAGCGCCACCGGCTTGAGCCCGGTGCGCATCAACTCGCGCGCCATGCCCTCCGGCGCGTCGAAACAGATGACGCCCTCTTTTGCCTCCAGCAGGTAACCATTGGTCGCCAGGTCGCCTCCGGTAAAGACGCGCGGTGAAATCATATCTATTGGACGCTATCGGGTAATGAAGTGTTCGATTCCATGCTTTCTGTAATGATTGTAGCAGAACTCGCGCCGGAAGCCGGGGTCTCCTGCGCCTGCGGCGGTTTTTTTCCCGCGCGCCGGGCCGCCGCCGCAAACTGCAGCCGGGCCTCGCGAATTTCCTCCGCGTAGGTGGCCGAGGGATTGTCCCCCGTCGCATCCACCGCGTGGCGCGTGGGGTAGACGGTGTAATCGATCGAGAAGAGGCCGAAGCGCGGCGCGAACGAGCCCCACTCGTAGTTGTCGAACAGGGACCAATGGAGATAGCCGATCAGAGGCTGGCCCCGCTCCACCAGCCGGTTGACCACGCGCAGATGTTCCCGCAAGTACTGGCTGCGCGCCAGGTTGTCCTTGCGCCGGAACGGGCTGTTGTTGGGCAAACGCCGCAGCGCCATGCCATTCTCCGCGATCAGCAGCGGCAGGCCGTATCGGCCCAGATGTTTGACGAAAAAAGCCAGTCCCTCGGGCAGCATGCGCCAATCCCACCATTTGCTGGCGACGCTCTCAAGGACCCAATCGCGGAAGGAGCGCTCGCGGGTCTCAAAATCGTGCCAGGTCGGCCAGCGCAGGGCGTGGGCGATGAACGGGTCGTAGTAATCGAAGGCGATGTAATCGAGCGGAACTTCCGCGCGCTCGTAAAGCAGGGTCACGAGACGGTCCCAGACGGGCAAATGGAACCCCCGCCGGGCGAGGAGATGATGAAAATGTTTGAGCCATTGGCCGAGAAAATAACGCGGCCCATGCATCGGGAAGAGCCGCGCGGCATTGAAACGCGAGTCGAAAGCATGGGCCCGTTCCATCAAATCCTCGCGCACCATCTGACGCGGCACCTTGCGCGAAGGGGCGAAGAGCAGATCGAGCACGGCGGTGTCGCTCCAGTAAAGATCGCTGGCGTAATTGTTGAAGCTGACCATCGGCGAGATGCCCGACCGGGCGTAGAGTTCGTGGATCAGCCGATAGGCGCGCACATGCGCTTCCAAAAGATGGGCCAGGCATTGCACGGTCGGTTCCACGCCGACCGGACTGCCGCTCGGGAAAATGCGGTAGAGGTAATGGTTGAAGGCCTGGAGGTTCGGTTCGTTGATCGTGATGTACCAGCGCGGGGGCGCGCACCCGAAATCCTGGGGCAGCGCGCGGAGCAGATAGGTCAGCGTGCGCTCCACAAAAACGAGGAAGCGGTCCACGGTCCCGGGCTTGAGCCACGCATCGAGGCCGAGCCACGCCGGATAAACGAAATGGTGCAGCGTGATGATCGGTTCCAGTCCGTGCGCGCGGCAGTCGGCGATCCGCTGCGCGTAGCTGTAAAGCGCCCGCTCGTCGAAGGGCGGCGGCTCCGCGTCGGCGGCCAGCCCCTCGGTCGAGCCGAGCACGGCGCACGGCTGCACCCGCGACCATTCGATGCTCATGCGGAAGGCATTCAACCCCATATCGCGGCACCGGCCGAAATCTTCGTGCGCCAGCGTCCAGAAGTCGGACGTCCGGCCCGAAGGCACCACGTCGCCGTTGCTCTCGGCCCAGGCCCAGTTGTTGAGCGGCTCGCCGGGACCGTTGTAGCCCCCCTCGGCCTGGTAACCCGAAGTGGCCACGCCCCAGAAAAAGGTCTCGTCGGGCCGGAACGGCCCCGGAAGCGACGTCGCCTCGGGCGTCACATCGGGCTCGAGGCCCTTCTCCACGAGGGGGAGGCGGTGGGTGTGGCCGGTGTGGCCGCTCGGCGACGACATGCCCTATATTACTCTGTTTTCGCCCCACGCCAAGTTTTCGCGTACCCCTTGGAGGGTCGGACTCTGTCCCGACCCTGATTGGGATCGCCAAATGGGTCAGGCCGGAGTCTGACCCTCCCGAGATCACCTCGGATCCGCGGCGACGTGATTGGGGAGCGTCGGAGTGCCGGGGACCGTGGCGGGATTCTGCGGGCGTTCGATCACGGCAAAGTTATAATTGTAGAGCTTCTCGTCGCGGCGCACCACGACGTTCATGGCTGCGCCGACCTGACTGAAGAAGGAGGCGTCGAAAACGTCCGCGGGCCGGTAAATTTCCCGCGCGTCGATGCGCATCACCGTGTCGCCGGATTGAATGCCGCTCTCGCCCGCCGGAGAGCCGGGCACCACCTGGACGACGCGCACCATGCGTCCGTCGTGCAACATATCGGGCGCTTGCCTCACGTTGATGCCGACCCAGCCGTAGCGGGCGCGGCCATACTGGTTGAATTCGGCCATGATTTTCGCCATCGCTTCAACCGGCAGCGCATAGATGGATCGTCCGTCGTCCGGACTCGTCGCCACAAGTCCAACCACTTCGCCCCGCGAGTTGAGCAGCGGCCCGCCGACCTCGCCGGGGCTGATCGCGATGTTGGCGTGAATGTGGGTGGTCGCAAAGCT
>Ga0182030_10015636_pt1 | contig 14858 bp, 12 predicted proteins | sample 812S3MmetaG_FD_121299 | JGI IMG/M metagenome (GOLD analysis project Ga0182030, IMG submission 121299) | Permafrost microbial communities from Stordalen Mire, Sweden - 812S3M metaG (Illumina Assembly) | ecosystem: Environmental > Terrestrial > Soil > Wetlands > Permafrost | place: Sweden... | reverse complement strand
TTTAAACCCTTCGATGTCGATTTGTTTAATGCCTTTGGCGCCGGCCTCTTCGATAACCAACTCCAGCGGGAAGCCGTAGGTGGTAAAAAGCTGGAAGGCATCTTGCGCGGAGACTGTGCCCTGCCCGATAAATCTCTCGAGCTCGCGCATACCGCGCTCGAGCGTGCGCCTAAATTGCTCCTCTTCTTCGGCAATCGCTTTTTCTATGATGTCTATTTTTTCGCTGAGCTCAGGGTAGGCGTCCGCGTACATATCGGCAATCGGTTTAACAATGTTGGCAAAACCCGCCTCGGTAATACCAAGCAAGTCGGCATGGCGCACCGAGCGGCGTATGAGCCGGCGCACAAAGTAGCCTTGGTCGCTTTTTGCCGGCAAGACGCCATCGGCAATCAAAAACACGGCAGCCTTCATGTGGTCGGCGATGATTCTAAATGCGCGTGTTTCGGAGGCGACGCCTCCACTAGGAGGCGTCGCCTCCGAGTAGTACTTTTTGCCCGATGCCTTTTCCAAATACTCAACAATCGGTTTGTGGTTGACGGCGATAATGTCGGGGATGTTGCTCTCCGCCATGGCAATACGCTCGAGGCCGCCGCCAAAGTCGACGTTTTGCTTGGGCAATAAACCAAAGCTGCCGTCGGTGTTCTTTATATATTGCATAAACACCGAGTTGCCTATCTCCAAAAAGCGGCCGCAATCGCAGTTGGGGTGGCAATGCTCGCCAAATTTTTTGTCGTGCGGAGTGCCAAAGTCATAAAAAATCTCGGAGTCGGGACCGCCCGGCTCGCCTGCCGGCATTTTTTGGGGTACGCCCGCGCGGCTCCACCAGTTTTTGCTGGAGTCATAGTAAAAAATGCGCTCTGCCTTGCCGGCAGGCAGGTCACCCTGCATGCCAACTTTGTAACCATTCTCTTCGCTTCCAATAGAAACAATTTCAGCCTCAATGCCCTTCCCTTTAAAAAGTTTTTGCCAAATCTCTGCCGACTCGGTGTCTTGCGGCAGGTTGAGTGCACTGTCGCCGATAAAAACGGTCACAAAAAGTTTGTGCGGGTCGAGGCCGATATGGTCGGTTAAAAACTCAAAGACCCACGGCAGTTGCTCCTGCTTAAAATAATCGCCAAGGCTCCAATTGCCGAGCATTTCAAAAAAAGTGGTATGCCGGTTGTCGCCTACCTCCTCGATGTCGCCGCTTCTAAATGCTTTTTGCGAGTCGGCGATGCGCGTGCCCTCGGGATGCGCTTTGCCGAGGAGATACGGCACCATGGGCTGCATGCCCGAACCGGTAAAAAGCGTTGTCGGGTCGTTTTGCGGCACCAAAGGCGCCGAGGGGACAATGGCGTGCCCCCGCGCTTTAAAAAACGCGAGATAGGCAGCCCTGATCTCGTTGACGGTCATGGGGTACATAGTACCAAGATTATAAAATTTTGGTACTATCAAATGTAATGATAAAAAGAACAAAAGATTGGTGGGGATTTGAGACAAAAAATATCGACACCTCCGTGCGCCCGCAAGACAACTTTTATAATTATGCCAACGGCCAATGGCTTAAGCGCGCAAAAATACCCAAAGACGAGTCGCGCTGGGGCAGCTTTATTACATTGCGCGTCAAAACCGAGCATCAGCTTAAGGCGATTATGGATGACGTGCTCAAACACAAAGCGTACGTTAAGGGCTCGCCCGAGCAAATGGTGAGTGATTACTATCGCGCCGCTATCGACATGAAGGCGCGCAACACGCTCGGCATGCGGCCGCTCGCGCCTTTGCTCAAAGAGATTGCCGCCATACAAAGCAAAAAAGAACTACTCGATTGTGTCGCCCGCCTCCACGTGCTCGGCGTATCGGCTTTTTGGGGCGCCGGTGTCGACCAAGATTCTAAAAAAAGCACCAAGTATATCGTGCACCTTGTGCAAGACGGCCTTGGCTTGCCGGATCGCGATTACTATCTCGAAGACAAGCCCGAGCAAAAGCGCGTACGCGACGCCTACATGGTTCATATCGAAAAGCTTTTGCGTCTCGCGGACACCGCTCCCGCCGAGGCAAAGCGCGTGCGGGAGGTAGTGATGGATATAGAAACGAAGCTGGCAAAAGCCTCAATGAAAAAAGAGGACCTTCGCGATCCGGAAAAGACGTATCACAAAAAATCGCTTGGGGAGCTCAAAGCGCTCGCGCCCGCTGTTGATTGGAAAAACTATTTTGCCGATACCGGCGCACACAAGGCCAAGCAGTTCATAGTATGCCAGCCAAAGTTTTTTGCTTTTGTGAGCAAACTTATCACAGACACGCCACTCACAGATTTAAAAACATATCTCGAGTGGCACGTTGTTAATGAGTCGGCAGGGCTTTTGTCGGACAAGTTTGTGCGGGAAAATTTTAACTTTTATGCCACCGTGCTCTCAGGGGTCAAAGTTATGAAGCCGCTGTGGCGCCGAGCGCTCGGCGCCACCAACGGCGCTTTGGGAGACGCGCTCGGCAAGCTGTATGTGGCAAAGCACTTCCCTCCCGCATCAAAACGCGCCATGGACGCACTTGTTGATGATTTGTTTGCAGCCTACGCCGAACGCATTAAAAAACTCGATTGGATGAGTGCCGGAACCAAGCGCAAAGCACTTATAAAACTAAAAAGCATGAACCGCAAAATCGGCTACCCTGCCAAGTGGCGCAGTTATGCTGGGCTCAAGGTGTCGCCGCAAGATTATTATGGCAACGTAATGTGCAGCACTACCTATGAGCATCATCGCAATATGCATAAACTTGGCAAGCCGATAGACCGCGGCGAGTGGTTTATGTATCCGCAAACGGTCAACGCGTACTTTTTGCCGACACTCAATGATATTGCCTTTCCTGCGGCAATACTCCAATGGCCTTTTTTCGACGCGCAGGCCGATGCGGCGGTCAATTACGCCGCTATTGGCTCGGTCATCGGACACGAAATCACTCACGGCTTCGATGACCAAGGCGCCAAGTTTGATGCTCAGGGCAATATGCGCGTATGGTGGACAAAAAAAGACGTGCAAAATTTTACCGCAAAAACAAAACCGTTTGTTGCGCAGGCAAACAAAGAGATCGCCGCCGATGGCGTACACATCAACGGCCAGCTGACACTCGGCGAGAACATGGCCGACTCGGGTGGTCTTATCATCGCTTATGACGCTTACCAAAACCATCTTAAAAAAACAAGCCGCAAGACAGTCGGCGGGTTGTCTCCCGAAGAGCGCTTCTTTTTTGGCTTTGCGCAGGCGGAGCGCGAGCTCGCACGACCCGAACTCGTTAAAATGTTTGCGTTGACCGACCCTCATGCAGCCGCGCCGTGGCGCATCAACGGTCCGCTCTCCAACTTTGAGCCGTTTTACAAAGCGTTTGGTATAAAAAAAGGTGACAAACTATATCGCGATCCAAAAACCCGCGCACAAGTGTGGTGATTACAACCAGTCGATTGGTTTTTTACCCTGCGCTTCTAAATAATCGTTGGTTTTGCTAAACGGTTTTGAGCCAAAAAATCCGTTATATGCCGAAAATGGCGACGGATGCGCCGACTCTATAACAAGATGTTTGGTTCTATCAATATGCGCACCCTTGGCGCGGGCGTAATTGCCCCACAATATAAACACGAGGTGTTCTTTTTTGTCGGAGAGCGCTTTAATAGCCGCGTCGGTAAACTCCTCCCAACCTCGGCCTTGGTGCGAGCCAGCCATGCCGCCTTGCACGGTGAGTGTTGCATTTAAAAGTAGCACACCTTGCTTTGCCCACCGTGATAAATCCCCATTTTGATTTTTGAGCAAGGTTTCGCCTTGCTCATGTTTGATTCCGAGGTCACTTTCGATTTCTTTAAAAATATTTTGGAGCGAAGGCGGCAACCGCACTCCCCCACTCACTGCAAAACTCAAGCCGTTGGCCTGCCCCACTCCGTGGTACGGGTCTTGTCCGAGTATCACCACCTCTACGGTGTTAAACGGACATAAATCAAACGCGCGAAAAATATGTTTTGGTGCCGGATAAACAGTCGTCTTTTTATATTGCTCGCGCACAAAGTGTGTGAGCGCTTCAAAATACGGCTTGCCAAACTCCTCAATCAAAGCCTCCTTCCAGCTCGGCTCAATTTTTACGTCCATGCCACTAGTATACAAAACTACGGAGGTTTAACCTCCGTATTAGCGATAGCCCTCTTCGCGGAGGATTTCGAGTTTGCGCTCTGCGCCGCCGCGGTTGTAGTTGCCCACTTTGCCGTCCGAGCGCACGACGCGGTGGCATGGGATTTTGGGATTGTAATTTTTTGACATCAGCATGCCTACGGCACGTGCTGCATTAGGATTGCCCGCTTTGGTAGCAACTTGCTTATACGTCATCACGCAACCTTTGGAAATCTTTGCCACCACAGCGTAGACCTTTCTAGAAAAGAGACTTTGTTGCGGGCTTTTCATATTTTTTAACGGCTTCGCCCACTGTCTCGCGATAGGTGCAATAATCGCAATTTTCTCCGGCTTGCGGCAGTGCATCGCTATCTAAACATTTTTTTAATTCAACGAGCGCGCCGTCTATCCAGTCGGTGGAGCCTTTGTACGGCACGAGGGTGAGCTCAAAATCGAGGCGGCCGTCAAATGCCGCTCGGTCTTTGCTTGCGTTGGCATAAAACCAATAGCCCGTGTCGGAGACGGTAAAACCGTTTTGGCGCAGCAGCCATTGGTATATCTCAATCTGGCGTTTGTAGCCGCGGTGCCACTCCTCATCAAGCGACTCTATCTTGCCGTCTTTGCTGGTTGCCTTGTAATCAATAACGATAAGCTCTCCTTTTTTATTGACCCAAATATCGTCGACGCCGCCGCGCACGGTAAGCCCGGTTGCTTTGTGCACGCACTTTACGCCTTGGCTGAGCGCGTTGCGCCACTCGTCCATTTGCGCATGGGCAAGCGGCACGGCATCAAGGCCGTATGCTTGTGCAAGCGGATGCGGAGTGCCAAGTGCACGATGTACATCGAGCTCTTTTTTGAGAAGCGCGTCGACCGCCGAGTTGAGGTTAAACGGATAGCCGGGCGGCCGGGCGGTGCCCAGCTTGTTGTCGATATAAAAACAGCGCGGACACTCCAAGAATAGATCTATCTTGGAGCGAGAAAGCGTCCATTTTGGACCTCCATAATTATAATCGGGCTTGCGATTTGGTTTATAGTATTGACTCATGGGAGCGTGATGCATCCCATTGTACCAAGCTAGCGCTCTCCTGTCCCGTATTTTGCGCGCATGACACCCTCCAATGGGTTGAGCAGAGTCAATATAAGGAGCGCAAGTACGGCTGCAACAAGCGCCAGAAGCTCAAAACCAAAACCGGTGGTCATGCCGATACCTGCGGCAACCCACAAGCCTGCGGCAGTCGTAAGCTCCACCGGATGCTCGCCATGGAACATTGCAAGACCGGTCCCGAGGAATCCTACGCCAAGCACCACGTTGGCCGCCACTTGAAGCGGATTAATCCCTGCAAAGTCGGAAAGCTGATAGCTCGCCAAGACGCCTACCATCACAAATAATGCCGAGCCCATGGAGACGAGCGCGTAGGTACGCATGCCCGCGTGTTTGCCTGCAAGCGAGCGCTCAAGCCCCAGCAGTGCTCCGAGTAGTGCCGCAACCAACAACCTCCACATTAAAGCGGCTTGCATTGCAAACGAGAGATCTATGGTGGGCAAAAGATGCATAGATACAAGTATATCACTAAAAAATTATAAAGTTTTTTGCGGAGGAGTAGGGCTCCCGTTCATCTCTCCGGAGCAAAAAAGCTTTTTAATTTTTTAATTGGTTGTAAACTCTACGAGCACCGGGTTGCCTTGTGCATCGCGGACAGGTTTGTCGCCGGCGAGCGAGAATATTTTGTCGCCGTCATCGAGCGCCTCCCCTGCAAAGTAGGTTTGCCCGGGCAGTGTGCCGCGCAAAAGCTCAACGGTACCGCTTTGCGAGTTGTTGCCCGACTGCGGCAAGAAAAGCTCCGCGCCAAGCGCATTACCGGGAACCCCGGCATGATCCTCATACACCACAACCCAGGTTGGCTGAGACACAACCACTTGCGATACCGCAACGGCAAAACCGGCTGCTTGTGGAGATCCCACTACAAAAGCACCTGAAGAAGCGACTGTGGAACCCGAAAGGTTGATAGTAGAAGCGGCACCGGCAGTGTTCGAAGTAGTAGAAGCGGTAGAAACAACGGTAAGCGCGGTAGAGCTTGCGGTGGAGGTAACTGCGCCGCCGCCATTGTGTGAGCCTGCAATGGCCCATCCAATAAACGCGCCAATAATGACGCCTCCTACAAATATAGCCACATAGGTGCCCGTGTAAGATTTATCGGCCGCTACAGCGGCGGTTGTTACACTGCGCGGCGCGGAGGTTACTACCGGGGGCACGCTGGCAGGCGTACTTGTCGGCACGATTGGCTGAGACCACGACAATGATGATTTTTGACCCTGATTGTTCTGACCTCCCTGACCGCTGTTCTGATTATTCCCGGTATTTGCTTGCATACGGTTATCTATTTTAAAAATAATAGTGCGTCTCGCACGCCCCTATCATATCGCTCTCGCGGGAGAGCACAATGCCCCCACCTCTTGGAACACGGCTTCGGCTTTTTTACCAATAATGCCCATCCTGTCGAGCACGTCGGCGTGGTCGTGTAATGTATTACAAAGTACTATTTTATCGCTGAGCAGAGCCGTTTTTTCGCGTTTTGAGAGCGTCGTAAGCGCCGTAATCGGATACAAGCCGGCGCGGTCTATCCGCTCATGGAGCGTGGCACCTTGTGGATAATCCCAGCTTAAAAGCGCCAGCTGCCGGCACTCGGCATAGCGCTTGGCCATGTCGGTAAATTTGGTGTTGGTGACCACAAGCCCCTTGGCACCGGGGTGGCCGGCCGCAACAATGTCCTCAATGCGCGCCTGCACATACAACACCACTTTGAGATCGGCTTTAAACGCGGGACTGTTGTGGAACTTTGCTTCTACATATATGGTCTCATCGCCTTTTACCGCCACCACATCAACCTCATGCTCAACACATCCTCCTTTGATAATCTGGTCAATCGATGCGTGATATCCTTCGGAGCGGTATAGCTCGGCCACAAAAGCCTCAAACGGAAAGCCGGACGGCCCAAAATCAAGCAGGGCGCGTTTAAGACTGTAGCGCGCCGCAGGACCGTGCCGCTCGCAACTTAAATGCGCAAAGGCATGCGCATATATCTCGCTCGTGGTCATGGCGGGCCGGACCTCTTTTTCAATGTCACGACTAATACGCTCTGCGGTGGCCTCATCGGCACCCGAGCGCTTGAGCGAGCCCAAAAGTTTTGACACTTCAAACGGCTCGGTGGTGCCGTCCGATTTTGTAATTAACACCGACATTATGATTATTGTGTGCCCGCCGGTTGTATGGTGGCGGGTGTGATAACTCCGTTTACCGTAATGCCGTCTAATATAGCTTTAGTCCCCGGCGTTACCGACGCCGAAACCGCAAAAGGCTCACTCGTGCTCCCGCCGGAGGCCTCGGCGCAAGCGGTTGCAGGCTGTGTAAGTGTCAAAAGGACCGTTATGTGCGAAGGATCTCTCCCTTTTACGGCAATACCCTCGCCAAGCTGCTCGCACGAGGATGCGAGCGGCACCGAGCCGCTGTAGGTATACATATCGTTAGCAACAGCCACTTGCATGGTCACCGGCCCGGAAACTTGTTGAGGGACATACGCTGCCACGGCGGCAGGAGTAGAAGAGGTAGGGTCTGGCGCTGCTTTGCTGTTTTGCGCAAGAGTGGCGATGCCCCACCAAAATGCAAAAATGCACACAAAAAGTAAAATCAAAGACAATCTGCCCGAGTGAGAGCGTTGATGCATATACATAAGTATAGCGCCCCTCCGAGAATGCAAGGCTTAAGTTATCAACACTTCGACAGAGCTCAGTGTCTTTGACACGTCAACAAAGCGTGGCCCCTTCGACAATGCCGCCGCCTATGCATTGCTTTCCTTTATAAAAAACGAGCGACTGCCCCAAAGGCACATAGTGCGGCTCCAAAAGAGTTGCCTCGGCGCTGCCGTTTTGTAGTGCAAGCTTAGCCGGTATGAGTTTTTGTCGATATCTAAATCGCGCCATCAGTGTTGCATCCTCTATAGCATTGGGAACATACGCAATCCAATTGGTATTAATAAGAGCAACGGTTGTGTTGGTATATGCTCTCGGGAATCGCGCGGTAGAGACAGTGATTGTATTGGCCGTATTATTTTTTGCAATGACAAAATGGGGCTGCGTTTCTTGCGTGTGAGTAAATAACAGAAATCCATGCCGCTGCCCGAGCGTATAGAGCGCCACTCCATCGTGACGGCCCACCACCGTGCCCTGCTCGTTGAGCACATCGCCCGGCAGGGTGCCAAGCTCGCGTTTAATCATCTCGTCTATCGATGTATCACCCAAAAAACACAGGCCTTGGCTGTCAGGGCGAGCCGCATTTGGCAACTCAAACTTTGCCGCCAACTCACGTACTTCCGTTTTGCGCATATTCCCTATCGGAAACACCACGTGCTGCAAAATTTCTTGCGGCACCATCCAAAGGAAGTAACTTTGATCTTTTTCAGAATCTGCACCCATCAGTAACTGCACAGGCAGATGTTGTTGAGCAAAAGTCTGGAAGCCTACAGCTTCGCTTTGGGAGCTGAGGCGGCCCGAGGACTTTTGTGAGACAATTTCTGCCGGAGCAATCCTTGCATAGTGGCCGGTAGCCACCGCATCGGCTCCATGCGAGCGAGCATAATCGTAGAACGCGCCAAACTTTATTTTTTGATTGCACAGCGTATCGGGGTTGGGTGTCCTCCCCTTTGCAAGCTCAGAGAGAGTGTACGCAAAAACTTCGTCTTGATACTCTTTCGATAAATCAATTTCAATAAAAGGAATTTCTAGATGTGCGGCGACACGCTGAGCACTTATTTTGTCTTCGCCCGCACTGCAGGGGTAGCCGGGTAGAGCAATGCGTATAAACACGCCGGTCACCTCGTGCCCTTGTTGCTGCAAAAGAGCGGCCGAAACAGCGGAGTCGACTCCTCCCGACAGCCCCACAAATACCTTCATTCCCTAATTATTAAGGTATTTTTTCTCATTTGCCAACTGGCAGGTAAAGGTCGCGCAGTAGTGCATGTTGCCTTGCAAATCGGAAAGGTAGTAGAGATCTTTAGTTTTGGTTGGTTGCACTGCGGCCATAATCGAGTCGAGGCTCGGGTTTGATATCGGCCCCGGCGGCAACCCTGCGTATATATAGGTGTTGTACGGCGAGTCGGTTTGCAAGTCGGCCTTGGTGAGTTGCAGCGAATTGACGCCAATGATGTACGGGAACACCGCATCAACTTGGAGCTTCATGCCGACGGCAATGCGATGCCACAAAATGCCGGCTATCATCTCGCGGTCTTTGGTGGTGGCACCCTCCTTTTCCAAAATAGAGGCCATGGTAAGAATCTGATTTTGCGGTTTGCCAAAATTGGTTATTGCGGCGGCCGTACTCGAGGCGGTTATATGATGTTGAAAGTCGGTAAGCAACGCGCTGAGCACCTCACTCGGATCCTCGCCCGGCAAAAAGAGATACGTATCGGGAAACAGCATGCCTTCGTCGGGTTTTGCCGACTCTAGAAAAGCGTTTGAATCGAAGTCGGGAATCTTTTGCGCGAGCAGCGCGGCTATTTGTGTTGAAGTTGCGCCCTCGGGGATGCGCACGCGCACCGGTGTGAGCTCCCGGTCGCCGTGCACCAAACGCCACACGATGGTAAAAAGATTTTCCGAACCCGGGAAAAAATACTCGCCGGAGACAATCGGCTCATTGCGGCCGTACAGATGCAACACCAGCGTAAACAAATAGGATGAGTTGATAATGTGCCGCTCTTCGAGCAATGTGGCAACCTGGTTCGGTGTCGAACCATCCTGCAACCTAAGAAGAGATGCGGTTGGAAAGTTAAGCGGCGCGGCTATCGTGACAAAATAGATGAGAAAGATAAGTATCCCGCCCAAAAATGCAGCCGGCAAAATGCGATCATACATGCGCGCCTCGCGGCACCACTCGTTGCACACCTCTCCCGTGCGGATAAGGTGCCGGCGGACACGATGATGTAGAGGAAGTTTCTTGTCAGGATCCATGGGGAAAAATACAAACGGTTATATCGGCAGATTTGCCGGAGCCTCGGCACGGCGGCTTGGCATGCGCTGCAGGGTTGGCGTATGCGCCACTTTGCCCGGCAAATGCCACAACGAGGCAATCTCCTCGGTGTTAAGCGCAATGTGGAAGTCTTTGTTGGGAGGATAAAAATACTGCCGCGTTACATAACCTTGATAGAGTTGCGTTTTAAGCCGCTTGCGGCGAAAACCCATAAAATCTTGCCACGGCCAGTCGAGCGGGCCAATATAAAAAATGGGTCTAAGGCCGTTGAGTCCGATACCGCCGGAGCCGTGCTCAAACGAGCGGTATGCGGTAGGGATACCCGCGTTGCGCCCTTGCTTGTTTTCTTTTTTAGCAAGATAGAGCGTGCGCATGCCGACATCAAAAAGCTGTTTGTTGAGCTTTTGTCCGATGGCCTTGATGGCTTCCCTATCACCCTCCGGCAGACGCGAGAAATTGGGGATTGATTTGCCCTCGGCGGTTTGATCGACGTATTTTTTACCAAGTTTATCAATCACAACCTCCGCCCATTTGTTGAGCGGCAGCGCATGATGATGAGCATCAGGATCGTCTTCCGACCAATAGCACTCAGTATGTCCACGGATAATTATTTGAGCCCATATATGCTCACCGGGACCTATGGAGCCCATAAATTCTATAAGCGAAAGAAGCGGATCATTTTTAAACTCCTCTTTGGTGTCGGCTTTGTCGAGCCCCCAGGCCACGTAGGTCATAATGGGGTACGGGTCGGGCTTTTGCAGCCTTTGCTCAACGCCCCACACATCCATCCTGTCTAAATCGAGCGGAAAGTTGAGTGTGTAGTCGGGCACCTCCACCACTTGCACGGTTGGGTAATGCGCATACAGCTGCGATTTTATAATTTCTTTATAGCGGGAGCGCGTCCATACATAAAAGCGCACAGCGCCTTCGGTAGAGGCTATCTCAAGCGAGAACCACGGTTTGGTGATGCCGCGGTACCTATGAAGCTCAGTATCTACTTCGCCGGTTTGATACAGGACGCGGAAAAAAAGCTCAGCCGCATAGGGGCTTTGCGTAATCTCCTCCGGCAAGCGTATCTCAAGCACCGTGTGCTCGGTGGACCAATACACTTGCTGTTGCTTGTACTCAAGCCAGCCATTGCGGAGCAAAAGCAAAAAGAGGACGGGCAGCACAAACGGTGCGCATGCGAGCAAAAAGCCCCATATCAAAACCCACTCGCCAAGATGAAACGGCACCCATACGATACTGAAATAGAGGAGCACGAGTGCCACAAAAGGCAGGTCGAGGCCGTACTTTTGCAGAGTGGCGCGAAACTTTTTTTCGTAGAACTCTCCCATACAAATATAATAACACGGGAAAATCCGGCAAAATACGGGCGGCCTATTTTGCCGGATTTTCTGACAGCTATTTTAGCAACGTAAACTTGCCGTCTTTGCCGCGCTTAAAGTATTTTTGATTTTGGAGATTGACCACCACAGTGCCCGGCTTTACATGACGCTCTTTAAGCACCTTCTCAACAATCTGCTCGCGGGTAAGCGGGCCGTTTTCGCGCAAAATATTGCGGATAACATCGCGCACAACACCCTCGGCATAGCCCCACTCCTTGAGCGCGTACATGCCGCGGCCCACCAATACAAAACGGTCATCTTTGATAAGCTCGTTGTGCGTAGTGGCAACGTGTGCCGCGCGGTTAAACATCTTTTCGATAAGCGCAGCCACCTCTTTAAAGTGGAGCGGCGAGCCGTGCTTTTTGACCGCCAAATAGGCGTAGTCGCGGATGCCTTTGGTCCTCACATTGCTCGAGTGCGCCTGGCCCCACTCGCCGAGCGGATTTTTACCGATTTTTTTAGAAATTTTAAGCCAGCGCTTGGTGACCTCCTCGTTGCGATGTTTGTCGTTGATGTCTTGGAGCTCCTTAAGAAAGCGGTCCATCATCTCGCCCTCGGGTATCAAATCTTCATCCGAAAGGCTCTCGTACAATCCTTTAAGAGCGTTTTCTACCTGGCCGGCGAGTTGCGGATCGACATACCAGCAGCGGTTGATCTCATCGTCTTCTTTTTTGTATTTAAACGCATCGCCGAGCACCAAAAGGAAGTAGATGTGATTTTGCATCGACTTGTCTTTGGTGATGAAATTGAGCAGGTCATCCTCGCAGACAATGCCGCCCAAGCTGTCGACAATACGCTCGAGCTCGCTAAACGCGGCGGTAGCCTCGCTAAACGCCGGCGCCTTTTTGAGAGCCGCGAGGGCGTGATTTTCTATCTGGCGAACGCGCTCGCGCGTGATGCCATATTTTTTGCCGATAGACTCAAGCGTGACACGCTCGGGGAGAGTGCCCAATCCAAAGCGCGCCTCAAGCACAATGCGCGAGCGCTCCGGGAGGCTGGTAAGAAGTTTGCGCACTATCGCTTTTGGTTTAAAACCGGTTTTGTCGCCTGTGGTTACCATATATCTTGTGTCTTAATATATCACACTCTACTGTTGGGGTCAAATTATGTCAATTCTTGTCAAACACTATCTGAGAACAAAATTAATAATCCGCCCCGGCACATAAATGGCCTTTACTTCCTGCCCTTTAGCGAGCCAAGCAGCAACCTGTAGGTTGGCACGAGCAGCCGCCAGAGCCTCCTCCTCCGAGGCATCTGCGGCAATTTCTATCGAACCACGCACTTTGCCGTTTATCTGCACCGCGATTGTAGCCCTTGCGGCAACGAGTTTTGAGGCATCGGCCGTAGGCCAAGTGGATATATGGATAGACTCCGTATGTCCGAGAGCCTCCCACAACTCATCGGCGACATGCGGCGCAAAGGGCGCGAGCATTTGCAAAAACTTTTCCCATTGTGTGCGACAAACCCTCCCCTCCTTTTCGAAAGCGTTGAGACAAATCATCATCTGACTTACCGCCGTATTAAATTTAAAGGCCTCAATATCCTCGTTCACTTTTTTAACTGTCTGCTCAACAACTGCGTCGAGCGCCGGCACCGGCTCATCTGCCACCTTTTCGTGCAGCCTCCACACACGCTCGACAAAGCGCGCCGTGCCGACGATTGCGTTGGTGTTCCAGGCGGTAGTGTTTTCGAACGGACCGATAAACATTTCATATAAGCGGAAGGTGTCGGCGCCATATTGAGTTACCACATCATCCGGATTGATGATATTGCCGTACCGTTTGCTCATTTTGCGCCCGTCTTCGGCAAGAATAAAACCGAGAAACTCGAGCCGCGCAAAAGGCTCCGGCACGCTTACCGCTCCAATGTCGTAAAGAAATTTATGCCAAAACCGCGCATAAATAAGATGCCTCACCGCGTGGTCGCCGCCCACGTATACATCAACCGGATCCCAATAGGCCTCGTGCTCTTTGCTCACCAGCGCCTGCGCATTGTGTGGGTCCATAAATCGCAAATAGTACCAGCTTGAGCCCGCCCATTGCGGCATGGTGTTGGTCTCGCGCTTGGCGGGGCCGCCGCAGGTTGGGCACGTGGTGTTGACCCATTCGGTAATAGTTGCCAATGGTGACTCGCCGGTGCCGCTTGGTTCGTAAGCTTCTACATCAGGCAAAAGTACGGGTAAATCCTTTTCGGGCACGGCAACGGCGCCGTCTTTAGGACAGTGGATTATCGGTATAGGTTCGCCCCAATATCTCTGGCGTGAAAAAACCCAATCTTTAAGCTTGTACATGGTGGTCAGCCGCCCGCCAACCTGCGCTGTAATTTTTTTGCCGTCAACAAACGGCTCGTCTTTTATCGGCAAATTAAATTTTTTGGCAAACTCAAGGTCGCGCTCGTCGTGTGCGGGCACGGCCATAATAGCTCCGGTGCCATAGCCGCCAAAAACATAGTCGGCAATAAACACGGGGATCTCTTCTTTATTGGCCGGATTGATTGCTTTGATTCCTTTTAACTCCACGCCCGTTTTTTCCTTCCCTTCCGCATTGCGTTCGATATCGCTCTTTCCTGCGGATGCTGCAATATAGTGGAGCACTTCGTCTTTATTTTTTATCTCCGGCAAAAGCTCTCGCACCAGCGCGTGCTCCGGCGCAAGTACCATATAGGTTGCGCCAAAAAGCGTATCCGGTCGCGTGGTAAATACTTTTATTGAGCTAAAGGTTCGACCTTGAGAGTCCTGAGCTAAGGTCGAATCTTGAAGAAGCGGAAAATCGATCTCGGCTCCCTCACTCTTGCCGATCCAATTGCGCTGCGCTTCTTTGATATGCAGGGGCCAGTCGAGCAAGCTAAGGTCGTCGAGCATGCGGTCGGCATACGCGGTGATTTTAAGCACCCACTGCGGGAGCGCCTTTTTCTCCACCTTAGTGCCGCATCGCTCGCACAAGTCGCCGTCCAAGTCTTCGTTGGCGAGGCCGGTCATGCACGAAGGACACCAGTTGATGGACTCGTTTGATTGGTACGCCAAGCCCTTTTTAAACAGCTGCAAAAAAATCCATTGCGTCCACTTGTAATACTCCGGGTCGGTAGTGTTAATCTCACGGCTCCAGTCGTAGTCGAAGCCGATTTTAGAGAGCTGCGATTTAAAATTGGCGATGTTTTTTTCGACCGCCTGGCGCGGGTGCACTTTGTTTTTGAGCGCATAATTTTCGGCAGGAAGGCCAAAAGCATCCCAGCCCATCGGATGCAGCACATTTTTACCCCGCATGCGGCAGTGGCGCGAGTAGATGTCGGTGGCAATATATCCGCGCGGATGTCCTACATGGAGCCCCT